>Ga0310098_1000005_pt1 | contig 51858 bp, 24 predicted proteins | sample LakMicMIDCLREDC7_FD_194453 | JGI IMG/M metagenome (GOLD analysis project Ga0310098, IMG submission 194453) | Enriched freshwater cyanobacterial communities from Lake Michigan, Michigan, United States - MI23.DCL.RED.C7 | ecosystem: Environmental > Aquatic > Freshwater > Lake | place: USA...
ACCACCGATGCAAGTGGCCGCAAGGTGACCGGGGTGGAACTGGAACGGGATGGCGAGCCCCTCACGTTTACGGCCGAGATCGTTGTGGTCAGCTGTGGCGCTGCCAACAGTGCCCGCCTATTACTGATGTCTGCCAATGACAAGCATCCCCATGGTCTGGCCAATAGCTCCGATCAGGTTGGTCGCAATTATATGTTCCACAATAGTAAGGCGATGGTGGCTCTATCCCATGAGCCCAACCTAACCACCTTCCAAAAAACCGTTTGCATCAATGATTGGTATTTTGGCAGTGATGACTTTGATTATCCGATGGGTAACATCCAGATGACGGGGAAGACCAATGGTGAGATTATGAAGGGCTATGCGCCCTTGGAAACCTTCCTGATGCCTGGTTGGAGCATGGATAAAATTGCTGAACATGCCGTTGATTTCTGGCTTTCAAGCGAAGATCTGCCTGATCCAGGTAACCGCGTCACCGTCGATGCTAAGGGCCAAATTACCCTGAATTACACACCCAACAATCAGACTGGCGCTAACAAGCTCTATGGTAAGTTGCTTTCAGTGCTGGACCAGCTTTATCTCAAAAACCATCTAATTGAGCGTCAGATTTACATCAAGAGTGCCATGGCGATTGCCGCCGTGGGCCACCAGGCAGGCACTTGCCGCTTCGGTAATGATCCTGCCACTTCGGTGCTAGATATCAACTGCAAGGCCCACGACCTCGACAATCTCTATGTGGTGGATACCAGCTTCTTCCCGAGCATCGCTGCGGTGAACCCCTCGCTCACCGCCATTGCCAATGCGATTCGGGTGGGGGACCACCTCAATGAGCGCTTCCAGGGCTAGATCCATCCCTGGTTTCAGGCCAGCAGGCTTGAGACCAGGGGCGCGACGATCTGGCTGTCGAGGCTCAATAATCCGCCACCGCAGGCAATCACCACCAGGCACATCACTACGTACATCGCCGCCTTTTCCCAGCTGGGTGGTTCGCCCATCCCCATCGGGCCAACGTAGTCTCCCTTGGGGATTTGATAGGGATCGGGGGCGATGAAGGGTGTGCCGCCGGAGATTTCAAGCACCATGGCATAGGCCATGGAGACCAAGATGGCGAAGGCGGCCAGGGTGCTGAAGACGCCAGGAATCAGGGCAATGCCGGCGCCCCACATCGAAAAGGCCGAAAGAAAACAGAGCCACTTGGGGGTTTTCATGGCCGTTGACCAGGTTTCTAAGTTGCGTAATTTTGGCCAACCATGGCGAATGAAGCAGAGTCCCAGGAATACGCGCAGGAGCACGAGGGCCCAGGCTGAAAACCCCTCCGGTGTCTGGGGGAAGAGCAGGGTGATCAGGTTAGTCATCGGCTTGGATAGTTAAGAGATCGTTGGTATCAAAATTGTTTGTTGATGACTTTGAACAGTCCTATCCTTGGGAGTGCTCGATTGGGGGCCAAACCCAACTGGCCCTGGCCTCGTGATTCAGCTGATTGCTTACAAGCCAGGGCTGCTCTGCATGATGCCACCATCGGCAAAGATCGTGGTGGCGGTGATATAGCTGGCGCCATCGCTGGCGAGGAAGCCCACCACCTTGGCGATTTCCTCGGGCCTGGCCATGCGTCCAAGGGGAATGGCCGCATTCAGTTTGGCCATTAGTTCAGGGTTGTTCATGGTGGAGTCGTTGATCGGGGTGGCCACAGCCCCCGGTCCCACATTGACCATGGTGATGCCATGGGGAGCCAGTTCCAGGGCCGCCGTGCGGGTGAGCATGCGCACTCCCCCCTTGGCCAGACAGTAGGCCGTGTTGCCAGGCATGGGCCAATCTTCATGCACCGAAGAGATATTGATAATGCGGCCGCCGCCCCCCTGGGCGATCATCTGCTTGGCCGCATACTGGGTCGCGAAGAACACCCCGCGCAAGTTGACATCCAGTACCTTGTCGTATTGCTCGGGGGTGGTGTCCAGCACGGAGGTGCGTGTTTCCACGCCAGCATTGTTGACCATCACATCAAGGCGGCCGTATTGGGCCACGGCTGCATCGATCAGTCGTTGGATGTCTTCCAATTTGGAGACATCGGCCTGCACACCAAAGCTGCATCCTCCGTAGGAGCCGATTTCCCGTTCCAGTTCTTCGGTGGCCTCTGGATGGGAGCGGTAGTCGATCACGACCTGGGCGCCCAGTTCTGCCAGATATTCGACAATGGCCTTGCCGATGCCACTATTGCCGCCGGTGACGATGGCGACTTTGCCCTGGAGTAGGTGGGATAGGGTCTGGCCTTCAAGCGGATTGGTGCTAGTCAAGGGTTTTTTGTCGCCAACTTGCATCATTAAACTAGCTAGCCTGGGCCTGTTTGCCTGTTAAGCCTTCATAGAATTTGGATCCATGGACAATGTCACCGCTGTTATTTCCCAGCCTTTCAGGTGTTTTCAGGGCTAGCCGAGTAGGCCTGCCGATGGTGCTGCCTAGTACAGCAACAGGGCATGGCCATCGGGGTCCCGTACTTGGAAGGCCAGATGGCCAGGACCAAAGCCCGGGGGTAGTTCCACCAATGGTCCCACCTGTTCGTTTAGGGGACTGTCCTGCAGCCGTTTGTGGAGCCCAACCAGGTTGTCGACCACGGCGCTGATGCGCCATTCGACCGCATCGCTGGCCTGGGGATTTGCCCGCGGCCTTCGACCACCATCCGGCTTGCGGTAGTTCAGCAATTCAATTCCCATCCCTGCACCGGCTGAATGGAGGCTGCTGATTAGCACATCGGTGCCAATGAGTCCGTCCATCCTGTCTTGTTCGGCTCCATGGTTGTGTCCTTGAGCGGCCAAGTCCATGCCAAGCATGTCGCGGTAGAAGCGGAGGCTGCGTTCCGTGTCTGCGACGCTGATAGCTGTGTGATCAAGCCCGAGAAATAGTTTGCTTGAGGTTTGTGCTTCGACCTTGTCAGCGACTGCATTGGTTATTGGGCTTTGGTGCCAGCGCTGATCCCCTTTCCTAGGCGGAAACTGCAGGAGTTCGAGCGGGTGTCCATCGGGATCCTGAACCTTCACCGCCCATATTCCCCCCGCTCCGGGGTTCCAGTCCGGCAGCCGTTGGGGAGCAGTGGAGATTTGCTTGGCGCGATCGGCGCCAAGGGCATAGGCCTGGTGGAGATCCCTGGTCACAATACAAATGTGTTGAAACGCGCCATCATTCCCGGCAGGGCACAGGGCTTGACCGCCATTGCCCTGGCTTGACTCAGCGGGTGAGGATGGTTCAAATTGCCAGAGTTCCAGGATTTCCTGGCCCAGGGAGAGGCGGCGACGCTCGATCGTTGCCTTGGGTAGTTGCAACAGCTCCGCCAGCCAATTCCCGCCGAAGTTTGTCCTATCTAGCTCTTCAAAACCTAAGTTTTTTGTATACCACTGGCTGCTTTCGGAGGCGCTTGAGCAATTATGGCCAATGCTGCTTAGGTGATGAAGGACACTCATGGCTTGTTTGTGGGTTTGGATGGATACCAAGTGTTGTTACTGGCAAACTAGGTATTGATAGACTTGCAATGGGTGATCTCCAAATTTATCGATTATCTTTCGTGCTGACAAGCCATAATGTCCATGTCAAACGCCACCTGCTATCTCATTGGTGTCCGTTTGCCCGTCCCCGTTCTCCCTGCGTCCACTGATGCTGAGATAGCCACCGATACATACCAGGGTTGTCCCTGCTATGGTGGCGGCATCCAGGGATTCTTTGAAGACTACCCAGCCCAGAATGGCTGCAAAGACTACGGAACTGTACTGAAAGGCGCCAATTTCGTGTGGTTTGGCGTACATGTAGGCCTTGATTAGTAAAAACTGGAAGAGTACGAGGCAAATGCCTGTTGCCAGCATGATCAGCATGTGGCTGGCTGTGATCGCTTGGAATTTGCCAGCCACCAAGAAGCTGCAGATCACGGTGCCAATCAGTAGAAAATAAAACATTTGGGTTAAGGGTGAATCGCTTTCATCGAGTTTCTTGACGGCGAGAAACTCGATTGCTGTTACAAAGCCAGCCAGTAAGCCGAGTAGGTTACCGGGATCGGTGAAGATCGTAGCGCTGGGTTTGACAATAATGACCATGCCTGCGAACCCCATGGCGATGGCAAGCCATAGCTGTCTATTGATGCGATTGTGCAGGAAGGCCATCGCCAGTAGCGGGATAAAGATCGGCGTTGTATTCAGTAATACGTTGGCATTCATCAGGCTGGTCGCCTGGGCGGCGCCGATGAAGAGGAGGAAGCCAGAGATTCCGGTGCCGCCGCGCAGCAGGTGCATGGGCAGGACCTTGGTTTTTAGATCGCGAAAACGGCGCAATGCCACAATGATCGTGACCACAACTAGGGCGCTTAAAAAGGTGACCCAGCTGAACATTTCGACGCTAACTTCACTTTCAATTGCTTTGCCAAATACGCTCTGAATCGTATTGGCAAGAAATGCAAGCACAATGAAAACTGAGCCAATCATTAGGGATTGTTTTGGTTGTGCTGGCATGTTTGAATCCATTCATGATGGCAATCTAGGAGTGCTTGCCGGATTAGGCGCGCTCCCTGTTCGTTGGTTGTAGTCTCCTGACACAGTCTTTTGACATAGCCTTCTGACATAGCCTTCTGACTTCGTCTCATGGCCCAGTCTGCTGTCTTTACCTGGATCTTGCTGGTCGATCGCGGTTTGGTTCCAAGCCTGTTTTTAGGCATGGATGGGTCCCTGGTTTTCCCTCGGGTTACCTGTTCGGATGGTCGCTTCCAGCGCTTCCTGCCCGTGGACTTGTTTTGGCCTTAATCGTTTAAAGACTCCAACTCCATTGCATTCCTATGGTCCAGAGGGGGCCCTGACCGGGTACTCCACTTTGAAGTTGGCTATAGGGCTGTAGGTAGAAATTCCTGCTCAATTGAAGTTGGTAGCTCAGCTCTAGGGCCATCTGGTCAGGTTGGCGCGGTTGCAGATCAGCGCTGGTGGAGGATCCGGCTAGGCCTAGGATCAACAAGTCCTGGGGCCGGTTGGCGATCAGGCCCTGGCTGATCCAGCCGCCCGCTAGATAGGTCGGGTACGGATTAATGGCTGCTGGACTTGAGAGGGAGCCCGATAGCCAAACTCGACTGGCCAAGCCCACCGGCAAGGGAGAAGGCAGAGCGAGGTAAAGGCCGATTCCGTTGGCCTGCGTCCCTGTTGGCACCTGGCCGGGTGGGGCAAGGCCCTGGATCGACGGTCCGTTGACCCCGGCAAAGCCCCAGTTGGCGTTGTAGAGCGTGACCAGAAGCATGGGTTCAGGCAACTGGTTTTGCAATAGTTGGTTGCTCAGGCACCCTGAGGGGGAGATAAAGCGGTCGACTTGAGGGTCTGATCTTGCTTGTTTACTGCCCGCTTGGTCGTTTGCAATGGTTTGCTTTGAGAGCGCCTCTTTAGGCGCTTGCTTGCCGTCATTGCAATGGCTTAAGTGCCTAAATAGGGGCATTTGCCATTCGATGATCTCCAGCAGCCCGTCCCCTGGACTGATGGTTTGATTGAAGCCGCGAAAGTTGCTGTTATTGCGTTCTGCATCCAATTGAAAGAGCCCCAATCGCAGGCTACCACCCATGAAACTTGTCTTGAAGGTATCCCGATTCTGGGCGTCCATTCGTCCCAGTCTGACCGTGGCGATCGCCCCGAGGGCATTCAGCGGGCCGTAGGGAACACCCGGCAAGCTGACCCCGTTGTGGGCATTCAACAGGTTGTTCACATAGAGGTTGGTGGCATCACCGCGTAAAAAACTATTGCCCAGGCTGAGATTGCCGAGCTTGAGTTGGGCCAGGCGCTCATGGGGAAGACCATTGCGCTGCAGCCACAGGCCCTGGAACCACAGACCGGAAGGGCTTTGAAACAGGCTTTGCGGATAGAACTGATCCGATACCAAACCCACGTCAGCACCAAAATTGCCCGTGCTGCCGTAATTTGTGAGGTGCAGATTGAGACTCCAGCGATCTAGTTCATCGCGTGGCAGGCGACGGTTTAGGCCCGTGCCCAGGCTGGTTGTGAGGTCCAGGGCCGTGGTGGAATTGGCTGTTGCGTTGCCTCCGGCGCTGAGTGGTGTGATCAGTTGGTTGCTGAGGCTTAGGCCCATTTGCCACCAGCTGATCTTCGGTAGCAGGCTGCGGAGCGGTTGCCAACCTTTTGGCACTTCCATTACGCTGTAGCCACCCCTATCGAAGCTCAGGTCGATGGGTTTGGCCGGTTGGCCGGAGACTGTTGAAGGCGTGCCTGTGTCCACTGGCACTGGCACCGAAGCCGTGGCTGGAGCGTTTTGACTGGGCTCACTGGCCTCGCCCGTAGATGGTTGAGCCCCTAGCCCAACTAGGAGCACCGATAGCAGTCTTAGTCCCAGCGACCGTTTAATCCGCTGGTTGCACCAATTCAGGCTCTTTAGTCTTGAGGCCATGCCCGTATGGCTGGGCCCAAGGTCCCTCAGGCTTGACCTGAGGGACCTTAGGCTGCTGGTGTGCTGTCACCGGCAGGACTGCCGTCTGCTGTTGCTGGTCCGGTTTGAGCCGCTGCCTTGGCGTCCGCTGGTGTGCCGGTTGATGGCGATGACGTTGTCCCTGGCTGGTCAATCAATCGTTCCGCCCGCTCTAGGCCCACCTCAACCCCCATGTGCTGGTCGGGATTGCCCGTGATCAGGAGGGACGCGTGCTCGCGGGTGGCGATTTGCCAGAGCCACTTGGTCAGCAGGCTGAGACGGTTTTCGTTGGCCGGCATGAAAGCCAAGTGGGCCACGCCCCAAAGCAGCCATCCCAGCAGTCCCGACACCCGCAGGCCCCGCAGGTCCGCCACGGCATACAGGGGCCCAACCACGGCCATGCTGCCGAAATCAAACCAGCGGAACGGTTTGGCTTTGGAGCCGTTGATTCCAGCCAGGATGTCCTTGGCGACCCAGGTGCCCATCTGCACCGCCGGCCCGGCCATGCCCGGCAGCGGTTTGGCGTCGGCCGTGTGGCTGTAGTTGGTGAGGTCACCGACCACCCGGATCGAGGGGAACTTTGGGATTGAGAAATCCGGTTGCACTACCACCCGGCCACTGCGATCGAGGGGGCAGCCACTGCGTTCGGCCAGCAGTTTGCCCAGGTGGGAGGGCTTGACTCCTGCGGTCCAGCCGATCGTGGCCGCTTCCAGCACCCGCTCGCCGGCTTCGGTTTTCACCGTGATTCGGCCCGGTTCGATCGTTTGCACCCGGCCCCCAAGCAGCAACTCAACCCCACAGTCGCGCAGGTGGTTGCCGGCGGCGGCCGAGAGGTTGGGATGCATCGCCCGCAACACCCGATCGCCGGGATCCACCAGGATCACCTGGCAACTTGCGATGTCGAGTTGTTTGAAATCGCGCTCCAAGGCATGGCGCATCAGCTCAATCAATGAGCCGGCCAGTTCGCAACCTGAGGGGCCACCGCCCACCACGACGGCCGTCTGCAGGAACTGGCGGCGGGCTTGATCGGGAGTTTGCTCAGCCTCCTCCAGGGCCATCAACACCCGCCGGCGGATTTCATCGGCGTGTTCGAGGATCTTCATCGGCGGCGCTAGGGGCCGCCATTCCTCGTGGCCGAAGTAGGTGCTGCCCGAGCCCGTGGCCAGGATCAGGTGGTCGTAGCGAAAGCGGCGGTCGTTGAACACCACCTCCTGGACGTCGGGGTCGATGTCCACCACTTCTCCCAGCAACACCTGCACGTTGGGAGCCTGGCCCACCAGCAGGCGTAGGGGGGAGGCCACATCCGATTCGGCGACCAGGCCGGTGGCCACCTGGTAGAGCAGGGGCTGGAACAGGTTGAAATTGCGTTTGTCGATCAGGGTGACGCGCACCGGCTGGCCGGCTAGGGCCTGGACCGCCTTGAGACCGGCAAAGCCCCCACCCACCACAACCACATGGGGACGGGCCCGCAGCTCCTCGTCCGGGGGGTTCAACTCCAGGAAGAACCGTTCCGCAGCCATTGCAATTGTTTCTATGCCTCAGTCAAGGTATCGGGTTTTCTCCTTGGCGCAGGCCCCAAATGGGAGGAACTGAGCTTGGGTGGTGGGATCGTCACAGGAATGGGGCGACGGTTGGGATGGGTCCCAGGCCCGGTTGCTCCTTGGAGTTAGGTTGAACTTGCCTAATCAGCCTGGGATTTGCTGCCCTGTTTGCCATGTCTATCGATGCCATCAGGTCCTTTGCCGCCCTGGTCCATGCCGACAGCGACTTGAAGGCCCATGTGTTGGGAGCTAATAGCGCCAATGAGGTGGTGGCCCTGGCCGCCAACCACGGTCACCAGTTCACCAAGGCCAGCCTGCTGCGCCAGCACGCCCAGGCTCTTCACAGCGCCGATGACTCCACCCTGGAGGGGATCAATAGCTGGGGCGATGCCCTGATGCATGCCTTAGGAGCCTCCGAACGCCCCTGAGCTCTGCAACAGTTCTCCCGTGAGCGGGCCCTGCCTCGCCTGCTTGGAACCAGGAGGCGGAATCGTCAGGTTCCCGGAACCTGGGCTGGCGAGCCATTGGCGTCCTCGCCCTGGCTCCCCAGCTCCCAGCTGGCCGGATTGGCACCCCGTGGACCCTGGTTTCCCCTTTGATGGTTGCCTTCCCCCGCTGGCCCCACCCCGCTCCAGGGCAGACCCGTGCTGAACTCCCCGCTGCTCCGTAATGCCCTCAAGATCGGCATCGCCACCTTCTTAACGGCGGCCATTGCCATCTGGTGCGAGCGCATTAGCTACGTTTGGTATTCGTTAATGGCGGTGGTTTTTGTTGTCGATGACAACGACGCCCAGACGATCCAGGCCGCTTCCGCCCGGGTGTTTGGCACCATCGCCGGTGGCCTGATTACCTTTCTGGTGCACACGATCCTTTCCGGTTGGATGGGGGTGATGGTGTCGTTTTTGCTGATCCTGCCGGTGCTCAGGCTTGCCGGCTGGCAATCGGCCAGTGGCGTGGCCACCCTGGTGAGCCTGATGTTCCTGATGATTCCAGGCCACGCGGAACTCAACTGGGACTACGTTTTTAACCGCAGCTTGGACACCATGCTCGGAGCGGTGGTCGCCCTGGCCGTCGGCTTGCTGCTCTGGCCCCGTAATCAGGTTGCCCGCCTGGAGGCGATTCCCTGGGCGATCAGGCGGCAGATGGCCGCCCAGGTGGACGCCTACCAGCGCTGGCTCGTCGGCGCAGGCACCCGGCCCGAGCCCCTGGCCCCGGCCCAGCTCACGGCCCAACTGGTGGAACTGGAGACCTTGCTGCAGCAGGAACTCCATGGCCCCCAGGGCCGCCGGCTTCTGCGCCAGCACTGGCCCCAGCGCCAGCTGCTCTGGCAACACCTCCAACACCATTGGATTCAATGGGAACGGTTGCTGATGCTCCTGCCCCACTCCTGGACTGGGGGCACTGCCGTCGGCCCTAGGGCCGATGCTGCCGGGCCCGATCCCTTCGCCGCCAGCTTGGCCAGCTTGGTCCAGGCCCTGGAGGGTGGCCCTGCTTCAAAGCGGACGTCTCGATCCGATTGGCCAGGGGGGGACTCGGGTCGCCAGGCCAACCCCAGCGAGGCGGACGCTTGGCGCCGCCTGGCGGGCCAGCTGGCCCTACCCCAGCTGCTGATGTTGGCGATCGGCGAGGAATGGCGCCCCCTGCTGGCCAGCCTGCGCAGCCTCAACCTGATCGATACCAGCGGCGCGGAGATGGCTAGGCCGAAGGGGCGCTCCCCTCGTCCCCCTGGGCTGGTCCAGACCGAGCCGGTTAGGGAGCCTAGGCCCCAGTTACCAGGACTTCCAGCCCCAGCCGTTGCCCCAGGCCTGTCTTCCCCAGGGCCTTCAGCCCCATGTTGATCACCCGTTCCGATCTGCGTCTGGCCCTTACCGCCGGCCTGGCCACCGGTTTCACGGCGCTCACCCCCCTGGCCTTTGGTGTGTATCTGCCCCAGGCGGTTTTGGCCGTGTGCACCGGTACCTATGGCAGCTCCTTGTCCATGGCGAGGCAGCGGATCGCCGGCACCCTGCTGGGCGGAGCCGTGGTGGTGGTGGGCTACGGGCCGATGCAGGGCTGGCCCTTCCCCCTGGCGATTGCCGTGGCCCTGAGCCTGCTGCGCTTGCTGGGCGGCTGGTTGGGAATCAAGGGCTACAAGGTTGGCAGCTTCATCGTGATCATGGGCTGGCTAGTACACAACGACCAGTTGGGCAGTTGGATTCCCCTGCGGCTGTTTTGGACCTGCCTGGGAATCCTGGTGGCGATGTGGAGCCTGCGCCTGTTCTGGCCCTCCCTGGCGATTGCCAGTTCCAGGAGCCTCTGGTGCACATTGCTAGCGGGTCTGGCGGGCGACCTGCAGGAGGCGGCCCAGCGGCTTGACCCCGAGCCTGGGCTGCCGGCGACGAGCCCTGGGGGCAAGCTCGCCCCAACCGTTGCAAGCGTCGGATCCGCGTCGACCCACACCCCTGCCAGATTTCGCGCTGACCAGCTTGCGCGGCAACGGCGCCAGACACTCCTGCAGTTGCGCCGGCTGTTGCCGGAGGTGGCCAATGAACTGGGCACCAACCCCCAGCTCCACCCCCTCTATCGATTGTTGAGCCAGCTCGATCGCACCGGCTCCCTGTTGATCGGCAGCATCGATGGGCTTGCCCGCCAACCAGCCCCGCGCCAGGAGCTGGCGACGCTGTTGGCCCTGCACCAGGCCGAAGCTGAGATGCTGAGGTACGGAGCCGAGCGCCTCGGCCAATGGATCCTCTGCCTGAACCAGCCGGGCGACCTGCCGCCGCCGCCGGGTCCGGGCGAGAGTCCCGCTAGTTGGCTGCAGGTGTCGAGCTTGCTCCAGAACAACAGCCTTGATGCCATCAGTAGTGAGCGCTTGCAACACCTGGCCCGCCGGGCCTTCCTTTGTCGCCAGAGCTATCGGGCGATTGAAACGATGGAGCACGATTGGGGCCGGCTTGCCAGCAGGGTCAATTAGGCCCTAGTCCTTCCAATCAGATGGCCTCCTGGCCCTAGTGGACGATCGATTCCGAACGGTTGGGTGTGGCCATTGCTAGGCATCCAGGCGCCGTCAATGGGTAAAGAAACCAGTGTTCGGAACCGTTCCTAATCCTGCCGACGAACGATGGAGCAGCTCAGGTGTAGCAAAAGGCCCATGAATGAAGAAGCAGGGACTACTTTTGGGTCATTTCAAAACTACTACCGTCTTAACAAGCGCCATGCTGCAGACGTGATGGCTAGGGCAGCGGTATAAACGGCTGAGCGAATGGAGGTTGACCTTGTGGAGGAGGTTTGGGGATTGAAGGGCAAACCTTTGCTTATTGTGCCACGAATTTGAATTGAAATTCCCAGGTCGTTGTTTGAATTAAGAGCCTTTGGAATGCTACTGGGTAGAATCATATTGCTGGTAGCAATGATCTCAATCGGTAGCATCACCCGTACTAGGACGATCGACCCAGTTCAGGGCGCCCATGGATTCTCTTGCCGTCCCGTAGCGGTCCACCACAGGCGCTCCACCGATGCTGCCAAGGAGGAGCGGCACGCCAACGCGGAGGTCAGGCGAATCGGCTCAGAAAGCTCCAGCTCCAGGATTAGGTCGCTAACCCCAGTCGCCTTGCTTGGCTTGCTGGCTGCTGTTAGCGCGTTAATTGAGACGGATTTGACGGAACGAGCCATGGCAAGCCGGATAGGGAGGGATGGGTGGGGGCAGAGAGGGGCTGAGCGACACCACGCTGGCGTCGACGCGCAGGCACTTAGGCCGCTTAACGAGGGTCAGCGGTTGCTAAGGCCGGACGGTTAAAAGTTTCCAGAAAACAGGTTGGCTGCAGCGCTCAATTAATTACAAGCGAAGCCAAAACTGTCATCAAGGCCTGTTCAGTCTCAGGGGCCAAGGCAAAGTTTGAGGGCCATGAAGGGCACGAAAAAATGTAGCGCAGAATACTGGCTGGCCTGCTGGAAAGCGGTGCGTCCAGCGGCCAGCAAACTTGAAACGACTGATATGGATAAGTAGTTAAGTGGTTAGAAAAGCTCGGCCAATCAACTCTTTAATAGCCGCCAAGCGGCAGAGCTAAAGGCTAAGGCTGCATTATAAATCGCTCCCCTAATCGTTGTAACGGAAGCTGAGCCGCGATTCTTGAATGCCAGCCCCTTGCTAATTGCGCCACGAGTTTGAATTGAAATGGCCAGGTCGGAACTTGAATTGAGATCGTTTGGAATGCCACTGGGTAGCATCACATTGCCGGTAGCAATGATCTCAATCGGTATGGCGGCTCCTGTTGCTGTCGTAGTGGGTAGGGCGGAGATGTATAGGGTGTCATTGACGCGGAAGTTATCAATAGCCCAACTTTCGTCGGCAGAATTTTGGTCTAGCGTGCTGCCGAAACCAACCCGTAGCGTTGTCACCGCAACTGGCACATCGATAACGACCTTGAATCTTTGGTCAACGAGACCGTTACCATTAAGGTCCAACGTAGCCAGGGGCACGATTGCGTAACGATAGCCACTGGCCGTCGTGCCACTGATCGGTGTTGAAGCGATGCTCGAATAGAAGAGCGGAATGGAGGCGATGACCTCATTGTTGGCATAGATCTTGAATGATTCGCCATCCCAGGTATCAAGTCGCATGAAGTCAAAGCTGATACTGGCACCATCGCCAGCAAGGGCTAGATCGCGCCAAATGTCACGCCCGAGGCTGTCTTTGCCGCCGTTGGCAAAGCCCCCCATAACATAATCAGAACTAACCGAAGAACCTTGGCGCACGATCGGCGAGCCATGCTCAGAGCTCGGCCGCTGCCAACCGCCCAGGGTTGAATCGAAGCTTTCATCCATTAGAACTTGGCCTAGGGTTGTTGTGGCCTTAATATTATCAATGGCGTAGGATTCGTTATCGGTTGATTCGTTGAGGTTGCTGCCAAATCCTAATTTTAGGGCGGTGATAGAAGTAGATATATTTATGTTGACACGGAACGTTTGACTATTGCCATAGAAAGGGGTAGGCGAAGGGCCGGAGCTGTAATCATTTAGCGGTGTGATTGTCCAGCTATACCCATTGGCATTACCTTTTCGTACGGTCTGTTCGTTGATCTCCCATGCCAAAACGGTGTTTATAATGGCGACGTCATTAGCAAAGACAGAGAATACTTCATGGTCCCATGAGTCAACTCGTTTTAGATCGAAGCTGACGTTTCCACCTTGAGAATTAAAGTTCAGATTGGTCCACACATCTTGACCGTTGACCTTCGCGCCATTGGCAAAGGAACCTAGGGCTACGTTGGTGGCCGATCCGGTTGGGTTATACAGGTAGAGAGGGGCACTCGATCTCGCCGTGGCTGTTGTCCAGGCGGGTAGGGGAGAATCAAAGGTTTGGATGCTGCTGGCATCATCACCATTGAGGCGTAGGCCTGATGGAGCTCCGCTGGCATTGCTGCTAATGGCGAGTTCCATTTTGCCATTCAGCATCGATTGGTTCGCCTTGAAGGTGAGGCCAGCAGCAATATCAATGTCGTTGGCATAGAGCTTCGTTGTCGTATTGGCGGGCAGGATCAGGTTCTGGCCCTTCAGCACAAGCTTGTCTGCCTGATCCGGTCTGCTAAGCAGGGTGAGGGTGCCATTGCCGGCATCGAGGCTGACGCTTTGGGCCTGTTTGCCATTACTACCAGCGATTCTTACATGATTGGCAACGGTTAGGCCGGCGCCTTGAATGTTGAAGCTATTGGCAAGCAGATTTGATTGGAGTGTATCAACTACGACATTATCAATCCCATAGGATTCATCATTGGTTCCCTGGTCGAGTGTGCTGCCAAAGCCGAGCTTAAGATTGGTAACACCAGTGGGAATGATGATGACGACGCGGAAGCTTTGCTGGGTCCAGGCAGCTTGACTGGATCGTCCGCCTTGAGCGTTATTAGTAATCGGTGCAATCGTCCAGCTATAGCCGTTTGTGTTGCCGGAGCGGACGGAGGAGACGTTGTCGTACCAAAGAAAAGAGCTACTTAGGATTTGGGTGTCATTTGCGTAGACGTTAAAGTTTTCACCATCCCAGGTATCAAAGCGAAGGAAATCAAAACTGATTGTGCCACCATCTGCTGAAAGATTATAATTTTTCCAGACATCTTGACCCGCCACTTTGGTTCCATTCGCAAAGGGGCCCATGTAGGAGCCAAAGTCCGGGTCCGTGGCAGTTGAGGCAGGACCGGTTGCCGTTGACCAGCCAGAAATCGAGTTAAAGTTTTCAACGGTTGGGGCATTGGATCCCAAGCTAAGGCTCCCAGTCGAGCGGATCTTGAGGTTTGCTGCGCTGCTGGAATCGGTGGTTAGCGCTGTGGATTTGATGTTGCCTGAGATCTGGGTTGCATTTGCAGAAGTGGTGTTAATCGTGACATTTTTGCCTTTGATACTGTCAAAATTCACCGCATTGGAAAGCTTGAAGTCGTTGCTATAGGTGGTTACAAAACCGGTTGTAACGGCCTGCGTTTCATACACATTTTGATCGGTTGTCTTATCAGTCAGGAACTGGACGACCGTGGTGTTGGGCACATCCCTTGGGATGTATATAACCTGTTGTTCGGTGATTGGTGTTTCCTTGGTAGTGACGCTGTAGTTGAAATTATTGCGTTTATCAACTACGTTCCAGCTCACGGACTTCCAATCATACTTGTAATTATGGAAGGTTTCTTGGAGGGTGCGATTTTCTCCCCAGGCGGCCCTGGATTGTGCGAGATAATGCTGGGTTGTTGTAAACCCAAAATCAGCGAAACTCCCATCGAGTTTATACTTGGCTTTGCTACTGTCCATTGCAAGGTAATTCTCATCATTACGGTTTGGATTCGACCAACCACCATCATTAGGTCGCCCACCTTCCCATGGCAAGTTAGCGAAACTCTGGCTAACAGTGCCAGTGCCAGTGGTTAAATAATTGCCACTAACCGATTGTTTAACGATAACATCATCAAGCGCCCAAGACCTGTGGTCGTAACCCTGGCTAAGATGTCCCTGGAAATCTATTGAGAACCTGCTAACACCCTTTGGCATTGTTAGTGTTACACGGTAGGCCGTATCCCACCAGTGACCAAACATAAAGTTGGAGTGTTGATAGGCTTCAAAATTCATCCTAAAACCATTCTGGTCCAGCGCCACAAACGAGCTACCTTGGGTCCTACTTAAACTAGGTTGAACCGTATAATTGCCCAAATTTGTCTTAATTTGGAAATCCATTTCATTGTTGTCCCAGTTATCAATCCTCACGAAATCAAAGTTGACTTTGGTGAATTTGTTATTATCAAGAGCAAAGCTTGTTCCTTCGCCAATAGTTAAGGTTGTTTTATACCAGTTATCGAATCGCCCCAACATTGTACCACGCGATCCTTGCCCTGTAACCCTGCGTGTGTCACCGGAGAAGCCAGCAGAATCATTCTCAAAGCGTTGCTCATAAATGAGTGTCGTATCTGCAACAAAATTGGAACTCGAGCCGTTTACACCATAGGCAATATTTTGGAGCTCACTCTGGTTAGCTACAGAAACGGTTGTTTGACTAGAAGCATCACCCCAATCACTCCTGATTTCAGTGTTATTGAGATACCGCCAGCTAGAGGCCTCATCGGGTTGATAGCCATCCACAAAGTACCAAGCTCCTCCTGGCCTTTGCTCAATGGCACGACTAGCAGCCGTTGCAGCCTGATCTTTGCTCGTTAACCTTGCAAGGCTAGAAAGATCCGTGAAGTTTTGACTCAAACCCGTAGCACTACTAGTTACAGTGTTTTGTAGCTGTTGTGATTTGCTCATGGCATCATGATAGTTGGCTGCGCCAGTGGAGGCCAGATAGGCAATATTTGGGCCGATCGTTGTTATCGCGCCAACGTCTCGTATTTGGGTGCCAGCCGATTGGATATTACTAAGGGATGCCGTGCTCTTGATGTAATCAAGGTTCGTGCTGGCGCTTGTTGGCGCAAAGAGGTTGGGGTTTTGGTTGGCATCAAAACTGGAGTTCCCTACGATCGCTGGTCCATTGCCCTTATGCCAGCCAAAGGCCGTTTTCGAGCCAGGGCTGTCGTAGGCGGTGGTGTTAGAAGTAGTGTTCGTTATCCAGTCGGGGCTGCGGTCAACTGCGGCAGCACTGGTTACGGATACATTATCAATCCCATAGGATTCGTTTGAGACAGCCTCATCAAGGCTGCTACCAAAACCGAGCTTGAGATTGGTGACACCGGTCGGAACTGTAATGACAACCCGGAAGCTCTGCTGCGTATATAGATAATGATTGACTCTACTGCCTTGGCCGTAATTATTGATAGGGGTAATCGTCCAGCTAAACCCATTGGTTGAACCAGAGCGAACTGAGGTAACGTGCTCGTGCGATGTTGCAAAAGAGCTACTTAGGATTTGGGTGTCATTTGCGTAGACGTTAAAGTTTTCACCACCCCAGGTATCAAAGCGAAGAAAATCAAAACTGATTGTGCCACCGGTGGCAGGAAGGCTGTAGTTTTTCCAGACATCTTGGCCAGCCACTTTGGCCCCATTTGCGAAGGGGCCCATGTAGGAGCCAAAGGTTGGGTCCGTGGCAGTTGAGGCGACACCGGTTGCCGTTGACCAGCCGGAAACCGAGTCAAAGTTTTCAACAGCCCAAGTGCTGGGATTGCCGATGATCCCATTGCCGATGATCCCATCAAGATTTATATCAACATTAAACTGAGATTCAAGTTGCAAGGATTCAGCCGAGGCAACGGCGAAGTAACCACCATAGCTAACATGATTCCAGTTTGAATCTAAATTCCAATAGTGAGACCAGTTATTGGCTTGGTGATACCAGAGCAGCTTATTGGTACCGTCTACTTTTGCAGCGCCTAGGATTTGCCAGCCGGCGGCCATACCTTCGTAGAGGGTACCACCCGCGATTGGCCTATTAATTCCATTCTCGTCTACTGAGAAATAGGTCCTTTTGTCCAATGGATTAAGAGTATGCCGTAAGAAAACCGATGGATTAGCGCTGCTAGTGCTGGGATTGCCGATGATCCCATCACTATTAATATCAACACTAAACTGAGATTCAAGTTGCAAGGATTCAGCCGAGGTAACGGCGTAGTAACCACCAGAGCCTACATGATTCCAGTTTGAATCTAAATTCCAATAGTGAGACCAGTTATTGGCTTGGTGATACCAGAGCAGCTTATTGGTACCGTCTACTTTTGCAGCGCCTAGGGTTTGCCAGCCGGCGTAGATACCTTCGAAGAGGGTTCCACCCGCGATTTGCCTATTAATTCCATACTCGTTTACTGAGAAGTAGGCCCTTCCGTCCAATGGATTGCGAGTACGCTGCAAGGAAACCGATGGATTAGCGCTATCATTGTTTTGAGACCAACTCTTTATTGTATAGCTCCGCTGGCCATTGCTGTCATAGCCAACCCGCCATTCGCTGCCGCTGGCAGGTCCATTCAAAGGCTCGTTGTCCGTAACCTGTGCTGTTAACGTTTGGGCAACAGCATTGGGGTCGTTGGGATTGCTGATCGTCTGCGTTAAAGTTGTAGACTTAAGTGCAGACTTTGTCTGGCTGTAAAGCACCTTGGCGCTATCTACGGAGTTGCCTACTAGTTCATTGCTTCTCGAGGAACCACTCGATGCAGCGTTAAGCAATTGACTGGCATTGACAACCGAGAGGGCATCGATGCCGTAGGACTCATCATCCGCAGTCTGATCGAGACTGCTGCCGAAGCCGAGCTTGAGTGTCGTAATTGAATTGGGAACCGTGATTGTGACGCGGAAGCTTTGATCATACCCACCAAGTCCACCCAATAATCCGTGATTGCGTACAGGAGTAATAGTCCAGTTATAGCCATTGGTCGTGTCAGATCTGGTCTCCCATGTATCTGAATAGGCAAAACTTGTTTCTAATGCAATTTGGTCATTGGCATAGACACGGAAGTTTTCGCCGTCCCAGGTGTCTAGGCGATGGAAGTCAAAGCTCACTGTGCCGCCACTTCCATCAAGCGTAAAGGTTTTCCAAGCGTCTTGGCCGTTAACTTTAGGGCCAGTAGCAAATCCACCCAGATATTGGGACAACTTCGTACTGCTACCCAGCTTTGGACTGCCAGAAGCAAAGTTCCAGCCTTGGGTTGCCGATGCAGCGGAGCCCTCAAAGGTTTCATTGCTCACTACCTTGGCGAGGGCGTCGGTGCTGCCATAAATCGCCATGCCCGCCAAGTTGCCGCTGGTTGGCATCAAAATTTTATTCGAACCGTTCGTCCAGGGGTTGGCCACGGACGTAGAGGTCGTTACCCCGTTTCGGAGCGTATTGGATTTGATGTTGGTGAGGTTAGTGGCGTAGAGAGGCTTGTAGCCAAGCTGGTCGAGCACGACTTGGCGCTGTTCATTGCTGTATTGCTCCCAAGCCAGCTGGCTATCAGGTGTGGTCGTGGCGCCCCAGTTGATTTGGCTGGTTGTAAAGTCTGAGCCAGCCACTAGGTATTCACGAATTTCACCAGTGGCAGCCCGGTAATAGGCATCTTGGTTTAAGGAGAGATCATAGGTGTACCACTCCCTGCCAACCTCGTGCAGTTCTGTGCCAATGGGATCGTATACCGTTGTGTATGTGGTTACATCCTTATTCACGGTATTGAGGCCAACCAAAGCATCTCCCGTGCCGTTGGCTTGGGTGAGGTCAACAGGTGATGAACCTCGTTTCAGTTGGAAGCGGTAATCGTCGAGCTTAACAACTGTGTAGCCAACTGCTTCAGCGGCCACTGTTGTGTTGGTATTGCTGAGGCCAGCGCGACCAACACTGCCATTGTTGGCTCCATTTTGGTAATAGAGAATGTCACCCGTGTTGAGGCCATGGCGCAAGCCGCTGCCGTCCACACCCACATAGGTTAAGACATCACTTGTTGGGTCGACCTGCAGTTTTACATCTCCGGAAAAGCTAAAGCGTTGACCTGTATTGGTGGTGCCGACGACTACGCTTTGATTGGCGATGATTGGTGTGTAGGTCGGAATCTGGGTCAGCTCCCAGCCGGGGCGGGTGGCGTCTGCGTCAAGATTAAAGCTGGCCGCATTGAGGATCAGGTCGCCGCCAGCTTCGATGCTGCCGGCCTTGCTGACGCTCAGGCCGCCCGCGAGGTTGAGGGTGAGGTTCCCTGTCGTGGTGAGTTCACCCGTGATCGCGGCAGAACTCAGCGATAGGGTGGTCATCGCCGTCGTGCTGCTGGGGGTTAGGTCGAGGAAGCCGTTGAGGGTCAGGCTATTGGGATTGGTGAGGTTGAGAGTGGTGGTGGTGAGGATGGCGCGCCGCAGATCACTGCGGGTGCGCCCAATTTGGAGCGACTGACTGGTGGGGATTGTGAAGGTGCTGGTGCCGGTATAGACCCAAGCCTCCTTCACCAGGCTGATGTTCCCAGAGCTGCTGCTTGCCGTAAGGGTTTGGCTTTGAAGATTGCCACTCAGCTCGATACTCCTAGCCGACAGAGTAACAGTGCTATTGCCGAGCACGAGTTCAGGGGTAAAGGTGCATAGGGGGCCTGTGGTGATCCAAGCGGCTTTGTTGAGTAACATCGGAATGCCATCGTTGCCATTGAGGGCGTCTCTTTCGCTGGCAGCTAATCTAAAGGTATCGGCACTTGTTTTGATCACGTAGTAGAGACCACCATCCTGTAAGGGAAGTAAGGCTCCAGTTTGTTGGCCGTAATAGCGAACAGCCGTACCTGTGCTTAGTCCATGGTTGACAATGCTAAACTGATTGTCAGTTGCACCAAAGTTTGTGACTGAGACTGTTAGGGGCCTTGTCGATGCTGTGGCGCTTGGATAGAGTGATCCATTCAAGCTCATGCTGCCATTGGCGGCCTGGGCGGTGAAGCTGGAGGTACGAATCGCGCCGCCGCTATGGGTGGTGTTGGCGACTCCCGCGAAGATGGGACGCTCTGAATCGGCAAGAAGACCACCGGTTTGATTGACAAAATGTCCACTCGCATTAACCCGATAGCCAAGCTTGTCGATCAACACTCCGTCACTGGTGGTGAAGAGTTCAGCGGCCGTGGTGAGGTTGCCGGAGGTCGCCACCATCGTGACAGCGGCTGTCGATGTGATCGCCGCAGTTGATTGCAGATGGCGACCAGCTGTCAGGCTGATCGTGCCAGTGAGAGTGCTACTGCCGAGCTCTGCCGCTTGAATGAGATCGCTTGTGGCACCAATGCTGGCGTAGCTTTGATTGCCCTTGAGGCCAACAAGGTTAGCACTGGCATCTAGGGTCAGACTGCCGTTGCTCGCTGTTATTGATGTGTTGGCAGTTGTTTCCGTGCTCAGTCTGCCCCCGATGATTACAGTCTGACCAGTGATTGCATAGGCTGTGAGGTTTGAGGCAGCGCTGGCCTTGATCAAGGCGCCGCTACCGATGGCGATGGTGGCATTACTTTTCAACGAGAGGCTCGGCGCCAGAATCTGCAGAGACTGGTTGCCTTGGCCGATCGTGAGATTGCCATGGGCCTCAAAGCTGAGATTGGCGTTGCTGCTATAGGTCGGCATGTTGGCAGTGCTACCGCCATTGAGGGTCAGCGAGCCACCCGTTGAACGGTAGCTGAGGGTTTGTAAGCTTTTGGCAGCCGAAGTATCGGCAATCGAACTGAGGCTGAGATCACCAGTTTGGCTGATTATTAGCGATTTGGTGCGGCCCAGCAGGTTGAGATTGCCGAGCAGGTTAGCAACACCACCAGCAGTGCCACCATTTGGCGTGAGATTAACAATCGGCGCATCAATCACCGCATTGAGATTCAATGGGGCATTGGCAGTTGGATTTAGGGTCCAACTCAGGCTGCTATTGGCATGGCTGTTGCTGCTTCGCACACCGCCATCCCATTGCAGGCTCGACAGACTTCTGGTTGCCGACCCAATCGTGAGGTTAGTCGAAACAGCACGGCTGAGAATCGTTGCCGGTGCAACGGCGTTTACTGTGCCAGCTTGCAGCGAGAAGCAGCCCAGTTGTGCCAATCCCACCGAATTTGTGGTGTTAAGTGCCAGTGCCAGGCTGGAGTTGAGTCTGGGGGCGCCTGAGGGGGGGCGCAGTCCGATCCTTAAGTTGCTACCACGCAGATCCACAACGGGTATTTCACCGTTGAGTTCCACCAGGCCTGCGGCAATGGCAGCCGTTTTGATCGCACTATTGATGGCAGTAATCAGGGCAGGCAGGGATGCGAATTGTTGAGCCGCAAGCGAGGCGGTGAAAGTTATGCTCTCAAGTCCTGTCGCTGTGCCAGATGCCAACCTCGTCACCGACAGGTTGAGGCTGAGGGGGCTTCCAAGTTTGCCGGTGAGGAAGTCCTGCGGAATAGGGCTGATCGATTCAATGGCCAGGCCAGCTTGATCCCCAGTAATGGCAACATTGGCGGCATTGAGGCTAACGGCGCTACTGGTGGTGCTGCCATCGGCATGACCAAGCAGGATTTGGGTCAAGGGCGATAGGCGGATGTTGGAATTGGTAGCGCTGTTTGCCGTGATCGTCAGCGAATCGCGGGCGATCAAATCGTGTAGGAGCCGAGGAGATTGTGGCGCAGTGATCACAACATTCGGCGCTGCGATCCAGGCACCCGCCACCACTACATCGGATTGGCTATCGCCGCTCCCGGAGGTCAGGCCGCCCAACACCATCGCATCGGCAGCATCGCGACTGACGCTGAGGTTCAGACTGGCAGATGAGGCGTTGTCAAGCAGTATGTTTGCTTCCTGCAGACTGGAGCCGCGTAGGCTGAGCTTGCTTGAACTTGCAACCGTTTGGTTATAGGGATTTAGATTTGACAGCAGGGTGTTAACCGTGCCGCCGGCTACTAGCAGGCCAGCCGAGTAAAGACCCTGCCCCGCTGCAGTACCCGTGGAGCTGAGCGACAGGTTCCTGCGGCTGATCACGCCACCAGAGGCCGTGATGGTCAGGTTTGGGGCAACGATTGTGGCGTTTCCGTTTACAGCGGTAGCGCCAGCAAGCACCAGATTGCCATTGCTGGTCAGGCTCAGATGATTTGAACCATTCGACCAGGCCGGACCCGATTCTGTGGAACTTGCACCAGCAAGGATCGTGCCATGCAGGGACGCACCAGTGCTACCAATTAAACTAATGTTTCCGGCATTTCCCGTGGTTTTGATCTGGGAGGTGCCGATGCTGCGCAGGTTGCCAGCACTGGCATTGAGGGTGAGGTTGCCATGGGCGCTCAGGTTGCCAAGCACCAAGAGACCATGACTAAAACTGGAGGAGAGGGACAAGTCGCCCGCAGTGGTGGTGATGTCACCAAGCACAGCTAGGGTGCGATTGGTATTGACCGTAAATCCGGTGACGGCTTTGGCAGTAATTGTGCCATCTAGGATTATGCTGCTCGCTATCTCACCATTGTTCCAAATACCATCGAGGGCTAAAGCATCTACACCAGCTGATATCAGGGCAGATTTTTGGTTGTCATTCAAGTACCTAGTAAGAGCCACATTTTTAGTACCACTTGTGGCCAAATTAAGGTTGCTATTTGCATCGATTGTACCCTGCAAAACCAAGTTGCCGCCGTAGAAGTTGGCGTTTCCGCTGCTATTTAGGCGTAGGGTGGATCCACTGGCAGCATTGATTTGCTCCTCGGCGTTCAGGCTGAGGTTACCAGTGCCACTCGTGACAATGGATCCCATTGAACTGATCGAAAGATTACCACTGGACGTCAGCGTTAGGTTGCCTGCAGCTGTGTTGACTACCCCATTAATCGTCAAGGAGTTCCCTGAAGTGGTGATCGTCGAGGTGCCGCCAAGATCTAAGCCTTCATGTTCATGATTACCAGTGGCATCTTTGACACTACTGATTGATAGGTTACCTGTATTGTCAACAAAGGCTCCAGCACTACCAACATTACCGGACAGTTTGCGAATAGCTGTTTTTAATGATGCATTGCTACTGCCAATGCCTGTTAAACCATCCAGCACTAATGTTGCTGCCTGAATCGCTGCATTGGCACTGACCCCAGCTTTAAAGCCAGCACCACTCAACCAAACCGTTTGGTCGCCAGCATTTAAGCTTTGCAGTTCCACTGGGGTTGTTCCCCTGGCGCCAAAAGCCATCGTTCCATTCGCATCACCCGTACTTGTGGCAGTCAGCCTGGTGGGGTTTGCTGCCCTTCCCCCGCCAATGGTCAGTGGTGACACGGCAGTGCCGAAGCTCGTAGCGGTGAGGGTGAGGTTAGGCGCCTGTAGATTGATGCTGGCCTGGCCAATGGCACTGGCCGAGCGCCCTCCATCAAGCAGGGCACCACCACTAGTGATCCTTAAGTTGTTGGCGGCCACCACAGAGCCGAGCGCAAGAGTAGCGCTGCTGCTCAAGTAGGCAGAGCCATTGTCGGCACTGGCATAAAGACTGGAGCTGCCGGTTGTGGAAACCTTCAAAGCCTGGCTGGTGGTACCAATGGAACCTGAAATACTGCGCAATTCAATCGTACCCAAGCTAGTGCTAACACCACTGCCAGCGGCCAGCTGGGTGAGGGACCCACCAGCTTGCAAGTTAATTGTGCCGTTGCTTCTCACCGACTGGATCGATAGATTGCTCGTGGTTGATAAACGAATGCCCTGGCTTGCGTTGGCACTCAAGGAACCACCAAGGTTAACTGATAGCGCAGTTTGCTGGCGTAGCGTGACTCCGATTAGTTGGCTGATATCTGTGATCAACATTCCCGATGTGATGTTGGTGGGATGGTTTGCTGTCGTTACCGAGGCACTCGCTGTTCCAACCGTTAGGGCAGACCAAAGATTGCTATTGCTATAATCCTCTGCAAGTAAATCACAGCTTTTAGCACTCCCAATAAATGTGTAATAGCCATTGAATCGAGCATTGCTGACTAGTACTACATGGCCTGTCTGTAATGTATTCATTACACCACCCGGAGCATTGCCAGCCACGGCTGTATGGTCTGGTGTGTAGGCTTCAAATTGGTTCGTATTGCCTAAGGCAAGTGTTAAATTTGAACTGGCAGTGTCTAACGCAGTGTTGCCCTTATATTTGTACACTTTGTAGCTACGAGCTACTACATCACCTGTCGAGGCCGCGCTCAGTAGGGCCGCATTGCTTTTCGATACCTGTCCGTAGTCGCCGTTGGGGATCTCAATTTGGATCAGTTCAGCGCTGGTGCGGCCGATTGCTCCTTGGCTAACAGTAAGGTTAAGGTTTCCCGTTATGGAGATGGCGTTTGTGCTGTTGGCCGGTGGTCCATCCGTGCTACCTGAGCCCAACCCAAGAGCTTCTGCTTGAATGGGGAACAAACTGGCATAGAGGTTTGCAGCTAGAGGGTGGTAATAGGCATTTTCTGTCTTCACCCTTTGAGCAATATAGCTATCCTGAAGTTCGGCTGAGCGTTTATAAATAAACGTAGAATCATAGCGCGAATTTCCTTGCTGTTGATGAATTGCATTTAGCTGGGCCTCATAAATTGCAACCCCTTTATCGGTGAAGCCCTTATTGATTAGCGAGTTTTTTTCTGTAGCCGTGAAGGCGAATATGGCTTGCTGCTGATACCTATTGGCTGCAGTATTAGCCTGTTGATAATTGTCATTCGTCAAGTTGTACCTTGATAGCAAGGTTGAGGCCCCAGGCGTGCCTCCATTTGTTAACACATTGGATGCACGAACAAAATTCCAGTTCCCGTCCATAATCCATTCGTACATGACATTCCCGGGAGCATAAAAATATAAACACTTGTTGATTCCATCAACTGTTGCTGCTGATAGGATTCTCCACCCAGTATGAGTGCTGTCAAACGGTGTATTTGTATATCCTAGGTTCTTGGTAACGCCATTGCTTGTGATTGAATAGTCGTTTGAATTGCTCCCCCTAGTCAGGCAAACATTGTCAACATTAGATACAACAACCGATGAATAAGTAGTCCAATAGCTATTGTAATTCGCCTGATCCTGGGCAGCCATTTCAGATATGGCAGCTTCCCTTGCTGCATTCCCTGTGATTTTAAACAAGTTGTCTTGTTTTTTTAGCTCACTCATATTAGTCAGTTCGGCAGACACTCCGGTGGCATCAAGAAGATCACCACTGACTACATTGAGGTTGAGGGAGCCGCCCAAGCTGATCGCACTTGTGCTGCTAAAGCTTGTTGGTAAGACCATTTGCAACGAGCCCTCTGTTTCTCTGAGGTAGGCGTTGGCTCCACTACCTTTGAGTTGTAAGGCAAGTCCACTGCTGGCGTCCAGGGTATTGGCACTGGAGTTGAGTCGCAGTGCATTGGTCGCCGTGCCCAAATCCCCTGTGCCGATATTCATCTCAAGGCGATTTGCTTTCAAGAAAGCTGCAGCCGCAGTTGATCCAGATGTCGACTGATTGGCGAGATTGAGACCACCGGCTAACGTTAAGGTAAGAGTATTGCCGGCGGTGAGGGCCAGACCTGTAGCGGAATTGCCCAATGGTTTTAGGTTGGCACTAAAGCCACCGTTACTAAAGGTTGAGACGGTGAGATTACCGCCTGCATCGGCCTGCAGCTGAATATCTGTAGTGGCGTTAGATGAACCACCAACTTGAAGATCAATATTGCCGCCAGCAGTGAGATTAATCGGCACTGTGTTGCTATTGACGAACAACGGTTTGATCATTATATCTTTGCCAAGCCCAGCTGTAATTGTTACATTTGCAACATTGTTAACACCCTTGAGCAGCGACACATTGCCTTGGCTGGTAATTGTTAGGGATCCAGCGGCTAGACTGGCATTGGCAGCAGGCGTTATGAAGCCAACAGTGATTGGATTGTCAGCCTTCAGGTGACTGGTGTAATAATCTTTGACACTTGTGACCACATTTTGCTGAGTGTGATACGTCTTCTTGCGCAAAAAGCCACCCCCAGTCGTCCAGCGTCGAGTTGTTGTAAGAGCACTACTCTGCTGATCCACTTGAGAGTAATCTAGCTGGTAGGCTGCATTTGCGTTATTAAAGCTGGCTGGCGCAACACCTTGTATGGCCTGTCCTTGTAGAAGGGGTTTGGATTCTAAGTATTGGGTATTATTTGTATCCCAAGCATCATAACCGGTAGGGATGTCATAAAAAAGATTAAAAGATGAGTTCGACTTGTATTTTGTAGTTGTTGTGGTCGCAGCTTGACCTTCTGTCCATACATAGGTAAGTCCAGAAGCTGGGGCATAGGTGGTGCTTCTTATTGTCGCAACGTCGCTTTGCGCAATCGTTCCGGGGGTGGATGCGCTGCTCTGATCCAACCAATCTTTACTGCCAGGAACCAGAGAGAGAGTTGACAATGATGTTTTGATGCTATTGTTTGCGTGGTTTAGTTCATAGACGTTTTTGCTAACATTTGCTTGCACGAAAGCAGAGGCCCTTTTCGAATCCCATGAACCGATTGCAACAATCGGATTACTTTTTGTTTGAGTATCAGTCCATGTTGTCGTAGTGGTTGCTTTTTTGTAGGAAGTAAAATTCCTACGTTGGGTCGCTGTTACGGCTGTCTGAACTCTCGTATAATGTGTGTCTTGAATGTCTGACCCATTTTGTGATCTATTTGTGGTGGTTGAAGTGGTATTATCAGTAGAAGCTTGCATCCCGCTAACGGTTGCACTAGAAATGCTTATAATCCTTGTTGATGATGTATTGGTGATGACATCGGGCGCACCCGACATACGCTTAAGTTGTATTTGGTTGCTATTTGCTGTTCGGTGCACATAGTAAATTGTGTTGTTTGTCAAACCACTGAATGGTGATGTATCAACGACGCTGCCCGAGGAGTCAACACTCTTGTCGTATTGAAATAGGATGGGTGTGTCTTCGGCCAAATTTAAAGCTGTTCCAAACGTAATCGTATTGCCTGCAACACTTGATGGCACAAGTGGAATTCTAGGTGTATCAACGATTGTTATTTTGCCGCTAATGGGCGCAAGGTCAATTGCACCTGTAACCAGATTCCACGAACTGTTATTTGTTAGTGTAAGAGTAGGCTGCCCGTTAAAAGCCAGCACCCTACCGGCACCTGTGCTCATGATTTGGCCCGTAAGATTAATATTGCCACCCTTGCTCGTGATGTCATAGAGATTGATCGTGCGGCTGCTCACATCCACATAGCCGGCTAGGCCCACTGCCTTACCTTCCACAGCCGCAAAGTTGACACCATTGATGCCATTGCCATTGTTATCCAGCAGGGAGGTGGAGAAACTGGGATTAAATGTGGCATCCACAGTCATACTCAGGTTTGGTGTACCACTTTGAATTAGGCCATTGATATTGAGATAGAGGGCGGAGATTGATATGTCTCCCCGTGAGAAGATCGTGCCTGCACTGCTCGCTGCTGCACTATTGACAACCGACTGGTTTGCAGTAACGCTTCTCATCGAGCCTTTGTAGGACCCATCAGAATTGGTGGCTGCATTAAAAGCCTGGGCACGATAGCTGTCGTAATTGAGATACTGGCGGGGATCGCCACCACTATGGAACCAACTATCTGAATTCAAGGTGAAGGTGCCAGCCGATTCAATCGACAGTCTGCTTCCCCTAACCTCCCCGGAAACGATTACGCTGTCTGTAGTATTATTGATCGCTATTGTGCCAATTTCATTGACAACAGAACCCAGTAAATAGATGTCAGCCGGTGGCTGGTAGGCAGGAAAGTTTGTAGGTAAGGGGATGTCCTTGCGAACATTCTGGCTAATGGTTATGGTACCTGTCGGTTGGTTAACATTCGTTCCAGAGCTGCCACCTTGGCGGTTGAAATAAACTGAGCCTGGGCTAAATACTGTGTATTTGCCATCAATAATATCAACTACTTTGGAATCGTCAATGACCATATCTTCGCCAATTAGGATTGCAGGTGCAGTATTTATCACTGAGATGGAGCTGTCGCTGTAGGCCTTGATATTGGAGGGAATAGTGGCTGGCGCTGAATTCGTTTGTAGACCATTAATGTTAATGGAACCGCCAATGGCATCGAGAAACACCGATCCTGCTGCTGCGTAAAGGTCAGGGAGATGGATCGCCAGGCCATTGAGTTCTCCCTGGATTGTGTTAGTTTCGTCCAGAAGACCAAGCTGGGCTGCTTGGCGCCGCAGGGCCTCCTGTTGTGATAAATAGAGCGCCTTGTTAGCAGGGGAGCTGTCGTTGTCAGCAATTAAATCCGAAAGGCGTTTGTCTTGTTCTGCCAGGTCAGTTCCCAGATCCATAATTTCGAGATAGGGACGCTGGCTACGATCATTCCAGAGCAGATCTGGTAATACAACACCAATAAACGTGTCTAGATTCACCCCTGAACCTACCGGGGAAGCCAACAGGCGATAGCTATAGCCCATGGTGGCATCCAGACCCAAGCACGCCAACTGAGCAGCGTTCAGCGCCTTGTTTACCTCTAACTTTGATTGGAGCGCGCTGCTGCCAGATAGGTTGAGATAGCTGTTTTGGTTGGCAAGATTATCGCTGTTCGGGAGGGTGATCACTTTGATTTGGTGCTGGGCTCCAGCTTCAATCTTTGAACTGCTATCGATCGTGATCGTGTTCGCGGTTGAATCGCTGGTAGTTGTAATGCCCTTGATTGGAGCTGCAATCAAGATGTAGGAGGTGGCATCAGCAAGCGAACGCTTTAAGGATTTGCCATTCCAGTCCTTTCCTTGGGCTTTGAGTTCCACGTTGCCACGGGCCTGCAACTTTGAGTGATTTACAATTGAGATCGTGTTCGTATCTACACTCGTCGCATTAGCCCGGGAGACTGGTACGCCTAAGACAGTTGAATTGATCTGGCTATCGGCTGTGCTGCGCAGACTATTCGGTACCCCATAGGCATCGAGGCCCGACCAAAGTTTGATCGTTTGGCCCTTGATCGTGGCTCCAGCCAGATTGATAACGTTGCTAACCAGATTAGTGGCTGTCGAATAGGCGTTACCAACACCGAATTGCCCTGCCAGTACCGAACTAGAGCTGCTTACTGTACCATCGCTTTTCGCTGTAATCGTAACATCACCACTATCGTTGATAATTTTGACCCCATCAGCTGCGGCCACACTTGCTTTGGCCTTATTGATGACCTGGCTCTCGGCAGATACCGCTGCATACGCCGACACGGCATCCAGTGTGATGTCATCAGTGGCATAGACACCCGTCTTGGCATTCATCCATAACAGGCCTGGATTCGCCTTGCTACCCAGGGCATGGACGGTGGCATTGGTCCCGAGATTAATGTTGGCTCCAAAGCTACCAGTATCATCGCCAATCAAGGTGGTGGAACGCATCCCCGCACCACCAGCCTGGCCAGCGACAAAAACTTTGCCATTGCCAACTACACCAAGGCTGTTGTCATTGGCTTGACTATATTTGTTTTTTTCGATTCTATTGCTCGCTGCAATATCAATTGCAGCAGCGGTAACTGAACTCGATGTGCCAAGATCAATCGATGACTTACTCATGATTGCAATGGTCGAGTTGGCACCACCACCAGCAAGCACTGTTGAGACAGCAATACCGACAGCGCGAGTATCGATACCACCAGGGGTGCCGTCTTCGCTGGTTTGATCAACCAAACTGGAGAGCTTGAGGCTTCCGGTGGCCGTTATGGTGGCGTTGCTATCGAGTTTGGTCTGTACATTTTGGTATGTGGCGGCCTCTGATTGGGCACCGGCACCGGATAACAACGTACCTCCAGCTGCGCTGAGGGTGTCTGCATAGATACTGTCGCGCGACACGGAATTGATCGCCACATCCCTGGCCGAAATGCTGGCACCAGAGCCGAGCAGGGCCTGCACTTCTGGTTCAGCTGAATTGCTTCCCAGGTTCGATTGGGCAGTCATTACGCCAAAACCAGCTAAACCACCAACGGTTCCCCCCAGGCTGCTGCTATTGAGGGTATTGGCCGAGTCAGCCTGGATCAAACTGGTGCCACCGGGTGTGTAGAGGGAACCCGCTTTCACCTGGGCTCTACTTGTGGACGTAATCGTTGCTTTAGCGCTATTGACCACTACACCGAGTACCGCAGATGCCGATGCCGTAATAGCTTTTGTTTGCTGAATTGTGTCTGCTGTTTTGCTGGCGATGGTGATGTTAGTAGAAGCTGTGAAGGTGGGTGTATTGCTACTGCCTGCCTGGGTTGTTGACGCTTGGGTGACTGTGGCAACCTGATTGCTGATCACGTTTTCGACTATGCCCGCTCCAATCGCCATGCCCATACCAGCCGCCACCGAGGTGCCGATGATTTCACCATTGAGTGTGGCTGCAGAAGAAGCCGCGCTGATGGTTAATGATCCGGCTCCGAAATCAGCCGATGAGGTGCTGGCTTGGCTGCGGAAAGCCTGGTTGTGGGTCTTGGCTGTGATCCTAAGGCTATTAGGATCTGTGCTCACTGTCGTCGCTGTATAGCGGCTGTTCGCCTGGGCGTTGATGGCGCCAACAAGATCGCTGCGGATGGAGGCAGGAGTGAGGTTCGTAACGGTATAGCTAACAGTATCTTCGAAAGTGCCATAGCTGAGTTTGATGGTGATGACATCGCCATAGTTGTAGTGACCAGACAGGGAAACTTCATCAACCTGGGCGATGGAGGTGTTGGCAGATTCGATTGTTACCGTCTCGATGTCGCCATCACCAATGACGCCAGCGTTAATATCGATAGCACCGGTAATCGTGGTCTCAATGCTATTAGATACGGTGTTATAAACTCCAGCGCCCCCGCCGGAGGCGGCAATGATTCCACCGGAGACTGCCGTTGTCGTGGCATTCGATTTGGAAACATTGCTGCGGATGTCGTTGGCATTGATAACGACATTGCCTTTGGACTGGATGGTATAGCGCGTACCAGTAGTATTGCTGGCGCCATCGTCTATTTTGACAGTGTTGATGTTGTCGATTCTGTTTTTGTTTTCAGCGGCCCCAATGGCAATGCCAACGCCCGTACCTGGATTAAAGCTGGCGGCGACACTGCCAGCATTAGTATTAGCATTGCTGATTTCGTTGTCGGTCGTGGTGGTGATCGCCAGGTTGCCGGCAGAAATGAGATTGGAGCGGCTAACGGTTGTTTGAACGTCGTAGGCGATGCGGGAGTCGTTGAAGGCACCGGAGAAGGCACCAGCGAACTTGCCAGTGGTGAGGGCCACGCTGACTGGTACTGCCAGGGCGCTATAGCTTGCTGTTGAACTACTGTTGGCACTGAGATTTGGATTGTTAGCGCCGTTGCCAGTGGTGATTAGGTTGGAATCGAGAATCGTGGTTTGAACTTTGGCTCGCGTGGTGTTGGCGGCGTCAGCGCTGGCGATACCCAGCAGGTTTTGCACCTTGACGGCACCAACGGCGATTGCGCCGCCCACCCCCGTCAACGACCCAGCGCCGACCCCTGCGCCGACCCCCGCATCGACGTTTTGACTATTGCTGCTGCCTAGGTCAATGGCACCGGCGACCGTGAGGTTGGCGGCGCTGATGCTGGTGGTGGTATCACCAAGCAGTTTGTTGATAGCATCAGCGCCACCGCCAGCGAGAGCTCCACCGACAGAGCCACTACTGAGGCCTACAGCCACCGCGGCCGATTTAGCGGAGATGGAAGCACTGCGATCTTTCGCTTTGGTTTTGCTAGCCGTCACCGCGAGGGCTGCAACCTTGGACCCAGCGGCGATGTTCGCGACGGTGCTGGCGGCGCTGTTGTCGAGGGTGTTGTGAGCCTCGGACACACCAATCGCCGCTGCAAGGGAGCCGCTTCCACCCAAGCTAAATCCTACGGCCGCTCCCCAGGAGGTGGAATCGGCTGAGGTGGTGTCGCTGCTGCTGACGCTGAGTGTACCGCTGTTGAGACTGATCCTTTTGTTAGATGAGGCTCCCAGGAAGGCCTGAATCGCAACAAGCGAACGGTTGATGGCTTTGGAGCCAGCACCCACTAGTGCAAGGCTGTTGCCATTTGTAGCCGAAATAGCCGCCGCGAAGCTATCGACGAAGCTCGTGATCTTGGCGGCATGACTGGCTGTTACGGAGACCGCACCCTTGTTGTAGATGTTGGAATCGGTAATAGCGCTCCTAATCAGATTACCTTTGCCGCTATGCTGGTTTGTGAAGGCTTGGGGAGAATCATCACTGGAGACGCTGTTGTCCTGGGTTTCACCGATTAAGTTTCGGGCCAGGGCCACACCAATTGCGGCAGAGGCGGCTTTATGTTCGTATCCAACAGCCACGGCGAAGCTAAATGCTTTCACTTTGGCGTTTATCTCAGAGGTATCGTTCGCACTGACCGTGACTGTTCCGTTCCATGTGGAAGACGCCGTGCCGAGGTTGGCGCTATTGATGAGGGCCTGGTTAGTGCCTGTGATTGTATTGAGACTACTCGTTCCACCACCAGACAAGCCAAGTGAGAACTTTCCACCAACAGCAACGGCTATTGCGGCCGCAATCGACTCGGAGTCAATAGTGCCAGTGTTAGTAGATGTGATAACGACATTTCCCTTGGGTAGAACTGAGCCGAAGTTCGCCAGTTCGGCCTTGGTGTTGCGGCGAATGGTGTTGGTGGCAAGCGAGATGCCAATTGATGGGGCAATCGCGTTACTTCCGGCAAAGCTGGCGGCTAGGGAGGCGCCGACAGCGGTTGCATCGATGCTGGCCGCATCGGATGCGTTGATCGTGAGATCTGTGCCAACCAGGCTGCTGCTAGCGGTCCCACTGCCAATGATGCTTGCGGTGGTGCTGCTGGCGATGACATTGGTTGCTTCACTGCCGGCGCCACTTAGGGCCCCGCTTCCCGAAGTGGAGGCAGCAATAGCGGCTGAAACGGCCACAACTTCAGCTTTGATGGTGGCGCTATGGCTGGCCTCTACCTGGATCGCGCCGCTAGCTGTCAGGGTGCCCAGGGAATTGCCACTGGTCCCCGAAATGGTGGCAGCAATCCGGTTGCCGTCACCGCCATTGGCCAGGGTTGGACTGCCACCGGATTCGCCAGGCTTGCTCTGGGTTGCACCGATGAAATTGCGGGCAATGCTGACACCAATGCTGGCGGCACCGCCAGTGCCATCCCCCGACAAGCCTACGGCAACTGAATTCGCGATGATCTTTGCGTTGATTGTTCCTGGTGAGCTGGCCTTAACGCTGAGTATTCCGCCGCTGATAATTGTAGGGCCAGTGATTGAGGCGGTTGTATCCCCCAGGATCGTGTTGTACGAAGCGGCCCCGCCACCGGCTAAACCAAGGGAGAACTGTTTGCCGATTGCCGCGGAGACCGCAGCTGCGGCAGCGGTACTGGAAATCCGGCGAGATTGGAGGCTATTGCCGTTGGCATCGAGCAATTCACTGCTACTGCGCAGGCTTAGATCACCGGTCGTTGTAGTGATATTGCTGAAGCCAGCAATTGATGTTGTTCTTGAGCCGGAGAGGGTATTGCTTGCAAGGGCTAGCCCGATGGAGGGGGCTGCACTGATGTTACCTCCGGTAAAAGAGAACGAGACACTACCAGCACCACCTCCTGCTTCGATCTCGCTTGTGTCAAGGCTTACGAGTTTGAGCGACCCAGCATTAAGGACACTGTTGACCATGTCACGGCCAATGATCTGGGCTGAAGTACTGGTTCCAATCTGATTGGTGGCCTCGGCCACGGCCGCGGAGATGGCTACTGCATTGCCGCTGCTACCACTGGCTGCGATGCCAATGCTCACCGCTGCTATTTTGGCGTCAATTTCATCGCCATTGATTGATGTTAACTCCAAGCCACCTTCTGTTTCGATGTTGGCGACATCAAGCTTGGTACTAACCCCTGTCTGGGTTGCTTTATTCCAGTTGATGTGGTTCGTGGCTTTGCTAACTCCAATCGCCGCGGCTGTCGCATCTTTGGTAGAGAGGGCAACCGCTGCACTGCCAGCGCCAACCTCTGCCTTAATACCACGCTTTTGAGCAGAACTACCGTCGCTTTTTAATGTCTGTGTTGCAGCCTGTAGAGATGTGGCTTTTGCTAGGGCGCTATCAGTGGCTGTATTTCGATACGATCCTGCAGTTACGGATGAATTAACCTCACTGTTGATTGTGTTAATGGAGCTAGCACCGCCACCGGAGAGCGCCAGCGAGCCGTTTTCGTTCATAGCCCCGCTAAGGGCGACACCGATTGCCAAGCTTGAGGTCTGAGAGATGTCGATTGCTGAGAGCGTTAGTTCTCCACCCAGATTGAGTTCTACGGTGCTAGCCAGATCAATCAGGCTGTCGACATTACCATTGACTAAGTTTATAGCCTGGGCAGCACCAATGCTGTAGGCACCGGCTGATGTCGTTGAACTCGAGAACGTTAGTGAGTCACCCGTTGCCTCCGCCCTAATCAGCCGTTCATTTTGAGCTTGCATGGTGAGCGATCCTAGGCCGATTTGGCGCGTAGCACTCCCCAATAGGTTCGTTTGGCTGTGGCCAGCAACAGATTTGATCTGGGCCTTTATGGAATCATTGATTGTGTTTTTAGCAATTGCTACTCCAAGGGCGCCAGCGTTTGCTGCACCCGATTGGCCCTGGGCGCCGCCCACGGCAAAGCCGCCGGCGAAGCTATACACATTGCCTTGGGCCGAACCCTCACGCCCACTCTTATGGGCCCATGCTCGTATCGTTGTGCTGTAGCGAATGCTTAGATCACTGATGTTATAGACACCACTGGTGATTCCTCCGCTCAGATTGTTGAAGGCGAATCCCCCTGCAAAACTTGCACTTTTTGCGGCGTCTTTGCCATACGCAAGGCTGATCGCTGCACCAGCAGCATCAGAGATCAGTTTTGCATTGGCTGTTCGCTCCGCGTTTAATGTTAAATCGTTTGCCCTGATAGTCCCCGTTCCCACAAGGCCAGCCTTGGGATCGCCAATCACTGCTGTCACAGGTCGGTTGACGGTATTGCCCGTACCAGAACCAACAAATGCACCGTCAAAGGCAGTTCCTTTAGCCGAGGACGATGCCGCTAAGGCCCCTGCAATGGCGTAGGCCCCAACCGCAGACCCATCGGCAGCACTGATCGTTAGTTGGTTCGCCTGAATGGTGGATGTGCCATCGATCCGGGCCGTGATGTCACCACTTAATTCATTGATTGCTGTTGATGCCCCCACCGATAGGGAGTTAGCTTTGTCCCATACGCCGCTTGCATTTGCAATGGCAACATCAATGCCGCCAGCCATCGCCAGCAGTTTTTCGCCGGAACTAGCCGTAATGTTAATGGTTGGTGCTGTAGTTGATAATGTTGAATTGAGCGTTGATTGCAGGATCTCTGCAGTAATTGCGTTCTTATAGGAATTCTGGGCCCCTGCGCCCGATCCCGCAATTGCATAGGAACTTGAATTGTTCGATGTCGCGATCGAACCTGCCCCACTGACTGCCGAGGCGATCATGTCTACACCCTCGCTTCGTGCTGCCAAGGTGATGTTCGAGGGCATCGATGAAGTGATTGAACTGTTGCTCAAACGGGCAGCAGTGTCTACCTTTAAGTCGTTTATGGCAATGGAGGCGCCGAACGTTCCTGCTACTGAACCTGAAGCTCTTGTTGGCGCTTCATCTACCAATGGATTGCACGCTATTGCAGCCTGACCAGCAATTGACGTGGCATCGGCTCCTTCAATTGCTTCAATGCTAAGGCTTCCTCCGAAATTAGAGGTTGTTAGGTTGTTAACATACGATGTTGTGCTGCTACCGCTACTATCGAGATCAAGATTTAGGGCGATTGACGCGGCCCCAACCACATTCCTACCACTACCTGTTGATCCGGATAGGCTAATGGCTCCTGCGGTTTCCTGGGCTTTTCGGGTGTCACTCACTAAGTGAATTGTTGCAGGGCTGTTGCCAGTTGCCTGCACACCACTAAGTGTATTCGTGGTATCTCGATTGACCATGTTTACAGCTGCAGCACCTGCTAGGGTGAATTCACCTTTCCGTTGCTTAGGTGAATTGTCAGGGCTCTTTAATAAAGAACCGCTTTTGCTGTAGGCTATAGCACCGCTCCAGTTATTTATTTCCGTAGTATCTTTTGCTGTCATGGTTAATGACTTTGGTCCTATTATTTGACCTTGAGTCGATTTTATCTCGTTTTCCGTTTTATCATTCAGAATGGATAATCCTACGCTTCCAGCCCCGGCGATTTGAAGATTGTCATCTTTGATACCTCTTAAGTTGTAATGTGTGGACGTGTTAGTGGTTTTCGTTTGGCTATCTTCTACGGTCGCCGTTCCTGCTATTGAAAACAGGGTTATTGATCCACCATTAAAAGCGTCAAGCTGAATGCTGTCAGTAAATGTAAGCTGGCCACCTATTCCTTCAAGTTTGTTTTTGGTACGTCGCTCCACTTCGCTGTAAATCAGTACGGCGCCAATACCGATTGATTCGCTGTATTGCACCGCGCCATTAATGTTTATCCGATTAACGTCATTGCTGGATGAGGAGACCAGTTTCGAGGCTGCCAATGAACTGCCTAGTTTTACTTCCAGGCCTGTGATATCAGCGTTAGCATCTTTTCCAGCCAAGGTGAGATCGACACCCCCCTGCAATCCAATATCATTGGATGAGCCAGATGCTGTCAAAACATGGACCACCTGACCAGTTTGTTTTGATGTGTTTTTGAATGTACCAGACAGGCTTATATTTGCACCCGACAAAACAATGGTTTCAGCTTTATTGCTTGTTCTTTCCATATTGAGAACTCCACCAACCCCATTTTTGGCTACATTTCCCCATTGCATGAAGTTTTTTAGGGTTTTCAAATTTTTTCCTTCATTGTAATTCTTTGTACTTTCGGCGTCCTCTCCTTCTTTGCCGATCAAAGATTTCATAGCTGAATCTAAGCCTATGTCGATGTGCAAATCACCTGCGCCAAGGACTGAATCAACGCTGTTGGTATTGCTAATATCAAGGCCACGAGCATTGATCTTCCCAGCAATTTGCGTCTGTGTAATAGCACTCAGATAAACAGAGTTGACTGCTACGGCAAAGGCATAATCAGAGCCTTCTTGTACCCTCTTATCTTTTCCTTTAACTTTTTCCACTTCATCTTTAAGATCTTTAGACTTATTTTTAACGGTTGAGTAGGAGTTGAATCCATTTTTAATTAACATCCCGCTAAAGCCTGATAGCGCGCCGATAGAATTAGCTGGGTTGCTTGCATACTCTCCAATTAACTCCGCACTGCCAAATGTTGACATAAACTTGTTCGGATAGACCACGGCGTTGCTAATTGTTATATCACCTAGGGGCTTCTCTCTACTCCCAATATTTGCTCCGCTCGAAATAAACGTTTGCGCATTATTCTTTATATCACTTAATGAGCTTGCGATTGTGTAAGCCGTGGCCGCCTTTTCAACTTCACCCTTGTCATTTTTTGCGCCACTATCTTTGTTTGTTGCGGCGTCACTATAGGCGCTATAAGCTTGCGTTATCTTATTGCTAATGTTGAGGCTTGGTGCTGCATTCAGAGCGGCCGATGTCGTGGTGATGTTTCCGTTGATAGTGGTAATTGCATTGTGCTCTACTACGTTTATAGCCGTTGATAATGATATGCCCATGTTGCTTGTTTTGAAATCACCGCCATTTGAATTTTTTAAATCATCTTTAAATCTTGATCCTACGATACTACCAAAACCCATTCTATTTTTATCCCCCCCCTTTTCCTGATTCCCGCCACGGGGCAGGGCAAATAATAACATTGGATTGTTCGCGTAATCCCTTAGCTTCGGATTTGAGCCACTGGATGCCGATGCAGTTGCACTATTTTTAGCTTTGATGGATGTGGCCATGCTGATGCCACCCGTTTGGGCCGCATCAGAGCTTGTTACACCCTCTAAAGCAGCTGTTCCATTGACCAGTTGGTTGCCTAGTAGTAACCTGGGAAATGCTGCTTGAAATTCCTGCTCATTCGTAGCAATTTGATAGACATCACCTCCTAGGGCGAGCACCCGCAACTCTTGGCCCGCCTCGATCCCCCTAATCCCGCTTGCTCCGACGGCTATTGTTGTCGTAAACCTTAGATAGGGGTTGATCCCCGTTGGCATCGTGGCTGGCCGTTTAATTGGATCAAGGCCTTGGGGATCTCGATACAGCTCTACACCAGAGGTTTCGCGATCCACCCTTAGATAGACCGTGCAGCCATCGCTGAGGCCGGCGGGAGAGGTCACCGAGCTTGAGCTGGCAAGCCCTGGCAAGTTGTTATAATACTGAGCCTCAACAAGATTGCTTCCTGTTTTTATAGACGTTGGAACTGTTATGTTATTCCAGCGATTGCTGTTGGCCAGCCACGAATTCGTGTCTAGCGAAACAAAGACACTTGTCGACTTATCTTGTTGATAGCTACGGTCATTGTAAATTGTTATGATTTCGCCAGTTTCAAGGCCAAGTCCATTGAGATGGAGAGTATCATTCTCATTTGTAACGGCCTTGCTGGGGTCAAACGTTGCATAGGGAGCGTCACATTGAACTTGGAGGGTAGCTTTGCTTTTGGTGGCTACTGTTGCACCTAGCAGGCTTGGGCCATTGCTACTTCCTGCCAAAACATAGTTATCTAAGGTGCCGCCGATTGCTACCAGTTGGTAGTTATTCCCGTTGGTTTCTTGCCATTGGCTAGAATTAGGAGTGGTGCCTAGGAGTGAGCGTAGTTGATCGCCTGTAAGGCTTGTGGTATTGCCTTTGTAGGTGTAGTATTTTCCGGTGTAGCTGTCGGTAGATGCAGCTTTGGTTTCAACATAGAGGACATGATTTGTTCTAATTTCCTGAGGAGCTGTTGCTTTATTGCCGCTTGCATCTATTATTTCATTATCGCTCGTTAGGAAGATATTTGCTCCCAGCAGATGGTTGTTGCTTTGTTGTAGTAAGCCTGATGTGATTGATACTACCGAGTTATTGGCATAGCGCTTATTTTCTTCTTTTATGATAAATGTTTGATTGGTTTGATTCGTTGCCGCTTGATTGGATGTGATTGAACTTAACACTAGGTCTTGACTCGTATCCGCATCCTTGAATGCTCCAGTCCCTGCGGTAAGACTTAATTTGTTACTATTTTCTATTTGGTTGTGTGATGAGGTAATCGTATATGATTTGCCATTTACTGTACCATTCAGTAGTATTTGATTCCCATTCAACTGCTGTGTTGCCGCATCGTATTTTGTTGCTGCCTCTACAAATCTTCCTGCACCCAGGTCCTTCCACATTTTTTCGTTAATGGTATCAATTAGCCCATCGCGAATCTCTGTAGTGTTGCTACCTACGACAGTATATGAAACTTCTAGGCTTTGTGTGCCATCGTCGAATTTTAGTTTAATGGTATCTCCATTTATCAGGTTACTGCCGAGGGTTAGGGTATTCACTTGTGCTCGTTCTGAATTGTTTGCTTCCCCGGCCAATTGATACCCTTTGCCAGCGGTTAATGATGCCAAGATAATGCTACCGTTATCGGATAAATCTGCAGTCGCTTTAATGCTCGCTCCGCTGCCACTGCAAAGCCCATCGGTTGAGTTCAACTTGGCTAACAATCCATCCCGAATTTGTTGCAGTGTCATGCCACTCTGCGGCACAATATAGTTTACGAGGATATCATTTGCTGCGCCTTCCAGCTTGAAGCGAAGACTGATGCTATCCTCACTATTATAATTGCCTTTAAGCGTTAGCTTGTCTGTCTGTTGTTGCGCGTTTGCTGTATATGTTATGGCGTTCCCAGTTGTTAACGTCAGTGTCTGCGTTTGCCCCACTTCATAGCGGAAGACGTGCTGTGTACCAATTCCGTAGTCGGTCAGGTCTATAGCCCTATTGCTTAGTACGTCATCGGCTGTTAGAGCCAGTGCAATGCGCCCTTGGCCGCGTCGAATGATGTAGTAATCACGGTCACCTTGTAGACCTTTGATTGCTGCTGAGTTACGTGCTGCTTGCTGATCAGGAAGTACATAGTATGTAATCAGTTGGCCTGAGTTGATCGGCGGATAGTTGCCATTAGAGTCCTTCGGTAATTGAATCTCATTCATGGTTAGATCGATATCTCTATTTGATTCGCCATTGATTATTGCCGTGGCAGACTTATACACCTCATAGTGGTCACCCGTTGCTCCAGATGCGTCAATATCATGGGGACGGCTTTCTGCAATTACGACCTGATCGCCTGTAGTTGCATCGCCTTTTAAAACGGCTGTAACAGTATATGATTGGTCTTTTGTAACTACCGGTACTAAATTCCATAAGCCTGAAGTCGACAAGGAATATGTACCATTGTTGGCACTGATATCTGCTAGTCTCATCGTCGCGTTGCTGGTGCCATTGTATTGATAGGTATTGTTGTCGCTCCATGTTATGTATTCACCCCTATTGACTGCGAATGTTGCATTATTATCAATTGAGTCCCCTGATTGATTCTTAATTGTGTACGCACCATCGGTGCCTTGCGAAACAGAGTACCCAGCCGATTTAATGCCCGAAGCCTTTAGTGTTGAACCAACTTTTAGGCTTTCTGTTGGGGTATAATGGTCAATCGTTACAAGTGTGAATTTGGTGGTTTGGGCTAAATCGACACGGGTGAAATCCGTGTTCAATTGGCTTGCCGTTGTTGTTGTTCCCGTGTAGCGATAGTAATTATTGGTTCCTTGCCCTGTGCTGCCTTTAATGATCGTACCATTTTTAATTTCTTGGGTTCCTATGATGCCCCCTTGGTCGATTGCTATGGGTGCTTTGACATTTAGTTTGGTTTTTGGAGCACTATCCACTCCTGTGGTTACACTGGTTGGCTCAGTAATTGTGAGTGTACCATCCATATTGATCGTGCTATTTGTTTTGTCGACTTCAACCGCATTGCTTATTGTGATAAAGCCATCCCCCCAAATGCTAGTTGATGCCTTGGCCGTCAGTGACGGCGTTGCATTGGTTTTTAGTGACAGCTGATTGACAGCATTCAGTGTTGATAAGCTATCAATTGATATTGTTGAATTTGTGCTACCCACGGCGAAGGCTGTTGAGATACCACTTTTCTCACCTGATGCCGTGCCCTCATTCTTTTTTGGCCCTGAAGGGTTTTTAGGATCTGTAACTTCTGTATAACTACCAGAAAGATTGCTGGCAACTTGGGCGTCACTGGAAAGATTGTTGATTGCCTCAGTTGATGCCTTTATTTTTTTGCCGCTTAGGTTGCTTTTGCTAATTACGATGGTGGCATCCGAGTCCGCCTTGGTTACAGCGGCTGCCCCGTCTAGCTCCACGCCAGTGTACTTACTGACCTGTTGCATTACAACGTTGTTTGAGTTTATTGCCATGCTTTTGCTCTCTAAATTGACAGCTGCTTCTGCCGTCAAATTAATTGTATCTTGTGCTTCAATTGTGGAGCCGCTTATTGTTACTGTACTGTTAGCTGCTCCTGTTTTTACTACTGCAGGTATTATCATTCCTTGCAGCCCATAGAGAGCCCCATCAATCACGCTATCCACTGCAAACTTGTCAACAAAGTTTCCTAGGGCCTTATTGTCGCCTTTGTAATTAAGGTAGGGATCGATATGGGCGCTGGAGTTTATGGTTAAGCTGCCTACTCTTAGCGTTGACTGATTGATTTTTACAGATGTTGAGGAACTCGGGAACCAAAAGGCTAGGGGTAAGTCCAGGGCGGTGATTGCTGGATTAATGTCGATATTGCCTGCAGTTCCGGTTTTTTGCGAGGGCTTTTCATACGTATTGATGTCGGAACTATTAATCGATACAGTTCCCTTGTTTTTGATTGTGATACTACCCCCGTAGGTTTTGATCGTGCCGCCCAGCGTAATACCATCGCTTCGCTCGCCTGCTAACCCAGCATCATAGGATCCTGTTGCTTCAGCGCTTATCTTGTAAGCAAGTGGGTAGAGATTATCTGTTTCATTATCATCCAAGTTGATATCGCCAATATGGATTCCTGTTTTATTGCTTTTGATATCAATTTGCGTGATTGCTTTGATCCCAGTGCTGATATTGTGTTCGAAGGGTTCACTGCCAAAACCCGTGATTGTAAGTTTGTTCGCATCTTTGGCCTTAATGGAGATTATTCCTGTCGCGCTGGTGGCGTCAATAGAAAGTTTGCTACCGCTATGGCTTATGTTGTTATTTTCCCCGAGGCTCCCTTCCCAGTTCAGGCCTGTCAAAACATCATTTCTTGCTTCGATTGACCCAAATTGTTCTTCTAAAACCCAATCATTGGTGTGGTTGCTTAAATCCGAATAGGTTCTATCATCTGATGCGGCCACATCGGCCCGGGTGTATTTGGCTAATCCATCAATTAGGCGTTGCCCTGCCGTGCCCTTGCCAGATTCGCAGCCATAAACTAAGAGGTCTCCATCTTCCGTTAACAGGCTCCCTAATTCCTTTAATTCGTCCTTGTGCCTCCACAGGTTACGGCTGGTTAGGGTATCCTTGCCAACAATGAATTGCCCTTCGGAACCATGACCCAGCAGATGAATCGCACTAAAGCCGCCCACTGGAGCATGGACTTTAACTTGTGCAACAAGGTTGGCTAGGCTTGAGTTCTCATCAACCTGGATGGTTTTAGCCCCTGCTCTGGTAAGGGCTTTCTCAAGTTGGTCTAGGCTATCACTTTTTGATGTAACAATATAAATTGCGCCTAAATCTTGTCGCTGGCTTGCCGCTACAGGTGTTAATGGGTCTCGATTGATCTCCGTAAACCTGTCCACCTTCCAGGGTGTGGGGTCATAGGGACCCGGGACGTCGTGCTGAAGGATGGGGTCCGGTGCCAGTAAGGGCGACACCGGCGACCGAAGGTCCACGAGTGGATTCGCCTGATCAGCAAGACCCGGGATGGCACCACTGCCGATGAGGGAGTTATGGTTGTCCATGCCGAGCTCTTGCATTGGTCGATCCTTGGGGGGGCCTGAAAGGGTGTTGAAGGGTGTCGCATTCACCCATTTTTGGTGGGTGCTCCTGAGCTGTGACGCTTAGGATTCGTGCCAAAGATGATTGGCAAAACAAAGCAACGGATGTTGTTGACATCCAATGGGTATGGGGTAAAAGTTATTTTTGGCTGCTAACCTTCAACGGCACCGTCAGTTGCCCGACGTTGCTGATTTTTTTTAGTGTCCTAGACCCTGGTTCACAAACCCACCGATTAATGCTGGTGAGACGTGGAGCCAAGACCCGTGGCAACTTATTTCTAGTGCTTGGCTTGCTGGCCCGCCTGTGTTGGGCCATGCCCATCGATGTGTTCTAGGCGACTTTTCGATTGCCTGTCCCCTCCTGGCCCGGCCTTGCTTAGTCCCCGGAGCGGGCGTGGCCGTGTCGTCGTCCTGATCGGACCTGTTGGTGTCGGGCGACCTTGGCCCCCTTTTTTGATGCCTACAGCCTTTCATCAAGTCCCAGCTGCGTCCCTTTGGCGTTGTTTCGTTCTGTTAATCCATAGGGTTCGGAAATTGCAGCATTGACTGTATTTTTATGTCTCAGATGATTCGTGTGTTGTTGTTTTTAGCTGATTCTCTCGTTGTCGATTTGGTTCCTATTGGGACTGGCGTGAGGAAAACCAGCGCTCAATTCGGTAGCCCAGGATCACAAGTAGAACCACCAGCCAGAACCACAATTCCGGCGCGTTGGCGTTGCAGAGAATGATCAGCAGCACCAACTCACTCACTAACCAGGGCAATTCCTGGCGCAGCAGGGGATTGGGGATTGTTGACAGACGGGGGGCCATGGATGGTTTTTTTCGAGCGGGCCAGAGCGGTGATTATGGGCCTAGGGCAAGCTGCCCGGCTGGCGCAGAAAGGGTTTGTTCCACTGGCGGTCAACCCGCTGGCTGCGGTAACCCCCAGTGAGGGAACGTACCCCAGGGAGCAAGTAGCTGATCGGGCTGCGCCATTCCACGTAGGCATGGCCAGTTGCCGTTAACCCTTCCCGCACCGGAAACACGCCGCTGCCCCCCGAGAGAGTCCAGCGGTAGCCATCGATGCTGGCCGGATCCCGGTCCAGGCTGATATCGGCCCGCATCACCGGCCCATTTTTTGTAAGCTCCTGGGCGAGTTGGGGGTTGCCGATGGTGGTGGAGATGTCATCGACGCTGGCGGGCAGGCTCAACACCCGCGTCACCTTGCCGGTGATGCCGCCAAAACGACCCCGCTGGTTCCAGAGTGGTACCACCTCCACCGGTAGCCCCTCGGGTAGGCGCCTGGCATCGGCAGGGCTGAAATAGGCCACCACTTCCAGGGGCAGTTTGCTGGCACTGGTGGCATCGGGCCGGCCGATCGTGCCGAGCCGTTGGCCGGTTCCCACGGTTTGGCCTGCGGTGACCTGCAGATCGAGCACCGTGCCATCACGGTCGGCCTCGATTAGGCCCTCGTAGGCAATCTTGGCCTCTGTGACCCGAATTTGGCGCTTGAGATCATCGATTTGATAGCGCCGCTGCTGGGCGGCCGTTTCCAAGGTGACTTTCACCTGTTGGTAATTGGCGATTACCTTTTTGGCGTTGATCTTGACGTCATCCAGGTTGACGCTGGTGCTGGTGAGGGCCTGTTGGGCGCCCACTACATCATTAGAAAGGGGTGCCACTACCTGGCGCTGGCTGAGCCAGTCGAGGTTGCGCAGTTTCGTGGCGTAAACCGACTGCAAACCCTGGTAACGCTTGCTGTCATCGGCCAGCTTAGCTAGGGCGGTGTCGCGACTGTTGGCTTCAGCTTGTAGTTGCAACTGGTCGCGGCGGTCTAGGTCGCGGTTGATGCGTTGCAACTGGGCTAAATTGCCCTTTTCCTGTTGCAGTTGCCGCGCTAGCACGGGCAGGTACAGCTGCATTAAGACCTCCCCTTTCTTGACAGGAGCCCCGAGCTTGGTGTGGATCTTGATCACCTGCCCACCGGCGCGGGCATTGAGGATTGCGGCATTGTCGCTATAGAGAAATACCCCTTGCCCTGCCACTTCGGTGGGGATTTGCCACACCAGGGCCCAGCCCACCAGGGCCGTGCCCATGGCTGCGAGGCAGACGCCCACCTGGTCGTGGTCCGATAGCCCGCCCCAGCGCTGCTGCAACCGATCCAGCTGGCGTCGGGCCCAGGGGCTGGGGGCTTGGTCGGGGGGGCTCACCATGGGTTCCAGCATGGCCCACCAGGCTTGCCTTGGCCAGGGACAGGTGTGGTGGTCCCAACCTAGGCAGATCCAATGGCATCGCTTGTCAGAGCCATACCGCAAACTGAGGCATTCGCGGCACACGGGCAGCATGGGAAGGGGCGGCCACGGGTGCCGGAGCCATGGTTTGCACAAGGGCCCGGCCGGAGCACATGCCGCCACTGCTGGCTCCTTGCTGGTGTCCTGCATCCCGGGTCGCCTGCTAGTCCGCGCTTATGTCTTCGGCTGGTTGGGCGTTCTCGCGTCATTTCTCTCTCCCATCGCCTGTGCCCAGGTTCAGCCGGGTTCCATTGGGCGTGGGCAACGCCTGCCCCAAGCCCCATCCGAGTTCCCCCCTAGGCCTGCTGCCCAGGTCGTCCCGGGGGGTGGCTTGGCCGGTACGGCCGGTCTGGAGCGCAGCTGGCAGGAGCTCGATCACCAACTGCGGGCCCTCGATGGCCTGATCCCGGCCGAGCCAGGGGCGAAGGCCCTTGATCTTCGGGCGTTGCCGCCAGTTCCCCAGCTGCTGCTTGAGGCCAATGCCCCTGCCAGCGTCCAGCTGAACCCCGCCAAGGTGGTGCCCGCCGCACCCCTGACCCTGCCGAGCCCCAGCAGTCTTCAGGCCGGCCCGGTTCAATCGGTGACCCTGGAGCAGGCCCTGGCGATTGCCTTTGCCAATAGCGCCACGCTTCAGGCCCAACGGGAGCAGGTGGCTGCGTCCCTAGCCCAACTCAGGGCCTCCCAAGGCCTGTATTGGCCCACGCTCAACGCCATCGCCGGCGGCAGCAGCGGCCAATCGGGCTCCTCCCTCTACGCGCCGGTTGGCAACACCGGCCTGGGCTTTGGTCCCAATTTCGCCTTGCCCTCAGGGGCCTTTGCTGTGCCAACGGGTGGTGGCGCCTATCTCAATACCTACAGCACTAGCGGTAGTGCCGGCTTGCAGCTGACCTATGCCCTGCTGGACTTCGCCCGGAATCCGGCGGTGCAGGCGGCCCGGGCCCAGTTGGACTCCGCCCGCAATACCTATGCCTCCCAGTTGCGAACCCTGCAGCTCCAGGTCAGCGAGGCCTACTTCCAGCTGCAACAGGCGGACCAGACGGTGCGCATCAACCAAGCCACCCTGGCCAACGATCTAGTGATCCTGGCCGAAAGCTTGGATCTTCAGCGGGCGGGCCTGGTGCCCCGGCTCAATGGGCTGCGTCGCAGTGCGATCAGTGCCAGCAACCAGGAGACCCTGATCCAGTCCCTGGCCGATCGGGCCGTGGCCCGGCGCCAACTAGCCGTGCTGCTGAACCTGCCGCCCCAGATCACCCCCGCGGCCCGCGATCCGATCCGGCTTCTGGCTCGCTGGCCCCTGAATCTGGAGGAGAGCCTGCTGGCCGCTTACCGGGGCAACCCGGAGCTCGAAACGATCCTGGCCACCCGGGACGCCCTGCTGCGCCAGCGGGATGGCATCGCCGCTGGACTACTGCCCAAGTTGTCCCTCTTTGCGGCGGGTGGGTTCTCCGCGAGTAGCACCAGCACCTTCGATGTCACTGCCAGTGGCGGAGGCTGTTGCGGAGCCACGGTGATTCCCATGCTCAACCAAAGCGGCTACGACTGGTCGGTGGGCCTGACCCTGCAATGGCTTCTCTTTGATGGCGGCAGCACCGCCAACCAGAGTGAGGCCCTGGCCCGGCGTGCAGCCGCCAGTAGCCAGACCTATGCGGCCGAACGCAACGCCATCCGTCTGCGCTTGGAAACCGCCTTTTTTAACCATGAGGCCAGTCTGGCGAAGTTGGCGGCCGCCAGAAGGGGCGTCAGTGCGGCGCTGGAGGCCTTCCGCGATGTGAAATTGCGCTATCAAACAGGCCTCTCCAGTGAGGTGGATCTGTCCGACACCCAGCGCCAACTGGTCACCAGCCTGTTGCAGCGCCTCAATGCCACCGTGGGCGTTAATATTTCTTACGCGCGTCTACTGCGTGAATTGTTGCCAGTGCCCCGGGATCCGGCTTCGTTGGTCCAGCCGCGCCTCAGTCTGGATGCCGTGACCCCCTTTTGATCACCCCAGGAATCGTCCAGCACTCCGGCCATGATTTAATCATGATCCCATGCCGGGGGTTAATGTGGCCGTTATGAAATTGACGGCCTTGACAGGGCCAGCGAAGCGCTTGCAATACCAGCGAAGCGCTTTCAATACAGTCAATTCGATTCTCGGGTTGTAATTAATTGATTTAAGTTCATTCCTTGATTCTGATTGAGGTTACGATCTTGACTCTTTGATCTTTGCCAATGGCTTGGTAATGGGAACTTAGCTGCAGGTCTAGGCCATCCTAATCAAACTACGCTTAGTCGCACCATTTGGCGGGAGCGTGGCTGCCTTCTTGGACTCGATGGCCATAATTCCCCTGGGCCAATGCCAGCTGGCACTGCCCAGCTCTTGACGATGGAGAGACACTTTCACCAGCTCTATCGCCGCATCAAGCAAGCACGACTACGCCTCCATTCGATCCACTAGATCAATCGGATCATCCAGGCGACGTTGCCTCGACCCTGGATTGTAAATCCATTGCAATGCGTTGAATGCCCATTCGATTCTTTTGATTTACTGGATTACCATTTGATTAATACTTTAATCACCGAGTGCATCCAGCGGCCCCTGATCATGATGACCGTTATAGCTGTTTTGATCTTTATCAATCTCCTGTTCAACTTGTGACAACGCCTTGTAGTGTGTTGGCGCTTGAAACTGGATGCTCTTGAAGTTGATTTTGGCCTTGATTAATGCCACTGTTACTTGTGGTCATTGGTTGTTTTAAGGGAGCGACATGAATCACCTTGCGTCCAGCAGTTAGTTGGTTTTTTGCGTACGAGCTTCCTTGCCATGGCTAGGGAGGGTCTCACCATTGCTGTGTTGTAGGAGGAACACGGCGCCAAGGGGGTTTGCGGAGCCTTGGGAGCTGTCGGGCTCCTGAAGCTCGATCCAGGGCTCAGCTATTGCCAGCACTGCTGAATCAATGACATTGCCATGGGATAGGGGCTTAGGACGGGGCTACAATCTCAAGGCTTGCCTAGGTGTCTTTGGTTTGCGAGGCAGGGTCCCAATCGCTGCTATACAGAGTGGTGAAGAGCTGCTTTCCTAGGGGCACGGTGGGGATTGGCACATCAATCATTGGGATGGATTTGTTTTGATGCATCGTAGGGTTTGGCAAATTTTGCTGGCAGGCTTGCTATTTTGCCTGTTAATTCTATGGCCTGGCGGCCAATCTATTCACGCGGCGGTTCCTGATCCTTCCAGTTCTGCGCCGTTGGACGCTGGTGCTGGGCTTGGCCTGCATAAAGGACCTGAGGTCGTTAAGGTCGGTGTTTACATTACGCGCTTAGATAATTTTGACATGAATGGTAAGTCATTTGACGCCACTTTTTGGCTTTGGATGATATCTCCTGAGCATGCTCATAACCGACTGGATGATATTGAATTCGTTAATGCTGAGGCCGTTAAAATTTCCAATAGCCTTTCAAGGGTGACTTCTGATGGCACTTGGTATCAGCGCAAGGTTGTGGCCACATTGCACCATGAATGGAACCTGCGAAAATTTCCTTTCGACCGCCATGATTTGCACCTTAAACTTGAGGAGGCCGATTCCTATATTAATGAGCTTCTTTACGTGCCAGAAGACACCAAGTTTCTTGTTGATGGCCAGATGAAAATCAAGGGATGGCGCGTTGTTTCAAGTCAAATAAGGCCTACCATTAAAACCTACATGACGAATTTCGGTGATCCTGGCCTGCGTTCTGATATGCCCACCTCCTTCAGTGGTTTTGATATTGTGGTGCAAATAGAGCGGAATAGCTTTGCCGCCTTTTGGAAATTTACAGCCGGCGCAATAGTTGCGGCTGCGATCGCCCTGTCTTCCTATGCTTTCCATGTTGATAAGGCACAGACGTTGAGTCCGCGCTTCGCCCTTTTGTCAGGTGCCGTCTTTGCTGCTATTCTAAGTTTGAGAAGTGCTTCGACAGAGCTTGGAATTACTGATTACAATACATTGATTGATCAAATTCACCTGGTTTCCCTCATCTATGTGATGATTGCAACCTTTGCAGGGGTCTATACTTGGAGTCTCTATCGTAGGCATGAAGATGGCAGGGCCATTGAGCGGCTTGGGCACCGCATTGCTTTTGTTTCCACGTTGCTACTGGTCTTTGTTGTTGCCGGGCTAATTCGCAAAGCGATGTTCCTCTGAGTTGCATGGGCATGGTTGCTATTTGCTTAGATTAGGTACGAAAGTTCATACCTAGTGCTTTTCGTTGATGTGCCTAGATTGCCAAAATTAGCTCAGCGATGTGGGCATAAGTCTTGCCTGTTGAATCGTGCTCCTGTTAGCTTGCTTCTGCCCGCACCAATTCCCTTACCAGAATCGTTCCCTTCGTATGGTTCCCGAGGTCTCTGCCCAATTGAAGAAGATTGGGTACGATTGTGGTTTTAAGCGGAACCCCATCCCTGATTCTGCCGCCGAGGGTCCCGCTGCGCCAACGCAAGTCTGGGTTGTTGCTAGCTACGACCAAGCCTTGTCCCACGAAGGAAGGTCTGATCGATTTCCCAGACTATCAAGCAATTCTTTTACCCCCAATCGTCTAGGTCGCGCCGATGGCAGTCAATATCTTGTTGTGTCCCTGTTTGATGTCAACTCAGGATTAACCACCGACCTTGGTCTCAGTTCTTTAATCCCCATGGTCAATGGAGCCTTTCGCCTCAAAAATGGCTTGATTGTGGTGGCGATGCAAGGAAATCTCAAGCAGCCTGCGGGCCTTGCCAGCTTAGATCTTTACAGTCGACAGGTCACCATACTAACCAAAGGCGTTGCTGGCTAGCAATTCAATCGTCCCAATGATGTGGTCCAATCCAACGATCTCTCGATTTGGTTGACCGCTCCCCCCTATGGATATGGGCAAGGATTTCGTCCTAATCCACCCACAGGCAACTGGGTGTGGCGCCTAGATGCATTGGGTCGCAGCCAGTGCTTGTTAATCGATCGCTTTGCCAAGCCTAATAGCATCGCGTTTAGTGGCGATCTGCGTTATGTGTATTTTTACGATTCAGATTATATCGGTGGCAATGGGAAACGCAATAGTCTTTAGCCGCGTACAATTTATCGTTACCGTGTGATCGATACTCCTGAAGGCCCTCTAGTGACGGATCGCATCATCTTTTGTGTGGTAACCAATGGTATCCCTGATGGAATCAAGGTTGGTGGCCATGATCGTATTTGGACGGCAACAGGAGCTGGCTTAGAAGTGTTTAGTAATAATGGTTTGTCGCTCGCGGTGATTCCGATTAAGGGTGAGGTGAACATATTTGCGCTCACGGTTGATGGTGGTGCCTATTTAATGGGGCAAACTAGGAACTTTGGTCTTGATTCCTGAGGTGTTGATGCAAAGGTTTTCTGTGGCTTCAGGCAGCCTACCTAATTGCATGCTTATGTTTCTATTGGCGCATAGATCTTTAATTGTTGCATTCGTTTTCAACCTTTAAGTGTGAAGGCTAGGTGGATTCCTCCTCCAATCAAGGCTAGAATTGCTGATGTCACCTCTGCTTGCTATCGTCATCGGTATGGCGGGGCGCTTCCTTACTCACGCCTAAGCGATTTTTTCATGCCACTAGACCTGCCGCCACCCGGGCCCAGTCTGCCGGCAGATTTGCAGCCCCTCAAGGCGGAGCTGATTCGCTATGGCTTTACTGTGCGACTTGAACGTCCACCCCAGCATGATATGTACGGGGTTTTTAATTCAAAAACCCGTACAATGTGGATTGCCCCTATCACCATTCCCTTGGGGATTGTGCGCCAATCTTTTCTTCATGAGGCTGTCCATGCGGCCCAGAGTTGTTCCCCTGGTAGGCCAACCTTGCTTGGCATTAAGGCATCTGTGGCACCAGTTGTGAATCAAGAGATTAATGGTATTATTACCACCCGCTATGAGAATGCCAACCGAGCCTTGGAGCGGGAGGCTTTTCTGCTGCAATCCCAGCCGGATGCTGTTGCCATTCTGATTCGGGCCCTGCGTATCCGCTGCAACCTTAAAACGCGCTAGATTATTTTTTTGAACATTGTTGGCCTATTCGATGGTGGTGTTGACCCCTTGGACATGATTCCATGGGTCAATCTTGTTAGTGGTGCTGCACTCCTGCCGTAGTTTGGCTGAAATCGCAGGTTTATGGGGTTGATCGGCCTAGGCTTTGTTGTGTCTATTACAAATGATAGGCCATGACAGATGATGATAAGGGCATTACCAATGCCCAGCGAAGGCAGGATTTAGCAGAATCAGAAAATCAATCCTGGTCATCGGATGGCAATAAATTGTTGGATCCTTTTCCGATTGAACCACGGATGCAGATTGTCGACAAGGATCGGGGGTGGGGATTTCACCCCCGCGCCGAATTGCTCAACGGCCGCTTAGCGATGGTGGGGTTCGCCGCAGCCCTGATCATGGAACTCATACCGGTCACGGACTTTTACAGCAGTTAGGCCTTAAGGCCCTCTACCCTTAATGGCTATTTATTGGTAATGCCCTCTCATTTATGGATTTATTCTTGTCAATAATTTCTTGCCTAGAGCAGCCATGATCAGCCTGGAGCAAGCCACATAAATCTTTCCAGATAGCTTGTCTGCTGTTGTTGTACCAGCGAATACGAACCGGTTTTGCTTGCTTAGTGCCGAAGATCAATTGGGTTTGATTTGGTATGCCTATTTGGAATGGGTAGCAAAATATAGTTGCATTTGGGCCGATTTCCTGAAATTGAGATCGGCCATGGTGGGTGAGATTGGAGGGGACCCCAAAGTTCCCCATGTGCTGATTGATGCGGTCGACTAGTTGCTCCCTGTGGCCAACATGGCGGCCACGATGCTGGCGAGCACCCGCACCAGTTCAAACCCACCTACCAGGATCAGGCCGTACCACACTTTCCGAACT
>Ga0310098_1000009_pt1 | contig 43714 bp, 42 predicted proteins | sample LakMicMIDCLREDC7_FD_194453 | JGI IMG/M metagenome (GOLD analysis project Ga0310098, IMG submission 194453) | Enriched freshwater cyanobacterial communities from Lake Michigan, Michigan, United States - MI23.DCL.RED.C7 | ecosystem: Environmental > Aquatic > Freshwater > Lake | place: USA...
TCATAGCCGACCATTTTCAAGCGGGTTTCGAGGATCTGGCAAATGTTGGGCTCATCGTCGATGACCAGGATCTTGGCCTTTGGCTGGGTGTCAACAACTAGCAACGGGTGGCCAACAGCATTGGAAGCCGCGGCATTTAAGCGTCTGCCGGGCTAGGGCGTGACCTTCCTTAAGATATCTTCTTGAACTGTCCGGTTTTGTTCTAGGGCTGGCCGGGGCAAGGCCCTGCTCAGTCGCTACCCATGGTTAGGGGTGGCTCGCCTGGGCGCTGGCATGGGTTTGTTCCTGCGCTTCGAGCGCCATTGCTTTTCCAACTAGCTTTTCCAGCCAGCTTTTCCACCCTGCTTCGTCATCACGAATTGGCTTTGCTTCGGCTCCGCTGGGGCGACCTCTTTAGGCTCAGTTGCGCCACTATCTCTCCACAGTATGGAGTCTTCATCCTGGCAGCCCTGGCGCTGGCCCTTGACGGCCCTGGCCCTTGGGGCTCTGGCCACCTATGGGCTGGTGCGCCTCACAAGCCATCCGATCCAAGTTCACATGTTGCACGCTTTTACGGAACCCCTGCAGCTCAGTGGCAGTGTCTCCCACCGTCTGACCATGGGCGCTCCGGTTCAAGCGCAATTTCGGGCCTTGGCCCCTGTACCGATCTCCGTTGTGGTCCACCAGCCCAAGTCCTTTGGTCTGAGGGTGGACGAGCGCACGCCTTTGCAGGTGCAGGTTTCCAACCCAACTCCCGTGCAGGTCCAGGTGGTTGATACCACGCCTGTGGAGGTGGATGTCAAAGAGAAGTCTCCTGTCAAGGTCAAGGTCGGTTTTTAAGGCCCGGCTACCCGGGCCAGCGCCTCGGCAGCCGGACCGCTTGTGGGGCTCAGTTGTTGTCCTCCAGAGCCGGCCGCCCTTGTGGGTGCCGCCTTTTGCTGGCCGATGAGCCCACCGCAGCCCTGGATCCGGAATCGGGCCGCGATGGGGTCGACCTATTCCGCCGCCTCGCCGTTGACACCCAGGCCGCGATTGTGATGGTGACCCACGCCAGCAAGATCCTCGACAGTGCCGATCGGATCGTCCATCTCGACGACGGGCCCCTGGTGGAGGAGAGCTGCGGGAGCCGCAGGGAGGCCAAAAAGGGGCTAGCCCTACCAGCAAGGAGTCCTCTCAACTGGCAAATGCTATTGAGAATCGCTTGCAAAAAGGGTCTGGTCCTGGTTAGGTTGCGCGCCATTGAGCCCAACGCCCCTCTGGCGTGTTTGTGTCCTGGCCATGCCGTTCCCCTTGCTGAATGACCCCATTGGCGGGCTGGTACGGATGGCCAGTGGTCAAAGCCTTCTGCTCGATAGCGGCCGCTTCGGCCCCACGGCCGCCCTTGAGATTGTCGATGGCATTGGCCGCCTGTCCTGCTCCTGCGACCAGGGCGAAGCCATGACGATCGCCTTCCTCCAAGCCGGAGACCAGTGGCAGTGCCAGCGGGCCTGCGTTCAGGCCGTTTGCCTGGAGGCGCTGACGCCCCTTGTGCTTCGCCCCCTGACGCCCCATGGCGCGACCGTTGGCTCTGACCCGGTGCAGGACTGGACCCTGCAGTTGCTGCGGATTCGACACCTGCCTAAGGCCGAGCAGCGCCTGCATGCCCTCCTGGGGCTCTTGGTGTTCCGCCTGGGTCGCCGTTGTGGCGCCTGGTGTGATCTCCCTTTTCGCCTTAGCCATGGGCGCCTTGCGGAACTGATCGGCACCACTCGAGTCACCACCACTCGCTTGATGAGCCAGTTCCGTTTGGCCCAGCTCCTGGAGGTGCCCCGCCAGGGGGCCTGGATGCGCCTGGCCCCCGCCCTTGTGGACTCGGCCCCCCTGCTAGCCCCCTGAAGGCGTTGCCTTCCACCCGTTTCTGTCGTTCTGCCCTACCCCATGGCCGTTGTGGCCCCTGCCTCCGTGATTGCTGCCAAGCAGCCCGCCCCTGCCCTGGTTGCCGCGGGGTCCCCAGCTGCCGGTTCCATGGCCCTGGAGCGGGTTTGGCATCGCTATGGGCGCGAGCCCAGTGATGGCTGGTGCCTCCAGGACCTCAGCTTGAGCCTGGAGCCCGGTGAACTGCTGGGCTTACTTGGCCCGTCTGGCTGCGGCAAGACCACCCTGCTGCGCCTGATTGCAGGCTTTGAGCGCCCCAGCCGCGGCCGGGTTGTGTTGGATGGGCGGGAGGTGGCGGGTCCCCGCCATTGGCTGGCCCCCGAGCGCCGCGGCGTCGGCATGGTGTTCCAGGACTACGCCCTCTTCCCCCACCTCACGGCCTGGCAGAACGCCTGTTTTGGCTTGCCGCGCGGCTCCAGCCCCACCAACGTCCAGGGCCCGGGCCCGGAGCGGGTGCGCTGGTTGCTCTCCCTGCTCGGGCTGGCCGGGTTGGAGCAGCGCTACCCCCATGCCCTCTCCGGCGGCCAACGCCAGCGGCTGGCCCTGGCCCGGGCCCTGGCCCCCGGGCCCAAGCTCTTACTCCTCGATGAACCCTTCTCCAACCTCGATGGTGAGGTGCGGATTCGCTTGCGCCGGGAGCTGCCCGGTGTGCTGCGCCAGTGCCAAACCAGCGCGGTGCTTGTGACCCACGACCCCGAGGAGGCCCTGGCCGTTTGCGATCGCATCGCCGTGCTCTCTGCGGGCCGGCTGGAGCAATGCGCCCCAGCCCAGGACTTAGTTGCCCGGCCGGCTAGCCCCTTTGTGGCCCGGTTTGTGATGCAGGCCAATGTGCTGCCAGCCCGGCTGCAGGCCGGGGAGCTGCAAACGGCCTGGGGACGCTGGCGTCCCAGCGGTCCCGCGCCGATCGCCCCCCAGGAGCTCCCGCCTGGGGGCCCCCTGGAGGTGGTGGTGCTGGGGGAGGCCCTAGGCCTGGAGGCGGATCCCCATGGGACGGCCCGGGTACTGGCCCGGGAGTTCCATGGCTACCACTGGCAGTTGCATCTGGAGGACCGGGGCTGCCTGTTGACCCTGAAGACACCCCTTGGTAGCCCTTTGGAGCCAGGCCAGTCCTGCCGCTTGCACCTGATCAGGGGCGGCCGGGGCCTCCTGTTTCCGGGCGGTCAGCCCGTTGAGGTGCTTTAAACCCGGACCATTAGGCCTGGTGCGTTTTGGCGGGAGCTGGCTGGGCCTGCTTCGCCAGGCCGGTTCTTACGGGGCTGGCGATTCGGTTGGCATCGGGAGCCCGGGCAGGGCTTGGGGATCCGGGATCTGTTCATCCAGGCTCGGCATCAGGGCCAGTGCCGCCAGCAGGCCCAGTACCAGGATTACCAGGGCCGGCACTAGGGCGGCGCCCAGCCGTTCATCACTGGCGTACTGGTACACCCGCACCGCCAGGGTGTCGAAATCAAAAGGTCGCAGGGCGAAGGTCAACGGCAGCTCCTTGACCGTATCCACAAACACCAACACTCCCGCCACCAGGAGCGGTCCCCGCAGCAGGGGCAGTTGGATCCGCCTGACCAGGGAGACCCAATCGCAGCCCAGGCTCTGGGCCGCCTCATCGACGCTGGGGGCCAGACCCTCCAGGGCCGTATCCAGGCCCCCCTTCGCGACTGCCAGGAAGCGATCGACATAGCCCCAGACCAGCAGCAACACCGGGGCCAGCCCCCAACCCCCGCCTAGCAACAGAAATCCCAGGGCCAGCACCGTGCCTGGGATGGCATAGCCCAGGGCCGCCCCATCGGCCAGCACCCCCACCAGGCTTCCTTTCACTAGGCGCTTGCTGATTGAGAGCACCAGGGCCGCCACCAGGGTGAGGCCCGTGGCCCCCAGGGCCAGGCCCAGGCTGCGCAGCCCAAGGGCAACGAGGTCGCCGGCCGGTTGGGCCGGCAACTGGTTCCAGCTGCTTGAGATCCAGATCAGGGGGATGGCCAGGCTGGCCAGGGGTGGCGCCAGGGTGACCAGCTGGGCGAGCCAGCAGCGCCAGCCCCGTAAGGGCCAGAGCTCCGGGCTGGCCCCCTCCTGGCCGGCGGCCCAAAGGCGACTGCGGCTCCGGCCCTGGCGTTCGCACCAGAGCAACAGACCCACCAGCAGCAAGGTGACGAGGGCCAGGCCCACGGCCCCCGGCAGGTCGCCCTCCCCTTGCCAGCGCTCCAAAATCGCCGCCGACAGGGTCGGCACCCCCAGCAGTTGGACGGCGCCGAATTCATTGATCACTTCCATGGCCCCTAGGGCTACCCCCGCCGCCACCGCCGGCAGGGCCAGGGGCAGGGCCACCCGCAGGAAACTGCCCCAGGGCCCCACCGCCAGGGAGCGGCACACCTCCTGCTGGCGGGCGCCACTGCGGCCAAAGGCCTCGCTGCTCAGCAGCACCACATAGCTGTAGGTGCCCAGGGTCAGGATCGCTGTTGCCCAGCCAAGACCGCCAATGCGTAGGCCCGCGCGGCTGCCGAGGTCGATCAGGGTTCCGGCCAGCAGGTAACTGGGCGTGGCCAGGGGCAGCAACTGGGCGAGCCGCAGCCAGCGGCGTCCGGGGAACTGGCAGCGGGCCGTGAGCCAGCCGTTGCAGGTGCCGATCAGGCCGCCGGCGCAGCCCACACCCAACACCAGTGCCAGGGTGTTGGCCAAGGGAACAAGGCCTTGGAAATCGAGCTGCAGGCCTGGCAGCGCTTCCCCTTGGCTGGCGACCAGGCCGAGGGCTGCCAGGGGGGCTAGGGCCAGCAGGCCGACCAGGGTCACGGCCAGGGCCAGGGGCCAGGGTTCCGGTGGCAACCCCAGCACTAAGGCCAAGGCCCGGGCCCGGCGGCGGCGGCCAGCCCAGCGGTTGCCTTGCGGAGGGGCTTCAGATCGGAGTTGGCCTGGGCTGGGCCGGTTGGATTGGGACCTGGATTCGTTCACAACCAGCCGTTGGCTTCCATCAGTTTCACCGCGTCACGGTTGCGGCTACCCAGTTGTTCGGCCGAGAGGCCATCGGCCTGGAAGCGGCCCATCCCTTTCAAGATGGGGTCATCGCCGTATCCCTTGAGCGGATATTCATGGTTGGCCTCCGCATAGCCCTTGCCGCCCACCGGTGAGGCCAGAAACTCAATCAACTTCAAGGCGGCCTGGGGATTTTTGGCGTAGCGGGTGATGCCGGCGCCGCTGATGTTCACATGGGCCGGTTTCGGGAACACCACCTGCAGCTTCCGGGCCAGGGTCCGATCTGCCTGGCCACTCTCGCCATTGAGCAGGCGCGCCAGGTAGTAGGTGTTCACCAGTCCAACGCCGCATTGGCCCTTGGCCAGGGCCCGGATCAGGGGAATGTCGGAGCTGAAGTAGGGCTGGGTGACGTTGCTGGTCATCGCCTTGACCCAACTCTGGGTTTGGGCTTCGCCGCGCAGGAGCAGTTGGCTGGCCACCAGGGATTGGTTGTAGACACTCTTGCGATCGCGCAGGCAGAGCTTGCCTTTGAGGGCCGGATTGGCCAGGTCGGCATAGGTGCGGATTGAGGCCGCTTTCACCAGCGCTGGATTGACGAGCACCACCCGCACCCGCCGGGTCAGGCCCACCCAACGGCCCTTGCTATCGCGCAGGTTGAGGGGAACGGTGCGTAGCAGGCTGGCGGAGCGGGCCGGTTGCAGCAGGTCGAGGGAAGTGGCTCGCTCCAGGCGGGCCGCATCCACCAGCACGAGCACATCGGCGGGGGTGTTTTTGCCTTCCTGGCGCAGACGCTCTATCAGGCTGTCATCCTTGGCCTCGAGCAGCTTCACCTGGATGCCCGTTTTGGCGGTGAACTGCTTGTAGAGCTTTTGATCGCTGTTGTAATGGCGGCCGGAATAGACGCCGATGCTGGTGTCCTCGGCCCGTGCCTGGACGCCAGTGCTGATCAACCCCAGGGCCGCCAGGGCCCAGGCGCCAGCTCGGCTCCTGCGGCGCCAGGGGGCTCGGATTAGGGGGGTGATGGCTTCTGGCATCGGCTGAGGAGCTGGACAGGGGCTGGTTGAAAACGTAAAGGGCTTGACCCCTCGCCCAAGCTGCCTTTGATCACGGCTTAGGTGATATTTGAGACATTGCCTTGGCCCCTTGGGCCATCGGGCGCGGTTTTGATGCAATCAGAGCCTGGCCCTATCCGGGCAAGATCACCCGGTTGATCACGTGGACCACGCCATTGCTGCAGAGCACATCGGCGGTGAGCACCGTGGCATTTTTGATTTCAAAGGGATCATGGCAGCGCACTGGAATGGGCGCCCCTTCCAGGCTGGGCCACTCGTCTCGGGCCAGGAGTTGGTCCTTGCCATAGGCCCCCGCCAGCACGTGGTACTTGAGGATGCGGGCCAGCTGGGGTGGATTGGCCACCAGGGTTTGCACGGTGCCGGCGGGCAGGGCCGCAAAGGCGTCATCCACGGGGGCAAAGACGGTGAAGGGACCTGGGCCTGCCAGGGCATCCTTGAGGCCGGCGGCGTCCACAGCTGCCAGCAGGGTGGTGAAGGCCCCGGCGGCTTCGGCGGTTTCAAGAATGGTGGGCATGGCTTGTTGGTGCGCTGATCAAGGGGGGAAATGGTCGGGTCAGTGAAAACCCAAGTGAACTGAAAAACCTTAACCAGTCAGTCAATGTAAATCGATCAAGATAATTCGATCAAGATAATTCGATTAAGATAATTCGATTAAGATAAACGTATTTAACGATAGTCTTGACTTTGAATCTCGGCTAAGCGTGCCTCTGGCCGCAGGAAGCGATCCATCTGGGCTTCGAAGAAGCGCCGATTGGCCCTTAGGTGTTCGGGATCGGTGTCATCGAGGGGGTAGAGCAGGGCACAGCGCAGGGCCTGGATCACAGCCGAAGTCACGTTGTACATCGATCGCTGGAAGGTGATCCCCAACTGAATGAGCTGGTCTTCCTCGCCGCGGCGATGCTGCTTGTAGAGCTCCTGCAGATAGGGGGGTAAGAAATGGAGCATGTCCTGCATCAACAGGGTGGGCGGAATCCCCGCCGAACCCACGGGAAACACATCCGCATAGAGGATGCCGTAGTGGAAATCGGCCTGGTCGGCTGGCACCTGGCCGGCCTGGGCGTTGTAGCTCTTGGTGCCCCGAAAGGGTGAGGTTCGATAGAACACCGCCTCCACGTAGGGAAGGGCGGCCTCGTAGAGCCAGGTGAAGCCCTCGCTTTTGGGAATGATCTCGAAGCACTCCCCACCGATGTAGGCATGGTGGTAAATCGGGCGCCCGGCCACCGCAAAAATGCCATTCACCAAAAAGTCCATGGCCGCTGGCACGCTGGTGAGCTGGCCTTCGTCGTAGAGGTCGCTCATCTCAAAGAACACCGGTGCCATCACCTCCCAAAAGAGGCCCAGGTTGGCGGTGTAGGAGAGCTGGCGTACCTTTTCGATGAACATCTCCGGGAAAAGCTTGTAGAGCCCCAGCATGACCAAGTTGCCTTTGAAGTAGGCCTTGATGGCGCGATCGGCGTTGGCACGGTAGGCCTCGCTGGCGAGGTAGTCGTTGAAGCGGCCCCCCATGCCCTGGTGCCAGAACATGGCCTGCATGCAGGCCTCGGCGAACTCCATGTTCACCCGGTCGTGCCAGAGGTGGTGCAGCAGCTTGGGCATGGCGCGGGTTTCGCCCTTAGCCATGAACTCCAGGAGCTCCGGATGGGCCTTCTCGCCCCCCGCCAGATCCGCAGCGACGCCTGATCCCCCGCATAGCTATTGGGGAGATCGAGATACTCCTGGGAGATGAAGTACTTGAAGGCCGGCAGCGGGTTGAGAAACACGCGCTCGGCAATGTAGAGCAAATCACGCCAATAGAAATCCATCGGCACGGCATAGGCTTTGTAGATGCCGATGATTTGCTGGAGATTCTCTGGCGTGTCGGGCAGCATCGAACCACCGGCCTCGAGCCGATGGATCACATCGGCGTAGGGATGGGTTGAGGGCGGAATCAGGGGCGTCTCGGTGCCCGCTGCAGCTGTGGTGGTGGTCATGCGGGCAGGGTCGACGAAGGAGAAGGGGGTGCCAGGGCGAGGGTTTGCACCACCGGGTCGCTGTTTCGGATGGCGATGGCGGACGTGCTTGCCTCGCTCCAGGCGGTGAGCCCGATCGGCCAGATGCCGGCGAGCACCACCAGGGTGGTGAGCACTACGGCAGGCAGCCGTTCGGCTAGGCGGGTGCTCTGCCAATCGGCACGGTAGTTATCGAGCCGGCCGAAGCCCACCCGGTTGAATAGCCGCACCGCGTAGACCGCGGTGAAGCCCGAGGCCACCAGACAGATCAGGGTGGCCCGGGGGAACACGGTCCAGCTGCCCTCGAACACCAGCAGTTCTGCCGGGAAGCCAGCCAGGCCGGGGATGCCGGCAGCGGCCATCAGGGCGAGCAGCATCAGGCCCATGGTGAAGGGCAGGCCCCGGATCGGGTTCATCAGGCCAGAGAGCTCTGCGATCACCGTGGTGCCGGTCTTGCGCTGGATCAGCCCCACGCAGTCAAACAGCAGGGCCACGATCAGGCCATGGGCCAGCACCTGGGCCATGGCCCCCTGCAGGCTCATGGGAGTGGCGGCCGCCAGGGCCAAAACCAGTAAGCCCATGTGGCCCAGGGAGCTGTAGGCCATCAGCCGGCGGATGTCGGTGGCGGCAATGGCATTGAGGGCGCCGTACACAGCGCCCACGGCACCGGCGGCGGCGATCCATGGGGAAAAGGCCGTCCAGGCTTCGGGCAGCATGCCCACGCCAAAGCGCAGCAGGCCGTAGGCCCCCAGCTTCGACACCACACCCCCCAGCAGCATCACCACCGGCGGCGGTGCTTCTGCGTAACTGATCGGCTGCCAGCCATGCAAGGGCACCACCGGCAGCTTGATGCCGAAACCCAGCAGAAGCAGGGCCAGCACCCAGCCCTGGGCCGATGCCGGCAGGGGCGTGGCGGCAAGGGCCTCGAAGCTGAAGCTCACGGCGGTGTCGGCGCCGGCGGCTCCCTGGCCCAACCAACCGAAGGCCAGCACACCACCCAGCAGGCTCAGGCCCGATACAGCTCCATAGATCAGAAACCGCACGGCGGCCCCGGCACGGCGCTCGCCGCCCCAGATCGCCACCAGCAAGGTGGTGGGGATCAGCACCAGCTCGAAGGCCAAGACGAACAGCAGGGCGTTGCGGGCCAAGAAAGCCCCCATCACCCCCAGGTTGGTGGCCAGTATCAGGGAGTAATAGAGGCGAGGGCGTCCCTGGTCGATCGGGGTTGCCAGCACCGCCATGGCGGTGATCAGGCCCGTGAGCAGCACCAGCGGCAGCGACAGCCCATCGAGGCCCAGATCCAGGCCCAAACCCAGCCGGGGCAGCCATTCGATCGTCAGGGAAGTGGGTGGCTGACGCCAGGCCAGCAGGCCCAGGACGAGCTGGATCAGGGCAGCAACGGCGGCCAGGGTGCGCACCAGGCCAGGACGGCCTTCGGGCAGCAGGGTCAGGAGCAGGCCTGCCGCCAGCGGCACCCCCAGCAACAACAGCAAGGTCATGGCAGAAGCGTTCACGGCAGAACGGAGGCGAGGGGGCCAGGGGCATCGGCGATCAACCAGGCCGCCATGAGCAGCACACCCAGCACCAGCGTTAGGGCATAGGCCTGGGAACGGCCCGAGGTGGTGAGGCTTAACCGGCGGGCCCCTGCCATGGCAGCGGCACCGGTGCCTCCGCTGAAGCCATCCACCAGGCGGCTGTCACTCCATGCCCCGAAGCGGGCCAGGGCCACCACCAGGGCCACCACGGTGCGGTGGTAAACGCGCTCGGTCTGCATGTCATGGGCGAGCCAATCCTGCAGGCCACCGAGGGAGGCTGGCAGCTGGGCCAGGCCGTGGGGGCGCAGGTAAAAGGCGGCCGAGAGACTTCCGCCCACCAGGGTGGAGGCAATCAGGGGCCAGGCCAGAGGGCCCCAACCGGCGAGGGGGGTGAGGGAATAGACCCCATTGGCCACCAGGAGCATGGGGAGATGCAGCACCATGCCCATCAGCACCATGGTGGGCAGCACCATCAACCAGAGCACCTCCGCAGAACGGGTGGTGAATGGGGTGGGTCGTCCTCCCCAGATCTGGCCGAAAACCCTGATCAGGCCGGCGCTGATTAGGGCGTTGGTGACCAGCACCACGCCCCCCAGCAGCAGGGGTTGGCCACTCGCCGCCGTGAGGGCGAGCAATTCGCGTAGGGCGGCGAAGCTGGCGAAGGGCGGCAAGCCCATCAGGCCTCCCGCGCCGACGAGGAAGGCGATGCCGATCAGGGGACGCTTGCTCCAGAGCCCCCCCAGCTGGGTGAGGTCCTGGGTCACATTGCTGATCACGATCGTGCCGATCGCCAGCAGCAGCAGGGCCATCGGCAGGGGATAAACCAACAGCAGGTGGTCGGCCACGGCGGTGCCCCCCAGGCCCACGGCCACGAAGAGCAGCCCCAGCCAGCTGCTCACCAAAAAGGAGAGAGCCCGCTTCACATCCACCTGGGCTAGGGCGATCAGGGAAGCCACCACTGCCGTGGAGCCACCCACCACCACCAGCACGCCCTGCACGAAGGGGCTGAGCTCCAGCAGGGGCTCTAGGCGCAGGAGCACCCAGGCCCCACCAACTACCACCACCGAATTGCGCAGCACGGTGGAAGGCAGCGGGCTCTCCATGGCCTCATCGAGCCAAAGGTGCAGGGGAATCTGGGCGCACTTGCCCATCGGACCGGCGATCAGGGCCAGCAGGATCAGCTGGAAGCCCGCTGGCAGGGGCCGGCCGTTATTAATGATGTCGGCGGCCCAGCCCTGGAGGCCATGGAAGTTCCAGGTGCCGGCCACAGGCAGCAGGGCAATGACGCCGGCAAGCAGGATCAGGTCGCCGATGCGCTTGGTGAGAAAGGCGTCCCGGGCCCCCTTCACCACCAGGGGCTGGTTGTACCAGGTCCCCACAATCAAGTAGGTGCCCAGGGTGAGCAGCTCCAGGATCACGTAGCTGAAAAACACCGAATCGGTGAGCACCAGGGCACAGAGACCCGCCTCGAAAAAGCTGAGTGAACCGAAAAAGCGCGGCCAACCCCAGTCCATCTCCAGGTAGCCGATGGCATAAATCTGCACCAGCAGGTGCAGGCCCGTGATCAACGCCATGGCGATCAGGGCGGGTTCGGTGACCAGGCCATCGAAGCCCACCCGCAGGCCGCCTGAATTGAGCCAGGTCCAGCCGAAGCTGATAGGGCGGTAAAGGGCCTCCGCCCCGGCACGGGCGTTGGTGTGCAGGGCGATGAGCGCCACCACGCTGTGGCCGAAGGCCACAGCCACCATCAACAGATTGATGTAGCCGGAGGGGCGCGGGCCGGTGCGGGAGATCAGGCCAGGGGACCATGCCAGCGACAACACAGCCGCCAGCAGGGGATAAAGCGGCACCAACCAGGCCGTTTGCAGGAATGCAACGGTCATCGGACGATTGGGGAAGGGGAGGTGGGGCCGCAAAGCTTAAAGATCCCGGCTTCGACCTGACGAATGGCAGCCAATCCCCTTGCCTATGCCATCAACAAGAAATCCTGATCGGTGCTGCCAGGTCAACGGTTGCCCCCCTCCGTTTTGGTCCGTGCCCCTAATCCGCTGCTTGAATTTGGCTTAACTCCCTGATGATTGTGAAGGGTTGCAACCAGAACTTGGACTGACGGGTTTAAACGTGGAGCAGCCGACCCCGGCTGGTTTGCCCTCCGGCTTCCGGAACAAGACCCTGGGCTGGATTCCCTCCGCCGTAGGCATCGTTGAAGCCCAATCCTCCAGGCCCCAGGTTCCCCTGGCCCGGATCGAACCGGATCGGGCTCCCCCCTGACCTTGGGCTGCAGCGCCATGCTTGCGGTCACCTGCTGCCCACCGATGGCCGCTCCGGCACCCGCCCACCAGCGCCTGCGCGACCACCTGCACCAGACCCGGCTGCTGGGCTCGATCAGCAGCGCCCTGTACTACGACCAGAACACCGTGATGCCCCCGGCCGGGGCCCCCTGGCGCGGCGACCAGCTGGCCCTGCTGGCCAAACAACTGCACGAGCGCCAAAGCAGCGCCGCCTACGCCGACCTGGTCGCTGCCGCGGAGGCCGAACTGGATGGCACTTCTGCCCCTGAGGCCGTCCACAACCTGCAACTGCTGCGCCAGGAGCTCAGGCGCCAACAGGCCCTCGATCCAGACCTGGTCGCCGCCCTCGCCCAGGCCCAATCCAGCGGCAATGCCCTTTGGCAAGCCGCCCGGCGCCAGAACGATTTCGCCAGTTTCGCCCCGGCCTTAGAGCGGCTGATCCAGTTGCGGCGCCAGCAGGCATCCCAGTTGGCCAGCGCTGAGCCGGTCCAGCGCAGCCCCTGGGAACTTCTGGCCCAGCCCTACGAGCCAGACATCAGCAAAACCCGACTGGAGGATCTCTTCACTCCCCTGAAGGCCGCGTTGCCGGCCCTCCTGGAGCAGGTGAGGGCCACCAGCACTCCCCCACCCGCAACCATCGATCTGCCCGAGGCCCTGCAGGAGCAGCTCTGCAGCGAACTTCTCGACAGCTGGGGCTACGACCCGTCGCGTTGCCAGCGTTCCCGCTCGGCGCACCCCTTTTCCTGCACCGTTGGTCCCCAGGACTTCCGCATCACCACCCGGGTGGTGCCGGGGCAGCCCTTCTCCGCCTTCCTGGCCACGGCCCATGAATGGGGCCACTCCCTCTATGAGCAGGGCCTGCCCCGGAGCGGCGATCACTATTTCCCCTGGCCCCTCGGCGAAGCCACCTCGATGGGGGTGCATGAAAGCCAATCGCTGTTCTGGGAATGCCGGGTGGCCCGGGGCGAGGCCTTTGCCGGCCGTTGGCATCAGCGCTTCCGCTCCGGCTTGGCGGTCGATCCCTGGGGCGCGCCCCAGCGCTTTTGGCGCGCCCTCAATCCGCTCCAGAGCGGCCTGATCCGGGTGGAGGCCGATGAATTGAGCTATTGCCTCCATATCGTGCTGCGCTACGAGTTGGAACTGGCCCTGATCGAAGGCGATCTGCCGGTGGCCGATCTCCCCGGGGAATGGAACCACCGCATGCAAGAGCTCCTGGGCCTGAAGCCCCCCACTGACAGCGAGGGCTGCCTGCAGGACATCCACTGGGCCGAGGGCCTGTTTGGCTATTTCCCCTCCTATGCCCTGGGCCACCTCATCAGTGCCCAGCTGGCTGAAGCGATGGAGCGCCAGCTCGGGTCGATTGAACAAAAGGTGGCCGAAGCCGATGAAGCCAGCTTGCGCGCCTGGCTGGCCGAACAGGTCTGGCCCCTGGGCCGCCGCGTCAATGGCGAAGAGTTGGTGCAGCAGGTATGCGGCGAGCCCCTCAATGCGGCTCCTTTTCTGCGTTATTTGGAGGCCAAGGTGGAACGGCTACAGGCGATCTGAGCCGGTGGCGGCTGGTGATCTGGCCCCTGCAGCCTGGCACTGTCGGGCCGGACCCGGTTCAATCAATCCGCTGATTTCTGGTGCCGATGTCCGAGCTGGATCACCATTGCCTTGCCTTAGCCCTCAACGATCTGCGTCACCTTCCGGCCGAACGAAGGCTGCGGGCCTTGCGCCAGTTTTGCGCCATTGATGCGCGGCTGGGCCAGCGGTTGTTGCTGGAACTGTGCTATCTGGGCGAGTAAGGATGACCTCGTAAGGGCGTCGCAATCGGAGGCTCCAAAAGCCTATTAACTGAGCCTTTTGATCGCTTGCTCCCGAGTTGGTTCAAGCTTGACCTGGGCGATCCTTGGGAAACGCCGGCGGACAGGTCTTGGCTTAAGCGGCCCATCGCTGGAAGTCCCTCTTGACCATCAAGCGTTCATCGCACCAATAACAGCAGCCGGTTGCCTTCGGGATCCAGGAGCCAAGCTTCGGCGCCAAAGGGTTCAACTCGGGGGGGCTGCTCTAGGCTCGCGCCGGCCGCTAGAAGCGAGTCGATCCAGCCCTGGAGCAGCTCTAGGGGCCGACCGTCAGGGCAATCCCGCTGCAGGCAAAGGGAGAGCCGGCCGATCTGGCGGGGCAAGGGCCGGGCCCTCGATGGCCCATAGATCTCCAGCCTTCCACTTCCCGGCCAGGGCAGCCGCCAGTGGCTGGCACTGAACCCCGCTTGGGGCTGGCAGCCCAGCAGGGTCCCGTAAAAGGCGGCGAGACTGGGGCTGTTATCGGCCGCCAGCACCAGGCTGGCCTGATTGGGCAACACCTGCTTGGTCATCACCGGCTTGGTCATCATTGGTCTCCAGAACGGTGCTAGCCCTTGGTTGGGTGCCCGGTTGCTGGATTCTGCTGCTCCCACCCCATGGGTGTCTTTGCCGTCGGACTGGTCCGGGGATGGGGAGGCCTGCTGGTTCTTGGGCGCGCCCCCGGGGCCGTTTTGGCCAGGATGGCTGCAGTAACAGGCAGCGCCATGGTGGTTCAGGTTCTGGCTGAGGCAGATCGCCGCAAGATCGATAGCACCGATGACGCCCTCTTTTATGCGGCGCCCCGCTTTGTGCAGCACCTCGATGGCGGTTTCCGTGCCCGCCTCACCGAGCTCTACCGCCAACGCCTCCCTGCCGGCTCTGATCTGCTCGATCTGATGACCAGCTGGGTCAGCCACCTGCCCGAGGAGGTTCGCTACCCAAGCGTGATTGGCCATGGCCTCAATGCCGAGGAGCTCCAGGCCAACCCGCGTCTTGAACGCTTCTGGGTTCAGAACCTCAACCGGGATCAAACCTTGCCCCTAGGCAGTGCCAGTATCGATGCGGTGTTGATCACCGCTGGCTGGCAATACCTGCAGCAACCGGAAGCGATTGCAGCGGAACTGCTGCGGATTCTGCGCCCTGGCGGCCAGCTGATTGTGGCGTTTTCGAATCGCATGTTTGCCCAAAAGGCTCCCCAGATCTGGCTCGAGGGCAGTGATCAGGATCACCTGCTTGTCGTGGCCCGGGTGCTGATGGCCCAGGGCTGGCCCCAGCCAGAACTCGTGGCCGAGTCCACCCGTTCGCCAGGCCCGCTTGGCTGGTTGGGCGGCCAGGGCGATCCGTTTTTTGCTGTGATCGCAAGCAAACCCCTGGGGTGAGCCGGCTGTTTTGCCAGGACTAGGGAATTGAGCCAGAAAATTGATTTGTTAAAAGTAAAGTATTTGCGGCCACAATCAACTCGTAACTTCATAAGTAGATCCGCTGCAACGTCAGGACTTGGTTCCGATCTGCGGCAGGACGGGCTCATCCATTCGGGGATTAATTGGGATTTCGTGCTTACTGTTACTTGGGCAGGCCATCACCGCTTCCGGCTTGGAGGTCATGGCTGGTTTCATCCTTGGTTTTGATGGCGAACAGGCTGGGGCGGGGTCCCGCATCGTTGAATTTGTCGAGCAAACGGCGATCCCCCTAGCCATGGTGGGCATTCTTCAGGCCTTTCCCCATACGGCCCTTTGGCATCGCTTGGCCCAAGAAGGTCGCCTGATTAGGGCTGCAGACGAGTTTGATCAAGGTGTGCAGACCCACCTGCTCAACTTTCGCCCCACCCGGCCCATGGCTGAGATCGCCCAGGAATTCTTAGCGGCCTTTCGGCTCCTTTATGACCCCCATCGCTATATGCGCCGGGTCTATCGGTACAGCCTGAAATTGGCTGAGGGACGCCAGAATTCCAGGGGCCAGCGCAACCAGCCTCGCCCCTGGACCCAGGGCAGTGGCCTGTTACGTGGCCTGCTCACCCTGATTTGGCGTCAAGGCCTTTGGCGCGACACCCGTTGGTTGTTTTGGCGCCAGCTCGCTGCCATGGCTTGGCGTTACCCCGGGGGCCTCGATAACTACCTGTGGCTATTGATGCTTAATGAACACTTTATTGATTATCAACAGCTTGTTCAAGATCAAATTGAAGCCCAGCTGCGCAGCTCCCAATTCCTGGGCGTTGACCAGCCCCAGCCCGCAGCCTTGGTCGCCGTAGCTCGCCAATTTACGCCAGCCCCTTAATCGCTATCACCGGGTTCGCCGCCCCATCTGTAACGGGCGGTCACAGGGGGCTAGGCCCTGGGGCTGGTTGGTCAGCCAGGCCGCTTAAACTCTGGTGCAGCCTGCAAGCCCCGAGCCGCTTCACCATGGGAATCGACTTTCATCTGATCGCCAATTTTGCCGCCCTGGCCCTGATTACCCTGGCTGGCCCTGCCGTGGTCTTCATCCTCTTCTACCGTCGCGGCGCCCTCTGAAGATCGGCTAGGGCGTGATAGATGGGGCGATCCAGCAGGAGTCGTCCCGCCATCGCCCCCACCACCGAAGCGATCAGGAGCCCTGCACCTAACTGCTGATCGCCAGCCAGGCGGATCGCAAAGGAGATGGTCATCACGGGCAGCTGGGAGATGCCGGCCAGGGTTGCGGCCATGCCGAGGGCCAGCCCCAGTTCGGCCGAACCGCCTACCAGATGCATGAATCCGTGACCAAAGACGGCGCCGAGCGCGAAGGCCGGATCGATGAGGCCCCCAGGTACTGAGGCGCCCAGGGCCACTACCGGCCCAATCAGGCGCACCGCCAGGGTGGAGAGGCCGCGTCCCGGCCAGGCTCCTTCGTCCTGGATCCAGGTGGACATCAGGGCTTCGCCATCGCCACCGCTGGCGCCCTCACTGACCAGGGCCAGGGCGCTGAGTATCCCGCCTAGTGCAAGGCCGATGACGATCGGGCGTTTTTTGGCAATGGGTGAAACCCAGGCCGTTACCAGGAGCAGAAGCCGTCCCATGAGGCCGCCCAAGAGGCCTCCGAGGAGGCCGATCGGAATCGCCCAGAGATATTGCTCGATCTCGCCGGTTTGATTGGTGATCAGGCCCAGGGCAAACATGGGTTGGCCGCCGATCTGGCTCATGCCTGCTGCCGCGCCGCACACCAGAAGAGCCGGCCAGATCAACGTGGCATTGAACCGGCTCATCAATTCTTCAGCGATGAACACCACCCCCATCAGGGGGGTATTGAATCCACCGGCCAGTCCGGCCCCGGCTGCCACCGCGAGCACCTCTTGGGGTTTGAGGCCGCCGAACAGGCCCGGCCAGCGAGTTCGTAGGGCCTGGGCCACCGCCGCCCCTACCTGCACCACCGGCCCTTCGCGGCCCAGAGGAAATAGGGCCAAGCTGGCCAGGCTCCAGAGCCCAAGACGCAACAGGGTCGGGGTCGTGCCCAATAACTGCTCCCCCTGCTCCGGATCTTCGACGCAGGCCACAGTCTGGGGGATCCCCGAGCCCTTCCCCCGGGCAAAGGCCCCGTTCTGAAGGAGCAGAAGCAAGGGCATCACCACCAGGGGCGCCAGGGCTAGGCCGCGGGCTAGGGGTGTCCAGCCATCAAGGCTGAAGGCGGGCAGGTGGCGGAGCAACAGGTCCTGCCAGTGGTCGATCAGGTTGAGGGGCCAGCAGGCCAGGCCCACCAACACACCCAGGAGAATCAGGGAAAGGAGTTGGCGCATTGAGGGGGAGGTCAGGCAACCAGGCCCAGCGCCATGGCGGCGTCCTGCACCAGGCTGCGCAGGTAGGGGTGAGCCGCTTGGGGGTGGTCAGGACAGGGTGCCAGGTTGATGGCCTCGCCAGGGCCCCCTTCGGGCTTGGCCAGCAATTCCTCACCGGCCCCATTGCGGATCACGAGGCCATCTCCATGGCGCCGGCACCAATAGAACCTTGCTCGCCGTTGAAGGCAGATTTCCTCGCCGCCGCTTGCCCGCAGGGCCACCACCTCCAGCTGCAGCTTTTCTTCCCCCTGCCAGCGGTTAACGCGCAGCCTGAAGGCCACATCTACGACAGCAGGTTGGGGTTTGGGGCCCTGCCAACGCCAGGCCATCGCCCGGATACGCCCCTGTCCCTGGGCCAGGGTCAGCTGCAGGTGGCCGCCCCGAAGTTCGCGCTGCTCGACTACCTCACAGGAGTTGCTCCAGAACAGGGGGGCCGGCATGGCAATGCCGAATGGCTCGAGGCGTTGCAGTTGTTGCCAGAAGCCCCGATCAATCTGCCCGATCGGCAACAGGGCTTCCGGTTCGACGATGGAGCCTTCCCCCCGTTGCTCCAGCCAGGCGGCCGCAAGCCCATTGAGACGGCCATGGAGCTCGGCCACCCGTTCAGCCAACACGGTGAAGCCCCCTGCCGCCGGGTGTCCGCCGAAACGAATCAGCAGATCTGAGCAGTGCTTGAGGGCCTGATCGGCGGCAAAGCCAGCCGGCGCCCGCACCGAGGCCCGCAGGCGCCCATCCCCTTCGGAGGCCAGCAGCGCCACGGGCCGGCTGAAGCGCTCTACCAGGCGGGAGGCAACGATGCCGATTACGCCATGGTGCCAGTGGGTCTGGGCAAGCAGCAGGAAGGGGCTTTGCTGGTCGCCATCGGCTTCCACCAGGGCCACCGCCTCCGCCTCGATCGCCTCGCACAATTCCCGCCGTTGGCGGTTGTAGCCCTCACAGGCCCGGGCCAGCTCGAGGGCCTCGGCCTGGTCGGCGGTGGTGAGCAGGTCCACCACCAGCTGGGGATCGCCAAGGCGGCCGACCGCATTGATCCTCGGTGCGAGTTGGAAGCCGACACTGCCCGCATCGATCGGGTTGTCATCGAGGCCGGCCACCTGTTGGAGGGCCTGCAGTCCGGGAAGGGCGCTGCCCTTGAGCCCGGGCAGTCCATCCATCAGCCAGCGCCGGTTCACCCCCACGAGGGGCGCCATGTCGGCGATGGTGCCGATGCAGAACAGATCGCGGGCATTGGCCAGGCCCTGCTGGTCGCCCAGGGCTAGGGCCAGGGCCTGCCCCAATACATAGGCCAGGCCCACTCCGGCCAAGCCCCGGTAGGGGGAGCCCTCCGGCGTACAGGCCGGATGGAGCAGGGCCAAAAAAGGTGGCAGTTCGTCAGGAAGGCTGTGGTGGTCCGTGAGAATCACATCCAGGCCTAGGGCCTGGGCCCGCAGCAGGGCGTCCCGGGCGGCCACGCCGTTGTCCACGGTGACCAGGAGGCCAACTCCCTCGCCATGGAGCCGCTCGACCATGGCGACATTGAGCCCGTAGCCATCCTCCTGGCGGCTGGGAATGGCGGCCTGGGGCCTGGCCCCAAGGCGTTGCAACACCCCCACCAACAGGGCCGTGCTGGTCATGCCATCGGCGTCGTAATCACCGCAGATGGCCACGGCCTCGGCGGCATCGCAGGCCTGGCGCAGGCGAGCGACGGCCTTGGTGAGGTCCGCGAAGTGGTCGCCCGGCTCCGGGGCGGGGGGGGGATCGAGCAGGCCCCCGATCGCCTCTGGCGTGAGGAAGCCACGGCGTTGCAACACTGCCAGTAGGGGGGTGGGCAGCCCAAAGGGGTTGGCCCTTAGCGATGGAGACCCTGGCTCTGAAGTGGGGGGCTTCGCTGGCCCTGGGCTGGCGTCCCCCTCGGTCAGGCTGGCTTCTGGGGCCATGGCCTGCCCTGGCACCTGGCTCGACACCGCAGTCCGTTGGCCCCGGCCCCGCTCCCCCTTCGAGCGTTGGGTCTTCGGCCGCTGCTTGGGAGGGGCCTGTTCCGGCTGGGCCAGGGACCGGGGCTCGTGGAGAAGCGGCGCTGGCAATTGCCAACGGGGCTCGGTTGGCAAGGGTGCCAAGGCGGGGATCCGGTAGGACGTCATTCTGCGCCGCACCGTCCCGCCTGCCCATGGGCATGGCCGTTACCAGGTGTGTGCTGCAAGACCGGGTTGCTGCGGTTGGATCTGGTGCATTCATGCTCCGGCTCTAGCCTGTCCGGATGCCCGGAACCGGCTCCGATCGCTTGCCTGCTGCCCTGCTCTGGGATGTGGATGGCACCTTGGCGGAAACGGAGCTCCAGGGCCATCGCCTCGCCTTCAACCGGGCCTTTGCCGAGGCGGGGCTCACCTGGCATTGGGACCTGGCCACCTACCGGGGGCTGCTGGCGATCAGTGGCGGCCAGGAACGCATGGGTCATTACGCCAAGGCCGTGGCGGGCGTGGACCTTGGGGCCGATCGCCTGACTGCCTTGCAACGGGCTAAACAGGGCCACTACCGCCAGCTGGTGCAGGCTGGGGAGTTGCACTTGCGCCCCGGCGTGGGACGGCTGATGGCGGCTGCGGCCAACGCGGGTCTGCCGCAGGCCATCGTCACCACCAGTGGCCGTGGGGCCGTGGAGGCCCTGCTGCTGCAGTTGCTTCCCGATCTGATGCCCCAGTTGGCGGTTCGGGTTTGCGGTGAGGATGTGGCGCGAAAGAAGCCCGATCCCGAGGGGTACCAGCGGGCCCTTGCCCTGCTGGGCCTGGTCCCAGGCCAGGTGGTGGCGATCGAGGATTCGCCCCAGGGCCTGGCGGCCGCAGTAGGGGCTGGCATCGCCACCTTGGTGACCCAGAGCCAAGCCACTGCTGAGCAGCCAACGGCCGCCTTTGCTGGGGCCGGCGCCCTGATTAGTCACCTGGGAGACGCCAATCAACCAGCCCTTGTTCTGCATGGTCCCCCTTGCCCCGACGGCCAGATCTCCCTTGGCTATCTCCACCAGCTGTTGCAGCCATGACCCCTCCCAAGCTGCAGAGCACCCGCTTTGAACTGCTGTTGGGCCAGCTGGTGTTGGCCCTGGTCGGCAACCTTCGCGGCAACTGGCGCCGGCGCAGCCTGGGTTTGCTGGCCTTGCTGATCGGCCTCTATGCCGGCAACAACCTGACGGCCTACAACCTGCAGACGATCGGCCACCGGACCTTGGTGGTCTTGATCTGGCTGCTTGTGATCGAGATCGTGGTTCGCCTGCGCAGTCGCCTGGTGGCAGACGATCCTTCCCTGACTTGGATCGTGGTCGACAACCTCCGCATCGGCCTGGTTTATGCGGTGGTGCTGGAGGCCTTCAAGCTCGGGTCATGAGTTTTGAAGCCACCCTGCTGGCCAGGCTGCTCTCCCTGGCCGAGCAGGGACAGCGCCCCGTGATCGGCCTGAACGGGCCCGTGGGCGCTGGCAAATCGACCCTGGCGAGGCGAGTGGCCCAGCAGGCTGCCGAGCGGGGCCTGCGCCTGGCCGTGGCCTCGATCGATGACGCTTACCTGCCGTGGCAGCCGCGGCTGCAGGCGATGGCGGACAATCCCTTCGGCGTTGACCGGGTGCCACCGGGTAGCCATGAGCCTGGGCTCTTGGTCGATGCGATTGATCAATGGCGCCGCCAGAGCGACGGCCTGCTGCGCTTGCCCCGTTTCGATAAACGATTGATCCAGGGCGCTGGCGACCGCAGCGGCTTCAGTCAGGAAGCCGCCGATGGCCTACTGCTCGAGGGCTGGTTGCTTGGCTGCCGCCCCCTCGGTGATCAACAGATCAAGGCCGCCACTGGATCAGCGCTAAGCCTGGCCGGCTCGCCCTGCCTGAGCGTGGATGAGTGGGCTTGGCTACCGCGCTGGGACCAGGCCCTCGAGGCCTACCAACCCCTTTGGCAGCGGCTCAATGGGCTCTGGCTGCTGTGGCCGGTGGATTGGCGGCTGCCCCGGCGCTGGCGCTTTCAGGCTGAGGCCCAGCAGCGGCACCAGGGGGGTGGCTGGCTCAATGGCACCAGGCTCGATCAGTTGGTGCGCTCCAGCCTGGCGTCCCTGCCGCCCGAGCTGTACCAGCAACCCCTGGTCGCTGGAGCGGATCAGCTTCAGCTGCTTGATCGCCGCAGACGCTGCCTGTGGCAAGGGCCCGGCCGGGAGTTTGATCCCAGCTAGGCCCTGTTGAATCGTTGATGGGAGCCCAGGTTCTCCGGGTGGAGTCCCGGGGCCCATCGCTCCCAACAATCCCCGTCTGCCTAGGGCTCAGCCCTCGGTTTCTTCCTCTTCGGCGATCGGATAGACAAAGCCTTGGGCCCGGCCGCTCAGCACGGCTTTACCGATCGAGAGGGCCTTCTGGGCCGCAACCCGAGCTTTGCCCTTCCAGGTGGCATGGCGCTGATTGCGCTTGCCTTTCGATGTTTTCTTCTTGGGGACAGCCATCCCTTTCGCGCAACCAAACAACAATCTTCCGCTGCTGCCTCGCCTTTCGTCAAATCGCTAAGCTCCCAACCATTGACTGGGTCTTGTGAGCAGCAGCACTCCACAGCCAGCACCCCAGCCCCTATCCCCGCCAGCGCAGCGACCTGCGGAGCGCCCCTCCTTGCTGCGGGATCTGGGCTTAGCCAAGCCGTCACCGCCGAGCTACAGCAAGCTGTTGCAACAGGTGCGCACGGGCCAGGTCAAGGATCTGGAGCTGTCCTTGCTCCGCCGCGAAGTCACCGTCACCTATCCGGCCGGCGCCAGGGTCCAGGTGCCTGTTTTCACCAATGACCAGGAGTTGTTGCGCACGGCCCAGCAGGCCCGGGTGCCGTTAACGGTGCGCGATGACCGCCGCGATGAGGCCACTGCCGGTTTAATTGGCAACATCTTGCTGGTGGTGTTGCTGTTTGGCGGCCTCACCCTGCTGATTCGTCGCTCCAGCCAGGTGGCCAATCGGGCCATGGGCTTTGGCCGTAGCCAGGCCCGTATCCAACCCGAGGGCAGCATCGATGTGCGCTTTGAAGATGTGGCCGGCATCGCCGAGGCGAAGCAGGAACTCGAAGAGGTGGTCACCTTCCTGCGCCAGCCTGAACGCTTCACCACCATCGGTGCCAAGATCCCCAAAGGGGTGTTGTTGGTTGGCCCCCCAGGAACAGGCAAAACCCTCCTGGCTAAAGCGATTGCCGGCGAAGCAGGGGTTCCCTTCTTTTCGATTGCAGCTTCTGAGTTTGTTGAGATGTTTGTGGGAGTGGGGGCCTCGCGCGTGCGTGATTTGTTCCGCCGCGCCAAGGAAAAGGCTCCCTGCATCATCTTTATCGATGAGATCGATGCGGTTGGGCGCCAGCGGGGTGCTGGTATCGGTGGCGGCAACGATGAACGCGAGCAAACCCTCAACCAGTTGCTCACCGAGATGGATGGTTTCCAGGACAATTCCGGTGTGATCCTGCTGGCCGCCACCAACAGGCCCGATGTGCTCGACACGGCCCTGATGCGGCCGGGTCGTTTTGATCGCCGCATTATTGTTGACCTGCCCGATCGCCGCGGGCGTGAACAGATCCTGGCGGTTCACGCCCGCAGCCGCCCCCTCGATCCGGAGGTGTCCCTGAGCGATTGGGCCAGCCGAACCCCCGGCTTTTCTGGCGCCGATCTCTCCAACTTGCTCAACGAGGCGGCGATCCTCACGGCCCGCCGTGATCTCCAAACTATTAACGACCAGGCCCTCAACGATGCCCTCGAACGCATCACCATGGGCCTTGGGGTGGCGCCCCTGCAGGACAGCGCCAAAAAGCGCCTGATTGCCTACCACGAAATTGGCCATGCCCTGATCACCACCCTCTTGCCCCAAGCTGATCAACTCGACAAGGTCACCCTGCTGCCCAGGGCCGGCGGCGTTGGCGGCTTTGCCCGCACCATGCCCGATGAGGAAATCCTGGATTCGGGCCTGATCAGTAAGGCCTACCTGCGGGCTCGCCTGGTGGTGGCCATGGGCGGTCGTGCGGCAGAACTGGTGGTGTTTGGCCCCAGTGAGGTCACCCAGGGGGCCAGCGGTGACCTGGAGATGGTCAGCCGCATTTGCCGCGAGATGGTCACCCGTTATGGCTTCTCTAGCCTGGGACCGGTGGCCCTAGAAGCCGATGCTGGCGAGGTGTTTCTCGGGCGCGATTGGTTGCGTTCCGATCCCCATTATTCCCGGGAAACGGGCAACCGTATCGATACGTTGGTGCGTAGTCTCGCCCGCGAATCCCTCCAAGAAGCCATCAACCTGCTGTCGCCGCGGCGTGCCCTGGTCGACAGGTTGGTAGACCTATTGATTGAGCAGGAAACCCTGGGTGGTGAAGAGTTCCGCGCCGTCGTAAGCCGTTATGAAGCGGCCCGCGAACCGGTATCAGCAGGTTGAGGCTTACTCCCATACCCCTCCCCTATGGGAAGGTTTTCGATGCCACCAGAGGAGTGAATAGGTCCCTCGTCTGGTGGCATGGAGGGCGCCTCAATCTGATCGTTTACTCGGTAAAGCGAATATCGAGGCTGCGCAGGTAGGTGTGGAGGCCGGCGTCCTGGATCGGCAGCAGATGGGCAATCCGGCCACTCCCATTGACATGGGCATGCCAGTGGCCAGGGGGCGTCACAAACACCCCGCCCGGTTCCCATTCGATCCGGGTTGGATTCAGGATTGACCCATCCTCGGCCAGGGCTGTTCCGACCAGGGTGTAACAGCCCGGATCGCAGTCGATGATGAGGTCGATCGCTACGGACTGGTGGCGGTGGGGCGGTTGGCAGGAGCCAGCCCGCACGGCGCCATACATGGCCCAGAGGGTGTGGCTCACCGTGCGACTGGCCGGCAGGTCGGCGTTGGCCAGCAGGATGCTGAGCCGATTGCTGCGCTGGGAGCTGGGATCCTCCATCAGGCTGGTCAGCTCCGCTTTGAGTCGCTCGCCGCCATAGAAGGTTGCCTGGAAGCGGGGCTCACAGGGCTTCACCCCCAGGTAGGTGAGCAGGGGGCCGTCATGCACCCAGTAGAGAACACTGGTGACATCGGCGCTCAGGGTTGGCACCGCTCCGGCCGGCAGCACGAAGAGGTCGCCCTGGCGCCAGCACTGCTTAAGGGAATGCCCCAGGTCACAGCCTTTGCGCTCCACCTGGCCCCGGCCTTGGAGCACAAAGAACAGGGAGCTGCTGGCCCGGGCCGTGGCCGCCAGGCTGTCGCCAGCTCGCAGCCGCAGGAAGCTTGCGGCCAATCCGGGGCTGGTGGCCGGAGCCGGGCAGCCCAAATCGGCACTGGCATCGAGCGGCAAGACCGCCGTTGGCCCCGAGCTGTGCAGCGAAGGTCCCCATTGGCGATAGCCAATGGGTTCGGTGAGGCCCTTTCGTACCGGATTGGCGGCTTCGCGGTAGTCGAAAAATTGGGCCTTGTCCTCCAGGGCCTGATGGCGATTGGGGGAATCGCCGGCATGACCTAATGGGCCCCCATTGGCGGGGTCGCGGGGATTCGGTGACTGGGGGGCAAACGGACGGGTTGCCTGGGTCATCGTCGCAACAGGGGAACGGGGGGTTGGGAGTTAACCACCGGCCACGGCCGGCACAATCGAGACTTCATCACCATCTTTAAGCGGCGTCTCCTGATTTTGGAGGAAACGAATGTCTTCGCTATTCACATAAACGTTGAGGAAACGCCGCAGTTTGCCGCTCTCATCACAAAGTCGGGCGAGGATACCGGGATAACGGGTTTCTAAGGCCTGCAGGAGGCCATCAACGCTGCTGGCCTCCACCTCGGCGCTGGCCTCATCAGCGGTAAATTTCTGTAGGGGTGTGGGGATCAGAACCAGAACAGCCATGGCGGAAGGTTGATGGGAAAAATTTAATTGGAGCAGGGTAAGGGTGGGGAAACCCCGGGATCGGAAGCCGTTGGGGTGAGGGGGTCTGAGCAACCACTTTGGCTCAGGTCAACCACCAGCCATTCGGCGGCTGATGGGCCGCAGGTCTCTTGCTTCCTGGGGCTGGCTTGCCTGCCGGTTCTACCCGGCTTAGGCCAGGGGATTCGAACTGGCCCGATGCAAGGACTGGGCCCGTTCCCAGGCGGCGTTGAAGCTGGCCAATTGGGGGTCGATTGTGAAGGGCTCACCCACGGCGTCACTGACGGCCTCCAGGGTTTTGAGGCCATTGCCGGTGATGTAGGCAACGGTGGTCTCGCTGGGATCGATCTTGCCCTGCTCAACCAGCTTCTTCAGCACCGCAATGGTGGTGCCACCGGCGGTTTCGGTGAACACCCCTTCGGTTTCGGCGAGGAGCTGGATACCCGCCACGATCTCCTCGTCACTCACGGCCGCAATTGTGCCGCCGGTGCGGTTGGCGATGTCGATGGCGTAGGGGCCATCGGCCGGGTTGCCGATGGCGATTGATTTGGCGATCGTGTTGGGTTTCACCGGCGTGATGAAATCGCGACCTTCGGCGAAGGCCTGGGCGATGGGTGAGCAGCCCTCCGCCTGGGCGCCACTAAAGCGAACCGGTTTCTCATCAACCAAGCCCACCTTGATGAATTCATCGAATCCCTTACGGATTTTCGTGAATAGGGAGCCAGAGGCTAGGGGCGCCACGATGTGGTCGGGCAATTGCCAACCGAGTTGCTCAATCACCTCATAGCCCAGGGTTTTCGAGCCTTCCGAGTAGTAGGGCCGCAGGTTGATGTTGACGAAGCCCCAGCCGTAGGTGTTGGCCACTTCCGAGCAGAGGCGATTCACCTGGTCGTAGTTGCCCTTCACCGCCATCAAGGTGGGGTTGTAAATCAGGGTGCCCAGCACCTTGCCCAGCTCCAGATCCGACGGGATAAACACACAGCAGTCGAGGCCGGCGTGGGCGGCGATGGCGGCGGTGGAGTTGGCGAGGTTGCCGGTGCTGGCGCAGCTCACCGTGGTGAAACCCAGTTCGCGGGCGCGGGTGAGGGCCACAGACACCACCCGATCCTTGAAGGACAGGGTCGGCATGTTGACGCCGTCATTTTTGATGTAAAGGTTTTTCAGGCCCAGGCGCTTGGCGAGACGGTTCGCCTTGAGTAGGGGCGTGAAGCCCGTGCCCACGTCAATGGGGTCGCCCTCAATCGGCAAAAACTCCCGGTAGCGCCAAATCGAAACGGGTCCGGCCTCAATCGTGGCGCGGGTGACCCGCGACTTGATCGCGTCGTAGTCGTAGACCACCTCCAGGGGACCAAAACAGACGTCCTCACAGACGTGCTTGGCTCCGGCCCCATAGGGGTGGCCGCATTCCTTGCAGCGCAGGCCGGTGAAGGTGGAACGGGACAGGGTGGCTGTCACGGCGCAACCGCAGCAATAGGGGAACGTTAGCAGCGGCTTTTGACTGGCCTTTCAATCCCGATCAGGAGTATCGGGATTGAAAATTTGTCCTTCTTAGTCATTGTGCGCCTGGTCTTTGCGTCCAAGCGGGGGACCCGCTATCCAGCGGATTCAGGCCGCTTGTCAAGCCGTTCCCCTGGGGCCAGCCGCTGGCGGCGGAAGCCTTGCTTAGCCTCGGGAGATCCAAGTCTTCCCGCGTCCCGTCCCCTTGCGTCGCCCCATTGCCCTACTGCGTTTCGGAGCCGGCGTGGTCCTGGTGGCCGGCCTGGCCATCGCCTTTGGCCGCCTAGGGATCGAATGGCAGTGGTTCAGCCAGTTCAATGCCCAGGAGGTGGCCCTTAAGCGCTGGTTGATCCAGATCATCACCTTCTTGCTGGTGATGGGCCTGGGCGGCTATCTGCAATGGCAGCAGCTGCAGCGCTGTTGGCGCCTACGCCGCGTGATCGACGCCCAGGACCTGCCGCCATCACCCCTGCTTGCCCTCCGTGGCTGGACGCTGCTGGTGTTGTACGGGGCCCTGTTGCTCTTGCTGGCCGGGGCCCTCACCTACCTGATGATCCAGGCCCAGGACCTGATTGTCGCCCCCTTCAGCGGTGACGTGATCACGGGCATGCCCGTATTGGCCGATCTGCCCGCCGGTTTATTGCTCGGTTTGGTCGGGGGATTGCTGGGTCCCCTGTTGCTCTGGCCCCTCACCACCCTGCGCATCGCCCTGGCGGTGGCCCTGGCCGGTTCCGCCACGGCCCTGGCCCGGGGCTGGAGCCTCTGGCTGCCAGCCCTCATGGCCGTTCCCTTCGGCGAGCCCGATCCGGTCACCGGATTGGACCTGTCCTTCAGCGTCCTGCAGCTGCCTGCCTTGCGTCTGCTGCTCAGTGTTGTGTTCGCCCAGGTGGTGGTTGGCCTGGCCAGTTGTTTTTGGTTGACCTTCACCGAACGCAGCAGCCTCAGCGATCTGGCCTTCCCCGGCCTGACCCGAAGCCAGCAGCAGATGCTGCAGCCCCAGTTAGCCGTGTTGGCCTTCGTGGCGGCCATCAGTCAATGCCTGGCGCCCTTCAACTTGATGGTCAAGGGCACGGGTGTGGCTGCAGGGGCTGGCTTTGTCGATCTCCATTTCAGCGTGCCCATGCTGTTGCTCCTGGCCCTGCTCTTGGTGGCCATTGGTCTCAGTCTGCTGCTGCCCATGCCGGCTGGCTGGATGCGGCGCAAAGTGTTGATTCCCCTTGTAGGAGCCGCCATTGGCGTGCCCCTGCTGCAGGCGATTGTGGCGCCCTTGCTGCAGCGGTTCTGGGTGCAGCCCCGGGAATTGGCGGTGGAAACCCCCTATCTGGCCCGCAGCATTAAGGCAACAAGATCAGCATTTGCGATTGATACTATGAATTATCTAACCATGAGGCCCAAGGAGCGGCTGTCCGCACAGGATCTGGCCAAGAGTCCAGGCACGCTGGCCAATATTCGACTTTGGGATACGAAACCGCTGCTCAGTACCAATCGAGAGTTGCAGCAATTGCGGCTTTACTACCGCTTCCCAACAGCAGCTGTGGATCGCTATCCACTAGCTCCCGATGCTGCCACTAAAGGATCTCAACAGGTGATTATTGCGGCTCGGGAGTTTGATACAAGAGCCCTGTCTAAAAAATCCCGTTCCTGGCTAAATACCCACATGGTCTACACCCATGGCTATGGATTTACGGTGTCACCTGTTAATACTGCCAGTGATGATGGCTTGCCCCTTTATTTTATTAAAGATATAGGCAGCAGCGCCAAGGTCCTTGGGATTCCCAAGTTGGGAATCGATGCCCCATCGGTACGGAAAGCCTTGCCAGTAGGCCAGCCCCGTATTTATTTTGGCACCATGAAGCAGCCCTATATGATTGCGCCCAGCAAGGTTGCTGAGTTTGATTATCCCGATGCTGGGTTGGGGCAAATTAATAGTAGTTTGACGGCGCGTCCTGGTATCAAGCTCCATAGTTTGCTTGATCGACTGATGGCTGCCATCTATTTGGGCGAGCCTAGGTTGTTATTTCTCTCGTCCCTGACTCCAGATTCGATTCTACTGATGCGCCAGCAGGTCAACCAGCGGCTTAAGGCGCTAGTTCCGTTTCTCGATTTTGAAAGCCAACCCTATTTGGTCACTGCCAAGGTTGATCAGCGCGACGGCTACAGACGGGGTCAGTATCAATATTGGTTTTTAGATGGGTTCACCAGCAGCCGTAGCTACCCCTATTCCGATCCCAGCCCATCTGGAATCCGTTACTTACGCAATCCAGTTAAGGCTGTTGTCGACGCTTACAGTGGCAATGTTTGGCTCTATGTGAGTGATCCAAATGATCCGATCCTGCGCACTTGGCAACGGATTTTCCCAAATCTTTTCCGGCCCCTTTCGTCAATGCCAAAGCCCTTGCTAAGCCACATACAAGTGCCCCAGCGTCAATTTCAAATGCAAGCCGAAAAATTGCTTCAGTACCACGTTAAAAATGTTAAAAGTTTCTATGACGGCGATGATGCCTGGTCTTTCCCCCTTGAGATCTATGGATCTGAAACTGTCAAGATGAAGCCCTATCACGCAACCTTGCAGCTGCCCGGCGAGAACAAGCCAGAATTTGTCCTGCTAATTCCCTTTACTCCCTCGAAGCGAGCCAACTTGGTGGGTTGGTTGGCGGTGCGAAATGATCCGCCTAATTATGGTCAGCAATTGTTGGTACGTTTTCCAAGGCAGCGACTGGTTCTAGGCCCCCAACAGGTGTCGGCCCTGATCGAGCAGGATCCGGCGATCAGCTACCAATTCGGGCTCTGGAATCGGGAGGGATCGAAGGTGGTGCATGGCAATATGCTTGTCTTACCAGTGGGCGACGGCCTGCTCTATGTGGAGCCGATTTATCTGCAATCTAAAAACAGTGAGCTTCCTACCCTAGTGCGGGTAGTGGTGACTGACGGTCATACCTTTGTGATGCAGCGTAACCTCAAGGATGCTTTGCAGAAGTTGGTGCAAGCCGGCGGCAATCGGGTTGCCGCTCCGCTAACGGAGCCTGCCGCCCCTTGAACGGCCCCGATCGGGGCTGAACCGCCTAATACGACCTGATCCCAGCGAATCGCCAAAATCCTGCTCCTGGATGAAAACGCTTATGGGTTCGCTTCGGTGGCCTATCGACGTTGTTCAGTTGGCTTGGCCCGTCTCGGTGCTGCAGAACTGCATCCATTTAGACCACGGTCCCTAGGCAGGGGGGCTTTGATGGCAGAGTTTCATGTTCTTGAGCACCCATCCATGGGCTATGAACCCGGATCCAGCGAGTGCCGTTTGCTGATTGACAGCAAGGCCCAGATTGAGGCTGTGCTTTTGAACTTGGATCGGCTTGAGAATACCGACCACATCCGGCGCCAGTTGGTGGCTGTCTACAACCAGCTCGAAGGCCTCCATGACCTGCGGCGCACCCACCGGCCTGCGGCCTCTTTGATAGAACCCGCGTTGCACTAAAGCCTGCTGCCCCGTGTTGAGTCCAGGGTCCTTCACTCAGGCTGTCTGGAGTTCGCCTGGCCCTGGCCTGAGAACTGTCTCGGCCTGGGCCCTGGTCAAATCCACAGGGCGTGCTCGCCCAGCACTGCTGAACCCCTTAGCCAAGCAGGCCTAACGCCAGTGCAGGCCAACGCCGCCTTCCCGACTAGACCGATGGCTCTGGCAGTGGGGCGCAGGCCGGCTTAACTCCGCCAGGGTCTCGGCCTAATCCCGTCGATTGGCCCCTGTCTTTCAGACCAGGCCTACTGCGTGTTCGATGGCTGGCAGGATGGATCGAGATCCGCGGCAGGGGATGGCGGCTTCAGTAAAAATCCCCGCTGGTCCCCCTGGACTGGCCACCTTTTGGAAGGTGCTCGGCCCCGCCTACCTGGTGGCCGTGGGCTACATGGACCCAGGTAACTGGGCCACGGATCTGGCGGCTGGTTCCACCAGCGGCTTTGCCCTGCTCTGGGTGGTGGCCCTCTCCAGCGCTATGGCGATGGTGTTGCAGTCCCTCTGTTGCCGCCTGGGAATCGCCACGGGCCTGGACCTGGCCCAGGCCTGTCGCCAGTTGTTGCCGTCTGCCTGGCGCCTGCCCCTTTGGCTCCTTGCCGAAGTGGCGATGATTGCTACCGACCTTGCCGAACTGGTCGGCAGTGCCATCGCCTTGAAATTGCTGTTTGGCTTGCCCCTGGCCTGGGGGGTGAGCCTGACTGCTGCCGACACCCTTTTGCTGCTTGCCTTGCAGCACCAGGGTCTGCGCCGCCTCGAAGCCTTGGTGATCGCCATGGTGGCCCTGATCGGTGCCTGTTTCGTCGTTGAGTTGGTGTTGCTCAAGCCGGATTGGGTCGCCGTGGCCCATGGCTTTGTGCCCAATCCACTGGCCATGGGTAACCACCAGCAGCTGTTCCTGGCGGCGGGAATCCTCGGGGCCACGGTGATGCCCCATAACCTCTATCTCCACTCCTCCCTGGTGAAGACCCGCCAGTGGCCGGACCATCCCAAGGCCCGCCACTGGGCCCTGCGCCTGGCGACGGCCGACATGGCGATTGCCCTGGCCATGGCTTTTCTGGTCAATGCGGCGATCCTGGTGTTGGCGGGGGGCGCGTTCTATGGCCAGGGCCTGCCTTTGGTCACCGACCTGGGCCAGGCCTACCAGTTACTCACGCCCATGCTGGGAACCTCCCTGGCCAGTCTGGCCTTCGGTGTTGCCTTGCTGGCGGCGGGCCAGAGCTCCACGATTACGGGCACCCTGGCCGGCCAGGTGGTGATGGAAGGCTTTCTGGATCTGCGCCTGCCCCTCTGGCAGCGGCGCCTCCTGACCCGCTGCCTGGCCCTGATCCCCGCCATGGCCACGGTGTTGCTCTTGGGGGAGGGGGCCACCAACCAGCTGCTGGTGCTCTCCCAAGTGGTGCTGAGTCTGCAGTTGCCCTTCGCGGCCGTGCCCCTGGTTTGGTTCTGTGGCCAAGCCGAGGCCATGGGTAACCTGCGCTCACCGCTGCTGCTGCAGGGGCTGAGCTGGCTCTGCATCGGCGCCATCATTACGATCAACCTATCCCTGTTGACGTCCCTCGCGGGGTCCTTGCTGTTTTGATGGGCCTCCATGAACTTTGATAACAACCAGCGCCCTCCCTGGCTCAATTGGCTTTTCTTGGGGATTTTCCTTTGGAGCAGCTGGCAATTGGCTGGTTTCTGGTTCCAACAGCTGCACCATTGAGGCCCTGTGCTGTTGGGCTGGGTAGCGACGTGCTATGTCCTAGGGGTAGGCATTAGGCACGAAAAACTGCTCATAGAAAGGGGGCCGTTTGTAACCCTTTGCCGGTTTGCGGGGCGTCAGTTTTAGGGCTGGTGGCGTCATGTCGTGATATGGAATTTTGCTAAGGAGGTGGCGGATACAATTGAGGCGGGCCCGGCGTTTGTCATCCGCCTCCACCGTGAACCAGGGAGCTTCCGGGATATTGGTATGGGCGAACATGTCATCTTTAGCTCGGGAGAATTCCTCCCAGCGATCCCTTGATTCCAGATCCATGGCGCTTAGCTTCCAGCGCCTAGTGCCATCCTCAATCCGCGCTTTGAAGCGCGCTTCCTGCTCCTCATCGCTCACTGAAAACCAGTATTTCAGCAGCATGATGCCGCTGCGTACCAGCATTCGTTCGAACTCGGGGCAGGATTGCTGGAATTCCTGGAGTTCCGCTGGGCTGCAAAACCCCATCACCCGCTCCACTCCTGCCCGGTTGTACCAACTGCGATCAAAAATTACGATTTCGCCAGCTGTTGGGAACTGTTCCACGTAGCGTTGAAAATACCATTGCGAGCGCTGTTGATCCGAAGGGGTGCCTAGGGCCACCACCCTGCAACCGCGTGGATTCATCGGTTCGGTGATGCGCTTGATCGTGCCACCCTTGCCCGCCGCATCCCTGCCCTCAAATACCACAACTAGGCGATATCCTTCAGCCTTCACCCAATATTGCATCTTGACCAGTTCCTGCTGGAGATGCATCAACTCCTTTTCATAATAGTAGCGATCTAGCCGGCCTGGATTGATCTTTGCGGCAGAGGGATTGGCGCGGTTGAGATCCTGGAGGTTCGCTAAATCATCGAGCTGGGACGAGGGGAAGTAGTGATCGCTAATCACGGGCCCAGTGGGGCGCTTCGCTTCGGGATTCTCCTTGGGCTTGCGATGGTTTTTTCCCATACCCAGCTCCATTCCCCATGGGCTTGAAGGCGCAAGCTCGTTTTAAACCGAATTGACCGCTTTGTGCAAAACCGGTTCAGAGCTTCATGGGGTGGGCCGCCGTTGGGCTTAGCGCCCTACCTAGGGGTTGGCGTTGCCGTGGCTTTAGGCCTGAGCAGGGCCCGGGCTAGGCGAACCAGGCCACCAACGAGGAATGCTAGGGCGACCAGCACCACCCCCACAAGCACCAATACGCCCAATAACTGCAGCAGCCCCAGCCCCAGTTTGGAGAGGCCGCCGATCAGGTTGGCAATTGCATTGCTAACCAGCAGCAGGGTGTCGAGACGCTCAGGCAATCGCATGAGGGCTAGCAGCAAACCCACCCCGCCGGCAAGCAGCAAGAGCGCTTCCCCGAGCTGGCGAATCCTCGCTGGAGGGCGCTTGCGCTTGGCCCTTTGGCGCCCGACCTGGCTGCGACGGCCCGGGCGCATCAGGGTTAATCGTTTCGGCGCTCGGCTCATGGGCTGATGCTGTGGCCGGCGCCGCGCATCCAGCGCTCGAATTCAATCAGGACCAGTTCGTTGGGGCAATCAACCAAGGAGAGGTCCCCCACGGTGCAATCGCCATGGCCGCCATGGTGGAGCGAGAGGCGAAAGGTGTCACCACTCAGGCCGCAAACTTCTGGATCACTGCGCACCACCACATCGAGGGAGGCCCCGAGACGGGTGACGCGGCGACGACATTCAGGCCAGCTCATGGGGATTGACATCGCTCTCGGGCCGGGGGGTGGGGTGGGCCAATCGGCCCGGGATGGAGTCGCCCGACTCAAACGGGCTGGAGGCAGGTGCCTCGGCTGCTGGGCGGCGTTAGCTGGGGGTGATCGAGTGGGCTGGGTCGCTCCAGTGTGGCGATCGCAGCCCCCGCGTCAACGGGGGGTCTGGCTTGAGCCGGGGCGGGTCCCTGTTCCCTGACTGGTCTGGGCCTGAGGCGCCGGAGCCGGGGCCTCAGGCCCTGGTGCCGCTGTCTTCCCGGGGGTCGCTGTCTTCCCCGGGACCGCTGATGTCCCAGAGCCCGAGGTGTTGCCTGGGGCCGCTACGGAGCTGGTCCCCTTGCCCTCGGTCGGGTTGAAACTGCCCGGCTTGGGGATGGGCACCATCCAGGACACGGCTCCAGCCAGCCCCAGGGCCGCCATGCCGCAGAGGGGGGCTGCGATGCGGCGACCCAGGGGCACCCGCTTGCGCAGTTCGCTGCGCCGCAGCGGTTGCGGCGTGGGCGCCTGCAGGTTCAGCTGCAGGCGCGGATCTAGCAGCAGTTGGTCGAGGCAGCCCACCAGGTCGGCGAGTTCAGCGTCGTCCAGGTGCAGGGCCATCGGTGGCGTGTTCGGCTGGCTACTGCGCAGCTCGAGTCGGTGGCGAGAGCCATCGGGGTGGACTGCCACCGGCGAGATCGGGTCGCCGAAGGCCCTGGGGGCACCGCTGATCAGGTGGCGGGCATAGGGGGCCACTACCTGCAGAAGGGCTTCGAGATGCTCCCGTTTGCCCTCCAGTTCCGTGTGGCCGGCCAGGGCCAGGCTCCAGCCGGTGAGGATGCCGATCGCCTGGCTCCCCTGGCCCGTAGACACATCTGGAAACCCTTCCACCGTCAGGCGACAGCTGATCTGTTCGTAGCGGTGGCTGAGCTTGATCACGGCGGGCAGCTGGGCGAGGGGTCTGGGCGGATCGGGGCTTGGGGCGGCGGCGGTTCCACCGCGGACCCTGGTGGTCAGGGTTCGGGGTCCAGGAGGCTGGCCTTCAGCCTTTCCACCCCACCGTTGCCGGCACTGAGGGCCAGGCTCAGGATCAGCTGATGAGAGAGCTGGGGCCCTTCGTTCGGATCGAGCAGCTTGCGCACGCCGACCCGACGCAGGTTCAACCGTTCCTCGATCAGCTCTTGAAGCCGCGAGCGGAACAGGGCCCAGCGCTGCTCACTCACCGACTCGGGTTCGGCAGCGGAGAGCAGTTGCCGCAGCATCGGATAGAGGCGTTCGGCCATGGCGCTCAGGATCCGGATCAGGGCATCTGTGTCCTGAACCTGGAGCTGGCCCCGGCGGGTGGAGCGGCGCAGGGGGTTGTGGCAGCGGCGCTTCCACAGTTCGACCCGGTTGGGAAAGAGGCTTTGATAGCCCAGCTGCTCACTCATCCAAACCATGGCCTCGCCGCCGTTGAGGTCGAGGGCCTCGGCGCACAGCAACATCAAATCGAGGCGCTCCAGTCCCCGCCTGGGCAGGCGGGTGGGGCGGCTCAAGGCGGGAGAAACGTCAGGCATGGCTGCGATACTGCCAGTGCCTGAGCCAATCCGTCATCTGGGGGGGTCGCTGCCTCGACCAGCCCAGGGGCCTTGACGATCTTTTCCCACCATGTCTGCCATTGATCTGCGCCTGTTGGTGCGGGATGTTCCTGACTTTCCCAAGCCAGGGATCCTGTTCCGCGATCTCACTCCCCTGATGCGCCAGGCCAGTGCCTGGAAGGAAGTGGTGCGTCAGTTGGCCGTGATCTGCGATCGCCTCGAGCCCGATCTGATCGTGGGCATTGAATCGCGGGGATTCATCGTGGGCACGGCCCTGGCCACGGACCGGGGCCTGGGCTTCACACCGGTGCGCAAACCCGGCAAGTTGCCAGGCGTGGTGCATGGCATCGATTACAGCCTGGAATACGGAACGGATCGGCTTGAGATCTTGGCCGATGGCTTTGAAACGGGCCCCCGGGTTTTGATCGTGGACGATCTGCTGGCCACCGGCGGCACCGCCAGTGCCTGTTCCCAGCTCGTGCAACAGGTGGGCGGCGACCTCTGTGGCTTTGCCTTTGTGGCCGAGCTTGCGGACCTTGGCGGTCGCGCCAAGTTGCCGGATGACGTGCCGGTTGAGTCCCTGATCATCTATTCCTGATCCAACTTCTCAGGGTTGGGTGTCTTGCCAGGCGAGTACCTGGTCGAGTTGCTCGAGGCTGATCAGGCCAAAGCGCCAGAGCACCACGGGCAGGGGGGCCTGTTCCAGCTGGGCCTGTTTGAGACCGAGGTTGAGGGCATTTTCGCTCAAGCCCAGGTCCTGGCGGAGGTAGCGCACCAGTTCGCTGGCGGGCAGGGGCTGGGGCGAGGTTGGGAACACCATGGCGCCATGGTGGTCATCGCTGACCCAGGCGGCAAGGGCCCTGGGTCATGGCAGCCAGGCTTAGGCGCCGCAGCAGGGGCGCCCCATTCAGCAGGTCGAGGGCCAGGCGGCGTAGGGGCAGCAGCAGGCGGGAGCGGTTGGAAAACAGACTCACCAGCAGGTGGGTGGCCAGCAGCGTGGCCACCAGGTCGGGCCAGCGGCGCCAGCGGTAAGCCCCCGCTAGCTGACCTGGGTTCATGCGCCCGGCCGTGACCCGGCCGGCCAACTGCTGGAGGCAGGCCACATCACGCCAACCCAGGTTGAGCCCCTGGCCGCCGACGGGATGGCAGCGATGGGCGCAGTCCCCCACCAGCACGAGTTGGCCTTTGGCAACGGGCCAGGCCAGGGCCAGGGCCACCGGATAGGCCCGTGGTTGGTCCAGCAGGGCTTCCGGTTGCAGTTGGTCCGGCAGGGCGCCGGCTAGCTGGTCGAGGAAGGCGGCGCCATCGAGGCTTTCGAGCTGGCGCAGCCGCCGCGCCGACGCACTCCAGACCAGTTGGAAGGCATCGCCGCCTAGGGGAAGCACCGCAAAGGGACCTTCGGGCCGCAGCAGCTCCCAGGCCTGGTCTGGCCGGGCTCCGCGCAGCCGCACTTGCACGGTCAGGCAGGCCTGGCCGTAGGTGTGCTCCAGCCAGCCCAGCCCAGCGGCCTGACGGCTCGCAGACTGGCTGCCGTCGGCCCCTACCACCAGATCCAAGGCCTGATCACCAGCCTGGTCTGCGGCCAGTGTGGAACTGGCGCCGGGGGCCGGCCGCCCCAAGTCCAGGGTCACCTGGGCATTGGCCTGGAGCTGGAGGAGCAACAGCTCCATCAGGGGACCGTGTTGCACGATCCAGCCGACGGCTTCGCTTTCGCCCCCGGATCCAGGACCTGCGGCCCCAAGCGCTGCAACGGGTTCTGCAGCCCCGAAGGGCCAGGGCCGTCGCCGCAGCCCCCGCTGGCCCAGGTCGGCGCCACTGAAGTGGGATTGGCGGCCCGTGCCCTGGTCCATGAGTTCCAGGCTGCTGAAAGGCACCAGATGGGGCGCTAGAGCCCGCCCCAGGCCCAGGCGATCAAGGAGGCCCTTGCTGGAGTGGGTGAGGGCGTAGGCCCGTTGACGCCGGAGGAGCACGGCAAGCTCTAGCGGGTCATTGAGCTGCACCTCCCAGCCCACCTGGGCCAGGGCTAGGGCCGCCAGACAGCCGGTTGGACCGGCTCCATGCACGCGGGCTCGGCTCATCGGCGCTGGCTTGGCATTAGGGGTGGGGCGATCCAATCGCCGGAGTGAAGGGAGCTCATGGGCAGAAGGCGTGGACGTTCGCCCAGGACGGCCAAACAAAAACCGCGGGCCAGGCCGGCACCGCGGTTGTAAACAGCACCACCGTCTCAAGCGACGATAGGACTTTTGAATGATTGCTTTTCTAGGCAGAGACAGGATTTACCCCGGTTAGGCAATGATCTAGCCCAGCTTAGAAATGGCAAGGGCTCAGCCGATGCCGAGCAGACCGCGGGTGAAGGACTCACCACCAAGGGCAAATTCGGTGGCCAGCAGGGCGATGAAGCCGAGCATCGCCATACGGCCGTTCAGCATTTCGGCACGCTCGTGGAAGCCCCAGCCGCTTTCGACGCTCACCACTTCCATGCGGGGCTCGGTGGCGAAGGCGTTAAGGCGGCCACCGTCTTCGGTGGTGACCTGGGCGCCGCGGATGACGGCGGGTGCGGAGGTAGTGGCTTGGGCCATGGGGCTTCGTGCGAGGTGTGTTCGAATTGTAACGCAATATTGCGCCTTGTAACGAGTCTGGGATCCTGGGGCTGGAATTCGCTCTAGCGGATCTGGCCCGATGGGCCCAGCTTCAGCGCAGGCGCCGGAGGCAAAGCTCCTCAAAGGCAGGCCTCAGTAGGTAGGGGTAGTCGCCCACCCAGAGCTTCAACTGGGGGATCCAGCCATCACTGAGGGTGCTGATGCGGGAAAAGTCCTTGCGCTCACTCAGCACCAGGCAGCGGATCACCATGCCGGGCCGAATCGGCTTGTGTTTTTTGTCGTAGGGGAAGCGAATCTGGCCCAGGTAGCCGTCCTGATCTTCTAGTTCCAGGCAGAGCCAGGTGCGGCGGTTTTCCACCAGCTCCAGGCGCCCACTCTGATCGGTCTGCTCCTGGCGGCCCTCCAACCGCTCCCGGGTGAAGAGGTCGGCGATGCGGCCTTCAAAGATCGCCGCTGCCGGGTAGCGGCGCAGGGCGTTGTTGCGCTGCCCCGCCGCCAGGATCGGCCCCCAGAGCAGGTAGAAGAAAAAAACGAAGCCCACCACCATGAACACCCCGCCCCATTGGGTGGAGAACTGGCTCTGGCTGACCAGCAGAGCCAACACCCCGCCGATCACGGCAATCAGCACCCGTTGCAGCACCTGCTGGGGGGTGCCGCTGCTGGCGTTGAACTGGGGTCCGGTGGCAATCGCCGGGATCAGGCGCTGCAGTTCGCCGTCCTTCAGGGGAAGCAGCATGGTTTGTCTCTCAGGCCCCCATGGTGGCCCCGATCACAGCAAACGCTCCAGCCCGTAGACCAGACCACTGAGTTGGCGCACCCGCCGTACCGTCAGCAACACCCCGGGCATGTAGGCGGAACGATCGATCGTGTCGTGGCGCAGGGTGTAGGTCTCCCCGTCGGAGCCGAACATCACCTCCTGGTGGGCCACCAGGCCCGGCAGGCGGATCGAGTGCAGCCTGAGGCCGCTGGGGCGCTGGCCGCCGCGGCAGCCGGCCAGGGTTTCGTGCTCCACCACTTGGATGCGGTTGAAGTCCTTGCCAAGTTCTTCGATCAGTTCGGCGGTTTTGATGCAGGTGCCGCTGGGGGCATCGGCCTTGCGGTTGTGGTGCAGTTCGGTCAGTTCGGCGAAGTCATAGAAGCGGGCTGCGGCTGCGGCGGCTTGCTGCAACAACACCATGCCCACGGAGAAATTGGGGATCACGGCGCCCCCCATGGAGGCCTTCTCGGCAAACAGGGCCAAGTCGCCCAATTGTTGGGGCGACAGGCCCGTGGTGCCGATGACCGGATGCACCCCATAGGCGATGGCGGCGCGGGTGTGCTCGTACACAACGCTGGGATGGGTGAAATCCACCAGTACGGCCCCGGCACCTGGGCCGGCCTGGCGCACCGCCTGGCTGCTGGCGCAGAGCGCCCCCTCGAAGTCGGCGGTGATCGCCACCTCCAGGTCCCCCAGGCCCAGCTCCAGGCCCACGTCCAAGCCCTCCTTGCCGGGGGTGGTGTCGATCGCGGCCACCAGGGTCGTGTCCGCAGCCGCCAGCACGGCCTTGATCACCTCGGCGCCCATCCGGCCTAGGGCACCAGCCACCACCACCGGAATCGGCGCCGTCACCGCCGGAGTTGGGGCCGACCCCGGCTGGGAGCCGGCTAGGGGCGACTCGTTTGGGGCGCTGGTCATGGCAGGGGGCGCTCAGCTTTGGGCCCGAGCCTATGGGGTCAGGCTGCCCGCTCCGGCGGCAGATCCAAGGGCGATGGCTAGGAGCGCCTCCCGATCCACCGCATCGATCTGGGCCGGGTCCATGTGGCGTTGGGCGTAGCTGAGGTACACCTCGGAACCAAGGAACAGGTCGAACAGATCCCCATCGATGTGCTGGTCTTGGACCATGCGGGCCATGATCGCCAGGGCCTCGGACAGCTTGAGGCCCCGCTTGTAGGGACGGTCGGCGGCGGTGAGGGCCTCAAAAATGTCGGCGATGGCCATCACCCGCGCCAGCACCCCCATTTGGTCGCCGCGTAGGCGACGGGGGTAACCGCGGCCATCGAGGGTTTCGTGGTGGGCGCCGGCGATCTCGGGAACCGCCGCCAGATGGCGCGGAAAGGGCAGGGCCGAGAGCATACGGATCGTCTGGACCATGTGCTCGTTGATCTTGAAGCGATCTTCTGGGCTGAGGGTGCCCCGCTCGACCGTGAGGTTGTGGAGTTCCCCCAGGTTGTAGAGGGACTCCGGCACCTCCATTTGGAAGCCCCAGGGGTTGTCTGCGGCGATGCGATCCCGTTCTGGTCGCTCGATCAATTGGTCAGGACGGTCGGCCAGCAACGGTTCCCGCACCGGTAAGGCTGGCGCCGGCTGCCGTTCGCGCCGCCGCAGTTCCTCATGCCCCACCCCAAGGCGGTCATCGAGGCTGCGGCGCCAGGTGCGGGAGGCGATGGCCTTGAGCCGCGCGATCCGCTCCGGTGCCATCCGTTCGCCGCCCAAATTGCAGGCGGCAACAAAGGCAAAGTCGTCATCGAGGCCGAGCCAGCTCGCGTCAAGGGTGTGCTGGCTCTCCTCTGGGTCAGCGCCGCTGGCGATCCGCCGCCAGTGCTCGGTTTCGGCCTCGCTTTTGAGCAGCTCAAAGCGCATGCGGATCTCATGGATCCGATCCTGCACCGTTTCCAATTTGGTGGCCTTATCGACCACATGGTCGGGGGTCGTGACCTTGCCGCAATCGTGGAGCCAGGCGGCTACATGGAGGGCCTCCCATTGATCTGCATTGAGTTCGTAGCGGGCAAAGGGGCCTTCCTCGGCCCCACAGGCAGCGGCGGCCAGCAATTTGGCGATCTCAGGCACCCGGGCGCAGTGGCCGCCGGTGTAGGGGCTCTTGGCATCAATCGCATCGGCGATCACCTGGATGAAGGCCTCAAACAGGCGTTTTTGCTCCGCAATTAACTGGCGGGTTTCCAGGGCTACCGCCGCACTCCCCGAAAGGGCCCGGCTGAAGGCGATCTGGTTGGCATCGGGTAGGCCATCGAACCAGAGCACCAACGCCCCCAACATCGACCCATCCCGTTGGTGCAGGGGCAGGGGCATGCAGGCTTGGGCCCCAGGTCCCAGGGCACCCACCAGCCGGTCGCAGCGTTGCGCGTGCAGCATCGAGGCCAGCTCCGCTTCCGTGAGGGGCGTGAGGACCTGGGGATCGATGGGCTGATCGCCCACCATCGCTAGGGCCGCCCCAAACAGGCCCGCTTCCCCAGCTTCCTGAGAGCTAGCGCTACCACCACCCCTATCGGCATTGCCATCGTCCTCTCCTGCGCTGGGCCTTTGCTCCTTGGCCGGGTTTTGAACAAGGGTTGGACCTGGTGCCAAATAGAGGGCGCCGGCGCTGGCAGCCGAGGCCCCGATGGATTCCTTCAGCAGCCTGGCCAGCAGGGTATCCACATCCTGTTCGGCCCCAAGGGATGCCGAAATCTTGAGGAAATGGCCAATCGTCCGGCCCATGCCATCGAGGGTCAAGGAAAGGTCGTCGACCTCCCTCACAAGCGAGCTCAGTCGGGGACCCGAGTCGAATTGGAAGCTCCGCATCGCGGTCGCCTCCTCGGCGAGGCGTTTGAGGTCCCGCGATAGGCGCCCGGCCAGTTTGAACAGCAGCCAAATGGTGACGACCACCAACGCAAAGGTGGCAGAGAAGAGTTGCCATCGCTGTTGACGGGCCTCGGCCATCAGGTCGGCCTCGGCCACGGCCACGGCTAGATAGAGAGACTGGTTGGTGAGGGGTATGGGCAGCGGCACCACCTTCTGAAACCAGTTTTGGCCAGCAAAATGCCCCGCGTGAAAGCCTTGGCGGGCTTCACTGGGCAGGTCAGCGGCCAACTGGGCCAGGGCCGGGTTGGCCACTTGGCCCAGCTGGATGGGGCCCTGGGAGTCCCTTCCTGGTCGGGTCAAGTTGGGGCTGGTGGCCAGCACCACCCCCTGGCGATTCACAATCGCGAGCTCCGCGGCGGCCGGTAGCCGGTGGTGGGCCAGGACGGCAGCCAGGTTGCCGGCATCGATGGCGGCACCCACCACCCCTTTGCCTTGGGCCAGGGGTTGGGAGAGGGTGAGGCCCGGCCGCCCCCCCAGGGCCAGCCGGCTCACCGGGGCCATCACCAGGCGACCCTCACGACGAGCCAATTGATACCAGGGTCTCAAGCGCGGATCGAAGCCTGGTGGCAGCACTGGCTTGAGCTGGGGGGCGGCCAGGGGCCGTTGGTCGCTGCCTAGAAGCCACTCCCGGGCCTGAAGTTCTCCGTCGTGTTGGCGCAGGCTGGCCACCATCCAGCTGGCTCCTGGCACCCTTGCTTGGCCGGACCTTGCCGCTGAATCCCTGGAGACCAGCAGCAATTCGCCGCGGCCGTTGGCGATAAACAGGGCCGAGAGATTGGGGGCCTGCTCCAGGGTGGCGACCAGGGCCGGTATCTGGCCGATAGCGGCCCCAATGTCGCCGGCGGGGGTCAGGCTTGCCAGCCGATCGAGCTGGGCCTTGGTCAAGGCGGGGTTTAGGGCCAGGGTGAGGGACGCGGCTAATTCGCCCGCTAAGGCCTCCAGGAGCTGGTCGTTGGCGCGGGTGAGCAGCCGTTTGGCGTGGTCCGTGAAGATCAGCGAGCGCAGGGCGCCGCTGACGAGGATCAGGGGCAGGATCAGCAACACCAGGGTCACCTGGAAGGAGCGAGGCCGGCGCAGCCGCCAGGTGTCTGGCACCCAGGAACCGATGAAATCGAGGCTTAGGCGTGCCATCGGCGTTGCTTCGGGGCTTGGGTTGCGGCGTGGCTCGGTCCTGACAGACCCGGGCAGGCCCGTAACGCTCTGAAGCATGGGGCCACGCAAAGCCATGGTGCTTCGTAGGCTGCTTCACATTGCTCAATCCGCCCAGATGTTCACGCAGGTCCGTTCCGCCAACCGCCGGGTCAGCCCAGAAGCCGTGAATGGTCGTGCCGTGATGAAGGCCGTGTACGTGGTGCTGGAACCCCAGTACCAGAACGCCCTTACCCAGGCCGCCACCTCCCTCAACGATCAGAATGGCCCCCTGGCGATCGAGCTGAGCGGCTACCTGATCGAGGAATTACGCCAGAGCGAGAACTACGCCTCCTTCTGCGCCGATGTGGCCGAGGCCGATGTTTTCATCGCCTCGCTGATTTTTATTGAGGATCTAGCCCAGAAGGTGGTGGAAGCCGTGGCCCCCCACCGTGATCGTCTCAAAGCGGTGGTCGTGTTCCCCTCCATGCCGGAGGTGATGCGGCTCAACAAGCTGGGCAGCTTCTCCATGGCCCAGCTGGGCCAGAGCAAGAGCGCTATCGCCAGCTTTATGAAAAAGCGCAAGGAGGCCGGTGGCGCCGGCTTCCAGGACGCCATGCTCAAGCTGCTTAATACCTTGCCCACGGTATTGAAGTACCTGCCGGTGGAGAAGGCCCAGGACGCCCGCTCCTTCATGCTCAGTTTCCAGTATTGGCTGGGCGGCACGCCCGACAACCTGCGCAACTTCCTGTTGATGCTGGCTGATAAATACGTGTATCCCAGGGGGGACTCAGATCGGCCCGAACTCACCGTTGCCGAGCCGGTTGTGTTCCCGGACTTGGGCATCTGGCATCCCCTCGCCCTGGGCATGTTTGAGGACCTCAAGGAGTACCTCAACTGGACTGCCAGCCGCAGCGATCTGAGCGAGAAAGCCCGTAAGGGCCCGGTGATCGGCCTGGTGCTGCAGCGGAGCCACATCGTCACCGGTGATGAGGCCCACTACGTAGCCGTAATCCAGGAGATGGAGTATCGCGGTGCCACCGTGATCCCGGTGTTTTGTGGAGGATTGGATTTCACCAAGCCTGTCAATGCGTTCTTCAAGGATCCGCTTAACCCCGACTTCCCCTTAGTGGATGCGGTGGTCAGCCTCACCGGCTTTGCCCTAGTCGGCGGCCCCGCCCGCCAGGACCATCCCAAGGCGATTGAGGTGC
>Ga0310098_1000020_pt1 | contig 37345 bp, 35 predicted proteins | sample LakMicMIDCLREDC7_FD_194453 | JGI IMG/M metagenome (GOLD analysis project Ga0310098, IMG submission 194453) | Enriched freshwater cyanobacterial communities from Lake Michigan, Michigan, United States - MI23.DCL.RED.C7 | ecosystem: Environmental > Aquatic > Freshwater > Lake | place: USA...
ACGGTTTAGCCCAAGAGGATGGCTCCCGCCTGGACTCCCTGGCCAGGCGGGCCTGGCAGGCCTGCCTCGGCAGTCCCCTCGGGCCCGTGCACCTCAACCTGCCGATGGAGGAGCCGCTCCACATCGGGGCCGGGGCCCTGGAGCGCCTGGCGGGCGCATTGGCTGGGGAGCTGGGCTTGGATTGGCCAGCGCCATCCGACCAGGACTCTCCTCGGGGCCGCTTCAGCGAAGCCACGCAGAACCCGCTCGATCGCGGCCAGGGCGCTACTGGGCTCGCTGGGGTTGGGGTTCCCCGGCTGGATCCGGATCGACCGGGGGTGGTGGTGGCCGGCCCGTGGCGTGGCACGGCAGGAGAACTGGAGCGTTTTGCCGCGGGCCTGATCCGCTGGCAGCGCCGCAGCGGCTGGCCGGTGCTAGCCGATGGGCTCTCGGGCCTAAGGGGCTGGCCGGGTCTGGCCACGATCTCCGCCTACGACCTGTTGCTGGATGCCCCGATGGCCGATCTGGGCCCGGGCCAGCTGCTGCGGCTTGGCCCCATGCCCGCTAGCCGGCGCCTGCAGCAGTGGATGGCGGGGGCCCCTGGGGACCAGCTGCTGATCAGCGAAGCCGACCCACGCAACTGGGATGGGGCGGTCGGCGATCCCCTGCGCTGGAGCCAGGGGTTGCTGGCCTGGCTGGATTGCCTGCCCCAGGCGCTTTGGCAAGGGCTGCCTGCGGCTGGGGGCCAGGCTCAAGCCGCCTCCTGGCTCGCCGCCGAAGCGCACGCCCAGGCCTGGTTGGACCGCCAGCTTCCTGCCCTCGGCCCGGCGACCGAACCGGCCCTGAGCCGGGTCTTGGGCTCCCTGTTGCCCCCCGGGGTCCCCCTGATGCTGGCCAGCAGCAGCCCCGTGCGGGACTGGGAGAGTTTTGGCGATCCGGGCGGACCCCAGCGGCGGGTCCATGGCTTTCGCGGCGCCTCGGGCATCGATGGCACCCTGTCCATGGCCTGCGGCCTGGCCGAGCTGGAGGGACGGCTTGTGTTGCTCACCGGCGATCTGGCCCTGCTGCACGACAGCCATGGCTGGCTCTGGAAGCCCCAGTTGGGCGGCCAGTTGACCGTTGTGCTGGTCGAGAACGGTGGCGGCGGCATTTTCGAACAGTTGCCGATTCGACCCGGGCCCAATCCCCGAAGCCGAGCAGGCAACGCCGCCCCGCTGCCGGACCGGCTGGATTTCGAGCGCCTGTTTGCCATGCCCCAGGCTGTCAGCCATGGGCCCTTGGCGGAGGCCTTTGGCGTGCCCTGGCGCCGGCTGGGCGGGCTGGAGGACCTGGCCGAGGGGTTGGCCTGGGCGGCGGGGGAGCCCCTGGCCCTGCTGGAACTGCGCACGGACCGCCGGGCCGATGCGGCCCTGCGTCAGGCCCTGCGCCAGGGCTGGCGATCGGGAGGATCCTGAGCCCGCTAAAGCCTGGGACCGGATCCGGGCTCCAGGGCCCGTCGCTGGTTGATTCCCAGAGCCCGATCTCCGCCTCGATGGCGATGCGGGCTGCGAAAGGGGCCTGCCACGACGTCCTGGCGGTGGGCGCTTGGGAGCTCCGGCGCAGAATGGTCTGGCCGCCAATGCTGGGCTGATGGCTTCTGTGGTGCCGTGGATCCCGCAGGGGTCCTATTTAGACATCCTGTTTGATCTCAGCGAGGAGGGCATCGCCCGCATTGCGATCAACCGGCCCGAGAAGCGCAACGCTTTTCGGCCCCGCACCGTAAGTGAACTCTATGACGCCTTTTCGCGGGTGCGGGACAACCCGGCGATTGGGGTGGTGCTGTTCACCGGCGCCGGCCCGGCTGCCGATGGGGCCTACGCCTTTTGCGCGGGCGGTGACCAGAGCGTGCGCGGCGACGGCGGCTACGTGGATGACGAGGGCCTGCCCCGGCTCAACGTGCTCGACCTGCAGCGCCTGATCCGCAGCCTGCCCAAGGTGGTGATCGCCCTTGTGGCGGGCTACGCCATCGGCGGTGGCCAGGTGCTGCACCTGCTCTGCGACCTCAGCCTGGCGGCCGAGAATGCCGTCTTTGGCCAGACCGGCCCCCGGGTGGGCAGCTTCGATGGCGGCTTTGGGGCCAGCTACTTGGCCCGGGTGGTCGGCCAGCGCAAGGCGCGTGAAATCTGGTTCCTTTGCCGCCAGTACGGGGCCGAAGAGGCCCTGGCCATGGGTCTGGTCAACCAGGTGGTGCCCCTGGCCGACCTGGAGGCCGAGGGGGTGCGTTGGGCCCGGGAGGTGCTGGGCCACAGCCCCACGGCGATTCGTTGTCTCAAAGCGGCGTTTAATGCCGAGACTGATGGCATGGCCGGTCTTCAGGAGCTGGCCGGCCAGGCCACCCATCTCTTTTACCGCACCGCAGAAGGTCAGGAGGGACGCAATGCCTTTCTGGAAAAACGGCCGCCAGACTTCTCGGCTTCGCCCTGGCTGCCTTGACATCGGCAGCCCTGGTTGCCCTGGCCTGGCCTTGGGCTGGCCTGGGTACGCCAGTCCAGGTTTAGGTCAGCGGCTTGGGCACTTGAGTCGAGCCTGGGCTCTCTGGTGGGTGAGGCCCGTTCTGGCTGCAGCCCTGGTGGGGCCGATGCTGGGCGGTATCGCTGAGGTCCAGGCCCAGCCCAGCCCGGGGGGCCTTCCCACCCTGGAGCCAGGTTCGTTTTGGGAGCCAGGTCCAGTCCAGCAGGACAACCTGACCAGACCCGTCACCCCGGTTCCAAGCCTGTTCGAGCTGCCGCCGGCCCTGCTGCACCGGGAGGGTCGCCAGCTGGTGTTGCAACGGGGCAAGCGGCGGCTCTTGCTGCTCGAGGACGGGCTGCTGCTGGGGCAGTTCCCGGTGGCCATTGGCCGGCCCGGCTGGGAGACCCCCCTGGGCTCGTTTGCGGTGCTGGAGAAGATCCGCAACCCGACCTGGCAGCACCCCCAGCGCTCCCTCACGATTGGCGCTGGCCCCAGCAACCCCCTCGGCAGCCGTTGGATCGGGTTTTGGCGGGATTGCAATCTGCGCAAGCCCTGGGAGGGGGTGAAGCCCCTGGCGTTACCGAGCTGCGCCACGATCGGTTTCCATGGCACTCCCCAACGGGGCAGCGTCGGCCGGGCCGTGTCCCATGGCTGCGTGCGCCTCTATGACGAGGACGTGCGGCGCCTGTTTGAGCAGGTGGAGGTCGGAACCCCGGTGACCGTGGTGCCCTGAGGCGAGAACGGGGAGTTGGTCTGCGGGGGCTCCGAAGGCCCCCCGTAGAGTTAGGTCCTTCCGCCTGTCCCGCCATGCGCGTGCTGTTCGCCGCAGCCGAATGCGCCCCGATGGTCAAGGTTGGAGGCATGGGGGACGTGGTGGGCTCCTTGCCGCCCGCCCTGGCTGGCCTGGGCCATGACGTGCGGTTGATCATGCCGGGCTATGGCCGGCTCTGGAGCAAGCTTGAGATTCCAGCAGAACCGATCTGGCGGGCCCACACCATGGGCACGGATTTTGCTGTGTATGAAACGCGCCATCCCCAAAATGGTCTACCCCTCTATTTAATCGGCCATCCGGTTTTCGATCCCGAGCGCATCTACGGCGGCGAAGATGAGGATTGGCGCTTCACCTTTTTTGCCAGTGCCACGGCGGAATTTGCCTGGCATGTGTGGAAGCCCGAGGTGTTGCATTGCCATGACTGGCACACCGGTATGATTCCGGTCTGGATGCATCAAGATCCGGAAATCAGCACCGTTTTCACCATCCACAACCTCAAGTATGTGGGCCCCTGGCGCTGGAAGCTCGATCGCATGGCCTGGATCCCCTGGTACATGCAAGGGGATAACACCATGGCGGCGGCCCTGCTGTATGCCGATCGCATTAATGCCGTGTCGCCCACCTACGCCGAGGAAATTCGTACGGCCGAATATGGCGAAAATTTAGACGGCTTGCTCAATTTTGTTAGCGGTAAGTTGCGCGGCATCCTCAACGGCATTGACCAGAACGATTGGAACCCGGTGAGCGATCCCAGCCTGCCGGCCAATTTCTCCGCCGACGACCTGGCCGGCAAGGCGGTGTGCAAACGGGCCCTGCAGGAACGGATGGGCCTCACCGTTAACCCCGATACCTACCTGATGGGCCTGGTGAGCCGGCTCGTGGACCAAAAGGGGGTGGACCTGCTGCTCCAGGTGGCTGACAGGGTGCTGGCCTATTCCGACAGCCAGTTTGTGGTGCTTGGCACCGGCGATCGCAATATTGAATCGGGCCTCTGGCAGATGGCCGCCCGCCACCCCGGCCGCTTCTCGGTGTTTCTCACCTACGACGACGCCCTGTCGCGCCTGATCTATGCCGGCAGTGATGCGTTCCTGATGCCGAGTCGCTTTGAGCCCTGTGGCATTAGCCAGCTGCTGGCCATGCGCTACGGCTCGATTCCGGTGGTGCGCCGGGTCGGCGGCCTGGTGGATACGGTGCCGCCCCATGATCCGGCCCACCACAGCGGCACGGGCTTCTGCTTTGACCGCTACGACCCGTTGGATTTTTATACCTCGATCGTGCGCTCCTGGGAGGCCTTCCGCCACCGGGACAGCTGGCGCGAATTGCAGAACCGGGCCATGGGCGCCGACCACAGCTGGAGCCGGTCCGCCCGGGACTACGACCAGATGTATCGGGAGGTGCGGGGTGTCAAGGAACCCACCCCCGATGCCTTTGCCGTCGAGCAGTTCTCCCGCGGTCAGGATGCGGACCCCAGCCGCTCCGGGGCCCTAGACCCTGACCAGGCGCCGATCCAAACCAAGGGCCAGACCAAGGCCGAGGTCGAGGCGACCCTCTCCCGGCTCAATCCCCTCTCACTGTTGCGGCGTCGCGGCAACGGCTGACCCCGAGTAGGCCGCCATGGCGCCGATCGGGCCCGAGCTGCCGGGAGCCAACCTGCCGGCCCCCTACCGCAGTCCCTGGTCGGTGCTGGCAGGCGATCTGGTCGCCGTTGGCGCCGACATCGGCCTGCGCTGCCGCGAGCTTTGGCGGCGGAACCGGCATGGGGAGTTGCCTTGTCCGCGGTTTTGGCCCGCGTCCTTGGCGGCCAGTTTCTGGCCTTTGCTCCTGGTGGGGGCCGTCGCCTTGCTAGGGGCGTGTCTTTGGGTTGGGGCCCGGCCTGGAGCTTCGCCGGCGGCCGTTCCCCGCGGGTTGATTGCCAGCGGGGTTTCCACCGATGGATCCCCGGGCTTGGAGCTGCCAGCCGCTGCTCCCCAGACCCAGGCGCAGAGCCAACCCCAACCAGGGGGCCAACCAGCGCAGGTCGGTCCCCAAGCGACCACCCTCGCGAGCCCTGGTGCCGAAAGCAAAGCCGCTGGAGCGATCCCTGGTCCAGGGGCCAGCCCCGGTGCGAGCTCCCCTGCTTCGCCCCCGGCCTTGGGTTCCGAGGCTGGGCAGCCCTCCCCGGGCGACGGGGCCCTGGCGCTGGAGCCGCCCCCCATCGAGCCCGACCCCCTGGAGAGCTGGCGCCTAAGGCCTGAGGCCGCCGGCCTGCTGTTCAACGTTGAGGCGGATCCCGGCGCCTCCCGGATCCAGCTGGTGCTAAGTGATGCCTTTGGCCAGCTGCGGGCAAGCGAGCAGCAGCAGAAGGCCGACCTGTGGCTGAGCTGGTCTCAGGACTGGGGCTACGACCACCTGGAGCTTTGGGGCCAGGGCGGCAGCCTGCTGGGCCGGGAAGCCCGGGTGGGCGGCGGCATGATTCTGGGGTTCTCCCCCTGAGCGGAGCCCCTCCATGCAGCTGAGCCGGTTGATCGAGCGCTGGGGGCCTCCCCTGGGCGGCCCCGCCTTGGATCCTGGCTTGGAGCTGGGCCCCGTCTGCACCGACAGCCGCCAGCTGCGTCCCGGCAGCCTGTTTGTGCCCCTGGTGGGCGAACGCTTCGACGGCCACCGCTTTCTGGCCGAAGCCGCCCGCCTGGGCGCCCAGGCGGCCCTGGTGCAGCGGGATCGGGCCGGGCTGGTCCCCGCGGGCCTGGCCTGCTGGCTGGTGGACGACACCCTGGCGGCCTACCAGGAGCTGGGCCTGCTCTGGCGCCGCCAGCTGGCCGCCCCGGTGCTGGCGGTGACCGGTTCGGCGGGCAAAACCACTACCCGGGAACTGCTTCGGGCCGTGCTGGCCACCACGGCTCCCGTGTGGGCCAGCCAGGGCAATGAAAACAACGACATCGGCGTGCCCCTGACCCTGCTCCAGGCCACGGGCGAGCACCGGGCCGTGGTGGTGGAGATGGGCATGCGGGGCCTGGGCGAAATCGAGCGGCTTAGCCGCTGCTGCGAACCGGATCTGGCCGTGATTACCAACGTGGGTACGGCCCACATCGGCCGCCTGGGCAGCCGCGAGGCGATCGCCCAGGCCAAGTGCGAGATCACCGCTGCCCTCAAACCCGCAGGCCTGGTGGTGATTCCAGCCGGTGATCCCCTGCTCGACAGCAGCCTGGCGGCCGTCTGGGGCGGCCGGGTGCTGCGGGTTGCCCTGGCGGGCGAGGGCTTTGAGGGCAAGGCCGACTGGGTCGGCCAGCTCGATGGGGCTGGCCAGACCCTGACGGTGGGCGAGGCCGTGATCCCCCTGCCCTTGCCAGGTGCCCACAACGCGCGCAATTTGCTGCTGGCCCTGGCCGCCGCCGCCAGCCTGGGCATGCCCCTGGATCCCCTGCAGGCCCTGGAGTTGGCCTTGCCCGGCGGCCGTAGTCGCCGGCTGCGCCTTGGTGCCATTGAGCTCCTGGATGAGACCTACAACGCCTCCCCGGAGGCCACCCTGGCCGCCCTTGCCCTGTTGGCTGGTACTGCTTCGGGGTCGCCCAGTCCTGCGTCGCCTGGCCAGGGGGCTGCTGGGGCCCGGCCCCCGGTCGGTCGGCGGTTCGCGGTGCTCGGCACCATGCTCGAGCTCGGGGAGCAAAGCCTGGAGCTGCATCGCCAGGTTGCCGAGCGGGCCCTGGCCCTGGGGCTCGATGGCCTAGTGATTGTTGATGGCGGTGCCGAGGGCCAGGTGATGGCGGCGGCGGCCCAGGGCCTGCCCCGGCTGGCCCTGGTCACCAGTCCTGAAGAGGCGGCCCAGGAGCTGGTCGCCTGGCTTGAGCCCGGCGACCAGGTGTTGCTCAAGGCCAGTCGGGGGGTGGCCCTGGAGCGGGCGATTCCCCTGCTGGAGCGGGCCCTGGGTTCAGGGCAACTAGCCACTCCCTAAGCCGGGCTCCCGCAGCCTCAGGCTTCCCTAACCCAGGCTTCCCTAGCCCAGGCGCCCGGTGCCTAGGCCCCTACCCCTCAGGCGGGGCCCGGCCAGTTCTCCTTCACCACCTGGCGGGCCCGGCCCAGGGCCAGGGCCCCGGCGGCCACGTCACGGGTGATCACGCTGCCGGCCGCCACCGTGACGCCGGCGCCGAGGCTCACCGGTGCCACCAGGGTGCTGTTGGCGCCGGTCTTGCTGCCGCTGCCGATCAGGGTGCGGTGTTTGCGCAGGCCGTCGTAGTTAGCCGTGATCGTGCCGGCGCCCACGTTCACGCCCTGGCCCAGGTCGGCGTCGCCGATGTAGCTGAGGTGGTTGGCCTTGCAGCCGTGATCGAGGTGGCTGTTTTTGATTTCCACGAAATTGCCGACGCGGCAGTCCGCCTCCAGCCGGGTGCCAGGCCGTAGCTGGCTATAGGGACCGATGGCACAGCGATCCCCCACCTGGGCGCTGCGAACCACCGAGAACAGCACCTCCACCCCGGTTCCCAGTTGGCTGTCCTCCAACAGGCTGCCCGGGCCGATGCGGCAGGCATCGCCGATCTGGTTGCTGCCGCGGAAGTGGCTCTGGGGTTCGACGATCACATCGCGGCCGAAGCGGGTGCCATCGCTCAGGCTGCAGCTGGCCGGATCGACAAAGGTCACCCCCTCCCGCATCCAGTGCTCCCGCAGGCGCTGTTGCAGGACGGCCTCGCACTGGGAGAGCTGCAGCCGGTCGTTGATGCCATTGATCTCATCGGCATCGGCCACCTCCACGTGGATGGCTGAGCCCAGCAGGGCCACGGTGTCGGTGAGGTAAAGCTCGCCCTGGTCGTTGTCGCTGCTGAGTTGGGGCAACACCTGGGCTAATCGGGCCCAGTCGAAGCAATAAATGCCCGCATTAATCAGGTTGATTCCCCGCTGCTCGGGCGTGCAGTCGCGATGCTCAACGATGGCGCTCACCTGTCCGGCGTCATCGGCGATCACCCGGCCGTAGCCGCTGGGATCGGCCAGGCGGGCGGTGAGCAGGGTGACGGCGGCGCCGCTGGCCCGGTGGCGCTCCAGCAGGTGCTCGAGGGTCTGCTCGCGCAGCAGGGGCACATCGCCATTGAGCACCAGCAGTTCGCCTGCGAAGCCGGCCAGGGGGTCCAGCAGTTGCTGCACGGCGTGGCCGGTGCCGTTCTGGGGTTGCTGGAGCACGTACTCCAGTTCGGGCCGGGCCGCCAGGGAGGCCCCAACCCGCTCGGCCTGGTGGCCCACCACCAGTAGCTGGCGGGCGGGATCGAGCCGCTGGCAACTGGCCAGCACCCGTTCCACCAGGGTGGCGCCAGCTAGGGGCTGGAGCACCTTGGGCAGGTCGCTCTTCATGCGGGTGCCCTTCCCGGCAGCCAACACGGCAACGGCGAGCATCGGCAGGGGCGGGATCACTGGCCGGGAATCTACCGGCCGTCCCTAGGGCCAGCCGGTGTTGGCGGCTCGTTGGGGCGGCGATCGAGTCCCCAGTGGCGCCGCCAGGCGCTGGTGCTGGCGCCTGGGTGGCTGGCCTGGGCCCGCTGGCGGGCCGCCAGGATCGTGCTGGCCTGGGCCCGGCCCGTGGGGTCCCGGTAGGGCTCGGCGGCCCGGCTGCTCAGGTGGGCTTCTTCCATGGGGCTGAGCGGCCGCAGCAGCCCCGTGGGATCGGGGGGGAGCGGCTGGGGGCTGGCGATGGTGCCGTTGCTCCAGGTTTTGGCGGAGCTGGTGGCTGCGTTGGGACCGCCTTCGGCCCCTGGGGCCAGGTTGGCCAGCGCCAGGCCGCCCTGGCGCAGGGACCAGCGCACTGCGGCGGCGCTGCAGTAGGTGAGCAATCGTCCCTGGGGTTGCAGGGCGCTGGCCAGCTGGCCCAGGAAGTCCAGGCTCCAGAGCTGGGGGCAGTGGCCCGGCGAGAAGGCGTCATGGAGCACCAGATCGCAGCGGCCACGGGCTTCGGCCAGCACCGCCGCCAGCTGGGACCGGGCATCGCCCAGCCACCAACGGCCCCAGGAGTCTTGGGGCGCGGTCCCTAACGGCTGGCCCAAGCCTCGTTCCTTGTCGGCTACGGGGGCTGGGGCCTGCAGGCGCCAGTGGCCGCAGGCGCCCAGCTGCCCCAGGGCCTCCAGGGTGGAGGGTCGCCAGCAGCGGCGGAAGGCGGGACCTGCCAGGGCCAGTTGCAGGGGGCGGGGATCGAGCTCCAGGCCCCACCAGTGGATCGCCAGGCCCCGGTCCTGGGCGGCCTCGAGCAGGGCGGCGCTGTTGTAGCCGAGGCCAACGCAGAGATCGAGCACCTGAAGGCAGTGGCCGGGCGGGAAGCGCTCCAGCTGGGCTGGGGCCACGAATTTGCGCTCGGCCTCCTGGCGGGCCCCCCCGGCGCTGTGGAAGGCCTCGCCAAAGGCTTCGCTCCAGAGGGTGGGACTGCCGTCGGCCGTCGGTTGCCAGCTCAGGGCCCCCAAGGGGTCAGCCATGCGTGGATGGGTTGGGCCATCTCCGGCGCCTGCAGGCCAGGGATCACACCAGAACGCCGTTTCGATCACCGCTGGATCAGGCCTGGAGCCGCTCCAGGTCCTCCCAGAAGCCGGGGTAGGACACAGCCGCCGCCTCAGGCCGATGGAGCTGGGTGGGGCCTGTGGCCACCTGGGCCGCCACCGCCAGGCTCATGGCAACGCGATGGTCGGTTTCGCTATCCACCTCGGCCCCGTGCAGGGCCACGCCGCCCTGGATGGTCATCCCATCGGCAAATTCCTCGATGCGGGCCCCCATGGCCCCCAGTTGGCGGGCCATCACCGCCAGCCGGTCCGTTTCCTTGACCCGCAGTTCCTCGGCGCCGCTGACCCGGCTCACCCCCTCGGCGTAGCAGGCCGCCACCGCCAACACGGGGATTTCATCCACCAGCCGCGGGATGAGATCGGCGCCGATCGTGAAGGCCTGGAGGGGGCCGTGGGTCACCCGCAGGTCGCCGACCGGTTCGCCGGCCACCTCGCGGCCGTTGAGCAACTCGATGCGGGCGCCCATTTGCGCGAGCACATCGAGCACGCCGGTGCGGCTGGGGTTGAGGCCCACGTTCTGCACGGTCAGGTCGGCGCCGGGGGTAATGGCGCCGGCCACCAGCCAGAAGGCGGCTGAGCTGATATCGCCGGGCACGATCACGTCCTGGCCCCGCAGGCTGGCCCCCGGGGTCACGGTCACTTCGGTCAGGCCGGGTCCGCCGACGCTGAGCTGGGCGCCGAAGGCCCGCAGCATCCGCTCGCTGTGGTCCCGGCTCTGCACCGGCTCAATCACGGTGGTGTCGCCTGTCGCCGTGAGGGCGGCCAGCACCAGGGCGCTTTTCACCTGGGCCGAAGCCACCGGCGTGCGGATCGTGGCGCCGCGAAGCTGCTGGCCCTGGATCGCTAGGGGGGCCAGGTTGCCGCCGCTGCGCCCAGAGATCAGGGCGCCCATCTGGGCCAGGGGCCCGCCCACCCGCTGCATGGGTCGGCGCCGCAGGGAGCCATCGCCCGTGAGCACGAAGTGGCGGCCGGCCCGGCCGGCCAGCAGGCCGAGCATCAGGCGCATGGTGGTGCCCGAGTTGCCGCAATCGAGCACGTCCTCGGGTTCGCGCAGGCCATCGAGGCCCACGCCTTCGACGCTCACCAGCTGGCCCGCCTCAATGGCGGAGATGGTCACGCCCATGGCCCGCAGGCAGGCGGCGGTGCTGAGCGGATCCTCGGCGGGCAGCAAACCCGTGATGCGGGTCGTTCCCTCGGCGATCGCGCCAAACAGCAGGGCCCGGTGCGAAATCGATTTGTCGCCCGGCACCTGAACCACCCCCTGGAGGCTGCGGGCCGGCTGGGTTCCCAGGGCGAGGGGCATGGGGGTCAGGCATCTGGTGCGTGAGCGTAGGCAGGGGACGCCCGCAGGCCAGGGGCGGCCAGGTCTTTTCCCCCAATTGGCCTATCCCAGCAGCAGGCCGCCGTCGTTGCTCAGGCTTTCCTGCCAGCTGCGCTGGTCGTAGTGGAGTTCCTCCAGGCTCAGGTCGCGCAATTCCCGTTCCAGGGCCCGTTTGAGGCGCCGCTCCAGGGCCGCTAGCACCCGTTCCTCCGCCACGGCCTCGCCGTTGGCCTCCGGTTCAGCGGCTGGCTTGTTCTGGGAGACCGCTTGGCTGCCAGGCTCCGCTGGCGCCAGCGGAGCCTGGAGTGGCGCCGTTAAGCCCGCTCCGCCAGCGACCGCCTCGAGCACGGCGGCCACGGGGATCTCCCGGGCGGGACGGGCGAGGCGATAGCCGCCGTAGCGGCCGCGGCGGGCTTCCACCAGGCCCGCGCGCCGCAGTTGCAGCAGCAGTTGCTCGAGCATGGGCTGGGGCAGGCCCTGGGCCCTGGCGATGGCCGTGATCGACTGCCAGCGCTTGGGTTCGGCCGCCAGCTGGAGCAGGGCCCGCAGGGCCTGGATCCCGCTTTTGCGAAGCAGTTCGCTCAGGGTTTCGATCCCCGGGCCCCCTGGGCCAGCCGCTCGAGGACGTGTTCGAGGGTGTAGCCGAACAGGGCCGGGTCCGGCTCGCCCTGGCCCAGGTCGGCCAGGCCCAGTTCCGCCCAGCGGCCGTCGATGCGGGCCTCGAGCTCGGCGGGGCGGCCGAGGGCCTCGCCCCAGTCGTGGCGTTTTTCTGGCCCCACCTTGGTGGTGGCATCGATGGCCAGGCGGCCGCCCAGGCCCAGGCGCTCGCTGGCGAAGTCGAGGGAATCAAAGGGGGTGTCTTCGAGCACGAACAGGTCCCGTTGGGGATCAACCTGGGCGCTGATCGCCCAGATCACCTGGCGGGGATCACGGATGTTGATGCTCTTGTCCACCACCACCACGAACTTGGTGTAGGTGAACTGGGGCAGGGCGCTCCAGAAGGCCATCGCCGCCCGCTTGGCCTGGCCCGGGTAGGCCTTGTCGATCGCCAGCACGGCCAGCTTGTAGCTGAGCCCCTCCATCGGCAGGAAGAAATCGACGATCTCCGGGATCTGCTGGCGCAGGATCGGCGTGTACAGCCGATTGAGGGCGATGGCGAGCATGGCCTCCTCCTTGGGGGGCCGGCCGCTGAAGGTGGTGAGAAACACCGGGTTGCGGCGCTGGGTGACGCAGTGGAAGCGCACCAGGGGCGAGGCCTCTTCGCCGCCGTAGAAGCCCATGTGGTCGCCGCAGGGGCCATCTGGGCCCAGCTCGCCGGGGGTGATCGTGCCTTCGAGCACCACTTCGCTGTGACTTGGCACCTCCAGGTTCACGGTCTTGCAGCGGGCCAGGCGCACCCCTTCACCGGCGTAGATGCCGGCAAACAACCACTCGCTGAGCTGCACCGGAATCGGCGTGGCCGCGGCCATCACCAGCAGGGGATGGACGCCGATCGCCACGGCCACCTCCAGGGGCTTGCCCAGGGCCGCGGCTTTGCGCAGGTGGCGGGCACCGCCGCGCACGCTCAACCAATGGACCGTGGCCGAATTGATCGACTGCTTCTGCAGCCGGTACACCCCCACGTTGGGCACGCCCGTTTCCGGGTCCTTGGTGATCACCAGGCCCAGGGTGATCACGGAGCCGGCATCCCCGGGCCAGGGCCGCAGCAAGGGGAGGTTGTCGAGGTTCACCTCCGCCCCCTTGAACACCTGCTGCTGGCAGGGGGGAGTGAGGTCCAGGTCGGGGCGGGCCTTGAGCAGGTCGAGCAGCAGGCCCCCAAAGCGGGTCGCTTCCTTGAGGCCCTTGGGGGGCCGGGGCTGCTGCAACAGGGCCAGGCGCTCGCCGAGGGCCTCTAGCTCCTCGGGCTCCTCCATGCCCATGCTCCACACCACCCGCTCCACCGTGCCGAGCAGGTTCACCGCCACCGGCATGGGGGAGCCGATCACGTTCTCAAACAACAGGGCCGGACCGCCTAGGGCCAGCACCCGGTCGGCGATCGCGGCCACCTCCAGGTCCGGATCCACCGGGGCCGTGATCCGGCGCAGCTGACCCCGCTGCTCCAACAGCTCCAAGAAGCCCCGCAGATCCCGCCTGGAGCGCCGGGCCTGGCCCTTGCTGCCTGTCGTCAGAGCTGAGCCCATCGGCGAACCCATCGCTGAACCGTTGCGGTGCCTACTGTGACGCACCCAGACCTGCATCGCGGCCGTGCTGATCTCCTACTTCCCCACCTCCGAATGCGTCCCCGCGGTTGGGGGCACGGCCGGAGCCGAGGGTGCTGGCACCCCCACCTGGCCCGATGCGGCCGTGGTGATTGATGTGCTGCGGGCCACCACAACCATCGCCTGGTCCCTGGCCAACGGCGCCGAGGCGATCCAGGCCTTCGCCGACCTGGCTGACCTGGAGGCGGCCGCCAGCGCCTGGCCGGCCGAGAAGCGCCTGCGGGCCGGCGAACGGGGCGGCAAGCGTTTGGAGGGCTTTGACCTGGGCAATTCACCCCTGGCGGTGACCCCGGAGGTGGTGGCGGGCAAGCGCCTGTTCATGAGCACCACCAACGGCACCCGTTCCCTCGACCGGGTGCGGCCCGTGGCCCTGCTCGTGACCGCCTGCCTGCCCAACCGCAGTGCCGTGGCCCAACGGTTGCTGGACTCCGGCGCCCAGACGGTCTGGATCGTGGGCAGCGGCTGGGAGGGCGACTATTCCCTCGAAGACAGCCTGGCGGCCGGGGCTGTGGCTGCCGCCGCCATGGACCTAAGCGCAGGCGGCGCTGTTACCAGCGGCAACGACGAGATGCTGGCGGCCCTGGCCCTCTGGCAGCAATGGCGCCAGGACCCCGAGGGCTGCCTGCGGGCCGCCAGCCATGGCCAGCGCCTGATCGCCTTGGGCGACCACGACGCCGATTTCCGCTGTTGCGCTGCTGTCGACAGCCTCACAATCGTGCCCACCCAGACCAGCCCCGGGGTGCTCGAAGCCCGCTAAGGGGCCCCGCCCAACCGCCCAGGTGCAGGGCCTGGGCGGTTGGGCGGGGCGGATCGCCGCACCCCTAAAGTTGCTTGGCCAGGGATTTTGCAGCGGTGACAAGCTTTCTGGCGGCAGCAATCCAGCTCACCAGCACCTCCGATCCCGAGGCCAACTGGGCCGCCGCCGAGGAACAGATCGAGTTGGCCGTGCGCCGCGGCGCCGAGCTGGTGGGATTGCCGGAAAACTTCGCTTTCATGGGCCCGGACGCCCTGCGGCTGGAGCTGGCGCCGATGCTGGCCGAACGCAGCGAGAAATTCATTGTCACCATGGCCCGCCGCTACCAGGTGGCCCTGCTCGGTGGCGGCTACCCGGCCCCGGCCGGGGACGGCCAAACCTTCAACCGGGCCGACCTGGTCAGCAAGGACGGCCAGCTGCTGGCCCGCTACGACAAAATCCACCTCTTCGATGTGGATTTGCCCGACGGCAACACCTACCGGGAGTCGGCCACGGTGCAGCCCGGCGTCACCCTGCCACCCGTGGTGGAGATTCCTGGGCTTTGCAAGGTGGGTCTGTCCATCTGTTACGACGTGCGCTTTCCTGAGCTTTACCGTCACCTGGCCGCCAGCGGGGCTGATCTGTTGATGATTCCCGCCGCCTTCACTGCCTTTACCGGCAAGGACCACTGGCAGGTGCTGCTCCAGGCCCGGGCGATCGAAAACACCGCCTACGTGCTGGCCCCGGCCCAGACCGGCCTCCACTACGGCCGCCGCCAGAGCTACGGCCACGCCATGGTGATCGATCCATGGGGCACGGTGCTGGCCGATGCGGGCGTGGCCCCCGGCCTGGCCGTGGCGCCGGTGGATCCAGGCCATGGCACCCGGGTGCGGGCCCAGATGCCGAGCCTGCAGCACCGTCGTCCCGCCCTCTTCTGAACGCGCCGATGGCTGGCCTGGTGTCGCGCCCCCGTCCGAGCGACCGGCGGTCTGCTCTTGCCGCCCTTCAGGCCCTGGCCTGGCCTCGGAGGCTCGGTTGGCGTTGTTCCCCTGCTTGTTGTCCGCGACGAGCCCTCGGGCCGGCCCTGGTCCTGGTGCCCCTGGCGCTCGCCCTTTCGGCCCTGCCGGCCCTGGCGGGGAGCCCCCTGTCGGCCTGGCGCATCAACCGCGAGGGCCAGCTGGAGCTGCGCACCGCCCCAGACCTGCCTGTGCGGGCCTTCTATGAGGCCGGCCGCGGCGGCATCGGGCCGCGGATCTGGTTTGACATGCCCGGGGCTCCCTTCCGCACCCGCACGATCCCCGGCAGCGGCCTGGTGCGCCAGATACGGGTTGGTAAGCCCACCCCCGAGTCCACCCGGCTGGTGGTGGAGTTCCAGCCCGGCACCCAGCTCGATCCCAGCAGCTTGAAGCTGGTGGGCACGGCCCGGGATCGCTGGCGCATGGAGCTCACCGGCCTGGCCCCCTACGGCCTGCAGGCCCTGGGTGAAGGCGACATCGAGGCCCCGGTCTCCATCCCCGCCTGGCGCCAGGGTCCGATTGCGGCCCCCCAGCCCCGCCTTGGCACTCCTGTGGGAACCCTGTCAGCCAGTGGCTTGCCGGAGGTGGCCCGGGGCCGCTTCAAGGTGGTGATCGATCCCGGCCATGGTGGCCCCGATCCCGGCGCCGTGGGCATTGGCAACCTGCGCGAAACCGATGTGGTGCTCGATGTCGGCCTGCAGGTGGCCCAGTTGCTCCAGGCCAAGGGGGTGCAGGTGTTGATGACCCGCACCTCGGAAGTTGACGTGGACCTGCCGCCCCGGGCGGCCCTGGCCAACAGCAGCGGCGCCGATCTGTTTTTGAGCATCCACGCCAATGCCCTCACCATGGCCCGGCCCGATGTCAACGGCATCGAAACCTTCTATTTCGAGAGCCCGCGGGCCCGGGCCCTGGCCCAGGCCGTCCAGGACGAGATGGTGGCCGTGTCACCTGGCAGTCCCGATCGCGGCGCCCGCACGGCCCGCTTCTACGTGATCCGTCGCACGACGATGCCCTCGGCCTTGGTGGAGATGGGCTTTGTCACCGGCCAGCTCGATGCGCCGCGCCTGGCCGACCCCGCCCATCGCCGCCGCCTGGCCCTGGCAATTAGCCGGGGCCTGCTCAATGTGCTGAGGCAGGGCCCTTGAGCAGCCTGCTCGGCCTGTTTGATAGCGGCGTCGGCGGCCTGACGGTGTTGCGCCAGGTGCTGGCCCGGCGGCCAGGCCAGCGCTGCCTTTACCTGGGCGACACGGCCCGGGTGCCCTACGGCCAGCGCAGCCCCGAGGAGATTCGCGCCATCGCCGCCGAGGTGATCCGCTGGCTGGGGCGCCAGGGGGTGGATGGGATCTTGATGGCCTGCAACACCACCAACGCCCTGGCCTTTGATGTGGCCGAAAGCCTGGCCGGGGTGCCGGTGCTGGGCCTGATCGATAGTGCCGCCAGCCAGCTTCAAGCGGACCGGGTGGGGGTGCTGGCCACCCCAGCGACCGCGGCCAGCGGCGCCTATGGCCACAGCATCCGCGCCATCCACCCCGGCGCCGAGGTCGTGGAAGTCGGCTGTCCGGCCTTTGTGCCCCTGATCGAAACGGGCCAGCTCTCAGGAACGGTCCTGCGCCAGGCCGCCCAGTCCTACCTGGAGCCCCTGCTGGCGGCCCGGGTTGAGGTGATTGTGCTCGGCTGCACCCATTACCCCCTGCTCCAACCGTTGCTGCAGGAGTTGGTGCCCGCCGATGTGGTGCTGGTGGATCCGGCCGTGGCCGCCGCCGCCCGCCTCGACGGCGTCCTGGCCCCCTGCCTGGATCAACCGGCCCGGCGGTTGGAGCGCTGTTGCTTCCGGGTGACCGGGCCGGCGGATCCCTTTTCCCTAGCGGCCACGTCCTGGTTGGGCGAGCGTCCCGAGGTGCAGCAGGTGGACCTGCGGCAGGGCTAGCGCCTGCCAAGCCAGGCTCCCAGATGACCCGCTGCCGACCAAAAGCTGCCAACCAACCAGCACCAGCCCAGTGGCGCCTTCTAGGATCGCTTTACCGCAGGGGGTCATGGCAACGGTCGCAGAGCTTCTTCAGCCGGTGGAGGTGGATCTTGAAACCCTCCTCAGCGACCTGCGCCATCTAATTGGTGCTGGTCACCCGATCCTGCAGGCGGCCGCCGAACATCTGTTCAGTGCTGGCGGCAAGCGGCTGCGGCCCGGCATCGTCCTATTGATCTCGAGGGCCCTCTCCGCCGAGGGTGAGCTCGGAGCGCGCCATCGGCGCCTGGCCGAGATCACCGAAATGATTCACACGGCCTCCCTCGTCCACGACGACGTGGTCGATGAGGCGGCCACCCGCCGGGGCGTGGCCACCGTGCACAGCCGCTTCAACCATCGGGTGGCGGTGCTGGCGGGGGATTTCCTCTTTGCCCAGGCCAGCTGGCACCTGGCCAACCTCGACAACCTTGAGGTGGTGAAACTGCTTTCGCGCGTGATCATGGATTTGGCCGATGGCGAAATCCGCCAGGGCCTGTTCCGCTACGACACGGGCCAGACCTTCGCCACCTACCTGGAAAAGAGCTACTGCAAAACCGCCTCCCTGATTGCGAACAGCTGCCGAGCGGCCGGCGTGCTCAGCGGCTTGCCCGATGGGCGCTTGGATGATTTGTATCGCTTTGGTCGCCAGTTGGGCCTGGCCTTCCAGGTGGTGGATGACATCCTCGATTTTACCGGCAGCGACCAACAGCTCGGTAAACCCGCCGCCAGCGACCTGGCCTCGGGCTATCTCACGGCTCCGGCCCTGTATGCGATGGAGGAGCACCCGGCCCTGGCCGGCCTGATCGAGCGGGAGTTCTGCGAAAGTGGCGACCTAGAGCAGGCGTTGGCGTTGGTGCGGGGCAGCGAAGCGATTGGCCGCTCCCGAGTTCTGGCCCAGGAGTTCGCCCGCGATGCGGCCGATGCCCTCAGCTGGCTGCCCCCCTCGGAATGCCGTAGTGCCCTGCTCCAACTTCCGGATTTCGTACTCAGCCGGCTCTATTGATCGGTTCTTGAAGAACCTGTTCTGTTGAGTTGCTTGCAACCCCAACGGCATGAAATCCCAATCGTTTAAATCTTCAAGCCTCAGAGAGGTACTTCCGTCAAGGTGCTAATTAGTTCAACGCTGGCCGGATAGAGATCCCGGCGCTGGCTGGCATCTAGGTCCTGGGGTGCCAGGACAAACACCCGACACCCGGCCGAGGTGGCGGCCCGGGCGCCGGCTGGCGAATCCTCAAAGGCCCAGCAATCCTGCGCTTTCACCCCCAGCCGTTCCGCCGCCAGCAGATACACATCCGGTGCCGGCTTGCCAGCGCCCAGGTCCGGGTCATCACCGAACACTCGCGTGGTGATCGGCGCCAACCAGGGGTGAGGGGCCGTTTTCAGGGCCACCGCATCGCGGGAGCTGCTGGTGGCCAGGGCCATCGGAATGCCCTTGTGGTCGCAACGGCAGACCAGTTCCTGGGCGCCAGGCATCGGTGCTGCCAACACCAACAGGGCCTCGGCCAGGGGCTGGCGCACCGCCAGCAGCTCGGGGGCCGTGGGTGGACTGGCGCTGGTTTCAGCAATCCAGCCCAACACCTGGCGCACACAGTCTTGGCGCCGCCGTCCCCGCAGGGAGAGCAGTTCGGCCTGGTCCAGGGGGCGGCCAAAGTGGCTAGCTGCCTCTTGCCAAGCCCGGGCATGGAGCGGCTCGGTGTCGAGCAGCAGACCATCGAGGTCAAACAGGCAGGCGGCGGGCCGGGGCATGGGCCCATCTTCGATCACCGCCGCCCAGGCCCGGGTGCGGGCTCCTGGGGCGGGCTCCTAGCGGGGGATCCGCGCCCGCTAACAAGCAGCGTCGCCGCGATTAGCCTCGGGTTCGCTGGCGACGAATAATGCCTGAAATCACGCTGCTGCCAACGCTTGAAACGATTGCCGACCGCTGGCACGTCCTCTCCGGCGAGCAACCCCGGGTTCCCACCTCCGAGCTCCTCACCCAGGCCTGTGCTGCCGCTGGGGTCCAGGTCAATGGCCGCGAAGTCGAATCGGTTTGTTTGGCCTACCGAATCCCGCCCGATGCGACCCGGGACCGGCGCCTGCTGCTGCTCACGGTGCTGCTGGGCGACCAGCGCCTGCGCCTGGAGGCCGCCTTCCGCCTGCTCGATCCCAACCAGCGGGGCACGGTCGATCCGGCCCAGGTGCAACGGTTGGTCCAACTCTTCGAGCTACCGGAAGCCGAAGCGAAGGACCTGGTGGTGGAACTGAACCGGGATGGTTCCGGTGAAATCACCCTGGCGGATGTGCTTGCTTTCCTGCCCCAGGATTTTTCCGCCCATCCCAAGGCGTATCACGCGGCCCATCTGGGGGGACGGCCCGGGGACCATGGTGCTGGCAGCCCTACTCCGACTCTCCCGCACGCATCACCGGCGGCGGCAAATGGCAAGCCCATCGTTAGCCCGGCCCCGGCCAGCTCCCCAGCTAGCTCCCCGGCCGCCAGCAAGGGGGGCACCTCCCCTCTGCAGATGCGCATCGGCCTCTTTCGCTTGCTGCAGGGGGCGGCCTATCGCAGTTTCCGGGAGAACTATTCGGCCAATTCCGAAACCCATTTGCGCGCCTACGACCTGCCCTACACGATCCCCAATTTCGCCGGCTTTGTGAATGCGGCGCTGGATCTTTATCAATCCCTAGGCATTGTCGAAGTGGGGGCCGAAGAACCCTTGGAGGATTTGCGCAGCTCCGTGAATGGCATGCTGGCCCAACTGGAACACCGCATGGCCAACTGGGCCACACTCGAGCCCACGGCCGAGATGGCGGCGGCCGAGCAGGTGATCGAGGCCGAGCTCGATGGGCTGGAGCACCACCACCAGGTGTTTGCGGCCGCCATGGAACTGGTGCTCAGTGGGGCTCTCCAGGGCCACGTTGTTGCTGAGATCGGCCTTGAGGATCTACAACTGCACGAACTTAATCGCCTGCGTCACCAGGAGGATTTCCGCGAACTCTCTGCCCATCGCCACCCGGTCGCCCCAGCTGGCCAGGCCGATGCAACCTCGGCCACACCGTTCTTAGAGCGCTGGCATCGGGTCATTGTCGACGATTCCGACACCCGCTATGCCGGCGCGATCCTGCCGACCCGCTACTGGTACGAGGATTTCATGCCGAAGTTGCTCAAGGCCGCCTCGGTGATGACGCAATCCGAGCTCAACGCGATCGAGGCTGAAACCGAAGCCGATCTCGATGCCTGGTTTGAACAGCGTAACCAGGCCGGCGATTTCGATACCTACGCCACGGCCCTTAAGGCCCATTTCTTGGGCTGCCCGTTGCCTGTGAAGCAGGAGCTCAAGCAGGCCTGGGAATTGAGCTATCACTATATTAATGGTGTCCAAAAAAGGCGCGAGCGGGAGGAATTTGGACGCGAGAGTGGCTTCCTCTCCGAATATGTTGCCTTCATTGATGTCTTCATCGGGCGCGATGATGTTGAGCGCTCGGAGATGCGATTGAGCTTTCCTTATTATATTGGTCCCGCCTCCTGGCGGTTCATGCATACCAGCGCTGAGTTGATTCATGCCATGCCTCCAGGGGAGCGTCAAGACGCAGCGTTGGCTTGCTTCAAGCGCTTCTTCCCGGCCCTGGCCACCATGTATCCCTGCCCCTATTGCCGGTTCCACTTGAACCGCTACGTGGTCAAAAATCGGGAAGTGAACATGTATCCGATCGAATACCTCCTCCTGGGTCCGCAAACCCCCACCGAACACATCGAGGTGACGATCGATTCCAAATTGGCCTCGATCACCGATAGCACCGGGCTGCGCCTGTTCCTTTGGAAACTGCACAACACGGTGTCCTCTTCGATTGCCCGCAGCGAGCCCTGGTTCCACCAGGAAAGTGATGCCCACTACACCACCCGCTACTGGCCCAGCCTGGATTCGGAGCTGGCCCGGGCCCGGGCCCTGGAGGAGCCCAGCCTGCCCCTGGAGCGGATCGAGCGCATCTACGCGGTGATTAAAAAGGCCAGCCACCTGTCGATCCTGCGCGATGAGTTGCAGCAGGCCCTCCGCCGCGGCGACAAGGAGGAACTGCAGCGGGTGTGGGAGCGGGCCGAAGCCTCGGTGGACAGCGTCGAGCAGGCCTTAATCGCTTCGCAATTCCTTTCAGCCACCTATCACTACGACCCCAGCCTGGAACTGGAACCTCCCCACTTCAGCGCCGAGGAAGAGGCCCTAGCCCGCAGCGGCTACTACGTGGAGGCCTGAGGGGATCGCCTGGAGCCGGGGCTGGGGCTGTCCCGGGCCTGCCTCACGGGGCGTTACAGCCGCCGCTCCAGGTCCGTTGTCTCGCTTGAATGGCAGCACTGAACGGGCCCGGGGCCTTGCCGTCCATGTCTGACGCCACGATGGCTGACGCCACCAAGTCTGAGGCCACCAAGTCGGAGGCCACTATTGAGTCGGTCTTGCAGGAGCAGCGGGTGTTCCAGCCCCCTGCGGCCCTGGCGGCCACGGCCCGCATCGGCTCCATGGCGGCCTACCAGGCCCTGGTGGACCAGGCCGAGGCCGATCCCGATTCCTTCTGGGGAGACCTAGCCCGCCAGCACCTGCACTGGTTCGAGCCCTTTGACACGGTGCTCGATTGGACCAATCCCCCCTTTGCCCGCTGGTTTGAAGGCGGCCGCACCAACCTCTCCTACAACTGCCTCGATCGCCACCTGGCCGGTCCCACGGCCGAGAAAACGGCCCTGATCTGGGAGGGCGAACCCGGCGACACCCGCCGTTTTACCTACCGCCAGCTCCACGGCGAGGTCTGCAAGGCGGCCAATGCCCTCAAGGCCCTGGGGATTGGCAAGGGGGATCTGGTGGCCCTTTATCTGCCGATGGTGCCCGAGGCGGCCATCGCCATGCTGGCCTGCACCCGCATCGGCGCCCCCCACTCGGTGGTGTTTGGTGGCTTTTCCGCCGATGCCCTGCGCGATCGCCTGATCGATGGCCAGGTGAAGCTGGTGATCACCGCCGACGGCGGCTTCCGCAAGGACAAGGCCGTGGCCCTCAAGCCCGCCGTCGATGGGGCCCTCGCCGGTGGCGCCTGCCCCAGCGTGGAGCACGTGCTGGTGGTGCAGCGCACCAAGCAGGGGGCCGTGATCGAGCCGGGGCGGGACCACTGGTGGCATGAGCTGGTCGAGCCCCAGAGCAGCGAGTGTGCGGCCGAACCGATGGCTAGCGAAGACCGGCTGTTTGTGCTCTATACCTCCGGCTCCACGGGCAAACCCAAGGGGGTCGTTCATACCACCGCCGGTTACAACCTCTGGGCCCACCTCACCTTCCAGTGGATCTTCGATATCCGCGACGACGACATCCACTGGTGCACGGCGGATGTGGGCTGGATCACTGGCCACAGCTACATCGTCTATGGCCCCCTCTCCAATGGCGCCACCACCTTGATGTACGAGGGCGCGCCCAGGCCCTCCAAGCCAGGCGCCTTCTGGGAGGTGATCGAGAAGCACAAGGTGACGATCTTCTATACCGCCCCCACGGCGATCCGCGCCTTCATGAAAGGCGGCCGGGCCGTGCCGGACCAATACAACATGGCCTCGATTCGCATCCTTGGCACCGTCGGTGAACCGATTAATCCGGAGGCCTGGATGTGGTATCGCGATGTGATCGGTGGCGGCCGCTGCCCCGTGATTGATACCTGGTGGCAGACCGAAACCGGCGGCGTGATGATTAGCCCCCTGCCCGGTGCCACCCCCACCAAGCCAGGGTCAGCCACCCTGCCCTTGCCCGGCATTGCCGCCGATGTGGTGGACCACGAAGGCCGCTCCCAGGGGCCGGATCAGGGGGGCTACTTGGCCGTGCGCCGTCCCTGGCCGGGGATGATGCGCACGGTCCATGGCGATCCGGAGCGCTTCCGCAAGAGCTACTGGGAAGAAATTCGCCCCGCCGATGGCAGCTGGCTCTATTTCGCCGGCGATGGGGCCCGCCGCGACGCCGATGGCTACTTCTGGGTGATGGGCCGGGTTGATGACGTGATCAATGTGTCGGGCCACCGGCTGGGCACGATGGAAATCGAATCGGCCCTGGTGAGCCACGGTGCCGTGGCCGAGGCCGCCGTGGTAGGCCGGCCCGATGATCTCAAGGGAGAAGGCATTGTTGCCTTTGTCACCCTGGAGGCCGGCCGCGCTGGCGATGATGCCCTATTGGCCGAATTGCGCAGCCATGTCGGTAAGGAGATCGGTCCAATTGCCCGCCCCGATGCTATCTACTTCAGCGATTCCCTACCCAAAACCCGCAGCGGCAAGATCATGCGGCGCATCCTGCGCTCCCTGGCGGCCGGCGAAGAGGTGAGCGGTGACACCAGCACCCTGGAAGATCGCTCCGTGCTCGATTCCCTGCGGGTCTAAGCCCCTGGTACCTAGGGGCTGGTGGGCCAGCCGCTGATGCGATCGGCCAGCTGCTCAAGTTGTTGGTGGCGCTTGGGATCGTCGGCCCAGGCGCCCAGCACGTTCTGGCGTAAACCGGCACTGGCGGGGGTGAGGTGGTCACCGGGGAGCTCCAGGAGCTGGCTTTGGTCGCCGGCCCGCTGTTGCAGGGCCGCCAGCAGCCTGGCGCTTTGGTCGAGCTGGTCGGAGCGAAACCGGATCAGCAAATTGCTGGGTTGGCGATAGCTGGAGGCCACCAGGCGCAGGGTTTCACTGGGGGAGGGGCTGAACTCACTGCTGAAACCGAGCCGTGGTGCCAGCTCCGCCAGCAGGGGAATCGAGCGATCGGCCGAGAAATTGTTGAAGCTCAAGGACACCAGGGCGCTGCTGCCCCGGCCATTGTCTGGGGCCAGCAGATGCAATTTGCAGCCCAAACTGTGGCCTAGCCGCAACGCTTTCCTCTCGGGGCCAGCCTCGAGAGCTTGGGTGCCGAGCGGCATGACCTCACGGGCGCGGCGAAAGGCCTTCCAGGCCCCATTGGCCTGGTCCTGGTGGTCGAAGCCGGGCACATAGCTAAAGGCCCGGATCGCCAGGCCCCGGCGGGACAGGGCCTCGAGCAGGCGCCGGTAGCTGAGCTGGGGCGAGGCGGCCAGGTAGCTGCCGCCGATGAATTCCACCAGTCCCCGCGGTTGGGGCGGCGTCAGGCACCAGAGGCTGCCCTGCTGCTGCCAACGGCTCATGGACCGGTGAGCTGCTGCAGGGCCTTGAGGGCGTCGGTGCCATGGGCGGCGCCATCGAGCAGGTTGTTGAAGACATGGCGAATCACGCCGCCCCCGTCGATCAGGTAGGTGACCCGCCCCGGCACCACGAACAGGCTGTTGGGCACGCCAAAGGCCTGGCGCAACTGGTTGCCGCGGTCCACCAGCAGGGGGAAGGGCAGCCCATGGCGCTGGGCAAAGCGTTGGTGGCTGGCCGCGTCATCGCCGCTCACCCCCCAAACCACCGCACCGAGATCGGTAAAGGCGCTGTATTGATCGCGGAAGGCGCACACCTCCATGGTGCAGCCGGGGGTGTCGTCCTTGGGATAGAAGAACAGCACAAGGGGCTTGCCCTGGAGTTGGTCACTGCGGCGTTCGCTGCCGTCCTGGTCGACCAGGGCGACTAGGGGGGCCCGGTCTCCGGTGCTGAGCGCTTTGGCCAAGGGAAATAAAATCGGTGGCCTGAGCCTAAGAAGGGTCCCGGGTGTCCTGGCGCCTGCCTGGGCAAGCTGGGATCATGGGGAACGGTTCGGCAGCTCCAACCGGCATGGAGAAGCAGGCGATGAGCAGCGACCTGATCGCCCAACCCTCCTTCTGGCCTGAGCTGGAGCCCGCCCAGCCCGCGTCCAAAGTGGTCCAGCCAAACAAGGTCCAGCCAAACAAGGTCCAGCCAAACCAGGGCCAACCCAAACGGGTGAAGCCGGAATTGCACCAGCCGGACTCAATAGCCAGCGCCTCTTCCGCAGAGATCGCACTTGCTGCAATCGAGGCCGCCGATTCGATCGACCCCTCCCCGGCCCCATCCTTGGTGCAATTGCCCAGCTTTCGATCGGGGCCGGCCGATCGCCGCCTGCCGGAACGGCTGCTGATCCTCGATACGGAAACCACGGGCCTGCAAAGCGAGCGGGACCACTGCATCGAAATCGGTGCCGTGCTGTTCCATGTGGCCGAGCGGGCCGTGTTGGAGCAGGTGTCGTTCCTGCTGCCCTGCCAGGACAACCCCGCCGAGCCGATTAATGGCATTAGCGCCGCCGTCAGTCGCACCCCCCAGCCCTGGCAGGCGGGCCTGCACTTTTTCGAGGCCATGCTGGCTGCCGCCGATCTGGTGGTGGCCCACAACGTCAAATTCGATCGGGCCTGGTTTGGCCGCGAGCCCCTGCCGGCGATCACCAAACCCTGGCTCTGCACCATGGAAGACATCCGCTGGCCCCCCTCCCTGCGCTTGAAACCCACGCCTTCGGTGCGGGATCTGGCCCTGGCCTACGGCGTTCCGGTTTGGGCCGCCCACCGGGCCCTCACCGACTGCACCTACCTGGCCCAGGTGTTTGAACGGTGCGGTGATCTCGATGTCCTGCTGCAGGAGGGGCTCGAACCCCGCCAGCTCTACCGGGCCTGCCTGAGCTACGCCGAACGCCATCGCGCCCGGGAGGCCGGCTTCCGCTGGAATGAGCCCCTGCGCGGCGCCTGGAGCCGGCGGCTATCCCAGCGGGAAGTGACCTTGCTTACATTCCCAGTGGAACTGGCGGACGCGGAAGTCGCTCCAGGGACCTAACTCCCCACCCCCCACTCGCCCGTGGCCCACGGGCGAGTGGGGCTTGTCCTGATCAAGCTTGGGGAAACGTTGCCATCCCATGGCCCCACCGCCCATCAACGGGCCGCCGCCTGGGGTCCGCCAGGTGCGCCGGATTGTGCGGCGTTGGCAGGACGCCCGCACTTGGGCGCGCTTGATTCGAGAGGCCGAGGCCCTCTGGCATATCGATGTCAGGGATCTGCATCGCCTGGGGGCCCTGGAATTGGGCCAGTTGATTGGCGAGGTGCCCGGCTGCCAGCGGAACCGGGTCAATCGCTGGTTGGCTTGCTACCGGGCCGCTACCCGACTGACCATTGGCACTCTCTGATCGCAAGCGGGCATGGCCTAGTCCTGGGGCCAGTGACCAGGTCAAAGCATGCCATTAGACCCGACGCCACCAGGGAAACATCGGTGATCAAAAATCTGGCTTTGCAATCTGGTCTGCTAAACAATAAAATAATTTGCTGATTAACAAAAATTTTGAAGCAAGAGTTCAGCCCTGCCCGAATTCTTCAACGGTCGCTGAGTAATTCCTTGCTGCTGGCCTTCAACTGGGACCATAATTTACGGATTTCCTCAAAAGCCTGCTCTTGGTCGATTTTGCCGTTGGCTTGTAGGCCCACAATCAGGCCAATGCGGTCGGCAAAGGTTTCTAAGTTTTGGTGAAAGGCCAACCGTTCTGGAGACCAGTTGGCACCTCTGTAGCCACTGTGGCCTTCCATGGGTGCCTGGATCCCTTCGCTCTGAAATACTCCGTTGAACTCTTCCAATGGCGTTTCCTCTTGACTGGCGCAGGCGGGCAGGATCCATCTGAATCCAATTCCCCAAGACTAGCGTTATGTCAGTGCCCTTGCTGGCGTGCGGCTCGATCGGGGCAGAACAGCGGGCCCTGGGGGGATTGTCAAGGATGATCGCCTTGGCATCTGGCCGTACTCGCGTGTTTTGTGGCTGATTTTATATTTCTACAGGCGGTTGCCGGGTCGTTGGCTTGGTGCGAGTCTTTTGGGCCATTTTGCTAGGAATTCGCTAGGGCCTCATTAGGACCAACCGAAATCACCAATCCATCAGCTCAGAGCCTCTTCACTATCACCCCCACGTCCCTGTATGGGTGTGGGGGTCTAGGGGCACATTTATTGGTACCTAAGGCGTTTGAGAAGCGATCGCCTCTTTCAGCACTGCGATGCAGTAGGTGTGAAGGCTGATTCTATTACCCCTGGCCGTTTAGCCGAATCGGCCAGAAACATAATCTTGAGTCGCTTGCTGGGCAGGCGAATTGAAGATTCGTTCGGTTTCACCAAATTCCTCAAGGCAGCCCACTTTGCCTTCGTAATCGGGCATGTTGGTCACATTGAAGAAGCCAGTTAGATCGGATACCCGCGTTGCCTGCTGCATGTTATGGGTCACGATTACGATGGTGAAGGTCTTCTTGAGTTCATGCATCGTTTCTTCGATCTTTAAGGTGGAGATCGGATCGAGTGCCGAACAAGGCTCATCCATCAGGATCACCTCAGGTTCCACTGCAATCGTACGGGCGATGCACAGGCGCTGCTGTTGGCCACCCGAGAGGGAAAAGCCGCTCTCCTTGAGTTTGTCCTTGGCCTCATCCCACAGGGCCGCCTTCCGCAAGGAGGTTTCTACCAGCTCATCCATATCCCCTTGGAAGCCATTAATGCGGGCCCCAAAGGCAATGTTCTCGTAGATCGATTTCGGAAATGGGTTGGGCTTTTGGAAAACCATGCCAATGCGCCGACGCACCTCGACTGGGTCGACCCGCTTGTCATAAAGGTCTTGGCCATCAAACAGCACTCGGCCGGTGAGGCCGCAGCCCTCGATCAGATCATTCATGCGGTTGAGAGCCCGCAGAACCGTGGATTTGCCGCAGCCGGAAGGACCAATAAAGGCTGTTACTTTCCCCTTGGGGATTTCCATGAAAACATTGTTGACAGCAACATTTTTGCCGTTGCCGTAGCTGATGCTGACATTCTCCAGCGATAGGCACGTATCAGGGGCAGCGGAGGCGGACTGGGGCCTGGAAGAGGGATTCATGGAGGTGGTCATGGTAATAGGGAAAGGGAAGGATGAGAAGAACGATTAGTTACGGTTGAGGCTGCCGAGGTAACGGGCAAAAATATTCATGACCAAGATCATCATAACTAGTACAAATGAGGTGGCCCACGCCAAGGCGATTTGAACATCGTAGGGCATGATTGCAAAATTATAGATCAGAACCGACATTGATGCAATCGGGCTGAACAGCCCTTCAGGCCAAAATGGTGAAAATAAAGCTGTGAAGATCAGCGGGGCTGTTTCCCCTGATGCGCGGGCAATACTCAACACGATTCCTGTCGCAATCGGCTTCATAGCCGTTGGCAGAGTGATGCTGGTGATGGTCACAAACTTGGATGCACCGACGCCAATGGCACCCCAGCGCAGTTCTTGGGGCACCAGCTTTAATCCCTCATCGGTTGTTTTGATGATCGTGGGAAGCATCAGCACCGACAAAGCCATGCCACCGGCCATGGCACTGTAACTTTGATCAAAGAATATCCGGGTGGCTACAATCAAGCCATAGATAAAAACGCCGCAGATAATCGAAGGAACGCCAGATAGCACATTGGTGCCAAAACGAACGAAGCTTGCAAAGGCGCCGCTTTTCGAATATTCAGCGAGGTAAATCCCCCCGCCAACTCCGACAGGGATGGCAATCAACGCCGCAACCAAGCTCACAACCAAGGTGCCGAGGATGGCGTTGCCGATGCCTCCACCGGTCATGCCAGGGGCTGGCGGAAGCTCGGTAAGCATTTTTAGGCTCATCATGGAGCCGCCCTTGATCACCACATAGACCAGAACCAGCACCAGGGGCAGTACAACGATCGCTGCAAAGAGCGCGGCTAGCAGTGTGAATAGGGCATTCCAGCGGTTCCGGGGCAGGTTTGGCCGACGGTGCAGGGACGACTTGGCAGCATCACCAAGGCGTTGGTTAGAAGCAGAAAAAGAAGAGGTTGTCATATCAGGCTCAAGTGTAACGAAGGCTGAGACGACGGACAATCCATTGGGCCAATACATTGACGACTAATGTGAGCAGCATCAAGACAAAAGCTGCGTACATCAATGAGGACACTTGGCTGCCATCGGCCTCACCAAACTGGTTGGCAAGCATCGACGAAATGGTGTTGCCAGGGGCGAGCAGGGAAAGGCTAAAATTGTTTGAATTGCCGATGATCATCGTTACGGCCATCGTTTCTCCCATGGCCCGGCCTAGCGAGAGCATGACGCCACCCGTAATACCTGAAATGGCTGCAGGAAGAATCACCTGAAAGATGGCGCCCCATCTTGAAGTTCCAATTCCGTAGGCGGCTTGACGCAATTCGGTGGGAACCTGCAACAGGGAGTCTCGTGCAATTGCAGTAATGATCGGCAGAATCATCACTACGAGAATCAGGATTGCAGGCGCCATACCGGGGCCTTGGGGCTCCGTTGAAAAGAATGGCAGCCAACCCAAGGTGACGTACAGCGAATTCAGCACGGGCCTCAAAAAAGGTTCCATGACGAAGATCGCCCACAATCCCAAAACAACCGATGGGATTGCTGCCAGGAGTTCAACCATCATGCCTAGGATCTGGCGACCCTTCACTGGGATGAAATTCTCGGTGAGAAAAATTGCGGTGCCAACTCCCAGGGGCACGGCAATCAATAGGGACAATAGCGAGGTCACAAGCGTTCCGTAGATTGCCGTGAAGGCTCCATATTCATTGGTAACGGGGTTCCAGTTTGATGTCGTGAGGAAACCCAGTCCAAATGAGCTCATGGCGCTACGGGAGCCGGCCAGAACTGTGAATAAGATGGCTGCCAACACCAAGCCAACCAGGGAGGCGAGCAGGGTGGCAAGCCACTTGAAGGATTGATCGGTAATCTTTTCTGTCCACGGTCTTCGACGCAACCGAAACAGATCTGTTGTTGTGTTTTGGGTCATGGCCAGCGCGTCAACTGAAAGACAAACTTTGGTTGATCCATGGGAAGTCCCTTGGTGTAATTAGACTATATAGCTCCAAGATCGAATTGATATTATGTTCCGGTTAACAATCGCCTATCACGGGGTTTTGGGTTGCCTTGGGGCGCCTTAATTGGTCGGATGGGGCCGGTTAGGGCTGTAGGCCTACGCCTGCTGGATTACCTCGGCCGCCCATGTTTGCGGCATCAAAATAGAACTTGGCTAGCTATAGAATGGCGACTATGAGGGCTTTGGCGCTTAAATTAGGGACGGGGCAATGGATCGGCGTGCTAAAGCATGGTTAAGGATTGATGCTGGCAGGCCTACGATTTTCCCAGGCATGACCTTGCTCAAATAAAGAATGCTTTTAAGGGTCGAAAGGATCTTGGTGTTCTTTAGCTGTTTGGCTGGCCAGGCCCCATGCAAGGCAATGCGGACCCTGCCCCGATGGGGGCAAATTGCAATTATGGCGATTTCCCAGTTTGAAAGGGGGATGAAAACTTGGCAATCTATTGAAGCTATTGGCTTGCAGGCATGTTTCTTCGTTCTCTTCTCTTGTGTGTTGGCAAGCAGTTTCGGCCGTTCACAGCTTCGATTCCGTTGGCCGCATTTGCTGGGTAGAAGCCGGAATTGATCTTTTTACTGTTATTTTTTGATCGGCGGTAAATTGGCAGGATCCAGGATCTCAGGGTTCTCCGGTTGGCTTGGATCAGGATCGACAACCAGCATGTGCTGCAGCACCCGTTCGTGGCGCTCACTGTCGCGCCAACGGATCATGTAGGCAGGCATGATGGTTCCCCGGGCATTCTTTTGCTCCACCGGTAGCACGACCCAGCCGCGCCTCGATCTCCCCTGGGGATTGCGTTTAATCACCGCATCGCCATTTTGGTAACGGAAGCCGATTCGTTCGCCGCTCATGGACTATCTGGGGTTAAGGGTTGAATGGGGATCGGTTGGGCTGGATCTAATGGCGAAAGCTCGTTCAAGCCCCGTTTCGGAGCGCCGAGAACTTGGTTTTGCCAGTCTGGACCAAGCCGCGATTCGATGAACTCCCGAATCAGTTGACGCACCACCTGGGAGGGAGTGACATCTTCCTGTTTGCAGAGACTTTCGAAACAGGCTTTTTTCTTGGGGTCAATCAGCACGCTGAGGCGGGCAGTCCGCTCTTCATTGGGCATGGGGGGGCGCCTCCTTGGCAAGGGCGTGCTCGGGCAGGCCTGGGGAGGCTCTGCGCACAGGATGGTCCTCGCTGATATTTTGATAATATTTTAGCACATCGATGGCGCTGATCCCTTGGCTCCGCCATGCCCCTAATGCTCGGCCCCGGATCTCGCTGGGCACCCCCCAGGGCTTCCTGGGCGCGGGGGCCTGTTCGGGAGTCGCTAAGCAGTCGCCCTAGGCTGAAGGGGCCTTGTCCCCGCCATGGGCCATGCTGCGCTTCGTCGCCAATCTGATCTGGTTCGTTTGTGGTGGCGTGCTGATGGGACTGGGCTGGTGGCTGGCCGGTCTGGTCGCGGCGATCACCCTGGTCGGTATCCCCTGGGCGCGGGCCTGCTTTGTGATCGGTTCGTTTGCCTTCTGGCCCTTTGGTCAGGAGGCCGTCGGCCGGGCCGAACTCACGGGTCGCCACGACCTGGGCACGGGCCCCTTGGGCTTTGCCGGCAACCTGGTTTGGTTTGCGCTGGCAGGCTGGTGGCTGGCGATCGGCCATCTCACCTCAGCGGTGGCCTGCTTTGTGTCCATCATTGGCATTCCTTTCGGTATCCAACATCTCAAGCTGGCCGTGATTGCTTTGGCTCCGATTGGCATGGAAGTGGTGCCTCGCCGTCGCCTCTTGACTTGACGTTGACCACCTAGATATTCGCCCACTCTTACCAATCATTAATCCTGCGCCTTTGGAACCACCCTATGGTTCCAAGCAAGATCCGCATCTTTTAGGGGCTTTTTCTAGTCAAATGGCCCAAGGCTTGTCCCTTGGCCTGGCCGAAAAGATCCCTTCTGCTGTCAATTTGTGCCCAATGCGACGACATTGTTGCCAAAGTGCCTTTCTCGATCGACGATGATTGTCAGTGGGTCACCATGGGTCTCCAGCTCGCTTGCTTGGACGCCGTGATTGCGATCACGCTCTGGCGCCAGGTTGGCCATCCTGGCGTGGTCATTGTGGTTGGCTTGACAGCCTTTAATTTTGTGTATCCGATGAACTCATCGATTCAAATCGATTTGATCCTGACCTATACCGATGTCGAGTCGGTGAGCCTCAATGTGGGCTTGTACTCCATGGCCAATGCCGGAGGCCGCCTGCTGGGCACCTTGCTGTCCGGTTGGGTCTGTCTTCGCGGCGGCATGCAGGCCTGCCTATGGGTTTCGGCCCTGTGCGTGGGGCTCTCCTGGCTGGGTCGTTTGCGGTTGCCTCCCTTGGCTGATGTCAGGGCCATCGGCTTGCCAGAACTTCGGGCCTGATCCAAGCTAGGCCTACGGCCTGTCGGTTTTGGTCAGCAGTGATGATCCAGTCCCAACTCGATTCCTCCGCCCAGGATCTGTTGAATCCAGCCCTAGTTTTCCGCCCCGGCCCTGAGCGTTTTCACAGCCAGACGGGCTGGCTCGATAGCTGGCACAGTTTCAGTTTTGCCGGTCACTATGATCCACGTTGGAGTGGTTTTGGGCCGCTTCTTGTGATCAACGATGACCGTATTGCGGCGGGCCAGGGTTTTGGCATGCATCCTCACCGGGATATGGAGATCATCACGGTGATGGTGGACGGTGTCTTGAACCACCGCGATTCCATGGGCCACAGCGCCACGTTGCAGGCCGGTGAAGTGCAACGCATGACTGCAGGCACGGGCATTGTCCATAGTGAAATCAATCGAAGTGAGGCTGCCTGCAGGCTCCTGCAGATTTGGATTGAACCCAGTCGCCCGGGCATCGCCCCCAGTTACGACCAGCGGGCCTTTCCCCTGACCGAGGGGTGGACGGCCCTGGTCGATCCCGAGGGCCTGGGCGGGGCGATGGTGATCCAGCGGCCGGTGCGCCTTTGGCGCGCTTGCCCCGGGGCCGGGGCCCAGCTCGACCTAGCCCTGGCACCCCAAACCCAAGGCTGGATCCAGGTCATTGCCGGCAGCCTGGCCGCAGCACCCCAGGCGGATCTGCCTAGCTCCATCGTGGTGCCGGGATCGCTGGCCCAGGGCGATGGCCTGGGCTTCCGATCCGGCCAGCTCGTTTCCCTCACCGCCGGTAGCCAGGGGGCCGACCTGCTGCTCTTTGAACTCAGCTGAGCCGGGGCTCCCGCCCATGCCCATGGTCCCTGTCACGGGATCGTTTCTTTTGGCCTTGTCCTAATCCCGTTGAAAGACCAGGGTGCGGTTCTGGGCTGGCATCGGTTGATCCGCTTTGGTCCTGAGGCCATGGTTCTGGGCCCAGCGCTTGATCTCCTGGGCATCGCGCAGCCCCATGGCCGGATCCAGGCTGCGCAGGTGGGCATCGAAGGCGGCGTTGCTGGCGGCGGTGTGGATGCCGCTGTCCTGGAAGGGGCCATAGAGCAGCAACAACCCCCCAGGACCCAAGCGCTTGGCGGCACCCGCCACCAGGTTGGCCACCGATCCCGCCGCCATGATGTGGCAACTGTTGGCGCTGAAGACCGCATCAAAAGGACGGTCGGGCCAGTGATCGGCTTGGTCGACATCCAGTTCCTGTGGATCGGCCACCCGGGCACCCGGGGCTAAGCCCTGGCGCCCATCGAGTGCAACCCGTTCCGCGAGATCCGCGAGGGTTTCGTGTCGGTCACTCGGTTGCCATTGCAAGCCCACCAGGGCCCGGGCAAAGAAAATGGCGTGTTGACCACTGCCAGAGCCAATCTCCAGCACTCGGGCGCCTGGTGGTAACCACAGGCGCAACATCTCAAGGATCGGCCCTTGATTCCGCTCACAGGCTGGGGAATGGAGCAAGACGATGGTCTGGACGCTTAACCCAGCTTGCGCGATCGACGCGCCAGGCCACGCCTGACGCGAGAACGGAATGGTTTTAAAAGACTGGCTCTAACCAGCTCAGGCCATGCTGGCTTTTGCACGCGAGCCCTCTGATCCAACCCTCCGGTTGCTTCAGGCGCGCAGGGGGCAGAGCAGCAGATCCGGCTTGCGAATCGTGCGCCAGTCGCCGCTGGGGGTGCTGACCTCCAGGCCGATGGGGCAGCTGTCCCCATCGATCCCCAGACCTTCAAGCCAGGCCACCGCATCTTGGAGGGCCTCCTCCAGGCTCGCGTAGCAGCCATCGAGTTGGGGATGGGGACGGAAAAGCGTATCGATCAGGCGATAGACGCGGGTGTGATCGGGAGTTTGTCGCAGCACTGAGACCAGATGGGTTGGCATCCTTTGCGCCTCAAGGGAAGGTGAGCCTGGCGCTTGTGCCGCCTGGCCCGTTGTCACATTGGCTACGGCTTGTGCCGTTGCCACGGCCCTGGGGCGGATTGGCGGCATCGTTGCTGCCTGCGACCGCCTGCACGGGTTCCCATGGCTCGGGCCAGGGGCGCTTTGCTGAGGTTTGGGCGGTTTTGCTACTTAGGCGATTTCGTGCTGATCGGGATCGTCGTTGGTTTTGGCGTAGTCAATGGACGCCAGGATCTTGGCGATCTGATCGCCCCAGTCCTCTAGCTGCTGGTCGACCAATTCTCGACCGTTATCGTTCATCGCAATGATTCTTTTGATCACGGGAACATTGATATAATCTTCAATTGTGCTGGATCTAGCATGCAGGGCCTGGAGAATGGCGGTGCGCTGGGCAATGCAATGGTAGGGCTCAAATTCTGGGTAATTAATTCTCATCTTGAACAGGATATAGCTCCTGAGTCCAAGCAAGGCCACTTCGGCTTCTCGCTTGCTCAAGTGCTCCGGCAGGGCATTGTTGGCCGGGGTCCCGTTGGCAACCAGGCCTGATCCTGTGGTGGGAAGCGGCCCGCTGGCAAGGGTGCCCTGGCTGGTGGCTTGGGAGATAAAGCAGTTTTCGATGCGGGCTCCTTGGCCCTCAATCCGCTCGAGCGACTGGTTGACGGTGAAGAAGTGTCGTTTGCTTTCATTCATGCCCCGCAGTAATTCTAAAAGCACCGGCACAATCTCGGCGGAGTCCCCTTGCTGGCCTGTCATCAGGGAATTCAATCTTGCAATCGAAGTGTCTTGATCGCCGCCTGATTTGGTTGCGCCCGTGTCACCAGTGCCAGCTTCAGGGCTGAGCAACTGGTTCATAATTTCATTGAGGGATTGGGAGCAGTCATCATTGGGAACGGCAAGCATGGCGTTGAAGCTGGGCGCATAGCCTTGAAGCGACCATGCGACCGTTTGCATGCAGTCCGAAATTCTCACGGCACAACCTGTAGCGGCAATGGCCGTGGCCAAGGAAAAATCTTGGATATCGAGATGTTCATCGTCATTTCTGGCCGTACGCAGGAAGAATGCGCAGGCCCGGATTTCCCACATGCAGCGGGCAATCCCCAATAGTTTTTGTTTGGAAATGCCAATGCGATCAAGAATGAATTGTTCGTCTTTTTTTTCTGCGAAGAAATTGATGCTGGAAATCAAAGAATTGGAGCGGCCAAAATTTGGGCTTGGCCGTTTCTGATCTCCAGGTATGCGCTCGATAATGCTGACTGCTTTGAGTGATTCTTCAAGTTTCTCAATCTCAATCGGTTCATCGATAAAGATGCCTTCAAATAATTGGGCTGAGCGCCCTAGGTCGCCGCGCCTGCCCGTGGCGATCTGGATGGCCCTGCCGTAGTCCTCCGTATTGCTTCCCCAAACTTTGTAGAGGATGTCGATTAATATTTGATAGGAAAAAATGATCTGCTGAGAAAGGAAGCTTCTGTGCCGACGTGTCAGAAGTTCGTCGAGGATTGTTTGCGACTGAAACATAATTGAAGTCGTTTGGCGCTTGTAAGCATGATCTTAAGATATTAACATATCTACTGGAAGCCTCCCTTATCCCCGCCGGGGGATAGTTTCACTCTGCCCCGCTCCGATCCCTGGCCGGGCGGCGCCTGCGGCTCCTCTGGGGTTGTGGGATTGGCTGCAAGTTGGCTGGCTTTGATGGGATTAAGGGCTTGGCATGTCAATTAAGTTTATTTTGCTAAATATGCAATAGTTAGCGGAGGTAGGTTCGGTGATGCCGGGGCATGGCGGTGACGGGTTCGCCTAGGGGTAGGGCTTGGGAAGGGCCCTTTTCTTGTGCTGACAAAGTATTGACTGGCCCATGGCTGAGTAACAACGGGCTACCCGATGGGACGGTTTCTCCTGCCGTTGGTATCGGTCCCAGGGATGGTATGGCCACGGGTCAGTGGGGCAGCCCTCCTTTTGCTTGCCCCGGGGGCAGCCCTTTCCCCTTGGTTTGGATTGCCGCCCGGGTGCCCACGGTGATTCCGAGGGCACCCGCCTGGCCAGCGGCCAGCTCCACCACCCCATCGGCAGGGGCTTCGGGGCCGTAGCTCGGACAGGGCAGCCGCATGCAGGGGGCGGCGTTGGCTTCGATGGCGATCACCTGGCCTTGGTGTAGAAACACCATGTCCAGGGGCGCGGGGGTGCGGTGCATCCAGAACTTCACCGCCCTGGCTGGCTCAAACGGAAACCACATGCCCCGCAGGGGCGCCAGCGGGGGGCGTCCCATCAGCCCCCATTGCTGCTGTTGGGGCGTGGCGGCTAGCTCCAGCTGGATGCAGGCCGGATTGGGTTGCTGGACTCCAGGTGCTGGGCTCACCAGGCACCATTCGGCGCCTATGGGCAGGACCTGGGGCGGGCCCGAGGGTGGGGTTGGGGTAGGACTCATGGGGGCTCAGAATTGGTGGCTAGGGGGCTGGCTGGCGCTTAGGGCCCGGTCGTGCCGCTTGCGGGAGGGTGGCGCTGTTCGGGTTCCTTGGCGGCGGTCTTGGGCAGGGTTTTCGGCAGGCTCTCGGCTAGGCAATAGCCCTGGCCGCGCACGGTGTGGATCAGGCGCCGTTCGCCCCCCAGTTCCAATTTCTGGCGGAGGTAGCGCACATACACCTCAATGATGTTGCTGGCAGCACTGTCTTGCTCGGGCCAGACCACCTGCAGGATCCTGTCCCGGCTGACCACCTCGCCAGCTTCTTGAAGCAGGAGTTGCAGCAGGGAAAATTCCCTGGCGGTGAGGCCCAGGGACCGTTGGCCGCGCCAGGCCTCCTGACTTCCGGGCACCAGGGACAAATCGGCCAACCGCAGCCGGTCGTGGCGGGCGGCGGTCCGTTTGGCCAGGTTGGTATGCAGCCGCAGTCGCATCAAAAGGTCGCTTGGGCCTGCTGAGGACAGCCAGAAATCGTGGGCGCCACTGCTGAGGCTTTCGGAGCGGCCCATGACGCTGTCGGTTTCGATATCCAGCAGCAGGGGGATCGACGGAAACTGTCGCCGCAACTGGGGGATGGCTCCGGCCGCCTCAATCGCCAGCACCACCAAATCCGGCGCGCCCCAGCTGCGGGGGTTCTGGGGGTCGCCGTTCAAGCAGCCATACCCCGAGGCCCCAAGCCGGGGCGCCAGGGCCTGGCTTGAGGCCCCCAGGAGTAAAACGGCTGGCCCAGGCG
>Ga0310098_1000023_pt1 | contig 35812 bp, 33 predicted proteins | sample LakMicMIDCLREDC7_FD_194453 | JGI IMG/M metagenome (GOLD analysis project Ga0310098, IMG submission 194453) | Enriched freshwater cyanobacterial communities from Lake Michigan, Michigan, United States - MI23.DCL.RED.C7 | ecosystem: Environmental > Aquatic > Freshwater > Lake | place: USA...
GTGCCTGGGGGGATGACGCGGCCATGGGACTTCCGGCATGGGGGAGGGGGGCACCGCAACGCAGGGGCGGTCCCAGCCGCGGCATCCTCAAGCGCGCCCGCCTCTAGCCCTCAAGCGGCCCAGTCCAGTGGGGCCAAGCCCACCTGCAAGCAGATCGGCTCGTTTGCCCGGTCCCAGGAGTTGCTGCAGCAGGGACACAGCTATCTCGATCGCAATGGGGATGGGGTGGCTTGTGAGGGGTTGCGGTGAGCTGATGGGGCGCGAACAGCTGGCATGGAATGGCTCGGGGGATCAAAACGATCGGTCGACGTCCTTCATGACCGGCTCACCCCCACAGCTCTTAGACCTCTAGCTTGAGGCCATTGGGGACCTTGCGGGGTTGCTGAGACCGTTCAGGCGGGAGGTGCCCGCTACAGCCAAGCCACCACCGTCCGACTTGGGTCACAATGGGTTCATGGCTATCGCGACTGGCTTACCCCTAAACAAACGGCTAGCTGGCATGGCCGCCGAGATACGACAGGTGATTCCGGCAGCGGAAGTGCGGCTGTTCGGTTCTTGGGCCCGTGGTGATGCTCGTCCTGAATCAGATGTGGATCTGTTGATCACTGCCCCAGATGAATGGTTGGGTCAAAGGGATCGATTTGCGTTGCTTGGCGAACTCTGGGGTGCGGTAGCCCAGCCTGACTTGTCGGTTGACTTGGTGCTCCATTCCCGTAGTGAAGCCGCAAGGCGCGGCCAGGAGCCAGGTTCCCTGGTGTATGAGGCCATTCGCGATGGAGTTCTGCTTGACGGCTAGTCCTGAAGCCTCCCGCTTGCTGCGCGTGGCTCGTCGCGATTTGAAGATGGCGCGAAGATTGCTTGACCCGGAAGTGGAGGAGGCCAGTTGGGGATGGGCGACGCAGCAATGCCTGGAGAAGACCTTGAAGGCCTGGCTCCATACGCTCGGGACCAAGCCCCCTCCAACCCATGACCTGGCGCGATTGCTACTTTTGCTTCAGGAACTAGATGTGAATGTGGGTGATTTACTGCCTTTTCGGGCCTTCACAACCTTTGCAGTCCAGACCCGCTACGAAGACGAACCGGATGAGCTTGGTCTTGATCGTGCCGCCTGGAGCGACCGCGCTGAAGCGTTGATTGAGTTGGTGCAGAGCAAGCTCAGCAGTCAACGGAATTAATCTCCCTCTCGGCATGCGAGCTCCATCGTTCGATGTTTATTGGCGCTCCCCACTGCTACATAGCTCTCAAGTGGTTACTTTCGCCCGCTACGCAGCGCCTCGTCCGGCGCAATCAACTCCACCGCCTGCCGGGCCTCCCTGAGCACCTGGAAAAGCACCTGGGGCTCAGCCTGGAGCAGGGCAATCCAATGCTCCAGATAGGCGGCATGGCTCTGGAGCTCACTGCCGATCTCCAGCCGATCGCCTAGGAGCGCTACGCCCAGCTCGGCGATCAGCTCCTCTCGGGCATACCGGGGCTTGCCAAAGGCACCACCGAGATCGCGCTTTAGGCGAGAGGAATGGCCGGTGGAATGGACCTGCTCATGGGCCCAGGTGGCATAGAAGGCCGCCGGGGAATGGAAGTTGGCGCGCTCTGGCAATTGGATGCGATCGAGCTGGGGCAGATAGAAGGCCCGATCACCGCCAAAGCTGACCGGCACCGGCCAGGCGGAGATCACGGCCTCTGCCGCGGCTAAGCGCTCTGGCTCGGGCCGGGCCTGCAGGCCTGCTGATTCTTGGCGGGTACCGATCAGCTCAGCCAGCCCCGGCCCTTCCAGATCGGCTGCATTGAAGACAGGCACCGGCCTGTAGCTGACCCAGCTGCGAGGAGCCCCCTCTGGACCCCCTGCTTCCGCTGGCTGGGAGGGATCCTGCTGATTGACCTGCTGATGCAGCTGGGGCCGCAGGATCATCGCCGCCTTGCTGCCCTTCTTGGGGCTGATGCCGAGGCCCTTGGCTTCCGCGTAGCCGCACCAGAAGGGCAGGGCTGATCCCCGAATGTGCATGCCCAACGTGAGCAGGATCGGATTGGAGCCCCTATACCGATGGCCGCTGATCAAATTGCAGTGATGGCCGCCGCCAGAGCCATCCCAAGGCTTGCGCCAGGGCGCGACCCCCTGCTGCATCAGCTCGATCAGGCCTTGGACTAGGCGCTCTTGGGCAGTGGGCCTGGACCGGCGACTTGCTGCTGCTGGGGCCTTGGATTTCGATTTGGCAGAAGACTTTTGGCGGGACTGGGTAACGGCCATGGCCGGCTGGGCGGGGAACGCCCCGTTGGTCCTCGCGTAGGCAAGGGGCGCGTAGCGCCTTGCGTAGCCCTTGCCCGCGAGGCCACCATGGGGCAGCCCACGCCAGCCACCCTTACGGGTTGGGGATTTAGGGATTGGGTTGCTGGATTTGTGGGGTGTTCGATGCCCCGTTGGCTAGCTGGTCTGCTGAATCGCCTGGTTACTGCCCGAGGCCCCACGTCTTGGGCTGCTGGTGCCGATGAGGCATGAGGGGTTCGGCCACTGGGTTGCCCGAGCCAAAGTCCTCTAGTAGCATGTATGCACAAACGCGTACACACCTTGCTTGGTTATGGACGTTCTCAGCAGTCGGGTGTTCATGAACGGCAACAGCCAAGCCGTACGCATCCCCGCCGAATTCAGGCTCAGCACCGATCGGGTGCAGATCACCAGGAGCCCCAGCGGTGATCTGATCATCCATCCCTGCCCGCTGCAACGCGGCCAGGCCTTGCTCGATTCCTTAGCTGGCTTTGATCCCAGCTTTGTTTCCAGCCTGGAGGAGCAGCAAGCCACTCCATTACCAGTGCAGGAGCGGGACACCTTTTGATCTACCTGCTGGACACCAACATTCTGATCTATTTGATCAAGAACAAACCGCCGCAGGTTGCCGAACGAATCGATCAGCTTGCCGATGATGATCGATTGGTGATGTCATTTGTCACCTGGGCTGAATTATTGAGGGGCGCAGAGGGTATTCAGCGCCGCACTGACACCTTGAAGCAACTCGATGTCCTGGCTCGCCAGGTGAGCGTGCTTTATCCAGAGGGCGATGGGATCTGCCGTCACTACGGCGTACAGGCCACAGCCCTGAAGCGCCAGGGCACCGTGATCGGCGGGAACGATTTATGGATTGCCTGCCATGCGTTAGCCCTTGGTGCCACGTTGGTGAGCCACAACGTTCGGGAATTTGCTCGGATTGAGGGCTTGCAGCTGGTGGATTGGGCTGCTGAATAGGTCTTGGTCAAATAGAATAAGCTCCCCTGCAGGCTATCTGGATTGAATCAAGCCCTACGCCCATCCTTCCTCCGGACCTGCCAACCCCTGTTCCTGGGCCAGTGCCGCCAGACGCCTGTCCTGGGTCCAGAGGCCAGAGCGGCTCAGCTTGGCGGCTGCCAGCAGGTTGGCATCGACATATCCGATTCCTCGACCCATCAAGTTGCCCCGTTCAATCAGCAGCAACACCTCTGAATCGCTGGCCACCAGTGCCGTTGGCAGGCCCAGCAACAGGTCAAGCACCTGTTGTCGGTTCCGCAGATTGCCGCAGGCGATCTCACCGATCACCCAGGGATGGATCAACACCTCCCCCTCCTGCAACAAGTTGGCCAGGAGTTGCACGCCGCTGCGTAGATGGTCCACCCAAACCGAGGTGTCGACGAGGATCAAGCGGCGCTCCGGCGACGGGGTATTGGCTCCAGATGGGGCTCACTGCCCCCCAGCGCCGCCAGGCGACGGGCGCTTTCCCGTTGGACCAGGGCCCCCAGGGCTTCCTTCAATAGGGCGCTGCGTTCGAGATGGCCACACAGCTGCTCGGCCTTGGCCAGCAGTTGATCGTCGAGGGTCACGGTTGTGCGCATGGACCAGGGCGGAGCTCGCATCAGTCTAGTCATCTTTTGATGATGCATTGGATGCTCGACTGGTCCAGGGCTTGCTAAGGCTGGAATCACTCCCCTGTCTGCCATTGATATCCCCTGGTTCCACCAAAAAGAGACAGCAAGACGGCGGGGCAATGGGGGCCAGCAACTACTCCCCTGGAATTCAGCTGGAAGGACAGCAGACCTGGCATCGAGCTGGGTCAAAATTGCCCCTGTGCCCAGTTTGAATGCGTCCATGCGTTGCCCTACTCCCCTGCTGGCCCTTGCTGTAGCCCTCGGTGCCTGTCTGGGCGCGGCCCCTGCGGCGATGGCAGCCCCGGATCCAAGTGGCCAAGGGGGCACCAAGGCAATGTTTGCCACGAAGGCCGAGGCGGAAGCCGCTGCCAAGCACTTCCATTGCCAGGGCGCCCACAAGATGGGAGACATTTGGATGCCTTGCGCCAGCCACGGCGCCGCCACTGGCTCCCACAGTGGCCATGTGGCGCACTGATGGAAGGCTCTGGTTGCGGCTCCAAGCCCAAGTTGATCTCGATCGGCATCGCCCCCCTGGGGATCATCTCGATCGGCATCGTGCCGATGGGTGTGGTGAGCATCGGCGTGGTGCCCATGGGCGTGATCAGCATTGGCGCTGTCGCCATGGGACTGATCAACGCCTCCGTGGTCGGCATGGGCGTGTTGATCGCCGGCGTCAATGTGATGGGGGTCTGGTGGATTGGCTTGGAGGGCATGGGCCCCTACCGCCTGGGCGGCGCCGTGGGCCGGGTGCATCACCACCAGGCCCATCAAGGCGGCAGATCCAATCTCTACGCCTACCCGAGCAAGCAGGTGGCGCTGGAAAAAGCGAAGGAGCTGGGCTGCAGCGGCGTCCATGCCATGGGTTCGCTGTGGATGCCCTGCCAGGACCATCCAGGTCCCTAAACCCCCTGAGCGCAAAGCTTTCCTGTCTACAGCCCTTTGGTTGTGATGGCGAGCCGTAATCGCTTTGAGTTCGTGGTCTTTCGGATGGGATCAGACCCAAAACTGCCAAGCCCAGTTGCTTGGCCCCGGTAAACCCACTCCTTGCCAGCGCCATGATGGCGTTGTGTTACCCCCCTACCGGGTTGATCCGCAGCCTTGTGACCCAGTGGGGAGAAACAGCTATGGATGGTTCATGTTGGTCGAGTGCACAGCTCAATGAAGCCTCGTCAATTGATGGGTCGCTTGGACCTGTCGCCCGTTTTCCCCTTTCTGGCGCCTTAGGCAGTGCTCGAGGATGGCGCGAGCCACATTGAGACCAGTTGCTGCTTCAAAGCCGCAAAAGCCTGGGGCGCTGTTGACCTCACAAACGCTGTAGCCATCACCATCAAACAGCAGATCAACCCCGGCGATTTCGAGCTGCACGGCGGCAGCGCTGGTTAGGGCCAGCTTTTCGATTGCAGGGTTGATGGCAAAGGCCTCGCCATCACCGCCGCGGCTAATGTTCGCCTTGAAGCTACCGTCGGTGCTGCGGCGCAGCATGGCGCCGAGCACCCGTCCTCCGATCACAAACACCCTCAAATCCTCACCAGGACGGGTGCCGATGTATTGCTGCAGGATCAAGCTCTGGGAACGATCCAGAGCGGAGACAAGCTCCATCAGGTCCTGAAAGCTGCTGGGATTGTGGATCAGCACGATGCCATTGCCGTAGGAGCCCACCACCAGCTTGACGACACAGGGGAAACCAATCTGTGCGGCAACCAGTTCCAGGTTCACTGGAAAACGGACCAGCATGGTGCGTGGAATCGGCAGATTGCGCTGGGCGAGCAGCTGGTGGGCGTAGAGCTTGTCCTTCACCGCCTCAATGGCGTCGCTCGGGTTGATCACCGTCACGTCAAGGTGTTCGAGTTGCCGCAGGATCGCCAGGGAGAAGTAGTCGGTACCACTGCCCGTGCGGGGCACGAGCACATCGGGCAGATCAACTTCTTGGCCACAGCGGCGGATGGAGCGGCGGCCCCCACGGCTGACAATTAAATCGATTTCTTCGGGTGCCACGGCCTCCAGGTCAACCCCCATGGGGCGGGCCTCCTCGCGTAGCCGCGTCAGCTCATAGGGCTCCACGAGGCCAGAGGGCCGCGTCTGCAGGATCCAGAGGTTCATGCCAGCCTCGGCCACAACCCCACTGTTCTCGCGGGTGTGGGGCCGCGGTTCCAAGGCTGGGCGGCACAGGCCAACGCTTTATGGGCAACAGGCCAAACAGCAGTGGCCCTGCTAAAGCTGGCATACCCTTGATCTGATCCGCAGGGCTTGGTTCACTGGTGCCCTTCGATTGGAGCGGTCCCTGCACCCTGTTTGCGGTCGTGATCTGAAATTTCGCTTGGACATCCCTCCCACCGTTGCCTTGCCCTGCCCCCTCTCGGCGGGCTGGGAGCTGGTCGAGCAACGGCTGATCGAACCCAGCCAGGGGGGCGGCTTCTCGGCTGGGGCCTACCGCCCCGAGGTTGATGAGTTGTGGCTTCTGAGTGATGCCCCCCAAGGCAGCATCAGCCGTTGGCGGGGCCTGCGGGAACGGGGTCTCAGGGGGTTGGAGCCGCTGCCGCCCCTCCGCCTGGACCAACCCCAACCGATGGATGGCGAAGGCCTCGTGCTCGCTGGGCCCAACCTCTGGCTGGCCAACGAGGGGCGCCTGCAGCCGGCAAGGTCCGCGGGCCTGCTGCGCTACGACCTCAGCACGGGGCAGCTCCAGCAGACCAAGGCCCTGCCGGCGGCGTGGCAACTGCAGGCCAAACGGGGCCTGCGCAGCAACGGCGGGCCCGAATCGCTGACACGCCTACCGGCGGGTGGGGCACTGCTGATGGCGGCAGAACTGCCCCTGCTGCAGGATCCCCCTGACCAAGTTCGGCTGCTGCGCTGGCAGCCCGATGGCACTGGTACGCTCCAGCCGGCCGAACTCAGGCCCCTTGCCCTGCCGCCGGCTGGCTGGGGGCTGACTGATTTGCTGGCCACCGATCAAGGCTTGCTGGGACTGTGGCGGCACTTCAAAGCCCCCGACCAATGGCAGGCCCGGCTGGTGCTGTACCCCGCCGCCGCCATGGCGGCCAAGCCCGACAAGCCCGCCAACGGTTCTGCGGGCCAGCCCATCAAGCCCCTGATCAGCTGGAATCTCTTGCAGCTGGGCCTAGCCCCCGATAACTGGGAAGTGCTGCTCGCAGCCCCGCCCCTTGGCGATGGCCGTCCAACCGTGCTGCTGGCGACCGACGACAACTTCAATCCCCTGCAACGCTCCCACCTGGCCAGGCTGGTGCCACGCCAGCAACCGGGCTGTTCAGCCCCACCCCATCCATGAACGGCTTCGCGCTCAATCGCCGCCAGTTGCTGCAGTTGCTTGGCATCGGAGCCGGCAGTAGCGCAGCAGTGCTGGTCTCCCCCCTGCTGGAAGCCCACAGCAGCACGGCTGGGACGGTGGCCCTGCCCTTTAAACCGGTGCGGGCCCCCTTACCCCTACCGAACGACGGACTTGGCGCGGCTGAGCAGCGGCGGGTGTACCAGACGTTCCGTGTAGAAGACAAATTGCTGGTCCCCGAGGGATATCGAGCCGAGGTGATCGCTGTCTGGGGGGATCGACTCGCTGCAGGTCGCTTCGGGTTCAACAACGACTACCTGGCGTTTCAGTCCCTCCCCGGGGGTAGGGCCCTGTTGAGTGTCAACTTCGAATACATCAGCCCGCAGATCTGGGCGGCGGGCTACGGCGAAGCGGTGGGCACCCCCCTGCCCCTAGTTACCCTCCAGCAGGCCCTGGCCAGCCGCGGCGGCAGCGTCGATATGGCCAGCTTGGCGCCCAATGACCCCTTGCGCCCCCTGATTGAGGCTGTGGCCCAAGCCGCCATGGCCGATTTGGGCATCGGCGTGCTCGAGCTCGACCAAGGGAGTGCTGGCTGGCGCCGCACCAATGGCAGCCGTTACGAGAGACGGATCGATGGCCTCTCTGGGCTCAGCCAGCCGGCCCAGGGCCTGCGCTGCAGTGGCCCGGCGGCAGCGGTGTTTCGTCACAGCGAGTCGCTGGGCTATGGCGACGGCCTGGGGGAGCGGATCATCGGCACCTTTGCCAATTGCGCTGGCGGCAGCACCCCCTGGGGCACGGTGCTCAGCGCCGAAGAGAATTTCCAGTCCCAGGTGAGCGAAGCCGTCCATGCCGATGGATCGGCGTCATCGCCAGCGGCGCGGCCTTTCCGCTGGGATGGAACCCGCCTCGATGGCCTCGGCAATCCCTTCGGCCTAGCCGGCAACAAGTACGGCTGGATGGTGGAACTCGATCCACGCGAACCGACCACCCCTGCGGTGAAACACAGCCTGCTGGGCCGCTTTCGCCACGAGGCCGTCGCCGTGGTGGCCCGTCCCGGTGAGCCGTTAGTGGTGTATTCCGGCTGCGATCGCCATGGCGGGCATGTGTACCGCTTTGTGAGTGAGGGGCTCGTGGGCGACCCGGCCGATCGAACCAATTCCCAGCTGTTTGGCGCGGGGCGCCTTGAGGTGGCCCGCTTCAACGCCGATGGCAGCGGCACCTGGATTGTCCTGGAGCCCACCACCTTGGTGCAACCCCAAGACCCCAGCCACTACGAGCGCTTTGGCTTGCAGCAACCGACCCTGCTACCCCATAGCGACCGCAAGCGCAGCGGCAGTGAAGCGCTCCAAAGCGATGCCGAGGTGCAGTCCTACGCCAGCCGCTTTAAGACCCTGGGCGATCTTTACCCCTTGGGCGGCAATGACGGGGACGCGCCGCTGCGGCAGCAGGGGGCGATCTTGATCGATGCCCATCTGGCCGCCAACGCTGCTGGCGCCACTGCCTGCCCCCGACCTGAGGACACCGACATCGATCCGACCAACGGCGACCTGCTGATCGCCTTCACGGCCGCAGGCCGGGATGAGGGCGGTTGCAGTGATCCGGCGATCTTTCGCGGTCCCAAGGGCGAATCGCTTTGGCCCCACGGCTGGGTGATGCGCCTCAGCGACGGCGGCAGCGGCCGGGGGGCTGGCTTCCGCTGGCGGATGGTGGCCGCGGGCGGGCTGCCCTGGGAGGGGGGGCTTGGCTTCAGCCATCCCGACAACCTGGCCTTCGACCCGGCCGGCAACCTCTGGCTTGTTACCGATCACCCGGGCGGGGAAGGCCTTGATGTGTTCGGCAACAACAGCTGTTGGGTGCTGCCGCGAGCCGGTGCATGGGCAGGCCAGGCCCTCTGCTTTGCAATCGGACCGGTGGGGTGTGAATTGTGTGGCCCCTGTTTCGATCAGGAGTTCCGCAGCCTGTTTTTGGCGGTGCAGCATCCCGGCGAGGGCCATGGTGTGCGCCAGGGGATGAAGGTGGAAGGCCAGGCCTACGGCCTGGTGGACCGTAACGGCAAACGCTTCGAGCAGCTGCGCTGGGTGCCGCTCGGCTCCAACTGGCCCTCTGGTGTGCCGGGCAGGCCGCCTAGGCCCGGGGTTGTCGCGATCCGGCGCCTCGATGGGGGTCCCCTGGTGAGCTCCTAAAGGCAACCAGCAGTAGTCAGTCGCTTCTCAAGCTTTCAACGCAACGGTTGCTTTAGGCCTAATCAATCACTTTTAGGCTTTTGATCTGCCAACGCCGGATTGCTGCTGCCAGGCTGTTCAGGGCCTGGCGATCTGGAATACAAATACAACCGACGCCCGGAAAGCAATTGTGGATGCCGAGGGCCGAACGGCTGGTGGCAAATTGGGGCTGGAGATCAATCCAGAGGTCCTTGCCTAGGGGTTCGGGGGACCCGAGGCGATAGGTGCCTGGCGGCAAGGGGGCGCCATTGCCTGGAGACCAACGCCGGTCCAACCGTTGGCGATTGCTGGCCCCAGCTGCTGCTTGCCAACGGGCCAATGGCTTGGAGCCATCCGACAGTTTGAGCAGCCAGATCGGATCACCATTGCCATAGGTCTCGTTCGTCCGCTCTAGGGTGAGCATTGGTGCGGCATGGGCACTGATCGGTAGCAGGGCGATGCCGAGCGCCACTACAAATCCGATGGGCTTGGGCAGGATCATGGACCCCATTGAAGACGAATCGCTGCAATAAACCTAGAATAAGGCGTGTGGGTCGCCCTGTGCTCGGCTTGGCCAAAGAGCCAGAGATGTTGAAAGCAATGGGTCCCCCCATCTGGAAATCAGCGGACTAGAACTCCAGCTACCGGAACCCGTAGTCCGGTGCTCATCGAGTTGCTGTGATCTCAGCCCGACCACAATTGAGAACCTTCTCAGCCCTTTAGGACTGGGCAGGGACACGGCCTAGGCGAACAAACCGTGCGCCACCGAAGATAAAAATGGGGCCAACCCCTCCTAGAAGGGGGTGGCCTAGCCGATCAAGCTTGGAGCCTGGACAAGCAGTTTAGGGTGATCGGTAATCTGAATTCAAGCCCAGATGACATCGGCTGATGTGGGGCTGCTATTGCTAAAGATAGCAATTAACTCATCCTGATTTGAGCCAGTGAGGTTCAACTTACCGTTACCATTGCGGTCCCAGTAAAGCGAGGTGTTGCCCTGGCTTGCTGACGTTAGGTAGCTGGCGCTAAAGAGTTGAATCTTGTCAACACCACTTGTGAAATCCTGAATGCGGGCATAGTCCCTGAGGCCAGAATTACCATTAATTCTGTCGTCATAGAAGAGCCCTCGTTTGTCCCCCAGTACGAATACATCGGCACCGGAGCTTCCCGTGAGCACGTCGATCTGACTACCCCCCATGGCCTTGGTAGAAGTGCCACTGGCCAGAACTCCGCTAATGCGGTCATTACCAGTGCTGCCGGTGATGATGTCAGAGCCAGTCGTTCCCCAGAGCACTTGGTTGGCAACCGGGGGGGGCGGGCTATCGATCACGTTGATGCTGGCCTCGGCAACTGGACTGCCAGGCACATTGGCTTGAAAGAGCGAGACCAGCAAGCTTTCGTTCCCTTCCAGGATGGAGTCAGCAAGGACTGTGGTGCTGAAGCTGCCACGGCCACTGGCATCGATGCTGATCGAGGCCGTGAGACTCCCCGAGGCAAGGTCTCCAGCACTGATGCCGACGCCCGAAAACTTCAGGCTGAGGATTGTTCCAGCAGCAACATTGGTGGTGGTGACCGCGATGGCCAGGCTGCCGCCTTCATTGACGCTGGTTGGGGCCTGCAAGGTGAAGCTTGGCGGGGTTGGGGGAACACTGGTGCCTGCTAGGGCAAACGGGTCGGCCGTGCCGGCCACAACAGAGTTCACCAGGGAGCCGGCCTTGACGCCATCGGTCAGCAGCAGACCGGCCACATGGGGGGCCGCCATCGAGGTGCCACCGAGGTAGGCGAGTTGTCCGCCCTGGAAATAGGACAGCACCCCCACACCTGGTGCCGCCACATCGACGTCGTCAACCGCGTCGCTGGCATCAAGCCGATCCCAGTTGGACCAGCTGGCCATTGTGTAGGTTGAATCGACGGCTGAGACGGTATAGACATTGGGATGGTCACCGGCATCGGCGGGTGAAAACCCATCAACGTCTTGACCGCTGTTGCCAGCAGCGATTGAGAAACGAATCCCCTGGTTGGCGGCATTGAGGATTGCATTGGATAGGGAACTACTAAGACCACCGCCCAGGCTCATATTGATCACCACCTTTGAGCGGTCCAGGCCGTTGGTATTGATCACACCCACGGCATAGTTAATCGCATTGATGATCGATGTGATCGTTGCACCACCGCCACTATTGCCAAAGACCTTGAGGGAAACCACTTGGGCGCCGGGGGCAACGCCCACGACCCCTTTGCCGTTAACAAGGGCTGCAATGGTGCCGGCGACGTGGGTGCCGTGACCAACGCCGTCACTGAAAGCGCTTTCTCCAGCAATAAAGCTCTTCGACCAAGTGCTATTGAGATTTAAATCGCCAGTGGTGTCGAGAACACCCGAATCAATCACAAACACCGTGCTCCCGATGCCGATATTGCCCTTGCTGCTGACATCAAGTCCATTCCAAACAGCCTTAACTCCCCAAGGCAGGGTTTCACCACTAGCGCTGGTTGTGTCACCATAGGTGGTGGCATTAAGGCCAATGTCTTCGAGGCTGTAACTTGCGTTGAAGGCTTGCCCGGCCTTCTCTGGTTTCTGCCAGAGAAGCTTTTTGAACGCCATCGATACGGAGCCCTCGTCCTCGTTGGAGAGGCCTGGTTCAACGGTCACCGGCGGCATCATCGGCACCGCTCGATCTTGTTCAATGCTGCGGATTCCTGGTATCTGGCGCAGTAACTCGGCCTGGGGATCGCTCAGATCGACGCTGAAGGCACCCAGTTGATCAAACAATTGGCGTGGACGCAGATCAGGGGAGACATCGCCTAGGAGCGCTCGAACCGTCGCCGGCAGATTGCTTGGCAAGGGCACTTGCTCGAGGCTCACCACATAGGTGCGAGTGCCAGCGACGCCTGATGCCGGCTCCGCCTGAAGGGCCTCAAGGCTAAGGTTTGAACCAATCCCATCCTGCTGGCTCCAGCCAGGCTCGAGGCTCCACAATTCGAACAGGGAGGGATCAATGAAGGAGATACTTTTACCTTTTGACATGATGTCTAAGTATTTAAGTAGGGCAGGAGCCAATGGGTATCCACCCTTAGGTGGACGAGCCAATACTAGCGGGCCAAGATGGTTAGCCCCTTAGGTCCTGTAAGCCCTGGCCTCCAGCATGGCTAGAGCCAAACATGGCAAAACCCTGTGCTGGAGGGCGATTCGGGCTGGAGGCGTCAAGGTTGAGTCACATTCAGACATACGTTCGGTGGTCCCTGTGGTCCCTGGATCGGTCGCCCAAGGCACGGCATCCACCCCGATCGCCAACTAGACGAAGCCGGGCCAAATCAAATCGATGATCGGGGCCGCGTTTGAGCGGATGCCAAAGTAGCCGTCCAAATCAGCAGGCTAAGCCGCACGTAGGTTCCGATTGGAAAGGATTAGGGACTGGGTGATTTTGGGCAGGACCCAAGCCACTGCATTCAGGTGGCTGCCCGGTCCCATCCAGTGAAGCGCAGCGGAACCACCCAACCAAGGCGACCATTCACCGCCCTTGGTCCAGTTGCACCATGCAGGCTCCTGCTAGGAGCCCAACCACAGGAAGTGGATGGCCAGGGGAGTGCTGGGCCTCTGGATGGAAAGGCATGCTGAAGAGCCAACAGTCCGATTTCCCCCTCATACGCCATTCCCGTGAAATTCGTCTGCCGGAGCAAGGCAAGGGAGATCTTCAGCGCCAATGGGTTCACCGAGCTTGAGCATTTTAATACGCGGATGATTAATCTCCCTGCTCCCTGCTCTCTGCTTTTGGCTAATTGCCCCCAATTACTGTAAATTTAATCATGCTTTTCCCGCGAGTTGCTTGGGACACGCATCCTAATTCTAAGCATGGCTCGCATGTTAGCAAAACTGTTTGTGTAGTTAGATTGTCAATATGCTTTCATTCCTTAACATCTGCAGCTCATGCTAGGCCGTGGCCTTTATTCTTTGGCTGTGGAACCCATAGGTCTACAGGTTTTGCCTAAAACCACTAGGAGCTCGATGATGCGCCGAACCTTTGCCTACCTGTTGCTGACATTGGTTGTGGTTTTAACGTTGACCGCTAACCTTGTCCAGGCGCAATCTACCAGCGCCATGCTGGCGCCCCATCACCTGCCTCAGCTGTGGGCTGACCTGCTGGGTGGCGAACCGAGTTCTACGAGGGCGGTTTTGAAGCTGTCTAAGTACCCAGATTTAACAACGGATTTCTTCGCCTCCAAATTGTCGCCATTGAAAATCACAAAACAGGAGCTTCTTGGCGCTATCACGGAGCTAGGCAGCGACGACGATAAGAGATGGCGGGTCGCCTATCAGCACCTTAGCTATTTTGATCCAAGACTGGCGATGGGCCTTGAAGAGCTTTTGTCCCTCGATATTGTTCAAACGTACCCCGCCCGTCATCGTCTTGTTGATGTGCTCTCGGGATTGTCAATTGATGATCCACGGTCGGCAATCCGCCAGCGTTACAAAGTCATCAAGCTTGACAAGGGTGTCACTCCTGATGGCGACGACGTTTTCAACTTTCGTGGGGGTGATACTGAGATTGATTATCGTGTGTCTTGGTGGGCTGAACCCAGGTTGGAGAGGCTAAACGTTTGGCCCATGAATGAAGGCGCGAAGAAGGAGTGGACGCGGATCGTAAGGGCGCTGGCACTGCTTGAAAGTTTTGATTCACCGAGGGCGAGAGATGTCATTGAGTCGGTTGCGAAGGGCCATCTTGATGCGCAGCCAACGAAATTTGCGAGGGCGATCCTTTCTTTGCAATCTAAGAAACAATAGGCTCATTCTAGCTTGTAGACACTTTTGATTTGAATTCACTCTTCTTGGACTTGTTTTTAGGCTAGGAATCCATTGTTGATTTAAGCGTGCATGCGGCCTAGGTGTTGAGCAAACGTTCCAGGGTGACAAAGCGATAGCCACGACGTCGTAGGGCGGGCACCACCTGGCGCAGTAAAGCCATCGTTGCCGGCAACGTATCTGGCCGATCATGCAGGATCAGGATCGCGCCAGGATGGGCGTTGGTGAGCACGAACCAGCGCATCCAACCCAGCGGTGGGTGGAAAGTGTCCCAAGGGAAGATCGAACCCAACACAAGGCGATATCCCCTTTCAGCGACACTGCGAAGCATGGATCGCCGTATCCAGCCACCACCCGGACGAAACCAGCGCAGGGGAAGTCCCTGGGGTGAAACAACGCGCTGGAGCTCGTTGGCGGCCTGATCGAAGGCCCGGCGGAATGATTCGGCACTAAGACAGGCGGAGATGCTGTCTTCGTTCATATGGTGGCCGATCCCATGGCCTTCGCAGAGGGCTCGCCCGATAAAGGCAGAATTGCCCTGATCAAGGTGGCCACTAATCACGAAAAGGGTAGCTGGCACCTCCAGCTCCCGCAGTAGGGAGAGCAGGGCCATGCTGCCGCCTCGAGGCGGGCCATCTGCCTCTGGGCTGGGGCCGTCGTCGATCGTGAGGGCTAGTTCCCGGCGCTGGCCATCGCCGCAGAACATCACATCTGGTAGCAAGGGCTTCAGCAGCACCCTCACCAGTAGGGAGGGCCTGATTACGACAAGAACTGCCGTTAGGCTGGCCAGTAAGGCGATGAAGGCACTGATCGAGCTAAATTTCATGGGCTTCCGGCTTTAGGTTGAAGGATGTTCAACTGTGCTGTGTACAGTAAAGGCATTTTCTTTCGACTTGTCGATCCAATCCTCGGCTTTGCTTTTACGATAATAAGCCGTAAGGCTTCATTTCTTCGATCCGGTAGGCAAGCAAGATGGCATCGGGTGTTAGGCAGGTCTGCATCGATCTGGGGGCCCTGCTCCGCACCTGAAAACAGATATTTCTAACAAGGGTGGCCATCGAACTGGCCTCTGACCATACAGAGTCCATAGCAAGATGTTCTGTAGCGAATCGGCACAATGAACGATTAGTTGGTCTACCAGCTGTGTTCTGTGTATATTATAATAAAGAGATGATCCGCCGGTTGCCTTTACGCTGCCTCACTGGTGCTGCGCTGAAGTTTGCCCATGGGAGGAGCTGCCCTCGGTCGGCATTCGGGCTGTGAGCGAGGGAAATTGGCGGCAAAACGGCGCGGTGGAGACCAAAACTGAGTTCGCGTACCAATTTTGAGTCAAACCCTTGACCAGGAGTTGAGCATGTCATTTCCGTGGACGCACGCTGCGCAACGAGGCAGAATCTGCTGCGCAAACAGGTAAAAGTTTGCACATGTGGCAGCTAATGGTAAGGCGACTTATAAGTGGATCTAGTTTGTTGCCCGTCCATGCCGTTCCGGTGGGACCATTCGGTGGTCGCCCTCTGCGGTTTGGCACTGCTGACGGGCTTTAGTTCTCCCCCTCCAGACGCTAGTCAACCCGTGCCCGTTGACACGATTGAGCTGCGCCCCACGGCCTTCCGGAAAGAGGTGGTAACGATCAGCACCCTCGATGCGGTGGAGGCGGTGCAGCTTGCTGCCCAGGCAGGCGGACGGATCCTGGATCTGCGCATTCGACAAGGAGTGCAAGTGAAACCGGGTCAGTTGCTGGTGGTGCTCAATCAGGAACAATTACAGGCGGAGGTATCCAGCCTGCGCTCTGCCCAGGCCAAGGACCGGCTCAACTACCAACGCTTCGATTATCTTGCGCGGGTGGGGGCCGCCAGTGCTCTGCAGCGCGATGAGCTGCGCCAGGCCTATATCTCCGCCACCGCCAGTCTGCGGGCCCGCGAAGCAGATCTCGCCTTCCGCGACCTGCGCTCGCCGATCGCCGGTGTGATCGGTGATGTGACGGTCAAGGTGGGAGATGTGATCCGAGCCGGTGACCCCTTTACTAGGTGATCCGAAACGGTGAACTCACCGCCCGCATCGAGGTGCCGGCCCGACTGCGCAACCGGGTGCGGCTTGGCCAGTTGGTGAGCCTGGAGGATCCCGTCAGCAGCCAGCCGGTGGCGCGTGGTGTCGTCGCGTCGATTGATCCCAGCGTCAATGTCGGCGACCAGGTGCTGCTGGTGAAGGCCACCACCAACAACCGTGACGGCAACCTGCGCAATGGCCTGCGTCTGCGCAGCCGCCTCGTGCTCGACAGCATCACCCAACCGTCGGTACCGGTGAGCGCTGTCTTCCAGTCCTCCGGCCAGAGCTATGTCTGGCGCCTCGGCACGCTGCAAGACCTGGAGCGCGATCCGGCCCAGGCCCCCCTGGAACGGCTGCGCCGCCTGCCGCCCACCAGCCGCTTCGCCCTGCAGACCCGCGTCCAGCTCGGGCCGGTTCAGGACGGCCGTTACCCGCTGCTCAATGGTCTTGGCACCAATGCCCGTGTGATCACTAGCAACCTGCTCAGCCTGCGCCATGGCTTGCCGGTGCAGCTGGCGCAGGCCTCGCGCTAGGGGAAGGAAAGAAAATGTCTGCCTCTGACCGCTTCATCCTCAGGCCGGTGCTCACCACGGTCTGCAGCCTGCTGATCGTGATCGCCGGGCTGATCGCCCTGCCAATCCTGCCGATCGAGAGTCTGCCCGACATCGCACCACCGACGGTGCAGGTGAGTGCCCGCTATACGGGCGCCGATGCGGTGAGCGTCGAAGAGGGGGGCACCGCGGTGCTGGAGCAACAGATCAATGGGGTGGAGAACATGGAGTTCATCACCTCCACCAGTGCCGCCGATGGCAGTAGTGCCATCAGCATCGCCTTCGCCAGCGGCACCGATGGCGCCATCAATCAAGTGAATGTGCAGAACCGGGTGGCCCTGGCCGAACCGCAATTGCCCGCTGAGGTGCGCCAGTCGGGTGTGACGGTGAACCAAGCCTCCAACTCGATGCTGCTGGTTTACAACCTGGTGAGCAGCGATCCGGATCGCCCTTACAGCGTCGAGACCCTCAGTGGCGAGCTGGATCAGGGACTGACCGACCAGGTGCGGCGGGTGCGGGGTGTGGGGGAGCTCACCTATTTCGGCAACCGCCGTCTGGCCGTGCGGCTGTGGCTCGATCCCGACCGCCTCACCCAGCAACACCTCAATGCCGCCGATGTGGTGACCGCCCTGCAGAGCCAGAATCGCCTGGTGCCGTCCGGGCGAATCGGGGGAGCACCGGCGCCGGAGGGCCAGCCGTACACCTTCACGGTGCAGCTGCAGGGGCGGCTACTGAAAAACGAGGATTTTGAGAATCTGGTCCTGCGCAATACGGGCGATGGGGCGCTGGTGCGGTTGCGGGATGTGGGCCGCGTCAGCCTTGGCGGTGAGACCTACGACATCAACGCCACCGATATCCGGGGCGTGCCCTCGGTGGGCCTGGCGATCTATCAGCTCAGTGGCAGCAATGCCCTGGAGGTATCCCAGGGGGTGGAGAAGGTGCTGGCGGAGTTCCAGGCGGGCCTGCCGCCGGGGATGAAACTCGAGAAGATCTACGACGTTACCGATTTCATCAGCGCCTCGATCGAGGGAGTCAGTCACTCCCTGCGTGATGCGGTGGTGCTGGTGGTGCTGATCCTGTTCCTGTTCCTGCAGGACTGGAAGGCGACGCTGGTGCCAGCGATCGCCATTCCCGTAGCACTGGTGGGCACCTTTGCGTTCGTCAAGGTGTTTGGTTTCAGCCTCAACCAGCTCACCCTGTTCGGCCTGGTGCTGGCCACCGGCTTGGTGGTCGATGACGCGATCACCGTGATCGAGGGCACCGCGACGCGGCGCGCCGAGGGTCTCACGGCCCTGCAGGCAGCCAAAGCAACCATGGAGGAGCTGTTCGGGGCGGTGCTGGCCACCTCATTGGTGCTGTTTGCCGTGTTTTTGCCGGTGCTGTTCTTCCCCGGTGCCACCGGCACGATTTACCAGCAGTTCGCGGCCACGATTCTGTTCGCGATCGCCATCTCCACCTTTAACGCCCTCACCTTCTCGTCGATGCTCTCGGCCCTGCTCCTCTCCAGGCAAGGGCAGCAGCCCAGCCGCCGCGTCTATGCCATCGCTGGCGCCCTGCTCGGCTTTCTCTACGGCCTATTGGTCAGCGGTGGCGGCGTGCTGCCGGCCGTGGCGATGCTGATCGTGTCGGCGCTGCTCGGCTACGTCCTTAAACAGGTCACAGGTCTGCCGTTGCTGCTGCCGGCCTGCGGCGTCGGCGCCCTTGCTGGTCTGCTGTTCGCGGGCCTAGCCAGCCCACCCCTGGCGCTGCTGTTCAGCGGCATTGGCGTCAGCACCGGTTAGGGCACCCCCTGGCTCTTCCAAGCGTTTAACAGCCTCTATGGGCGGGCCGAACGCGCCTACGACGGGGCCCTCAGCGGCGTTCTGCGCCATCGGGGCGTGGTGATGGCCAGCCTGCTGGGCGGCCTTGTGTTGACCGGGGTGGCCTTCAATGCCATTCCCTCCGGCTTCGTGCCGGTGGAGGACCAGGGCTATGCCATCGGCATCGTCCAGGCGCCGGAGGGCAGCTCCGACCAGATCACGGGCGCGATCAACCGGAAGGTGGCGGCAATCCTTTCTGAGGACAAGTCGATTAAGGCGGCAGCCGTATTCAGTGGCGCCAGCCTTAGCGGCAATGCCCCCAACCGCGGCCTGTTCTTCCTCGGCACCAGCAACTGGCAGGAGCGCAGCGGGCCAGAGCAGTCCATGGAGGCGATTGTGGCGCGGCTGAACCGCCGCTTTGCCAGCCTGCGGGAGGCCCGGGTGATCGCGATCCAACCCCCCTCGATTCCCGGTTACGGCAACGCTGGCGGTTTCGAGTTCCAGCTCCTCGATCGCAGCGGTGGTCGCCTGTCCCTGCCGCAGTTCTTCAACGCCGCCGGCCGGCTGATTCAGAACGCCAATAGCAAGCCCGAGCTCCAGCGGGTCTTCACCCAGTTCAGCCCTGAAGCGCCCCAGATGCAGATGACAGTGGATCGTTCGCGGCTGGCTTCCCTTGGGATCGATTTCGGTCAGGCGATGCAGACCCTCAGCCTCAACTTTGGCGGCGCCTATATCAATGACACATTCCAGGAAGGGCGGGTGCGGAGGGTGTATGTGCAGGCAGACGCTCCCTATCGCGCCACCCCCCAACAACTGGAGACCCTTTACGTTCCCAATGCCAAGGGCCAGCCGGTGCCCCTGTCGGAGTTTATCACCATCAACTCTGGTACGGGTCCGGCGGTGATTCCCCACTTCAATCTCTATCGCTCAATCAAGGTGGAGGGGGAGGCGGCACCGGGCCAGAGCTCCGGTCAGGCGATCGTCGCGATTCAAAAGGTGTTCGATCAGCTCGGGGTGCGTGGCATCAGCTCCGACTGGACCGGCCTGTCGCGCGAGGAGGTGAAGGCCGGTTCGCTGGCGATCGTGATCTTCGCGATGGGCATCCTGGTCGTCTACTTAGTGCTGGCGGGTCAGTACGAGAGCCTCAGCGATCCCCTGATCATCTTGATGACGGTGCCGACCCCCATGCTCGGGGCGCTGCTGTTCCTCAGCCTGCGGGGGGAAGTGCTCAACATCTACGCCCAGGTGGGGCTGGTGATGTTGATCGGCCTGGCGGCCAAAAACGGGATTCTGATCGTGGATCTAGCCAACCAGCGCCTTGCTGAGGGGCTGTCGGCTTTGGAGGCAGCCCGGGAGGCCTCCAAGGCACGGCTGCGGCCGATCGTGATGACGGCGATCTCCTCATTGTTCGGCTTCCTGCCGTTGGTGCTCGCCAGTGGCGCCGGTGCCCGCAGCCAGACCTCCCTGGGCACGGTGGTGTTCGGTGGCCTGCTGGCGGCCACCCTGCTCAGTCTGTTTGTGGTGCCTGTGTTCTACGTGGTGATGAAGAGCTGGCTCGGCGGTGGGCCGGTGGGCCATGCCTCCGCGTTAATGGAGGCAACGGAAACGGCGCCGGAGCAAGGCCCATGAGCCCAGGCAGCGCTAACCGTCGGCCGCCCGAGGCGCCTGTGCTGGCGGCCCTGCTGGCGGGACTGGTGCTTGGGGTGGCCATTGCCCTGCTGCTGCAGGCGGTTACCGCGCGCACGGCAACGCCGCTGTCGCCGACGCGCGCACTCTGGCAACTGGCTCTAATGGCGTTTGCGGGGGGGCTCTCCGGCTTTGCCCTCAGCACGGTGAGGGCGCTTCAGGCCTCCAATCCCGATCCCGACTACCACCGGGCTCGGCGGCCTAGGGCGCCGAGCCCGCTCCCGCGGCGCCGGCCATGAACCCTGAATGGCGGCTCGACCCTGCATCAGGGTGGGCAGCGGCTGCCCGAGCTTGTCCGGCTTGAGGGGATCAGCGCGGGCCTGTGCAGTGTCCTGAATGGTGAGCCTGCTGATCAGCACCCCCATCACGGCTGCGATGTCGAAGGTTGCCTCTACGGCCCTCATTACGCGCACCATGCTGGCCGGTGCCGTCATCGGGATGAGATTGCCGAACCCCATCGTGGTCAGGCTCACGAAGGCGAAACACTTCGATTGCGCAAAGTTCAAGCTACATCGACTTCCCGTTGAACCGCCCTCCGACTACCCAGTCGTACTGCAGTACCGACACCTGCTCCCAGCTCGTTCTTTGACTGAGGCTGTCTTGGTGACTATCAAAAGGGCGTCGGGTCTGGCCACCTCCAAGGGGGCACTGATGGTGCCACCCGCAGCCACCCCCCCTTCCGCAACCCTTTCCACTCAATCAACACTGGCAACTCGGCCCCGCTGCTCACGCCAATCGCTTAGCCAAGACGCAAGCCCTCGATGCCCTGCCAGGCCAGATAAACCGCCAAGGCAATGCTCACCAACCCAACCAGCAGGTTGCCGTTGGCAAACAACCACTGTTTGCCCCGCTCTAGCAGGCTCAACACCCGCTCGGGGCCGGCCAGCACCAGGGTCAGCAGCGGTGCCAGCAGCAAGCTGGCGCTGACCAGGCTGAACAGTCCTGTGGCGAGCAGTTCCGTGCCAATACCAAGCCCTGCGGCCAGCAGGCTGCCTGCCGTCTTGGTGAACAGGAACAGAGCATCGGGTCTGGCCACTTCCAAGGCGGCACTGATGGCCAACAGGAGTGGCAGCGGCATGGCGCCGAACTGATCCAGCTTGCGGGTCCAGCCCGGTGGCTCCGATCCAACATCCTCCTTGTTGAGCAGCTCCTTGATCCCCAGCCCAAGAAGGGCGCCGGCGGCCAACAGATCCAGGCCGGTGCGGTGGTTGCTGCCCATGTCCATGCTGAGCAAGAGCCCATGGCCGACGGTGAGAAGCAGCGCCACCGCAAGGGCGGCGGTGATCATCCAGCCAGCCACAAACCAGCCGCCACGTTGCAGGGGCCTGGGGCCGAGCAACAACAGCAACAGCAGACCAAGGTGCAGCGGCGACAGGCCGATCGCCAGGCCAAAGGCGGCCAGCTCAGCAAACAGAGCACCCAGGCCCTGGCTTGCGACCCCAGGATCAGCCATGTCGAAAATCAGTTCAGTGAATAATATTCAGCCCTCCCCGTACAACGGATCAGGGATGCCCTGAAAACCCCTCCGAGGCTGGGTTGCACAAGTCCCTCCCTGGAGTCTTGGCGATTGCGTCGGATGTGTCAGGGGGGGGAGTACAGGCTCCCGAAGCGGCGCCGAGATTGGGTTTGGTGAGGGGGCTGGGCGCTGGTGTAACTAAAGATTTGGTCTTGGCGGGTGGCGTCGTCTAGTCCGCCAGCCTGTCTCCAATGACGCTTTGCGCCAGATAGGACCAGCGCAGAGATTCCAGTATTCGGAAGCGAGTCCAGGCGTTCTCATCGACGAGGACGCTCGGGCCTGCTGCAGAGCAGCGGCTTGACCGCGGATATCCCCTTCAAACACACAAACTCAACCGGCAAAATGCTCTCACCTTCCGAACTCCTCACCGCCAATCCAAAAGAAAGGGGCTTTCCACTTGATGACCACCTGCACCAGCTCGCCTGTCACCTAACGGCTGGTGACTGCGGATCGGGCCCTAGCCAGCCTGGCTTCCAGGTGGAGCTGCTCCAACCAGCCGATGCCCTGACCCCTGACGTGACGCCCGAACGGGATGGGTTTTCAAGGCGAAACTGCTGACTTTTGCACCCAAGACCCTTAACAAGAAGCTGGACTGGATGGCTCCCTCTGCAAAGCAGAACTGCTGGCAGCCGCCAAGGCCCTAGGCCGAGGTCATGGGCCAGAGGAGGCGCATGGAAGCGTGATTGGGCGTATGGCATCCAGGCGGGCCTGGGCCATGAAGCAGAGCCGTCGCTGAACTGGTGCTGAAAGTAGTTCGTCCGGGCAGGGGCATGGGCAGAAGCAGATGGCCTCTGCGTGGCCTGGATTTGGTCTGTCGAAGGAGAATGGCCTTATTGGGAGGCGGGTTGTCGGCGATTCAGGACTGGCAATCAGAGGAATCGATCCTCCGGTGGCCTTCAGGAGCTCATTCATCGGGCAGTCGGAGCGCGCCATCGCCCCTTTCCCCAGAGCTTTTGTGTGCCGTTTGTGCGCAAACGACCTGAAAGGGCCAAAAAAGAAGGGTCCCCAGAACCCCGAGAACCCTTGCTGTGACTGTGATCGGGGCGACAGGATTCGAACCTGCGACCTAGTGCTCCCAAAGCACCCGCGCTACCAAGCTGCGCCACGCCCCGCTTTGCACAACATAACTGGTCGGGTGCTGGGGTCAGGCTGCCGAGGGCACCAGCACGGGGGAGGCACTCGACCTGCTGCCATCGATGAACGTCTTAAGGCCAGAAATACACGCTGACAATGATCCCTTTTCAGACCAAGCCAACCAATCCAACCAATGCCTAGCCATCCGATTACGGGCGGGATGGGGCATGGCTCAGGAACTTTTGGATCATCATTATCAAGATCAACTGCGCATCTACTTTTCGCGACTCCTGTTAACTACCATTCATTAGCACAACTCGGATCTGTGCAAAAGACAATCAATCAAGGGAGGCCCATTCGGCGGCAATAAGCGCGAGGGTTCTGAGCATGAGCCTTGCCAATCGGAGATCTACATGTCGGAAGCAAAGGCAATCTCACAAGATAACGAGAGGAAATGACTTTGTCGAGCTTCAACACGAAAAGGCAGTTCTGGGCAACTGGGTTGAAGATTTCTCAAGCAGCCTAGTGAATCTTCGTTAAACAAGAACAGTTGGTATCTTTGCGAGCTTTGGAAGGGCAATAAAAAAGCCCCGCTAATGCGGAGCTAGATCGATGGCTCGGGGGAGACTTGAACTCCCGACCTTGGGGTTATGAATCCCACGCTCTAACCAGCTGAGCTACCGAGCCAAGACAGATCCAATCTTAAACGATCGCTTGCCTGGGCCCAGGGCAGGCAGGCTTCAGGCTCGAGCTGGCAGGAAGGGCAGGGGGTTAACGGCGCCACGGCCGGGGGAACGGATCTCGAAGTGCAGGTGGGGGCCGGTGCTGTTACCGGTGCTGCCCATCAGCGAGATCACCGATCCTTGCTCCACAAGCTCACCAACGCGCACCACGATCTTGCTGTTGTGGCCGTAAAGGGAGCTGCTGCCATCCTCATGCTGGAGTTCGACCAGGTAGCCGTAGCCACCATCGTTCCAGCCGGCACGCACAACCCGGCCGGCCTTGGCTGCCACGATTGGGGTGCCGATGTTGTTGGCCACATCAATCCCCTTGTGCATCCGGCCCCAGCGCCAGCCGTAGCCAGAGGAGAAAATTCCCTGGGTGGGCCAGATCCAGCCGGTTGCGTTGAAGGGGGCGGAGTTAATACCAGAACCTTCCGACCCTTGGATCTCGCCAAAGCTGGGCATTTCAGGCCAGCTCAAGCCTCCGCTAGTGGTGGGGGCAATGCCGAGCACCCTGGCCGTGCGGCCACTGGCAGACTGGGCCACGCGAATTTCGGAGCCCACCACCAGGCGGGCGGCTTCCAGGCCGGGATTAAGCCTGATCAGGTCGGCAAGGGACACTCCTGTGCGCTGGGCGATCTGGCGCAGGGTTTCACCGATGCGCACCACGGCGGACTGCTCTAGCGGCGGCGGAGCCTGGATTGGAGGGGTGCGCCTCAGGGCGCTGGTATCGAGGGAGGACAGGTTTTTGGCCTTTCGGCTGGAGGTCGTTGGCAAGACCAGCCAGTCGCCGGAGAGGAAGCGGTGGTCTTCATTGACCTCATTGAGGCGGGCCAGCTGGGTTTCGTTGACGGAGAGCTGACCAGCCAGCTCTTCAAGCTGGACATCGGAGCGGATCTTGACCCAGAGGTGGTCGGAACTGGGGGGGAGGGAGGCCAGCTGGATCGGCTGGACCGGCTTGGGGATGGAATCGAGGTCGAAGGAAGCCCTGTTATCAGCCAGACCGGGACCAGCGATCGTGCCAGCCACAGCAAGCAGGCTGGTAACTCCGAGGCTGGTTCCGATCCATAAGCAAGGCTTCATGCAAATTCACCCATCGGACAAGACCCAGACGGGAAGCCGCCAGACCTGGGTCGCGCAGACAGTAACGGGTTGAACCCTTCACCGCAAGTCACGATGGCCACAGTTTTGGTCGGACCCTGGAAAAATCACCTATGGCCATGATCCATTCCAGGCCTCAGGGCTCCAGTTGGCGCAGGGCTTCGAAGAGGACCACCCCCACGGCCACCGAGAGGTTAAGGCTGCGCACGCCGCCTCCGTGCTCGATCGAGCCCGCCATCGGGATCGCCAAGCAATGGCTGCAGCTTTGCAGCACCTCCTGGGGCAGCCCATCGGTTTCTCGGCCAAAGAGCAGCCAGTCATCGACGGCAAAGCGCTCCTGGGCATAGGGGCGTGCCCCCTTACGGCTCAGAGCAAGAAGGCGCCCACCCCGATCCAGCCGGTGCTGGCTAAAAGCGGCGAAATCGGCATGGCGATGGAGCTTGACCCAGGGCCAGTAATCCAGGCCTGCGCGGCGCAGTTGCCGGTCGTTGATCTCGAAACCCAAGGGCTCGATCAGGTGCAGCTCGCTGTTGGTGGCAGCGCAGGTGCGCGCCACGTTGCCCGTGTTGGGCGGGATCTGCGGCTGGAACAGCACAACGTGGGGCATGGGATCGGACGCTGGTACTGCGTGTGACTTGGCGAGGTGGTTCTTGGGAACGGCCTTGATGGATTGGCTTAGGCCGGCGGCACGGGTTCCCCGAGAACCATCAGGTTGAGGGCCCGCCCCTGCACCACCAACCAGGCCGCCGCGGCCTGCGCCATTAGCCGTTGCTGCAAGCTGCCGCTGCGATCGCGGAAGAGCCCCCCAATCGCTGTCGGTGGCACCACCCCCCAACCCACCTCCTCACAGACCAGCAGCACCGGCGAGCGTTGCTGGGCGAGGGCCGAGAGCAAGCGCTCCTGACGCTGAAGCCAGGCTGTTTCCTCCAGGTCCAGGTGGTGGGCTAGCCAGGTGCCCAAGGAGTCAATCAGCAGGAGGGGGGCGGGATCGGCCGGGCTTGCGGCGCCTACCCCGTTGGGTCGTGGGGGATCCGAGGCCTGGTCCTGGGGACGAGAGCCCTCGGGGATTCGGATCGACAAGGGCCAATCTCCTCGCCCTTGGGGTAGGGCCGATCGGATTGCGGCCCCTGATCGGCCTTGCTCTAACGCTGTTTCGAGGTCACCCCCCACCTCCAGGGTTGTCCAATGGCTGGGACGCCGTTGGCGATGCAGCAGCACGCGCTGCTGCCAGGCGTCATCTCCGGGGCGGTCCGCACCGGTCGCCAGATAGGTGACCGGTAATCCGCTGCAATCGGCGAGATGCTCGGCCCAGCGACTCTTGCCACTGCGGCTTGGTCCGCTGACCAAAATCAGACCTGCTTGGTTCGGTAGGCCTCGGCGGGATTGGCTCTCGTCGCCATCCCGTTCAACCCAATCAACCCCCCCCATTCATGCTGTGGAGGGTTGCCACCGACGAAGGCGACACCCGGTTGAGATAGCGGAAGATCCAATATTTCAAGATTGTGGCCAGCACCACCGGGAAGGTGGCGATGAACAACATGATGAAACTTTCGTGGTGGGGTAGACCGAAATGATCTTCCACACCCTCTAGCAACACAGTCCATCCCTCGGGGCTGTGGAAGCCAACAAAAATATCCGTAAACAGAATGATCGCAAAGGCCTTTGCACTGTCGCTCAGCCCGACAAGAACCTCATCGAGAAAGCCACGTAAGACTCGGATGTCGCGTTGGCCAAACCAGCAAACAGCTATAAATCCTAGAAAGCCACAGGCATCTGCGATAATATTTTTAATGGCATTATTGCTTTCTCGATCAGCGTCATTCCTGAGTTCCTCTGCCTTTTCAGCTAGAGCCGACTGCATTTCATCGCGACTCGGTGGTGTTTTTCCAGCAAGCAGGGCTTCAAACTCAACCTCGGATTGATAAAGCCGTAATTTCTTAATTGCTTCCTGCTGTAGGTGGGGCTGGGGGTAGCTCAGAATCGGCATATCCCTTGAATACAAATCCACCAGCGGGGAGATGACCACGTTGCGGCTTACCTGTTGGATCAGGAGCGGAACTAGCAGCAACAGCAGCAGGATCCGTAGCGACACCAAGGTTGAATCGCGTCGGCGCCGGAACCCGGCCACCATCGTGGCCTCGGCCTCGGGATCGAGTTGGCGCCTTACCCCGTCAAACACGTTCAGCAGGCTGCTGGGCAGCACATTCGGAGAACGAGCCATGCTGGGCAGGGGAGTTTGCCGGCCGTAGCGGGACACAACACTTTCAATCAGCTGCAGCTGGCGGTGTTCCTGGCCATCGAGTTGGCCCCGGTTTTGCTCCAACTCCTCCAGGGAGGCGCGGCACAATTTCAAGGCCGCCTTGAAACGGCGCAGGATCTGGGCCTGGGTCTGGCGCGGGATGCCGAGCTCCAGCTCGGGCCGTACGGGCCTGTCGTTGTAGTACTCCAGCTCGAACCCCTGGATGAGCAAGGCCGCTTCATAGGCCCGCTCAAGATCGCTAGTCAGGTCCGAGGCCTGGGCCCGTTCAAAGGCCGTCATCCAGTCAGTCAGCGGCATAGTCGCGTCAACGGGAGAAGACCCACCAGGTGATCATCGGCACCAGTGTGCCGACGGTCAGTAAAACGACCACCCATGTCAGGGCATTGCTGGATTGGGTTTCATCCCGGCTGGGCACGTTCGACTCCACCGCCATTCTTTCGATTAATTGGGGTGGGCCCGGATCTTGGCCATCCCTAAGCACGGAGGCCAGCCGGTCGATCCCATCAATCGAGGCTTGGCGATAGCGGGCCCCTTCGCGCAGGGGCAGGCCCATGGTGCTTGTGCCCGTGCTCGACAACAGGGCGGCGGGTAACTGGTCCAGCAGGTCGTTGGACACCACCACGGCCGCGGTGTTGTTTTGGGCCTCGATCAAAAAGAGCAGCTGGCCGTCAGCGGTGGTCTTGCCATCGCCCTGCCAACGGTCTAGGAGCTGGTCGCCCAGGTCGCCTAGATCGAGGCCGTAGTCAAGGCGCCTCAGGGTCACGAGCCGGGCCTGGATGTGGTCATCCTCGAGGGCAGCGAGCCGGTGGTCGAGGTCCTTGATCGAGGCACGGCTGAGCAGGTCGGCCGTGTCGAGCACCCGATTCAACGGGGGACTGGCGGGAAACTCCTGGACACCCATGGCCAGGGCCGCCTGGGCGGGCAGTAGGCAGGCGAGGCTGAGCAGCAGGGCCCAGCACAGCCTGGGCAGGAAACGCAGGGGGGCCAAGGCAGATGGCAGTTGCATGGCCCCCAGTTTGACCTCAGCTGGCCCGACTGTGACAACCTTGGCCCAATCCTTGCACTGGAGCGATGGCACGGCCTGCTCTGGCCTGCCTAGGCGTCGGTCTTGTCGCCCTGCTGCTCAGCCTGATCAACCAGTTCAGCGCGGCGGAGTTGAGCCCGCCCCTGGTGCGGGCCTCCGTGCTCGCCAGCCTGCTGGCGGTGGGCTTTCTGTTGGTTGCCACCCTGTGGACCCGGGCCGTGCCCAAGGCACCGGAGCGGGTGGCCCTGGAGGGTCCCCAGGGCCTCGAGCTCGACGAGTCTCTGCCAGAGCCCCTCAAGCTGGAATTGGCCTGGGGCAGCCAGCTGCTATTAACCGCCACGCCAGGGGCGACCGTGCTGTTGCTCTGGCGGCAGCGGACCCTGCTGCGCCGCGGCCTGTTGGGGAGCGGTGCCGTTCTGGTGGGCCCCATTGGCCAGCGGGCCCTGGCCACAGGTAAGGCCATTTCCATGGTGAATCTGGCCCTCTATCCAGGCCGGGATGAATTTGTCGCCTTACCTGCAGGCCTGCCCGCCCTCGTGGTTCAGCCCATCGGCAGCGAAGGGTTGCTACTCCTGGGTGGCTGGTCGCCCCGCTGCTTTAGCCGCAGTGATGAACTCTGGCTGGAGGGCTGGGCCCGCAAGCTCAGAACGTCACTGGAGCAGCTGCCTGAGGTCGGGGGGCCTGCTGGGACCCAGCCCCCCGCGGCTTCGCTCTCGGGGAATTCGCTCCAGGAGGTGGCAGGGTTACCTGGGACTGCACCCGCGCCCCCGGCGAACTGAACACCGCCAGTCCATTGGTGCCAATCCGGCCCTGGAGCTGGTCAGCCCTAGTGATCTGCTGGTTGGCCTGGCGGCGCACAACCACCGAACCCTGGGCCCGGATCTGCCCATTGGGCCAATGCCAGAGGCACTCTTGGGCTTGTAGTTCCTCTCCGGGCTGCAGCAATTGACAGGCCTGGGGAATGGCCACCGTTTCGTTGTCCAGGTTGATGGAGAGGCGATCGCCCCGCACCTGGAGGCGATCAATGCGAGCCCGGAAGGGCAGGTCGCTGCTGAGGCGGCGGGCTGCCAAGTCCCAGACCGTGCGCTGCGCCTCCAGCACGGCCTTCCGGCTGGAGTCAACAACTTGAACCGGTGCCTCCAGGGCCAGCCGTTGCTGGCGCAGATTGCCACCCAGGGCGCTGGCCCGCAGGGTCTGGCCTGATCGGTTGGCTTCCTGGTGATTCCCCAGCACCGGTCCAGTAGCTACCAGAACGCCAGATCTGGGGTGCCAGGTGACCGATGTTGCCGTTAGGACCAGGTCGGCTGGCCCCACGCCCACGGGATTCGCTCGCCCCTTGGGTGCCGTAGCCCATTGCTGTAATTGGGGGTTGCCCCTCAGTTCAAGCCGGTCCTGCAGCACATAAAATCGGGCGCTCTCGGCCCTGAGCCGGGAGCGGTGGTCGCTGGCCCAGGGGCGCCGGTCAATTTCCATCAGGTCGCGGCGGGGAATCCAGCGCAGCTGGTCGGCATGGATTCTTACGGGATCGGGACCCAGCAGGGTGACGACCACCGCCCCCTCGAGCTGGATCACCTCACCGTTGTTGAGCACCGTGCCGCCGTTGGCGCGGATGTCGTAGTGGGGCTGGCCGTTGCGATAGATCAGGCCTCGGGGTTGGCGGGCCTTGGCTAATCGTTTGTCGATGGCGTAGCGGGCCTCCGGGCTCGTGAGTGACCAGGCCGGACGGCCCTGGGCATCCTGTTGGCGCAAATCGAGGGACCGAAACAGGAACGGTTCCACCATCTCCTGCTTGGGAGTGGTGCTCTCGCATCCAGCCAGTAGGCCGAGGGCCGCCAACAGGGGCAGCACTTTGGCGAGACCCTTGTGGCGCCGCCCTGTCACAGGGGCCCATCCAGCTCGAGCCGTGCCATCACCGGAGCCGGTTCGGGCAAGGCGGAGCCCACAGCCAGCTGGCCCCACTGCAGCTGCTCCAACCAGGGGGTGGTGTGGGTTGGGTGGGGACCGGAGCCCAAGGGTTCAAGGGCCAATTGCTGCAGCATCCGCGCCGAGAGTTCGGGCACCAGGGGGGCCAGCAACAGGGCCACCAGCCGGGCTGCTTCCAACACCGCATAGAGGTCAGAGGCCACCTGGGCTTCGTTGCCCTCTTGTTTCATCAGACTCCAGGGCGCCTGGGTATTGAGAAAACCGTTGGCGGCAATGGCCAGTTGCAAGCTGGCTTCGGCCGCCCCACGGAAATCAAGGGTTTCCAGGCAGGGGAGCACCACGGAGATGGCGGTGCTGGCCGCCTCAGCCAGGGGGTGGTCAGCATTTTGGGCGGCACCGGCAGGGGGCACGGTGCCTTCGAACCAGCGGCGCGCCATGGCGCTGGTTCGGTTGAGCATGTTGCCAATCGTGTTGGCTAGGTCGTTATTCACTAGATCGACAAAGCGCTGCTGCTGGAAATCGCCGTCATCGCCAAACGGGATATCCCGCAGCAGATACCAGCGCACCGCATCGGCGCCGCAGCGCTCCAGCAGGGCCTCAGGATCGAGCACGTTGCCGATCGATTTGCCCATTTTTTGGCCTTCGCGGGTGAGGAAGCCATGGCCAAACACCTGCTTGGGCAACTCCAGTCCGGCCGAGAGCAACATCGCCGGCCAGTAGACGGCATGGAAGCGCAGGATGTCCTTGCCGATCACATGGACCTGGGCCGGCCAGCCCCGCTGGCTGAGCTCCCCTAGGCCGGCTTCGCTGCTTGACCCAGCTTCGGCTCCATCTAGTAGAGCCGTGAGGTAACCGACCAGGGCATCGAACCACACATAGAAGGTGTGACCGTCATGGCCTGGCACCGGGATGCCCCAGGGCAGGTTGACCCGGGAAATGGAAAAGTCGCGCAGGCCCTGGGCCACGAAGTTCTGCACTTCGCGCCGGCGGCTCGCCGGCTGGATGAACTCCGGTTGGGCGATCAGGGCTTCGATCTGCTCCTGGTAGCGAGAAAGGCGAAAAAAGAGGTTCAGCTCATCGCGCCATTCCAAGGACCGCTGATGGACCGGGCATTGGGGATCAAGGGCGCCGGCCGGATCGTCCTTGAATTCCTCGCAGGCGACGCAATACCAGCCCTGCTGGCGCCCCTCAACCACATCGCCATTGGCCTCAACCCGGCCAAAAAACTCGTGAACGATGCGGCGGTGGCGGGGATCGGTGGTGCGAATAAAGCGGTTGTTGCTGATCTGCCACTGCTGCCAAAGTTGGCGGTATTGGGCGCTGATTCGATCGCAATGGGCCTGGGGGCTTAGGCCAGCAACTTCGGCCGTGCGTTGAATTTTCTGGCCATGCTCATCACACCCAGTAATGAAAATAACGTCTTCACCCTTAAGCCGCTGGAAGCGCGCCAGGGCATCGCAGGCCAGGGTGGTGTAAGCGCTACCGAGGTGCGGTTTGTCGTTGACGTAATAAAGCGGCGTGGTGAGGGTGTAAGTCATCGGCTGGAAACTGGGTCGGCGGTGCAGACGGGCCCGCTGCGCCGCCCAGGCGGCCCCGCGCCGAGGTCGGATCCTAACCAGCGCCTGACCGCGCTCCGGTAGCCAGGGAAGTGCCCACCATGGCGTGGGCGCGAGCCAGCCCCCTGCTAGATCCAAGCCAATCTCGTTCCGTTCCTCCCGCCGCTCCCCATGGTTCTGATCCAGGAACAGGCCGCCGTTGTGGTTTGGGGCGGCGGCACGGGCGGTGTGGCGGCAGCCCTGCAGGCGGCCCGATCCGGTGCTCCCACCCTCTTGCTCACCCCCGGTCCTTGGCTGGGGGGCATGGTGAGTGCCGCCGGGGTCTGCGCCCCCGATGGCAACGAACTGAGCTGCTGGCAGACCGGTCTCTGGGGGGCCTTCCTACGGGAGCTGCAGCGCCAGGAACCGGAAGGCCTCGACCAGAACTGGGTCAGTTGCTTCGGCTATCGACCTGCCACGGCGGAGGCGATCCTGCGGCGATGGGTGGGGGCCGAACCCTTGTTGCGCTGGTGGCCGGAGGTGCAGCTGCTGGCGGCGAAACGGCTCGGCAACCGGGTGGTGGCGCTGGACATCGAACGGGAGGGTGAAGCCCTATGCATTGCGCTGGACCAACTGGTCGATGGCAGCGACCTCGGCGACCTTTTCCCCCTGGTGGGGGCCCCCTACCGGCTCGGCTGGGAGCCCCAGGAAACTTGGGGTGAACCCAGCGCCCCCACCCTTCAGGCCCTGGTGGGGCAGCCCTTTTTCCACCAACAACTGGTGCAATCGCCCACTTGGGTGGTGATGGGCCAGCTCGGGGAGGGGCCGTGCCCGCCAGGCTCCGCCTTAGCCGCTCCTTTCGAAGCTGCCACCGAGGCCTTCGGCCTGGAGCGCACCCTCACCTACGGCCGCTTGCCTGGCGGCCTGGTAATGCTCAACTGGCCCTTGCAGGGCAATGACTGGCACCAGGGCCTAGCGGCAGCGTTCCAGCCCAATTCCACCGACTTCGGCGAGCTGGAGCAGGCCATGCAAGCCCACAGCATGGCCTTTCTCAAGCAATTGATCACGGCAACGGACGGCTGGTTGCAACCCGGCCAGGCCTTTCCCCTTGCCCAAGGTCCCCTGGCTAGCAGCCGCCTCAAGGGCCCTGGATCCCTGGCCCTGATGCCCTACTGGCGCGAGGGTCGCCGCATGGTCGGGTTGGAGGTGGTGATCGAGCAGCAGCTGTTGCCTCCAGGCCCCGGAGAGGCCATCGCTCCCCTACCCCTCGATGGCGACGGCGCCATCAGCTCGATCGCCGTGGGCAACTACCCCAACGACCACCACTACCCGGGGCCGGACTGGCCCCTGGCGGCCAAGAGTTGCCGTTGGGGAGGCCGCTGGAGCGGCACACCCTTCTGCATCCCCTATGGGGCCCTGGTCAGCGCCGGGATCGACAACCTGTTGGCGGCAGATAAATGCTTCAGCAGCAGCCACATGGCCAATGGCGCCACCCGGCTCCAACCCCTGATCCTCAACATCGGCCAGGCGGCCGGCCTGGCGGCTGCCCTTTGCTGGCAGGGCAAGATTCCCCCAGCGGCATTGCCGGTACGCCAACTGCAGGAGGCCCTGCTCAGTGATCCCCAGGCCCCAGCAGGTCCCGTGCCCCTCTGGGACACCCCTTGGCACCACCCCCGCTGGGTGGAGCGCCAACGCCGGGTGCTAGATGAGCCCAGCCTGCTGGGCTGCAACGGCCACTTTGAAGGCGCTTCCGCGCCTAGGCCCCAGAACGGATGTTCGGAACCGCTGGAGTCCCTCTGGCAGGGCTGGATTACCCCCGATGGTTCCGGGGGCTACAGCTTCAGCAATGGCGCTGGCCGCTGGCCCCTGATCACCCTGGAGCCCGCCTTGCATCACTGGTTAGCAGGCTTGGATCGGGCCCAGGAGGTGGAACTGATTGGCTGCCTCAATCCCTGGGGACCATGGCTGCGGGCGTCGCGCCTAGCCCGTTGAACCGGTCAGCTACCCAATCGCGCCTTAAGCAGGTCCCAGGCCGCGGGGACCTGTGCCCCTCTGGCCCGAAAGCCGCAGCAGATCCGCAAACGAATCCACCTCGCGCACCTTCACCACCAGCGCTTCACCCGGTTCACAGGACTCCCGCACCACCACAGGCAGGTCCATGGCCAGGGCGTCGAGGCGCACCAGGGCGAGGCCGTCCTGGGGCTTGAGCCAGCGCAGGAAGAGCCCCTCAATGCTCTCCTGCTGGTGGGCTTCAAACCACACCTGCTGCCAGTGGCGCTGGTCATCGCGGCTGATCTGAATCCCCTGGCGCAGGGCATGATCCAGTTGGTCCAGGAGCACAGCGAGCTCCTCCGCCGGCGTAACGGGCTCGCCAGCGGCCTGGGCCGCCAGCTGCCGCTGGGCGATCAGGTCGCCGTAGCGGCGAATCGGGGAGGTGATCTGCACGTAGGCCGCCAGGCCCAGGCTGAAGTGGGACGCCGGCTGGGCCGTGGTCAAGCCGCGGCTGAGCCCCTTGCGCAGGGTCGCGTGGCGCACCGGACCGGGCGGTAAGGCCAGCAGTTCCGCCTCCGGCGGCAGGGTGCAGTCGGGCTGGCCGCGGTAGGGGAGGGGCAGGCCGGACTCAGCTCCCCAGGAACCCACCACGGCCCCAGCCAGGATCATCGCTTCGGCGACCAGGAGGCGCGACACCGAAGGCTCCACCACCTCCAGTTCCGGCCGGCCATCCTGTTGGCGGATGCGTCCCTCGCTTTGATCCATCTGCAGGGCGCCCTGGGCCTGGCGCCATTGGCGCCGGCGCTGCAAGAGGCCCTCCAGCACGGCCAGCTCCGCATCAGGAGGCGGCGCCAACTCAATCAGCTCATCGGCATCCTCGTAGGTGAGCCTGTAGTGGGGACGGATCCAGGAGCGCTGCAAGTTGTGGCTGGCCACGGCCCCATCGCCATCGAGCTCCACGGCCAAACTCCAGGCCGCAGAGCGTTGGCCCTGGCGCAGGCTGAAGGGGCCCTCCGAGAGGGCGGGAGGGAACATCGGCACGCTGCCACCGGCAAGGTAGAGGCTGCTGGCCCGCCGAAGGGCCTCCTGGTCCAGGGGACTGCCGACGGCCACCAGCCGGCCCGGATCGGCCACATGGACCCAGATGCGCCAGCCCGCCTCACCGTTGGGCTCGAGCGAGAGGGCATCGTCAATTTCCCGAGTGTCGGCGTCGTCGATCGTCACTGTTTTGAGGCCGGTGAGATCAACGCGCTCCTCGTCGCCCGGCCATGCGTCGTCCGAACGGGCAGCCAGGTCCTCCGCCAGGGCCAGGAGCTCGGGGCTAAACCCAGCCGACCAGGTGGTGCCCGCCAGGCTGGGCAGGCGATGGGCGTCCCAGAGGCCCAGGTCACTCAGCAGGCGACGGATGTCGCCACTGCTGGGCCCGCAGCCCGCCGCATGCAGGGCCTGGCGCAGCTCCGGACCCGGCGGCCCCGCGTCTTCGCCCAGGGCCAGGGTCTGAAGGGTCTCTAGCTCCGCCCGTTGCTCGGGCTGGGCAGCGGCCAACTGTTCAGGCCCCAAGGGCTGGCGGGCGGCCAGCAGCCCATACCAGAGCTGGCGCCGACTCTCCCGTAGGACCAGCTTGCGACGGTCCCGGCGCAGCTGGTGGAGGTCGTCACGGCTGCGGCGTTGGACTTGGCCCTGGCGCCAACGAAAGAAATCTTGCTGGGGCAACAGCAGCCAGCAGGCCGCCAGGGCCAGGGCTGTCGCTTCCGGGGCCAGTAACTCCACCAGGGCATCCAAGGCCATGGGCCCGTCTTCACCCTCCAGCAGCAACCAGGCGGCGGCCAGGTCCCGCAGGCTCGGCGTGGCCGCCGTCAGGGCTGCGGCGCTGAACTGCCAAGGCAAAGCCCCCAGGCTGGCCGCGGGGCCCGCGCCTGGGGGCAAGGGGGAAATCAGGTCAAGGTCCCGCAGGGGCAAGCGCTCCGGCTTGGCTTCAAATCCAACCAAGACGGCAGCCTTGCTGCCATGCAGGTCAGTTACCAAGGCCAAACGGGGACCGGAACGGGTCTGAACTCCGACCAGGTCGCCGTTGTGCAAGGAACTCTCCGGTGGGGTTAGCCCTCAGGATTGACGAAGGGCAGCAGGGCCATGATCCGGGCGCGCTTCACGGCATTGGTGAGGTCGCGCTGTTGCTGGGCCGTCAGGCCGGTGAGGCGACGGGCCAGGATCTTGCCGCGCTCGGTGATGAACTTCTTGAGGAGGTCCACATCCTTGTAGTCGATCGGATCGCCGGGCTTGATTGGCGACAGGCGCTTTTTGAAAAAGGAGCTGGTCATGGATGAACGGAAGAAGGGGTGGGCAGCAAGGCGAGGATCACTTGATTTCCTTGTGAACCGTGGACTTGTTGCAATGGGGGCAGAACTTCTTCAGTTCAATC
>Ga0310098_1000025_pt1 | contig 35098 bp, 28 predicted proteins | sample LakMicMIDCLREDC7_FD_194453 | JGI IMG/M metagenome (GOLD analysis project Ga0310098, IMG submission 194453) | Enriched freshwater cyanobacterial communities from Lake Michigan, Michigan, United States - MI23.DCL.RED.C7 | ecosystem: Environmental > Aquatic > Freshwater > Lake | place: USA...
AGCGGGAGCTGGCGGGGCGGTTGAAGTGGAGGGCGGACACGCCGGTTTGAGGGGGGTTGGACGGTGCCCGCCGGGGATGGGCTGGTGGCGGATGGGGCTTGGCCGCAACAGGCGCTTGAGACCCCCGCGGAATCACGGATGCTCCCGCCATTAGTACCGATGTACCGTTGACTTAGCTGCGAGGCGAGCGGTGCCAGGAGGTGGGCCTTGAAAACGGATCACTGGTTCTATGGCCTGTTCCAGAGCGCGCCGGACCTGATCACACTGCTGTTGCCGGCGGCAGGTGCTGTAAGGGCCTCTGCAGTGCCCTCGCTTGGGCCGGATTCTCCTGGCGATGCGCTCTACCGGTTTGAGGCGCCAGAGCTCAAGACGGCAAACCATCGACTCGATGGGGCGTTCTGGCCGCGCTTGGTAGAAACGGGCACACCCGAGCAGCCGGTGGTGCTGCTGGAGGTGCAGATGCACGCCAAGCCGGGGTTCAAGCACCGTCTGGGCGCCCAGAGTCTTCGCTTTCTCCAGTTGCACCCTCAGGTGCAGCACCTGGCCGTGGTTGTGGTGGTGCCGCACCTGCGTCTCAACTTGGGCCCTGCCCAGCTGCCGCAGCAGCTGCAGACCTTTCTCAGTGGAGTGATCTGGCTGAGTCTGGAGGAGCTGGGCCGGCAAGCCGAGCTGGATCCACTGCTGGCCCTGCTCACCCTGCCGGTTCGATCAGAAGCAGAGCTGCAGGCCAGCACCCAGCAGATTCTTGAGCTCCGGCCGGATCTGCTTTCCACCGTTCTCACTATGCTGTTTGAGCGGTTCCCCACACTCACCCCCGAGGAGATCATGGTGATCGCAGGCATTCCCACCGACCAGCTACTCCATACCCGCGCGGCCCAGATGCTCCTGGATCGGGGCCGTGAAGAGGGCCGGGAGAAAGGTGAAGCCCAAGGCCGCTCAGCAGAGGCGGCCGCGGTGACCCTCCGTCAGCTCAACCGCCGCTGCGGCCCTCTGAGCGAGGCCACCATCGCCCGCATCCAGACTCTGCCGCTGGATCAGCTCGAGTCCTTGGCCGAGGCGCTGCTCGATTTCAGCGGCCCGGCCGACTTGGCCACCTGGCTCGCTGAGCACACCGGCTGAACAACGAGAGTCGTTAGGGCTGCAGGTCGTGAGGGCCTGGCGGCACTCGGTGTGTTTTGCATCCGCGGCCGAGGCCATCTCGTTAGGCGCCATTCCAAGCTGGCTGCAAGAAGAGCGCACCCTTCTCTTCATCCTTCCGCCAGACAAGCTCCTCGCCCTCTACGGCTGCTGCAATGTGTTCCTCTCCCTGCACCGATCAGAAGGCTTCAGCTGCGGCATGGCAGAAGCCCTGCAACTGGGCCTGGATGTGATCGCCACCGATTTCGGGGGGAATACGGATTTCTGCACAGGTCCGCTCGCGCACCCCGTGCGCTGGCGTTCGGCTCCCATTCCCCGTGGCGCCTATCCCTGCGCCGATGGCCACAGCTGGGCGGAACCCGATCTGGAGCATGCAGCTGAGCTTTGTCGTGCGCTGGCGGCCCAGCGTTTGGCTCTAGCGGCGGATCCTCCTGCTGTCGATCCCAGCCGCGATCCTGCTGTTCTGGCCAGCTATCGGGCGCGGTTTTCCTTGGCCACGGTTGGCGGGCGCTATCGGGCGCAGCTGGAGGAGTTGTGGGTGGATCGCGAGGGCGTGGGCGCTCGTTTGCGCTGGCGGGGGGATCGGAGCCTGGTGGGGTGGTCGGTGCCCTCCGGGAATTAGTGGTGGCGGATGGGGATCGCCCGCAGCAGGCGCTTGAGACCCCGTGGAATCACGGATGCTCCCGTGCCTGGTACTGGCGTACCACAAAGACGGCCGGACTGGGATGCCCTCGCTACGCTGATGGTGTATGAAAACTCGCCAAAGCTGCTCGCCCTGTCGCCCCGGGCACGCTGGCTGGATCGTCAGGGATTTTCGACCCTCTTTGCTGGCGCCCTGCTTCTTCTGATCTCGTTCACCACCAACTACGGCGATGACAACCTCCTCCGCCTCGGAAGCATCCCGGCCGCTCACCAGATCGGAATGGGTCTCCACCTTGCCGCCCTGGCGGCGCTTGCTGGCGATGCTCAACTGGCGACCCGTTTACGACATCGAGATGCGCGAACTCGAGAGCGAGAAGCGAACGAAGCAAATCGAGAAAGAAATCGTGCTGCTCGAGATCGAGAACAAACGGCTCGCCGCGCTCGAATCCAGAATGGATGCCTTATTGGTCAATGTCGATTCCTCCTCTCAGACACCACCCTCAACCGGATCCAACTGAGTGAAGCCCTGGCTGTGTTGATCGAGGAGCTCAGGCCGCCGCGTAACTGAATGAGCCGGGGTGAAGTTCCTGAATGCCGTGACAAGAGCAGCCGGTGGTGCTGCTGGAGGTTCAGATGCAGGGCAAGGCGGGGTTCAAGCACCGTCTGGGCGCCCAGAGTCTTCGCTTTCTTCAGCTCCATCCCCAGGTGCAGCACCTGGCCGTAGTGGTCGTGGTGCCGCACCGGCGTCTCAAGCTTGGTCCTGCCCAGCTACCGCTCGCGCACCCCGTGCACTGGCGTTCGGCTCCCATTCCCCGTGGCGCCTATCCCTGCGCCTATGGCCACAGCTGGGCGGAACCCGATCTGGAGCATGCAGCTGAGCTTTGTCGTGCGGTGGCGGCCCAGCGTTTGGCTCTAGCGGCGGATCCTCATGCTGTCGATCCCAGCCGCGATCCTGCTGTTCTGGCCAGCTATCGGGCGCGGCCGGAGGAGTTGTGGGCGAATCGGGAGGGCGTTAGCGCTCGTATGCGCTGGCGAGCGAATCGGAGCCTGGTGGGGTGGTGATTGGGGTCCAGCGATTCCACGGATGCACCGCCAGTGGCACTGGCGTACTATCAAGTGATCGGACCTAGTGCGTCCTCGCTACGGTGAACGCATTCAAAGCTCCTTCAGCGTCGGCCGTTCAGCCGCCGCCCCGGCTCCTGGACCATCAGGGCTGGTCGACACTTTTGGCGGGCGCACTGCTGCTCCTGATTTAGTTCACAACGAACTACGGCGATGACAACCTCCTCCACCTCGCCAGCCTCCCGGCCCATGACAAGGTCGGAATGGGTCTCCACCTTGCCGCTTTGGCGGCGCTTGTTGGCGATGTTGAACTGGCGACCCGACTACGACATCGAGCAAGAAACCGAGCAGCTCAAGATCGAATCACGCGCCAGCGAGAATCTGATGCTCGCCAGCGAGAAGCGGTTGCTCGAGAGCGAGAAGCGCTTGAAGCTGTTGCAAGAGAGCAACGCCAGAATCGCGCGCTTCGAGCAGGAGCTCTTTTCCTCCTCGCCCCCAACCCCCTCCACAGGAGATTCCTCGCCTACATAGCCAACGAATTGGCGGGGCCTCCGCCAAACGAACAGGCCAACTGATCTGGCCGATGAGCCACGGCCCTTGAGCAGGTTCACGACGTCCGCGTCGGCCTGCCGACTGATTCCGTGCAGTTTGGGTAAGGCTCTGATCTGAAGTCCACCGCAACCGATGGAGGCGCTGGAGGCTTTCCAGCTGGCCTTCCCCTGCCGCACCTAGCGGCCACCTTCAGGCGGGAGTGCAACGTCCACCCGCTCTCGGATCAGGTGGCGCTGCTGATCAAAACCTTCCCACCCCCGGGTTCAGTGCTGAGTGGCACTGGCCGCAGGCCGTGTAGTTACGGATGCGCTCTACTTAATACAGGTGTACTGTCAAGTTGATTTTTGCGTGTCGTGGTCTTGTTTGTGTCTTGGTGCCCTTCTGGCCGTAGCAAGCCGGAGGCTGAGCCGTGAAAACGGATCATTGGTTCTACGGCCTGTTCCAGAGCGCGCCGGATCTGATCACGCTCTTGTTGCCGGGCACTGGGGCAACGACGGGTGCTGCAGGCGCCTCTGCAGTGCCCTCGCTCGGGCCGGATTCTCCAGGCGATGCGCTGTATCGCTTGGAGGCGCCTGAACTCAAAGCCGCAAATCACCGGCTCGATGGTGCGCTCTGGCCGCGCGGCAGCGAGAGCGGCACTCCGGAGCAGCCGGTGGTGCTGCTGGAGGTGCAGATGCAGGGCAAAGCTGGGTTAAGCATCGCCTCTGGGCCCAGACCGCCCGCTTTGCCCAGCTGCATCCCCAGGTGCAGCACGTGGAAGTGGTCGTGGTGGTGCCCCACCGGCGACTTCGGCTGGGGCCCAATCGGCTGCCCCGCCAGCTGGGGGCGTTTCTAGCAGGCGTGCACTGGCTCAGCCTGGAAGAGCTTGGCCAGCAGCCTGGGCTCGATCCGCTGCTAAGCCTTCTCACGTTGCCGGTGCTGCCCAACCCCAAAATCCCCGGCGCCACCGAACAGATCCTTCAGCCACGCCCCGATCTACTTGAGACCGTTCTCTCTATCCTAGGAGAGCGGTTTCCCCATCTCACTCCCAAGGAAATCATGGCCTTGATCAATCTCCCCACCGATCATCTGCGCCACACCCGTTGGGCCCAGGAGTGGATGGCGGAAGGCGAACCCCGCGGTCGCGTCGCAGAGGCCGCCGCTACGGCCATCCGCCTGCTCAACCGGCGCTGCGGCCCCTTGAGCGAGGCCACCACTGCCCGTATTCAAGCCTTGCCGCTGCAGCAGCTGGAGGCCCTGACCGACGCTCTGCTGGATTTCGCTGGCGCCGATGATCTGTCGATTTGGCTCGCCGAGCACGCCAGCTGAACGCTGAGCGCAAGTCGGGCTGCACCTCGTGAGATGCCGATTGGCGGCGAGGGTCCGGGGCTTCTCTGGACCATGCGTCAGCTCAGGCCAGCCACCACAAAGGAGGCTACACTGGCCTGGCGTTGTCTACACAACCTGCTGTGGCCCTCAACATTCGCAAAGCCGAGGCCGACAGCCTCGCCGCGAAGGTCGCCTCCCTCGCAGGCGAAACAAAGACGGAAGCAGTGATTCTGGCTCTGAAAGAACGTCTGCAACGTTTGCAACACCAGAGGCAGGTTGCCAGCCGGCAGCAAGCCAGCCTCGTGGACCAGCTCGACCAAATCGGCTTGCGCTGTGCGTCGCGAACCATCCAGGACGGCCGAACTGCAGACGAGATCCTCGGCTACGACTCCACAGGTTTGCCGAGCTGATGGTGATCGATTCCTCCGCTGTTCTCGCCATCCTGCAGAACGAGCCGGAGCGCCACGCTTTCAACGAGGCGATTGCCTCAGCAAGCCAGCGGTCACTTTCTGCTGCTTCCCTAGTGGAGCTTTCCGTTTTCATCGGTACTCGCTATGGGGCCGATGGTCAGGCAGATCTGGATTTATTCCTGAACACGGCAGAGATTGAGATCGTCAGTCTTGATCGTGGTCAGGCTGAGCTTGCGCGTTTGGCCTTTGCACAATTTGGCAAGGGGCGGCATCGTGCCTCCCTTAATTTCGGCGACTGCTTTCCCTACGCCCTGGCCAAGTGGCTTGGCCAACCACTGTTATTCAAAGGCGACGACTTCCGACACACCGATCTTGTTGCAGTCACTGCATCGGCTACTCAGCTGTGATGCAGTGTGGGGTTCCCCCGGTTTAGAGGGCAAGTCGTTAGGGGTCCGCAGAGGTGCGGTTTCATCCGCCCCCCCAGTACCAATGCACCAAAGCAGATCAGCCCGGGGCGGGGCTCTGCACTGGTGGCTGAAGATTCAGCTGCTCAGCTACCTGTACCAGTTGCCGATCAAAGCTGATCAGTGCTCCACCGCCCTCACACCGGGCCAGGTGAAGTTGACGTGACCCAGCCAATCAAGCATTGGATCCCCTGCGGCGCCTGCTCTTACAGCCGCGGTGACGTCTTAAAGTTATCCATCAGAAGGGATACGACCCCTCAATCGGCTTGACCAATTGGTTCCACATCAGCAGCCGGAGAGTCAGTTGTTCCAGCATCCAGCAGAGCAAGAATCTCGTCCAGTTCCTGATTGATGGCCTGAAGTCTCCCTTCCTGCGCTTCGGCTTTGCCACGCCATTCATCCCTTTCTTTGGCCAGAACCTCTCGATCAGACTGCAACTGACTGTTGGCCGCCTGCTGAGCACTCAGCAGCGTCTGCAACTCCTCACAGCGCACTCCCAAAGCTTCGCGCTGCTGGCTCTGCTCAGACGTCTGTGCGCTCTGCGCACTCAGCTGACCCTGCAGTGTTTCCACCTGCTCCTGCAGCTCGACGCGCTGCTGGCTTTGCTCAGACGTCTGCTGCTGTTGCCCCCTCAGCTGCTCCTGGAGGTTGTCACGCTCCGCCAAAAAGACATCGCGCTGACCCTCCAGTTCCTCGCAGCGCACCTGCAACTCCTCACACCGCACTCCCAGCGCTGCGCGTTGCTCGCTCTGCTCAACCGTCTGTGCGCTCTGCGCACTCAACTGGCCACGCAGTGCTTCAACCTCCTCCTGCAGCACGACGCGCTGCTGGCTTTGCTCAGACGTCTGCTGCTGTTGCCCCCTCAGCTGCTCCTGGAGGTTGTCACGCTCCGCCAAAAAGACATCGCGCTGACCCTCCAGTTCCTCGCAGCGCACCTGCAACTCCTCACACCGCACTCCCAGCGCTGCGCGTTGCTCGCTCTGGTCACCCAGCTGGCCCTGCAGCTCTTCGTGCCGCGTCTGCCCCAGCAACAGCCGCACGGCCTGGCTGGCCAGCTGCTCTTCCAGCTCAGCGATCTGCTGCTCCTTCTGCTGCAGCTGCAGCCGCTGGGTGGCCAGCGGATCACGGCGCCAGGTGGGTGCAGCCAGCTCCTCCACGGCCTCAAAGCCCCGGTCCGCCAGCCAGGCCTGCACCGATTGCCCCCAGATCTCACGTGCAGCTGGCATCACCAGCTGCACGCTTTGCAGGGCGGCAATCCAGCGACCAAGACCCTCAAGCGCAGCCAAGGGATCGCCCTGGCGCAGCTGCAAGCTGAGCGTCAGCGGCTCTGGGCTTCCCTGCTGCTGCCTAGCCCAGGCGTTCAGCACCTCCTCAAGCCGGCGGCCGATCCGCTGCTCCTCGCCGATCCGGCGCAGATTGGGATAGCGCTCGCGCCAGGCCTGCTCATCCAGCGGCCCGTTCAGGCGCGGATCGTTGAAGGCGTACCAACGCAGCGGGGTGCCACTCTGCTGCGCCAACACCTCGGCACAGACCGCCACCTGCAGGCGCCCCCTCAACTCCTGCTTCAGGCGGAGGGCTTGGTCTGGATCTGCCTCCACCAGCAACAGCTGGCCTTCACTGGGCAGGGCAGCCACAGCACTCGGCCCCCCTACCCACACCGTGAGGTTCGACGTAAGGACCTCTACGGGCATGCGGGCGCCTGTGATCGTGAGCGATGGCTCCAGATTAAGAGTGGTGCTGGGGATCCGATCCGGAGAGCGTTCGATGCCCGAATCCAGGCACGGCACAGGCCTCACCCGGCAGTTCCTGCAATTGCCAGTTCCCTTGCGCAGCAGTGCAGCCCAGCCAGCGCTCCAGGGCATGGGCCAGGGTGCCATCGGTCTGCCCCTGCTCCGGTTCGAAATCAGCGAGCTTCAGCCCCAGCCGGCACAGGGGCTCCAGCGCCTGCAGCCGGCCCGCCATCATGCTGCCGGCGATGAACCGATGCTCCAGCAGGGTTGCCGGGCTCACGCCGCAGCGCTGGCAGAGGGCTAGCAGGTGATCGGCGTTGGCCTGCAGAGCAACGCTGCAGGCCATCAGGGTTCCAGCCGGAGCCAGCAGGCCAAGGCCCGGGTTCCGCTGCAGCAGCTCCAGGCAGGTCTGCAATGCCTCCGCGGACATTAGGGACCCAATCAGATGCTCAGCCCACGCTTCGCCATCGCTGAGGTGATCGGAGCGCTTGGTGTGCAGCTTCACAAACACCGCATGGCCGTGGCGCAGGGCCGTGGGCAGCAGATGCAGCACAAACGGCGCCAGATCCCGGCCGCGGTTGTCCACACCGAACAGGTGCACCCTGGGCCAGCCCTGCGCCTTCAGCAAATCCGCCACGGCTTGAAGTTGCTGCCGGGGGGTGCTCAGGTACAGATCAACCTGCAGCCCCGACTGGCCTGCAGCCGGCTGGGGAATGCGCTTGAGCAGATCGGCCAAGCGATCGGGGTAGAAGCCATGCACGAGCAGCGCGAGATGCTGTGGATCCGGCGTGCCCCAGGCCAGGTCGCTCGCCTCAGCCGTTGTTGCGAACCACTCCTCCCCCGGCGGTGATGGCGAACAAGGCGACGCCTCACAGGCCAGGGGGTTCCACCACCGCCGGTGATCCAGCCAGCTCGGCAACAGAACCGGCGCCTCCTCGGCCCCGTTCCAGTGGCAGCGGCTCACGGCTCCGGCCTGCTCCAGCCATTCGCCATACAGCTCCGCGCTGCCACCATCGTGTTGCTGTGGGGCCCGCACCGCAGGAATCCAGGAACCCGGCGCCCACGGCCCGTGATGGGCGCGCTGCAGATACCGGCGATAAGGGCCCACCTCCCAGCCGGGCGAGAGGACATAGCAATCCCACGCGTCGTCCATGGCCGGCCCCACCAGCCACGGCGGAGCTGCCCTGCCAAGCCGGCGCAGCTCGTGCTGCAGGCTCAGCCGCAACCGCCGCGGCCCGAAGCGGGCATGGCTGAACCCGTCCATGCCATCCAGCAGCAACACAGGCCTGCCGGCCTGACACAGCGCCCCCGGCCGCGCCAACCAGCCAGCCAAGCCTCGGGCCAGCTCAGCTTCCCCCCTCGGGCTCAGCGGGTGCCTCAGCTGCAGCACCAGACCGACAGCAGGCCCACCCTGGGCTGCAGCCTCAAACAACGGCGACAGCAGCAGAGACGGCTGCAGCGCGCCGTCGCCCTGCACCTCGACCTCCACAAGCCAGGCATGGATGCCCAACTCGCTTGCCTGACCCTCCAGCAGGGCGGGGGCCAGATCAGCCGATGGCTGCAGCTGACACCACCACCGCTCCATCACCGATCGCCCTGGCTGCGTGTCTGCTTCCGATCATGGAGCGGCAAAGGCTGTTGCAGATCAGCTCTGGCGAGGAGCGAAATGATGGCCCGAGCGTGGGCTCAAGTTCAAGACTGATGCTGATAAACCTCAATCGCCACAAGATGGAACCAGTTCGTTTCCTGGAGCCGGAAACGGATGTAGCGGGTTTCGTAGCCAGGGGTCAGGATTCGCAGCGGATTGCCATCAGTGCCGCCGAAAGGAAGAGCAGCCGGATCACCGGCATGAATCTGAAACCATCCCTCGCCGTCTGTGGAGATATCAACGACCATCGTGCGGGCTCTTTCGGCCAGATGCATACCGTTGGAATCGAAAAGTCTGTTGAAGACCAGAATTTCGTCGTACCGAACAATTCTGCCAAAATCAAGCTGGATCCAGGGGTTTTCTTCGTAGTCGGTGTGCTGCGCGTAGTCGCCTTCGCGCCCTGGATTGTTGACTAGCCTATTCGCCTCATCGTCAGCCAGGCTGTGAACCGACAATGAACTCTGCGTGCAATAAGCCTGAGGGGCAATATTGACACCGCTGACTTGGATCGGAGCCTCGAGTTGGATCACAGGAATGACGTGAGACAAGTTGCAGACTGCGTTGCGAATGCCAACACTTCTGCCTTTTGTGAGGTGTATCCAACACCAGCCACCTGGCGAGGTCAAGCTGCGACTGCTACCCCCCGCGGTCCAGTCAGGCTTCCCTGACCCATGGGATCGCAGCCCATCAATACGGAGCCCCCTAGCGGGCTCGGCGCAGAAAAACTCATGCGCACCTCGCCATAGCATTGGTGGATGCCTCTGCGTCGCCCATGCGCCACTGGTTCTCACCACTGCCTCTGAACCAAGCCCTGGTCACGCTCCTGAGCGAGGCGGAGCTGGAGCCCTGGCCCACCGAACAGGGGAGCACCCCCGAGGCGCCTTGTCTGCTGGTGTACGACCGTCCCGATCGACTGATCCCCGCCGCAGCCGCAGCGGATGCCGCTCTCACGCTGCAGCAGATCGCTGAGGGCTACAGCCAGCTTCTGCACTGTGCAGAGGCCACGGGCCAGCCCCTGCTGGCGGGTTGGAGGCTGGAGCGATACGACTCCCCAACCCTGCAGCACTGGCTGACGGACGGCAGCCAACCGGCAGCCATCACAGCTCCAACCGTGGCCATCCCACCGCTGCTGGCCGCCGCAATCCTCGGCCTGCTGGAGGTGCAACCCGAGCTGCTCGATGCCTACAGCGATCTGGAGCTGCGAGCTGAGCTGTTTGGTGATGAGCCGGATCTTCACCACCGCCAGCTGCTCCGGCAGCGCCTGCAGCAGGCAGACCCTATGGCCGACCTGCTGGCCACGTTTCAGACGCCCGCCATCGTGCACGACCTGGAGCAGGAGCTTCAGGCCCGCGACACCGAGCTCGGGGAGGCGCGCGAAGAGGCCGAACTCACGCTGTTGCAGCTCCACCAGGTGCAGGAAGAGTTGGAACAGATTTTTCTGGCTGATCGACAGAAGCAACAGGATCTCGAGCAGCTGCGCCAGACCAGCGATGCCGAGCTCAGCGAAGCGCGCGAAGCACGCGAAGAGGCGGAGCGCCTCACCAACCAGCTTCAGCCTCGGGTTCAGGAGCTGGGACAGCAGCTCCACGCCCGTGATGCAGAGCTCAGCGAGGCGCGCGAAGCACGCGAAGAGGCGGAGTGCCTCACCAACCAGCTACAGCCTCGGGTTCAGGAGCTGGAACAGCAGCTCCACGCCCGTGATGCCGAGCTCAGCGAGGCGCGCGAAGAGGCCGAACTCACGCTGTTGCAGCTCCACCAGGTGCAGGAGGAACTGGAGCACTACTTCCTGCTCTCCCGCGGGCAGAACGAGCTGCTGAATCAGTACGACGAGCAGCAGCTGCGAGTGCAGCAACTGCTTGGTCGATTGATCACCGCTGCCGAAGCCCCTGCCGTTGCTCCACAGCGTTAAGGAACGCGTCGAAAGCCTTGAGTGCCAGGCGGGGCCGATGCAACTCCTGATCCAGCAGGGCATCCGGCGACCCCGCCGCATTGTCCTGAAGCGCCACGGCCCGTTTCAGGCCCTCACGCCAGCCCTCCCACTCCGGGTCGGTGAGGATCGCCTCACTGAGCATCGCGATCGCCGCCTCAGGCTGCCGATCCACCATCAAAGCCTCGGCTTCCGCCATGGTGGCCAGCCGGTCTGCCTCGCGGCCATAGAGCTCCAGCATCTCCGCTGCAGCGTTGCGCAGGGCCTCCTCTTCGGCCTGCTGCAGCTGGCGCCACAGCGCAACCGCCTCCACCGGCCGCTGCATGTGCACCAACGCGCGCGCCCGGTTGTCCTCCAACCAGCCGGACGGCAGCCCGTGCTGCAGTGCCGCTTCCAGCAGCGCCAACGACGCCTCGGCCCGCCCGAAATCCCGCGCGGCGATCGCATCGCACAGGATCGCCTGCTCCAGCTCAGCCGGGCTACCGCTCGCCGCGTGAACTGCCTCCAGCCGCACGCCATGCTCCGCGGCGACCCGAGCCAGCCGCTCCTGCAACTCGGCCACCAGCAGCTGCGCCTGCTCCTGTGCCAGATCCCCGGCCTGGCCCACCAGCGCAGGTTCACCACAGCCTGCCAGCGCCTGCCACACCGCCATGGCCTTGTGGCGGCGGCCCAGATTCACCAGCGCCCGTGCGCGGTTGTCCTCCAGCCAGGGTGAGGTGAACCCGAGCGCCTGCGCGGCCTCCACCAGAGCCAGCGAAAGGCTGGCCTGATTCGCATCGCGGCTGGCGATGGCCTCCTCCAGCACCGCCTCCTCAGCGGCCTGCAGGCTGGGCAGCCCGGGTGTGAGGAAGCGCAGCTGCCAGCCATGGGCGCTGGCGGCCGATTCAGCGGCCTCCAGCAGCTCATCCAGCAGGGCGGCCCTCAGCTGCGTGGCCATGGCCCCTGCCATCGCCGCCACATCTGGATCCTGGTGGGCAGCCTGCTCCGCCCAGATCGCCTCGGCCTCCTGCCGCCGCCCCAGATTCACCAGCGCCCGCGCTCGGTTGTCCTCCAGCCAGGGGTTGGCATGGCCGACGGCCGCGCCGTGCTCCAGGAGCTCCAGGGAAAGCTGGGCCATTCCCTGCTCCCGCAGCAGGATCGCCCGCTCCAGCAAAGCGGTGAGTTCCGGGTTGTCGTCCGTAGCCTCCGCAGCGCCCATGACCTGCGGTGCCTGGGTGTTCTCACCGCTATCGGCTGAAGCATCCGGCTCAACTGTCGCCTCACTTTGGGAAAGTGCCGCCAGCAGGCTCTGGGCAGCATCAGCGATCTCTGCGGTGTTGCTCTCGCAGAGCCTCCTCAGCAGGGCCTCGGCCTCTTCGATCCGATCGAGAGCCAGCAGCGCCCGCGCACGGTTGTCATCGATCCAGTCGCTGCTCAGGCCTGCCGTGCAGGCCATCTCAAGCACCTGCAAGGAGAGCTCGGGCCGCTGCTCCTCACGCAGGGCTATCGCCTCCTGCAATAGGGCCGTGAGCGGATCCTCCGCGGCGGAGGGATCGTCAAGGTGGCGCGGCTCGACTCCCAGCGCACGGCAGCTGCTTCGCAGGAAGGCATGCAGGGTTGCGCTCATCGGACTGGCCGGTGGGACGATCAGATTATCGATGCGGCTGCGCTCGCGATCTGGACCCGCTGGTGGGAGGATCGCAGCCAGGGTCTGCTCCCCACGCAGCGATGTCGGCTACGCCTCTGGATCCAACCCAGCTTCAGGCTGAGGCCCAGGCCCTCGAAGCAGGCGAGGCCTGGGACCCGCTGCTGCGACTGGTGCAGCAGCAGCGTCCCTGGCATGCCCAGGATGAGCGGCTCAGCGGCTATCTCGACTACCTGGCCGGCCGTGCCCTGCTGGAGCAACAGCAACTCGATCAGGCCATCCCACTGCTGCGCAGCGCTGCCGCTGCGCTGCCGGAGGTGCCGTTCACCCACAACCTGCTCGGCCGCGCCCTGGCGGAGCAGCAGCAATGGCTCTCCGCAGCTGCCGCCCAGCAGCGCTGCCTCAGCCTCAAGCCGGATTTCGGCTACGCCTGGCTGGAGCTGGGCCGGGCCCGAGAGGCCTTAGCCGACAGCGAGGGCGCTGAGGAGGCCTACCGCCAGGCGCTGCCGCTGCTGCCGGACAACACCTGGCTGCAGCGGCGACACGCCAGCCTGCGGATCACCCTGCTGCTGCGCGCGGGTGAAGGCCTCGCCGCTGCGGCAGCAATCTCCGAAGAGCTGCGCCGAGGTCCAATCCCCGCTGCCCGGCTGATCGAGTGGCTGGAACTAACAGCGGCGCTGCTGGCCGGCGGTCAGCCAAGCCAGGCCGCCATGCTCGCCGCGTCGATCAGCAGCGGAGCTGAGCAGGCGGCGCGCCCCAGCCCCCTCGCCAGCCGCTGCTCCCTGCTGCTGCACACCCTTTCGGTGCTGCTCGCAGATGAGGAACAGAGCAACCCAGACCAAGACTTGCACCACCTCGCCGGCGCTTTGCAGGAATCCCTGTGGCTGCCCAACGATGCCCGCGAAGACGCGTTCTGGCGCGGGACGCTCTCTGGTCTATGCCGCAGCGCCGGCGAGAGACGACTGCGGGGAACAGCGCCGATGGGGCAGGAGCGCCTAGCCCTGCTGCTGTCCCTCGCGGAGCTGGTCGGCGCCCGTTTCGGCGACCATCACCAGGCCCTTGGACTCCTGCAGGCCGCCCTGCTTCAGCCGAACCTCGACGAGAGGCAACGCAACTCCCTGGCGGAACGTGCTGGATTGGCAGCGTTGAACGCCGCGCGCGCCGCGGTGGAAAGCGGCGAAGCTCGGCGGCTTCTGGCGACAGCCATCCAGGCGCTGCAAGCGGTGCCCACCGGCAGCCGCTCAATCCGCACAGAGACGGCCCTTAACGATTCACGACTGATTCTTGCAGGCTTCGACCTGCCCACCGATCTGAGCCAACTGCGCAGCATGGTGGATCAGCTGTTCACCAGCTGCGGCACGCGCCACCTACCGGGCCATCTGAGACACGATCTTGATCAACTGCTCTGGCGTCTGAACAGCACGGTGCTGGCCGACACAGCAGCCCTGGCCCACCGCAGCGGACGTATCAGTGAGGCACAGGCCCTGCGGCGCAAGGGGCTGCTGCTGCTCGCTGAGCTCACTTCACTCAGCCTGAATCCCCCAGGTCTGCCACCGCTGCCCGCGAGAAAACGGCCAATCCGCCGCTGGCTATTCCTCGCCTCATCAGATCTGCCCCAGTGCTTCCTCTACCGCGTAGAGCAGAAGCGAGCGCAGCTTGAAGGACTTGATCAGGAGGTGCTTGTGCTCAACGCAGAAGCACTAAGCGATTGGGGTGCTGCCTCAGCCCTGCTCTGGGCCGATGTGCTGCTGGTGTGTCGCCTACCAGGCACATACCCGATTTTACGGGCAATCAGCCTGGCCCAGCGTTTCGGCATCGATGTTTACTACGACATCGATGACCTGATCATGGATGCCGAGCATTTCCCTCCTTCGCTGAGCAGCTACGGCGGCACAGTGTCTGCCAACGTCCACACCGGACTGGCACTGGATGCGCCGCTGTTTGAAGTGGCCATGCGCCAAGCCGACGCAGTGATCGTATCCACCCCCACCCTGGCGCGACGCTGGCGGGAGCTGGCAGCGGATCGGCAGCAGCCGGTGCTGGTTCTACCCAACCTGGCCCAGCCGACCCTCTGCCGGGAAGCGACTCTCACTCACCAAAGGCTGGAACGCACGTTCACGGATGACCCTGTGCGACTGCTGGTATCCAGCGGCACACTGGCCCACAAGCAAGTATGGGCGGATCAACTGGCGCCGGCAATTGCGGAGGTCCTGCAACGGCACCCACAGGTGTTACTTGATCTCGTTGGCAGCCTGAAGTGGCCGGAAGGCCTTGCGGATACCTTCTCCGACCGCATCAGAGAAATCCCATTCAGCGATTACTCCACCTACCTGCACCACATCGGGCAGGCTCACATCGGTCTGGCCCCGTTGGAGCCAGGGATCGTGACTGACGCCAAAAGCGCGATCAAGTGGATGGAGTACAGCTTGATGGGGCTGGCGACGGTGGTGAGTCCCACCGCCACATACGTGGAGTTGCTTGAGGACGAGCGCCACGTTCTGTTCGCAAGCGATCAGCAGGGCTGGGTGATGGCACTCGAACGGCTGATCGGCGATCCTTCGCTGCGCCGAGACCTTGCTCTGCAGGCTCACGAACGGGCCATGCAGCTGTTCGGCCCGTCGGTGGGCAACACCTTCTGGCAAGCACTGCTACCTGATGCCACCGTGGCGCCAGTGCGGCGGGTGCTGCTGATCAACTGCTTCTTCGCGCCCCAGTCCGTAGGCGGGGCCACACGGGTAGCCCAGGATCGGGTACGAGAACTGCTGGCCAGCTCCACGCCGGAACAACCGGTGGAAGTGACGGTTCTCTGCACGGATCTGGACCCCTGGCAGGGTTCCCCAGTTGACGGTGCCATGCCGCTGGATGTTCACCAGTGGTTTGGAGCGAAGGTGGTAAGGCTCGGGCTGCCGGGCAAACCCTGGGACTGGCATCACGACGGCGAGGTGGAACGGTTCTGTCGGGAGTGGTTCCAACGCGAAAGCTTCGATGAGATCGAAGCCCATGCAATGCAGATCCTCACCGCAGCCCCCTTGCGGGTGGCGCTAAGCCTGGGAATTCCCTACAAAGTTGTGCTGCACGACGGCTGGTGGCTGAGCCGGCTTCAATTCCTCACCCGCGAAGACGGCACAGCGGTAAACCCCTTGGCGCCTCTCAGCGATCTCGACCCCGAGGCCAGCGACGACGAACGACAGGCACTGCGAGAACGCCAGTTGGACCTACTGGAAATCCTGGCAGGAGCCGAGGAACGCCTTGCCGTGTCCGAATCCTTCGCCGATCTCCACCGCCGTGCCGGGGTACGCAACGTTGGCGTGCGTCGCAACCAGGCACCGGAGCCTGCAGCTCCGGCTCACGCCGCCAGCAGATGGGCAACGACTGCGGCAAAGGGCACGGACCCGGTGCGGTTCTGCATGGTGGGCGGTATGGCGGTGCACAAGGGCTACGCGGTACTGCGCAGCGCTATACAAGCCGCGCAGCTTGGGGAGGAAGCTCGGTTCACAGTTGTGGACCACCGGCTCAGGGCCGACGAACCGGCCTATGGAGTGCGATGGGGAGGCTCCAAAGTGGAATTCATCCCGCCAGTGCCTATGGCGGAGATGCAAACCTTCTACACCAGTCAGGATGTGCTGATCGCACCTTCCATCTGGCCGGAGAGCTTCGGGCTGGTGACTCGCGAGGCCCTAGCCGCCGGTCTTTGGGTGATCGCCAGCCAGGCCGGTGCACTGGCCGAACCGATCGAGCATGCCGTGAATGGCCTGGTGGTGCAGCCAGGATCGGTTGAGGAGCTTCGGGTAGCACTCATCCAATCGGCACAGGAACTTCGTCTGAACCACAATGCTGCAACCAACCTGCCCAGATAAACAACTAACTGATGGAACGAGTGCCGACTCGGCACCTACCTTTGCTTGACCACACACCTTTCATCGCTACTCAGCACCGTGCCCCAGCCAGCCGCCGCCACATCCCTGGAATCACTGGTCCACGGTGGGTTCTTCCGCGATGCCGGCGAACTGATTGATCAGGAACTCAGCAGGAATGGACCGCCAGAGGACGGCTATCGGAGGCTGCTGTATTCAATCTACTTTCGTCAGGTGGCTCGACTCGATGAGGCCAAGGAAATCCTTGGCCTTGGCGACTCAGGAATTACAGCAGACGTAAACGGCGTCTTCAATTACGTGCAGGCCAGCCTTTGCCAGGGGCAGTACGCCGATGCCCTGGGCATGATCGATCGCCTTCAGGTGGGCCTTGATCATGACCTCAGCCAGGCATCGGACGGGCTACTGGTTCATCTGAACGCCGTGCGCGGCAGCATGAAACACCTCACTGCAGGTCGTACCGAGCCCCTACCCTCCAGATTCGGCAGACAGCCTTGCTACAGGATTGACAACGGCGATCGGCGAGAGAGAAGCCCCTCGCTCGTCAGCGATGAAGCTCATCCCATCCATCTACGCGATGCTGTGTTCTGCCCGCACAGCCACACGTGGTCTGACAGCAAATACCATGCCCTGCTACCCCAGCTGCTGCAGCCCAACCACGACTTCAGCGGATTCTTCGGTGGTTCCAGGCCTGCTGTGCGGTTGCAGCCAGAACATCTGCTGCAACAAGCTTCCGTCATCACCGGCCCCACGCTCTATGTGCCCGCCACTCTGCACTTCGGTCACTTCCTCACCCAGTGCGCCGGATTCCTTCACCCCCTTGCTCGCAACATCGCGGAATTACCCACAGATCAACCGATCACATGCCTACTTGACGGTTGCCTGCCGGAAAGCTTCAAGCGCCTGATCGAATGGGGAGCTACACGTCCCGTCGTGTTCCAGGAGTTGTCAGATCAACCAGTGCGCGCCACTCAATTAATCGTGTCCGACAGCAGCTGGATTGAATGGCATTACTGCAATCGTTTTCACGCCCAGCTGTTCACCCGAGCCGCCGTAGTCCATAGTCAATCCAGCAATAGCAGCCATTCTGCCAGCAGGCGTGTGTACTTCAGCCGCAGCAGACTTACGAGCGGGCTAAGACTTTCCATGAATGAGCAAGACCTCGAGTGCCGCCTAGAATCGATGGGCTTCACCATCATTCACCCCCAAGACCTTGACCTCGCGGAAATTGTTACGATTCTGGATTCTGCCGACGTACTAGCAGGCGCAATGGGCAGTGCAATGCATAATCTACTGTTTCGGACTAGCGCAAGACCGCTCACCACCATCAATCTCTCCCACTTCCTGCCGCCCTATAACTTCGCGATGATCGAATCGGCACTTGGCATCGAAGACAACTATTACTTGAGGGCCTGCGAGGAAGTACGCAGTGCAAACAGCGGACCAAATTCCCTATACTTTGACATCCCAAGAATATGCGGCGACATCGAAAATATCCTGTCAGGACGATAATCTCTGGACAATCAAAATACAGACGATCAACCGATCACGTGCTCCCAGTTCGGATCATGCCTGTGCGGGTCGGCAGATGGACTGGAACAATCTAGGACCCGCGCTCCATATACCCTCACAGTTTCTGCGTCGATTTCCATACTTATTGTCGGACGTAGCAACTTGTTGCGAGTCGGCAAGTAGTCTTCCCTGTTAAACACCACATCAGGCAGTGCTGATGGCGAACGCATGGCATTGAATACTCGAGCTGAACGCAATCCGACCCAGACTTCAGCAAGATAGCGAGAGCCACTTCTGATCTCAAGGGGCGGAAGCGAGGCGAGGTAATCGGAACGAGCCCACCAGAAGTTACCCATGAAATGACCGCACGGTCGCTGCCATTGATCTGCAGGAAACTTCTCATCGAACTGGAAGCCAGAAAAGGACCAGTTCACACCCCATAAATGATATGAGCGCAACTTATCTTCGGCATTGCGCCAGCAAAATACAACAAAATCCAGCATATAGCGGCGCCATGCCCGCTGGATCTCACTGTTATTAGTAGCACCTTTGGTGTGCAAATAACAGACAGCCTGCACCGATGAAGCACGAATAACATAATCGCGAACAAGCATTAGGGTTGCGGCTTCGCCTATTGCATCATGGTCGCCACAATCGCGATAAACAATCAACTTTGCAGATATCCGACTCAACTCACGCACAGATGGGCCAAAGGCTGGATCGCCATGCAGGCTAAGATGAAGAGAGTCGATAACCTCGAACAAGCCGGATTCGAAAAGCGAATCAACGATTTCAGCAAAGATATTAGCTGCTTCAGATGTGCCGTAATAATGAATGAAACAGACTTTAATCATCGAGGTTCTGAGCAGAAGTCAGAGCGAAGATTTTGCGAGTGTCCAAATCAGATGTGCACCTCTCCAGTGCTGATTAACAAGATCGAATCTTCCCTTGAAGCCATAACTGTGGCCATGCCCGAGAAGCAGATCCGCTCCAGCGTCGCCAGCCGCTACAGGCCTGCGGCAAAAATAGAAGACCGTATCCTCAGTAATGATATTAACATGGGTTGGATCTTGAAACGCCGTGGCGTGAGGGAATGCAGGGGTCTCGGCATAAAAAGCTCCCATGGGCTTAAGGCAACGATAAATCTCACTCATCAAAAAGATAAACGGATTAATCAAATCACCATCACGCCAAAGCACTCTGGGAATGTGCTCAACGACATCAAAAGCCGAGAAGTAGTCAATACTGCAGTCCGCAAATGGCAGCGGATCAATGCCAAGTCGACAACGAAAGTAATCAGGCTCACTGCTCTCAAACACATCCACGCCGATGCAAACATCGGCATTGGTGGGATTGCGACGGCTCTTGCCACAGCCAAGATCTACCGCTGTCTTTGCCATGAAATCGTTGCAGGGTCAGCTGCGGAGTTGATGATCACTGCTGCGGCTGGATCAAGCTCCGTCGCTTGCAGCGCATCCAGCATAGAGCAGATCGTGACACGGAGGCTCTTGGGCAGCCCAAAGAGCCAAGCTGAGACCATCAGCCTTTACCTGGCCTAATCCGATAACAAGTCTGTGCATAAAGCCATAACCAAAAACGTCTATTCAGCAAGCAAATCAAGCGGCAAAAGCCGCACATAGCATCGCCACTAGCAAGTCATAACTGGCACATGGTCGCTGCCAAGGCTCAGCCTCATCGTCGAATGAAGAAGGCAGATGGGGAACATTGATCGTTAGCAGGTGAGGCTTACGTTCAATTGCAGGGGCTCCAAAGCCAAAGCTTACCAACGTGGGCTCAACGTGGTAGGCATCACGCAGTAATTCAACCAGTTCAGCTGGATATGCAGAAGAAAGATCTGGATAGATAAGGTCAGGACAAAGGGTTCTCTGGCGATGGGCTTCCAGATCTCGAGCGTCAAAAAAACCCTCAAAGATCAGCAAACAGCGCCTGGCCTGATGCAGTCGCGACCTCAATCGATCAAAAAGAAAGACGTACTTTGCATTGATTCCTTCCAACTGGGCATCCAACTGCGCAAGCGTGATGGCGCCATCAGCCGTGCGCTCAAAGTCATGCAGATGAAGTGTCAGATCCCGGCTGTTGAACACCACTTGAGCCGCTTTGGTTAGATGCACATCAGCAGCTGTGAGATCGAAGCGATAGTTGGGATGCAGCATGTGCAGCAACGAACTGGCGGGCGTCACCCACCAGTCGAACGGGAAAGCCTGCGACTGGTTGAACAGTCGCCGCAGGTGAAACGCACTGCGGCAGTAAGGACCAGCAGAAAAGACCAAATCAAAGTCCTGTAGATGCTGCTGCACCAGCGCCCGTCCGTAGGCGGTGGAGCACTCCAGGCTGACGGCGGCGGGGGATGCCTCGAATTCAGTCATGACTTCACTGAGGCAGCGGGCAGCAATTGGCTCTGTTCATCACATCGCTGGCAATAATCAGCAATCCAGAATACGCTAGCCGTCTGATGGAACACCTTGGCCTGCGATGTGGCACAGGGCGTGATCAGATTGGCTTCGGCCTCATGGATCCAAGCCTGGGCACGAGCGTGGGATCACCATGCGGCAGGTACAAGAGAGGCACCAAGGAATCAACATGCAAAGGCAATGACCAGGCTTCTTGAGCGATGCTGCAGGGGAGTCTGCACGTTTAATCATCCGGCCCCTGTGTGGATCATCTCCGCGGACATGCCCAAGATGCACGCCTGCTCGGCCCTCTGCACCCGTACCGTTCGATGCCGTATTTCGCTTCCACAAGCCTGGACACAACCACCGGCACGATGGGCGCAGTGTTCCGAACCTGCAGGCCGTGATGGCTACCACCCTTGAGCCGGACTTGACGTTGAAGAGATCCTCTACCCATCACCGATCAGGGGTAGCCATCCAGCTCGGCGGGCCGGCCATCGGGATGTAAACGGCTGCTGCCCGGCGGGAGCCACGGATCCAGCTGGGCCATCGCCCGGGGATGCAACCGCTGCAGCCGCTGCAGAGCGGCACGCTCGGTGGTGCTGCAACCGGGATCCCGGCTCTGGCATTCATGGTGCAGCAGCAGCGCCTTCGGCTCGACCACCTGGCGCAGACCCAGCTGGCCGAGCCGCAGGCAGAAGTCCACATCGTTGCCTTCCACCGGCAGCCGCTCATCGAACCCCCCCAGCCGCTGCCAGTTCCGGCGCGACACCATCAGACAGGCACCGGTGACGGCCGCCCAGCCCGAGAGCAGCCCGGCGCGCCCACGGTGCACCTCTGGGGGCCATGCCAGGCCCCGGTAGGCGTGTTCCGCTGCGCACCGATCCAGGCCGTAGCCCAGGCCGATGCCCGCGTGCTGGATGCGGCGATCGGGATAGAGCAGCACGGCCCCCACGGCTCCGATCGCCGGCCGCAGGGCCTGGGCCACCATCGCCTCCAGCCAGCCGGCCGTGAGGGCCTCCACATCGTTGTTCAGCAGCAGCAGCAACGGGGCACGGCCACTACGAATGGCGCTGTTGTTCAGCCGGCTCCAGTTGAACGGGCCACCCATCCTCTGCACCCGCAGGCGATCGCCGAGCCGATGCCGCCAGTCAGCCAGCAACGCCACCGTGGCCTGCTCTCGCGACGCATGATCCACCACAGTGATCTGCAGGCCTGGGTAGCGGCCGCAGGTGCTGTGCAGGCTCTCCAGGGCACGCCCTAACAGCTCCGCCTGATCCTTGCTGGGGATCACCACCTGCACCGCTGGCAGTGCTGCCGGCAGAGCCCACTCCAGCCGGAACCGGCCGGCCACCGCTTCCGCACGGACGCGCACGGCCTCACCCTGGCCGCGCAACTGCCTCTCCAGCACGGCTGCACGGACATGCTGCGCCGCCGGATCGACCACCCGATCAGCCCCCTGGCCTACGCAGCGGTGCACAAGCACCCGCGGCACCGCCTGCACCTGCGGCCGCCGCTCTAAGGCCGCCAGCTGCCAGGCCCAGAGCGCCATGCCAGCGTCCGCCTGCCTGGAGGGGTGTTGCAACGAGGGCGGGGGCGGCAGGGCCTGGACACGCAGCCACGCCAGGCTCCAGGCGCTGCAGCCCTCCAGCCAGGGGCTGCTCCAGAAGCTCTCCGGCACCCAGCCGGGTTTGAACCAGGGGTCGTGGCGCCGGCCATGGCCATCGAGACGGTCTTCATCGGGGTAGAGCAGCTGGGGGGCCGCCGCGCTGTCGGCCATGCCGATCGCCTCCTCCAACGCCAGCAGCGCCTCGCGCCGCAGACGCCCATCGGCAGCCAGGAGCAGGACCCAGCCGTCGCCGGCAGGCCAGACGCCCCGCTGTCGCTCCACCACCATCTGCCGCCCATCCAGCCGCTGCCAGAGGCCCAACCCGCACGGCTGCCACCAACTCCAGCGCAGCGCAGCGCCCGGCGCCGGCAGGGCAGGCTCCAGCCGCTCGCACCAGTGCCTGTAGGCCTGTGGGCTCAGCCCCTCCGCCAGGGAGCCCAGGCCAATCCAGTGAAGGCGCTCGGCACGCTCAGCCTCGGCAGCGATCCACGTCTGCTCAGGCAGCCACCAGCGCGCCTGGCGGTAGGCGGCCGCAGCCTGCTCGCCACGGCCGAGCCGCTCTAGGGCCTCCGCCGCTGCAAACCAGTTCCAGCCCAGCTGGGGATGAAGCTCGGCGCTGCGGCGCTGGCAGGCCAGGGCCTCAGCCCATGCGGCGCGCTGGGCCAGGGCCTTGCCCAGGCGATGCCAGCCCGCACCATGCTGGGGCTGCTGCTCAAGCAGTTGGCGCCAGAGGAGCTCGGCGTTGTCCCAGTCGCCTCGGGCCTCTGCCGCCTCAGCAGCGCTCTCTGGAATCGGTACGCAAGCTGCCACCCGCTCAGTCCTGCCGCCAGCGCCAGTGATCTGCCAGCCAACGGGCAGCCTCCGACAGCCGCTCGGGCCGGAAGCGGTAGGCCGCCCGGGGGCCCTCCTCCAGGTCCTGCGTGAAGTCCACCGGCAGCCAGAGCGGCTCTTCCCCCCCCCGGCCGCCCCAGGGATGGCGGCCGCCGCGGTTGCGCCAGCTGCAGGAATGCACCACCCCAGGCACGTGCTCCTGGAACCAACCCAGCTTGTGCTGGACCGTGCCCTGATGGCAGAGGTAGCCATCGGCAGCCCCCCCCAAGGCAATGCTCTCCGCCAGGCTGAGGCCGATCGCCTCAACCACCGGCATCTCCAGCGCTGCCAGCCCGCGCCGAAGCTCAGCAGCCTGCAGGCGCTCCTCGTCCAGCACGACACCCACAGTGGTGCCGTAGATCGGCGTATCAGGCCCATCACCCCACTGCAGCGAAAAGCCATCCAGCAACAGCAGCGGCAAGGATCGGCCCCGGCGATGCAGCTCCTCCATCCAGGCAGACACCAGCAACGGCAGGCCCTCGGCCAGCGCACCTCGGGTCTTCAGGCTCACCCACAGCACCTGGCCGCCGCCAGCCCGCCAAGTCAGCAGACGCTCCAGCAGCTGCTCAGCCTCCGCACCAAGCTGAGCAGCACAGAAGCGGCGCAGCCGCTGCCGCATGGCAGCCGGGATCCGCTCGGGCCGCTGGCTGAGCGGCAACTCGAAGATGGTGCCGAGGGGCTGACCCAGGGGGTGCCCCTGCCAGCCAGCCTGGGGGTAAAGCTCCCGGACAGGTCCATAGGGTTCCGGCCCGAGCCACTGCAGCGGCTGCATCTGGCCCCCGATACCCTCCAGGGCCGTGAGCACGTTCAGCAGCTGGTGGGCGAAATTGGGATGTCCCTCGAGAATCAGCTGCCGCGGTCGCTGCGGATCCAGCACCGCCGGCCAGGGGGTGTCCGCCACCAGCAGAGGCAGAAGTTCGGCCAGCGCCAGCACGAACCATCGGCTGGTAGCCAGGGAACCCGGCAACAGCAACAGCACCTGCTCCCTCAGCAGATACAGGGCTTCCAGCTCATGGCCCCCACCGAGCCAGCCCGGCAGCAGCAGGGCCCGCTGCCGTTGCTCCTGAAGCACATAGCCAAACACCAGGCCCTGGCGCACGCTCAGCTGAGTGCTCAGCTCGCCGGCGCTCCAGGGGGAGGGAAAGTGCAGAAGCCCATCCCGCCAGGCGTGGCCCTGCCAGCTCCGCTCCCAGGCGCTCCGATCGAAGCGCTGGCGCCAGGCCAGCCAGCGCTGGGCAAAACCCTGCCAGGACTCGGGCACCACCCCATCGAGCTCGATCACCTGCACGGCTGCCCCCGGGGCGGTGCGCCCTAGTTTGCCGCCAGCGAAGCCCGCCCCCGTGCCGGAACCCCAGCTGCGCCTGAATCTCTGGGGCCATCTCAGCGGCGGCTTTGGGCTGGGAGAAGGGGCCCGCGCCACAGCCCGGGCACTGCAGGCCGCCGGAGTGGTGGTGCAGTGGTGCGATCTGCCGCTGGCCACTCACCCCAACGATCAACCCCTGCCGCAGCAGCAAACGGAGCGGCTGCCGGCTGCGGTGGATCTGATCCACACCAATCCCAACGTGCTGCAACACACCGATGGCCTGGCGGAGCGCCTGCAACTGCAAGCGCCGCTACGGATCGGCTACTGGGCCTGGGAGCTGGAGCAGTTCCCGCAGGGATGGGAGCGGGGCTTCGCCGGCCTGGATCAGCTGTGGTGCCCATCCACGTTCACGGCCAGCAGCCTTGGGCTGCGCAGCCCCATCCCGGTCACCGCACTCCCCCATCTGCCCGACTGGCCCCGCGCCGAACGGCTGCGAGCCCTGCGAGCAGCGCAGGCACGCCCCGGACGGCCCTTCACCTGCCTGTTCGCCTTCGATTTCTGGAGCACCGTGGGCCGCAAGAACCCCTACGGCGTGATTGAGGCCTTCCAGCTGGCGTTCCCGCGGCGGCGCAGCTGGGGGCTGCGGCCCCAGGAAGCCCGCCTGGTGCTCAAGCTCGCCAGCAGCCGCCAGTTTCCCGAGGCCACCGAGGCCCTGCGCCAGCGCATCGCCAACGACCCCCGCATCACCTTGATCACGGAGCACCTTCCGGCGGCGGCCTTCGATGCGCTCTACGCCCAGGCGGATGCGCTCGTGAGCCTGCACCGAGCCGAAGGCTTCGGGCTGGCCATGGCGGAAGCGATGGCGGCGGGGCTACCGGTGGTGGCCACCGGCTACTCCGGAAATCTCGACTTCATGCCTCCCGGCAGCGCCGAGCTGATCCCCTACACCCTCACGCCGATTCAGCGCAGCGAGGGCGATTACCGAGCCGGCAACCTCTGGGCCGAACCGGATCTCGACGCCGCCGCCAGCGCCCTGCGCCGGCTCGCATCCGAACCTGCGCAGGGCGCGGCCCTTGGGGAGCGGGGCCGGCAGGCGGTGCAGCTGCTGCTGGCCCCTGGGAGACTGGCGGCGGTGGTGCAGCAACGCCTCGGCACCCTGCTGTTGCAAGCGGGGCGGGCGGAACTGCTGGCCGCGCTGCCCCAGGGGCACCCCCTAAGGCTGCTGGAACGCGAGGGCCCCTTAGAGCAGCTGCCGCAGCCGCTGCTCTAAGGGGCCCTGGGCCAGGGGCAGCGCCCGGGCAAGATCGAGCCGCGACAGGGCCGCCTCCAGAGCGAGGCGGCGGATCTCCGGATCCGGACAGCCCCGGGCCTGGAGCCACTGGGCCAGGTCAAGTCCGATGCTGGTACGCGCCGCCTCGCAAGCACCAGTGAGCCAGGGCGGCGGGTCGGCCCAGCGAAGCGCTGGACCAGTGGCGGTGGTACCGACGCTGATGCCCTGCCAGGCCTCGAGCCGTGCCACGGCCCGGGCCGGGTCAAGGCCATCCAGCACCTGCAGCAGGTTGCGGGCGGTGAGCGGGCTGTCGCTGCCCAGGGCCAGGGCCTGTTCGTAGGCGGCAACGGCCTGCTCCATCCGTTGCTGGCCGCGCAGGGCATCACCGAGCTTGTGGGGCGTCCAGAAGCTGCAGCCACCCTGCGCCAGGGCCCTGCGCAGCTCCGCCTCGCAAGCACTGAACTCCCCCTGCATCAGCAGGGCATAACCAAGCAGATCGAGCACCTGCGGCTGCCCGGGTGCCAGGGCCTCGAGGCGCCGCAGCGCTCCCTCTGCCGAGGTCCAGTCGCCTTGCTCGAGGGCGGAGCGGGCGAACTGCCACCAGGATCCGAGGGGGGGCGACGTCATGCTCGCCCCTGCTGGGCCACCTGCTCCAGCAGTGCTGTCATGCGCGCGGTGCACTGCCGCATCTCGAACCGCCGGGCCACCGTGCGGCGCCCCGCCAGGCGAATCGAATCCTGCTGGGTGGGCGTCTCCAGCACCTGCTCCAGCTGCTCGGCCAGGGTCTCCGGCTGGAAGAACGGCACCAGCCAGCCATTCAGGCCGTGTTCGATCACCTCCTGCACCGGAGCCGTGGCCGAACCCACCACCGGAGCACCACAGGCCATCGCCTCCAGCAGGCTCCAGCTCAGCACGTACGGATAGGTGAGATACACATGAGCCTGGCTGATCTGAAACAGCTGCAACAGCTGGCTGTACGGAAGATGGCCGGTGAAGTGGACGCGGCTCCAGTCCACCCGCTCTCCAAGCTCCCGGCGCAGCAGCTCCGTCCACGACGACACACCGGCTGGGGGCGGCGGCCCATAGCTGTGGCCGTCCTGGCCCACCACCACCACCTGCACGGAGGGGTGGCGGCGCTGCAGCAGCGGCAGCGCGCGCAGGAACGTGGGCAGACCACGCAAGGGCTCCAGGCTGCGGCTACCGAAGCTCACCACCGGATCGCCGCGCTGCAGCGTGAGACCGGAGGGCAGGGTGAGACGCGCCAGGGGATCCGGGCGGCAGCAGGCGAGATCCACCCCTTCATGGATCACCTCGATCCGCGACTGCTGCCAGGCCGCAAAGCTGCTGCGCTGGAAGGCCGTGGCCGTTACGCCCTGTTCCATGCGGCGCATCGCCAGCTGGTCCGCCCACTGGCGCAGGGCGAGATTGGCGCCGAAATCCTCAGGAGTCGAACAGCCGAACTCCGGATCGAAGCTCTGCAACGGCAACCCCTGGAAATCGATCTCCAGCAGAGCCACCAGCGGAGCATTCGGATAAACATCATCGAGAAACAGCACATCACCCCAGAACGGATGCACCAGCACCACATCCGGTTGCCAGCCCTGATCAGCGAGCGTTCTGAGGGTGGCCGCCACTCGCCTGCCGTGGGCGAGCTGGGCGGTGAGCCGCATCTCGGGGTTGCTCTGACGCAGATCGGTGTGGGGATCACCGCCACAGCAGCGGTAGGCAACCCCCGTGTCCGCCCAGGGCGTCTGCCGGGCGCCGACACCCACCACGTCGTGGCCTGCAGCCTGCAGCGCCGGTGCCAGCTGGCGGAACTGTCCGGGGAAATTGGGATGGAGCAACAGAACGCGCAAAGGAGGCCTCGCTGAGCTGGGATCAGCGCATGCCTTGCAGCGAACGAGTGGCCTTGGAAACGCTGCTGAACATCAGCTCCAGCAGGGAGCGCTTCTCCAACTTCAGATCCGCGGAAACAGCCATCCCCGCCTGCAGTGGGAAGGTGAGGCCATCCCGCCGCATCGCTTGGGCAGCCAACTTAAGGCTCACGGGAAAACGCGGGTAGTTGTACTGGTCATCCGGCGGGATCGAATCGGTGCCGATCGTGCCCACCGTGGCCGGCAGGTAGCCGTAGCGACTGGGGTCGTAGGCATCCACGGCCAGATCCGCTCGCTGCCCGGGTCTGACGAAGGAGAGATCCTGGTTGGAGATATACACCTTCGCCTGAAGGTTTTCCGAGGGCACGAGCTGCAGCAGCGGATCACCAGCAGCCGTGACAACGCTGCCGGTCTTGGCTTTGAGATTGAGCACAGTGCCCCGCACCGGCGCCCGTAGGGTGACCCTGCTGAGGCGTGTGCCGGTCTCAACGCTGTTGGCGCGGTTCTGGGCCTGCTGATTCACCAACTCGGCACGCTTCTGGGCCGATTCGGCCGTGAGCTTGCGCTGCTGCTGCTGGTTGGCCGCCAGTCGCGCCCGCACATCAGAAAGCTGCTTCTCGTAATCGAGCAGCTGGAAACGCGAGGCCGCGCCCTGGGCCTCCAGACGCCGCAGATCAGCCAGCTGCTCCTCGAGGATGGCGCGCGTCTGATCAAGACCCTGACGGGCCGCCTCGGTCTCACCGAGGGCCCCCTCGAGACGCACCAGCTCCTGGCTGGTGATCAGGCTGAGCTGCTGCTCCTGATCCTGCAGCGCCCGTTGTTGGCCGCGCAGGATGGATGGATCCAGCAACACCAGAGCCTGGCCAGGCTGGACCCGCTGGCCCTCCTTGACGTAGACGGCGGTTACCACACCATCTTCAGGGGGCTTGAGGTCCTGGGTAGAACGAATCGGCTCCAACTTGCCCGGGGCGCGGACCAGCTGGTCGACCTTGACCAAGGCGCTGGCCCCGAGCCCCACCAGCACCAGCGCGGCCACGCTGCCGCCGATGAACATCGGCAGCCAGGGAGACGATCGGCTTTCCAAGCGACTATCGCTGTGCGCGAGAGCTCCAGGAAGAGCTGGCTTTGGGGGACGCAGCCTGGTGAGCAGGGAGCGGAACGGCTTAGGTCTAGGGGTCACCATCAATCTCCCTGCTGAACCTGCTGGTTGTAGAGCGTGGCATAGGCGCCAGCGAGAGCCATCAGCTGCCCGTGGCTGCCATCCTCGCGGATGCGACCGCGCTCCATGAACAGGATCCGATCGGCCTGGCGCAGGGTGGTGAGCCGGTGTGTGATGAACAGCACCGTCGCGTGGTGAAAGCGCGCGGCCAGATTGCGGCACACCTGCTGCTCAGTTTCGGCATCGAGAGCGGAGGTGGCTTCATCGAGGATCAGCAGGCTGGGGTCCTGGAGCACCGTGCGGGCCAGGCAGATCCGCTGGCGCTGGCCGCCGCTGAGGCCGGAACCCTTCTCCCCCAGCCGGGTGGCGTAGCCGTTTTCCAGGCCGAGGATGAACTCGTGGGCAGCTGCGACCCGGGCCGCCTCCATCACCGCCTCGATGTCGGCATCGGGGCTATTGAGACGGATGTTGTCGAGCACAGTGCCCTCGAACAACAGACTGTCCTGGGGTACATAGCCAATGCGACGGCGCAGGCTGGCGATCTGCAGTTTCTCGATGTCATAGCCATCGAGATACACACGGCCCTCCTTAGGCCGGTATAACCGATCCACCAGCTGCACCAGCGTGCTCTTGCCGCTGCCGCTCAGACCCACCAAACCAACGAACTCGCCCGGCTGGATCTCGAGGTTGACGTGATCGAGGATCAGCGGTCCTCTCTGCCCGTAGCGGAAGCAGATCTCCTCGAAGCGCAGGTGCCCCTGGATCGGTGGCAACGGAATCGCCTGCAGATCTTCCTCTCCCACTTCCGGCATCGCCAGCATCACATCAGACAGACAGGACACAGCCATGCGCATCTCCTGAAAGCCCTGATAGAGCGAAGAGAGGCGCAGGAGGGGCCCCACCACCTGCGCCGAGAGGATCTTGACGGCGAACAGCGCACCGAGGCTGAGCTTGTTCGCCAGGATCAACATCGCCCCCACCACGATCAGAGCAATATCCGACAGGTTGGAGACCAAACGGGCCCCCTCACCAATCAGGCTGCCGAGGCGGGTCAGCTGGAAGCGGCTGCTGGTGTACTTGCGATAGCGCTCCAGCCATTGCCAGCGGGCCTCCACCTCGAAGTTCTGGCTCTTCACCGTGCGGATGCCGCTGGCCACCTCGTAGAGGAAGGCACCGGCGGAAGAGGCATAGCCGTTGCTCTCCTTGATCAAGCGGATCAGGATCGGGCTGGCCACCACATTGATCACCATCAGCACCGGGGCCACGGCAACCACGATCAGGGTGAGCACCGGGCTGATCAGCAGCAGCACCACCAGGAACACGACCGCGAAGACAACATCCAGGCCAACGCCCAGCAGCTGATCGACGATGAACTGGCGGACGTTATAAAGCTGGTTGACATTGAACAGGATGCCGCCTACCTGGCGCTGCTCGAAATAAGGCAGCGGCAGGCGCAGCAGGTGTTCGACCACCGTGGAGCCAAGCCGCACATCCACCCGATCGGAGAGATCGGCGGTGACGATCGCCCGCATCGCGCTCACCACGCCGGCTGCGATGGCGGACATCAACAGGATCGCTGTGAGCGGTGCCAGCAAAGACAGGTTGTTGCGGCTGATCACCTGATCGATCACCGCCAACACCGCCAGGGGGAATACCGCGCTGAGCAGCTGAGAGGTGAAAGCCGCCACCAAGGTGGAGGTGAGCAGCCCGGGGTAGCGCAGGAAGGCCGTGAGGAACCAGCCGAGGCCGAACTGCTCGCCGACCTGGCGATCTGTGCGCCCCTCCCGCACCACCAGCAGCTCCACCCCCTCCGGCAGCCGCTCCTGCAAACGCTGCAGACTCCAACGCTGCAGACCGTGGCGCGGATCACCGATCAGCACGCCTCCGCCACCACCTGCAACCAGCAGCAGAACGAAACTGCCATCGAGATCCACAAGGGCCGGCGGTTCAAGCCGGGTGAGGTCGGCCGGCCTCACCCGCAGCGGGCGGGTCTCGAAGCCGATGGCCTCGAGCTGAAGGCCAATTTGCGCCAGTCGCAGGCCCCCGAGCCGTTGCTGCACATCCGCAAGGTTGCGGCGCACCAGATCCTCGGAGAAGGCCAGGCGCCTGGCCTGGGCGAGATGGCGGATGCAAGCCAGGGCCTGCTCCAGGCGATCATCGATGCCACCGGCGAAGGCGCCGGCATCGGCGCCGGCGAAAGCGCCGGAAGAATCCGGACGATGAAACCCGAGGGCCTGCGGATCGAGGGCCACACTGCCGGCAAACACCACCGGGCGTTGTTCCGGTCTCAGGGCTAGGACGCCAGCGGCCGGATCGGCATCCTCCTCCGGGGTCGCGCCGATGGCCTGATCCAGCAACGGGTCACGGATGTGCAGAGCCCGCACCGGCAGGCCATTCACCTGCCTGGGCAGTTCCGCCCAGGTGGCCGTGTCGAGCACCTGTCCGGGCACCACACCCGACACAGCGGGTCTTGGCCCGCTGAACACCAGGCGGCCGCCCGGCGGGGCTGGAGCACCCGCCTGGACAAGGGTCCAGCTGCCGGCAAGGGCCTCATCCAGCTGGCGGACATCCGGCAGGAGACGGCCGCTGGCCTCCAGCAGGCTGAGCAACAGCGCAGCGCGCTCCTCGGCCAGGGGCAGCGCCAGGGCCTCGCGCAGGCTGGCATGGTCGCGAACGGCCGCCAACGCATCCTGGAACGGCAGCCGAAGCAGCACCGTGCGCTCGGAGGCTGTGAGGGTGAGATCAGGCTCGCCGCGCAGCACTGCTGCCCAACCCAGCCATTCGCCGCCCCCCACTGGCCCGAGGCTGACGGGCGCACCCTCCAGGCTCTGATGCAACCGCCGCAGCCGACCCTCCACGACCATGGCAATGCTGGCCGGCAGCTCGCCAGCCCGCTGAAAGGGCTTGCCCACCGGCAGCTCCACCAGTTCCGCCCGCAGACCCAGGGCCTGAATTGCCTCGGCGCTCACCCCCTGCAGCAGGGCACTGGTGTGAAGAAGCTCGGGGATGGTGGTCATCAGACGTCGGCGATGGCTGGCGAGGGACGGGTCGGGGCGTTGAGGCGATCCAAGGCAAGCTGCAGTTGTTCATCGAGCCACTGCTGACGCAGCTCGATCAGCATCCTCTGCCGCATGGGTTCATCCAGGCTCGCCTTGCTGAGGACCTCCACCCGTAGGAGATGCACCAAACCATTGATCTCGAGTGGCGGAATCAGCGCCCCCGGGGCATAGCGCTCGGATGCCCTGGCCAGCAGCGGATGCAGCTGAGCGAGGGTCACCGGACCCACCATGGCGCGAGGAGGCTGGCCCGGCTGAGAGCCATAGCGATCGATCAGCATCGAATAGCTGACATCGCCATCGACCATCTGGAAGTAGAGCTCAAGGGCCAGATCCGCATCCTCGAAGCGGAGCACGCTCAGAGTCACCTGGTCGAGGCTGGCTCGCCGCTCCAGGAAACGACCGGGCACCGCATCAGCCCAGATCGCCTCGCTGGCGGCCTGCAAACGTTCAGGGAAACTGGCCAGGACTTGCAGATCCGCCAGGGGGATGGCGTGCTGTCGGCACCAGGATTCGAGCTGCTCAAACCGCTCGAGCTTCAGAGAAGCGGCCAGGCGCAGCAGCGGAGCCGACTCCGCAGCCAGGGTTTCGGGCACCGGTGCCGAGGCGGCGAGGGCCTCGAGCAGACGCCGCTGCAGGCAGGCCACCAGCAGCTCATCCCGGAAGAGGGTCCGCAGTTCATCGGCCTCGGGCAGGGGGATCGTGGACCCGATGGTGAGCAGATCCCGAGACAGCAGGGTCATCGGATCACCGCAGACTCGGCCGGTTCCCGCGGCTGCAGGAGCAGGCGGTATACCTGGGCCGCCGCCTGGTAGTCGCCGCGTCGCTCCAGAAGCGCAGCCAGCGGATGCCACACCGCCTGGCCGCCCTCATGCTCGCTCAACCACTGGAGCAGCTCGATCGCCGCAGGCTCCTCGGCCATCTCCTGAAGCACGCCGGCGGCCTGCAGTAGGCGAGCGGAGCGTAGATGCCCCGGCTTGATCCGATGGATCCTGAGCACGAGCAGCGCTTCCTCCATCGACCGGCCGGCCGCCTGATGCACGAGGGAGAGATTGGTGAGCGCCGGCACGGCCGGCTCGGATTCGGGATTGACCTGCTCAAGCGCCTTGTGGAGCAGCGCCTGGGCCTCCTCGAGACGCCCCTCGCTCAGCAACAGACCTGCCAGGTTGACGAGACTGCGGTAATGCCCTGGAGCCTGGCTGATGGCCATGCGGAAATGTTGCGCGGCCGCAGAGCTGTCACCCCGAAGGATGTGCACCAAGCCGAGCAAATGATCGAGCTCGGGATGGCGGATGCCCTGAACGGACAGCCCCTGCGCTTCCCGCAACACGGACTCGGCGGTTTCAGCAGTGAGACCGGACTTCAGATCATGAATCCTCGCCTCCAGATTCACGCTCGCAGGAGCGGGCGGTGAGGCTGGCGCGGGATCGGGACTCGGCACTGCGGGTTGGAGATCGATCACGGGGCTGGCGATCACCCCATCCCCGCCAGAAGCAGCCTCGGCCGGATCAATTCCCCCCGCCTGCTGGCTGGCCCGCAGCAGCACATAGGCCTGTCGAAAGAACGGGGCAGCGAGCTCGGCGGCGCCGCGGCGGATCAACTCCTCGGCATGGGCGTAGTAGCGGCCGGCAAGAACGGACTGCCGCGCCGCATCAGCAGCGGGCAGGACCAGCTGACCGCCCTCATCACCTGCATCGGAGACCGGTGCCAGGGCATCGTGCCCGACCTGGTGACGGGGCTCACCGCCCAGCCAACGGATCAGTCGGTGACGGAATCGGCTGCGGGTCGGCATGACGGGGATGCAGCGGGGGGCTGATGGGCTGCCGGGTTAAGGGGGTGCACGAGGATGTCGCAGCCACCTTGTAGACCCGTCGATGTTGCCACAGGTCTCGGTGGTGGTTCCGTGCCGCGATGCGGGCCACTGGCTGCCCGCCTGCCTGGCCAGCCTGTGCCGCCAACAGGGCGTCGACCTTGAACTGCTGCTGGTGGACGACGGCTCCTGCGACGACAGCCAGGCGGTGGCTCGGCGGTCCTGGGGAGATTGCCCCTGGCCGATGCGGCTGCTGCAGGCAGGTGGCAGAGGGGTATCCGCGGCGCGCAACCTCGGCTGGCGCGCCGCGCGTTATTCGCTGGTGGCCTTCCTCGATGCCGACGACCTCGCCCTGCCCGATCGTCTGCAGAACCAGGCCGCGATGTTCATGGCCGACCCGGACCTGCAACACGTGCTGTGCGGCTGGCAGAGGATCGACGCGCAGGGGCGAGCCCTGGCCGCCGTGCGCCCCTGGGAGGAGGGCGCAGGCTTCAGCACCAGAGAGGCACTGCGCCACAAGGCGGTTCTTCCCAGCGCCTGGATGCTGCGGCGTGAAGCCCTGGAGGCAGTTGGCGGCTTCGACGTCACGCTTCAGCAAGCGGAAGATGTGGATCTGCTGCTGAGGCTCGCCCGCTCAGGCCACAGCGGCGCCTGGGTGCCCGAGGTGCTCTGTGGCTATCGGGTGCACGAGGCTGCCGCCAGCCGCCGGGCACGTCCGCAGGCAAGGGCGCTGAGCCTTGTGGTGGAACGCCACCTGCGGCAACTGACGGCCTCGCCGGACGACCAGCGGCTGGCCGCCGAGGTGCGCTACGGCACCCGGGCCTGGCTGGGCTGGTATGCCTGGACCTGTGGCGATCACCCCCTTGCCCTTGAGCTGTGGAGCACGGCCCTGGGCCTCAGCCCCTTCATGCCGGCCCTCACCTGGGTGCACCTCGCGGAGAACGCCGTACGCAGCGCCGCACGCCTCGGCAGCCCCGCAGAGCTGGACGTACTGCTGGGCTCGCCGCTCTGGGATCGACTGCAGGAGCGCTGGTGGCAGGGGCGACGCCAACCCCGGCTGGAGTCAGCGCCGTCACCGACCTGTGGTGAAACCCTCGACTGGACCGCGGTGCAGCGCGGACAGGTGGGCGCGGCGCTGCAGGGCTGGAGCGGGCAGCTCAGGGCCCAGCTGCAGCTGGTCAATGGTGCAGAGCCACAGGGCCCCTGGCTGCCATCCGCGCTGGAGGCCTGGTGTCTGGGCCAGGGGCCCCTGGCCACCCTGCAGCTGGCCGTGCTGCGCTGGAGCGAACAGCTGCTCAGACTCACAGATCAGCCCAGATCGGCGGAGAAGCTACAGGCCGACCTGGCCGCGATCCTGCTGGAGTGGGGGCTTCTGAGCTGGGCGGAAGACCGCCGACCGGCGGAGCAGCGCCTCGAGCAGAGCATCGCCGTGCTGCCGACAGCGGGAGCACTCACCGCATTGGCACGCCTGCAGGCACCGATCCACCCGGCAGGAGCCAGGGCCCTGCACCAGCTGGCGGCGGGAGCACCGGTGGCGGGAGCCGAAGTGCCGCCCACAACACATCTCCCCACCGCCTTCTGGGAGGACTCGGCCACCACCCCTGACAGCTGCCGAGGTCCCCAGTGCCCACCGTGCCTCGAGCAGCAGCTCCGCCCCTGGAGTGCCGTCCCCCTCGACCACGGGCTTGTGCACTGGCGGCCTCCGGCTGACGCAGCAGCGCGAGGGTCTCCCAAGCAAGCGACGGGAGAGGACGGAGACGACAGGGAGGCGCGACAGCTGGCCGTTCTGGAGGGTGGGCAGGCCTGGCTGCGGCCACCGCTACGCAATGCCTGGCGCTCCACCCATGG
>Ga0310098_1000027_pt1 | contig 33747 bp, 36 predicted proteins | sample LakMicMIDCLREDC7_FD_194453 | JGI IMG/M metagenome (GOLD analysis project Ga0310098, IMG submission 194453) | Enriched freshwater cyanobacterial communities from Lake Michigan, Michigan, United States - MI23.DCL.RED.C7 | ecosystem: Environmental > Aquatic > Freshwater > Lake | place: USA...
TAAGATTGGCACTAGGACCTTGCAGAATTGCAATCAACCCACTGGACCCGGGAGCAAAGACATTCGAATTCGGCACCAGATGGGCCACAAGCCTAGCGGTGCACTCCCCGCGGGTTCCCCCGCCCACACGGCGCCCAGGGAAAGAACTTCGCAAATTCACGTCGGCTAAGGCCTGGGATGCAATCGCCAACCAGCCGACAACCGCCAACACCGACGGCAGCCATCGTACTGGCGCCGGGGGGAACAACGCAGAGAGTGGGAAACGAGAGATAGGTTTCAAAGGATTAATCATGGCGAATTATCAAAACAAGGGAAGGGATTGAAGCCTAGCCATTGGCGCTTTGGCCCGAAAGACCATTTAGCCCAGGCATCAATACGCCAGGGCTAATTTGGACATGAAGCCAGCCACCCATGTCGGCACCCGGAGCTTGGGTACCTGACACCCCTCCAACCTGTAAAAACGGCATAATACTAAGCCAATAACCTTTGGCTTATTCAAAGCCAAAGTAGGCTTCGCTGCCATTCCCAGGGGGGAAGCGCCATGCCCCCAGGGGTAGGGGGCCGGCCCACCAAGGGGCACCAACCTGTTCAGGGCCGGCCCAGGGATAGGGATTGGCAAGCCCAATGGCAACCAGGCATGGCTGGGGCCCCCACAAATTGTCAAGCAACAGCACAACTTGGGCCGCCATAATCGTGTTGTCCGCCAACAGAACCCTGCCGCGGCCAGCGATGGGGTTGGGACTAGGGCACGGGCAAGGGATCGGGCGAAAGGGAAGCAAATGGAACTCGCAGGCCTGAACCGCCAGCCCCGGCTCCCCTGGCGGAGTTGAATCCCTGCAGCTGCAACCGTCGATCCTGGCCTGCCTGCACCTGATCACTGAAGCCGGCTGCGGCCTGGCCATTGGCGCCTACCCGCGCTTTTGCTACGACGCCAGCGACGGCGGCGGTAGCGCCGAGCTGGAGGGCGCCATCCAGGCCGGCTGGCAGGCCATCCGCTTTAGGGCGGACCAACTGTCGATTCCCGCCCTCTCCTGGCGCAATACCCGCGTTCTCGGCCTGCCCCTGCCGCCGGGCCTAACGATCGCCATTAAGCCTGAGCAACTCCAGGGCCAATGGCACCCCAGCAGCGGTGAAGTGCAACTGGAGTTTCGCTCCCGCTTTTATTTTTCCCTGGCGGGCCTCTACCAAGCACCCCCCTTAATCGTGCAGACGCGCCTGCAGACGGAAACGGCCCAGGGCCTGCGCCATCAGGCCGAGGGGAAACGGATTGGGGCCAATGGTGAGGCCCTGCTGGTGGGGGTCGCCACGGTGCCACCAACCGGCGATGGCTGGTTGGATCGCTTTTTAGGCTTGCCCGATGAGGCCCTGGCGTTGTTGCGGTGCCGCCTCACGATCTCGAACGCGGAGGAAGTCCACGAGGCTTAATCCGCAATGCCCCCATTCATCGAAGCCGTCCTCGCCAAGCTCCGCCGATGGCGATGGCACGGCCTCAGATCTGGCAAGCGCGATGGCTCGAGGCAAAGGAACCCATGGCGGCTTGGAAGTCATCGGCTGGCATGGGCAACAGGAGGGAGCGCTCCCGCCCACAGCTGACGCAAACCAGGAAACAATGGGGCGAGACCTCAGAAGACTCGACGATGATCGCCGTTCCTTGCGGTGCCGGGCCACTCCAATCGGGTTCCGCTGGAAACGAGAGGCTTCCCACCGTCGATTGTTGAGCGCCACTCCCTTCGGACGGTTTGGGCAAGGGAAGCGGTGCAACCTGCTTCGGGGGGCCATGCTGACGGAGTGATTGCTTGTCCATAGACCTCATCGCAAATGGAATCCGAGCTGATTGACTGAGGATGCCAATGCCGGATGGGCAAAGCTGGCGTGGGTGCAAGCGGGAAGTAAAACTTCCACAACGATTGCAGGGGCAACTCTTCTCCAGCAGCCCACCTAGGTACAGCCAGTCATATATGGCGCATTAGCGCGGCAATGGTGCGTCTTCAACGACCCTAGGTTTGCGTATCCAAACAGCCAAAAGTTGCAACGCAGCTCGCCTTCCGTAGCCAGTTCGGAGGAGAAGCGAGGAGAAGCTCTGATAAAGCCTTTCCGTCAACATGGGCTCACCCCCGTGCCAGCAATCCCTGATTAACTGAAAGACGGCATTGTTCAGTCAACCCAATGCGGCAGCACTGGAGTTTTCGTTAACGTCTACCCAATGCGCCGCCGATGCGGCTCTGGACGGAAGGTTCAATCCTCCGCCCAGATCAAACAGGCTTTGCTATTACTGCAGCCCAACCCACCCGGCGACCCAGCAGAATAGCAACAACCGCAGGCGATCCTGATAGGCAGTTTCGCCGTTCTTTCATGCCAGGGAAGGACGAACCCTTTCTGGGTCCTAGCTGAGTGCCTAGAGCCTGAACCAGTTCGGCGAAAGGGGTGGCATTTCGTTTCCTCGTCTAATCTGGCAGGCTGTTGCAAATAGCGCGCAGCGGCCGGGCTTGACCCTTGCAACGGCCGAGGCGCGGGGCATCTGTTGCGGAGCCCTGCCCCTGTTGGCGCGTTTCACCAATCGCCGCAAAGTTGATTGCGCCTGCAGCGCCAAGGCGATCCAGCAGGCGCCTCTCCACCCCCGCCATCGGGGAAGGCGCCCATGGCAGGGCAGCCCAACCCTCTCCATTAGCGGCCGCCATGGCGCCCTTGGCTTTGACAAAAGAATCCGAACGGACGTGGTCCAAACCCCTTCAAATGGCTTGGTTTCTAGTAACGCCCCCTGATGGATTCGAACCATCGACCGGCTGCTTAGAAGGCAGCTGCTCTATCCAGCTGAGCTAAGGGAGCGGGTGACCTGCGTGCAGGAGAGACCATTGTGACAGGCCCATCCCAAAGCCCCAGGACGGCACCCTGGGGGCTTCTGGGGCCCAACAAGGCTATGGGGCACCCTGTCCCGAAAGCAAAATCCATGCGCCAAGCAAGCCACTCCTTGAGACAAGTGCTTAGAGTCAACTGCTGCAGAGCGTTCTTGTCATGGCGGCCACCCGGCTTAGCGACAGCCAGAAACAGGAGCTCGTGGCTCGCTTCCGGGACGGCGAGGGGTCTGGGAGCCTGGCCGAGGCCTTTGGCTGCAGTGCCAACACGGTCAGCCGGGTGGTGCGCACTGCCCTGGATCCCAAGGAGTATGAGGCGTTAAAGCAGCAGCGGGGACGCTCTGCCGTCCAGGTTGCAGCCCCCTCCGGCGGGTCAAGCCAGCCCCTTCCCCTGTCCGAAACAGGATCCGGGGGGAAGGAAGCACTGGCCACACCCCCCCCTGGGGAGCAAGCCCCAGGTGCTCTCCTGGGCGGCCCCGACCAGAACCTGGATGCCCCTTCCCCCGGGGCGAACGCTGCAGCCGCTCCGGCCGAGCCCTCGATCATCCCTAGCGCCCTGGCAGCTGGATCCTCCGGGCCTGGATTGCCAAAGGAACAGCCCCAGTTCGGGGCCTGGGTACGCCAACAGCTGGTTGGGATTGGCCAGGCCAGCGCCCCTGGATTGAAGGCCTCCGGGCCTGGGACCGATGCCCAGGATCTCCCCGATGGCGACCAGGGCCATGCAGCCCTGGCCATCGACGATGCCGATGACTTTGCCGACGACGCCGGTGACGACAGCGACGAGGAGGGCGACGGGTCCGAAGACGGCGACAGCGTTCTGGGCAGCTACGGGGACCCTCGCGAGGGGGACGGCCAAACCTTTGTGGTCTTGCCCCTGGGCCAGGCGATCGAGGATCGCCCCAGCCTGACGGTGCAGCCCCTGGTGCCCGCCGACCTGCCCACCAGCGTCTACATGCTGGTGGATAAGACCGTGGAGCTCGACATCAAACCCCTCAAGGAGCTGCCCGAACTGGGCGCCCTGCCCGATGGCGAAGGGGAGCGCCAGGCCCTCGTGGTGTATGCCAACCCCCGCCAGGCCAAGCGCTACTGCGGCCGTAACCAGCGGGTGATCAAGGTGCCGGATAGCGGCGTGCTGGCGCGCACGGCCCCCTACCTGCTTTCCCAGGGGGTGACCCGCCTGGTGGTGGAAGGGGCCCTTTATTCCCTGCCCGGCAGCTGATCGCCCCGGGGCAGCAGCAGGGCGGTGGCACTGCCGCCACTGATCACGCCGATCACCAGGGCCACGCCCACCACAAAACCACTGGGCAGCTCGGGCGTGCGTCCCACCCCCAGGTTGAGGCTCACCCGGGTGTTGAGGTTCTGGGCCCCCAGGCACAGCAAGAGCAGCAGCATGGCCCCTCCCCCCAGGCAGGTGACCAGCAGGCGCAGGCGCAGCAACATCAGCTCGGGCCCGGTTGATGCAGCAGAGCGTAGAGCTCCCGGCGGGAGATCCCGGTTTCCAGGGCCAACTGGCGGGCCGCATCACTACTACTCAGGCCAGAGGCCACCCGCTGCTCCAGCTCGCGCCGGAGGCTGGCGTCATCGGGGCGGCTGATCTCGGCCTCAGGGGCACCGCCGAGCACCACCGTGCATTCACCGATCGGAGCGGTGTGGCGGAAATGCTCGAGGGCCGCGCCCACGGTGGGCCCCACCTGCTGCTCATGGCGTTTGGTCAGTTCTCGGGCCACCTGCACGGGCCGATCGCCCAGTTCGGCGAGCACATCCTCCAGCAGGTCCACCAGGCGGTGGGGCGCCTCAAACAGCACCAGGGTGCGCTCTTCGCTGGCGAGCTGGCGTAGGCGGGCGCGGCGTTGTTGCCCCTTGGGGGGCAGGAAGCCCTCAAAACAAAAGCGGCCGCTGGGCAGGCCGCTACTCACCAGGGCCGTGGTCACGGCGCAGGGGCCGGGAATGCAGATCACGGTGCAGCCGGCGGCCCGGGCGGCCGCCACCAGGGCCTCGCCCGGATCGGAGATGCCCGGCAGGCCCGCATCACTGATCACCGCCACCGCTTCACCGGCCTCGAGGGCCTCCAGCAACTGGGGGATGCGGCCGAGTTGGTTGTGCTGATGGAAGCTCACCAGCTTGCTTTTGATGCCCAAGCCCGCCAGCAACAGGCCGCTGCGGCGGGTGTCTTCGCAGGCGATGCGGCTGGCCCCCTCCAGCACCTTGCGGGCCCGGGGCGACAGGTCGCCGGTGTTGCCGATCGGCGTGCCCACCAGGTAGAGCACGCCTGCGGCCGGTTCCTCGCCCTGCATCACAATGCCCGTTTGCCGGTTCCATGATGGCGCTCGCCCCCCCAGCCGCCGGGCCGATGGAGCCCCAGGCCTGGCTGCCCGAGGGCATTGGCGAGGCGGCCCTGCTGGCCGAGCTGCGGCGCCTCAGCTGGGGAGCGGCCGCCATCCTGCGGGCCTACGGGCGCGGCGAACAGCCCCCCTACGGCTTTGCGCCGGTGCTGAGCGTGGAGGAAGGGGGCGAGGGGCCTGTATCAGCAGCCGATCTGGCCGTCAACCAATGGCTGCTCGACGGCCTGGCCCAGGCCTTCCCGGCGGCCCCCTGGACCCTGCTCAGTGAGGAAACCGCGAAGCAGCAGCTCACCGAGGGCGTGCCCCTGGAGGCCGAGTGGCTCTGGATCCTCGATCCCCTCGATGGCACCAAGGATTTCCTCCAGGGCACGGGCGAGTACGCCGTACACCTGGCCCTGGTGCGGGGCCAGCAGGTGGTGCTGGGGGTGGTGCTGCTGCCCGAACCGGAAGAGCTCTGGTTTGGCCTGCTGGGGGGTGGGGCGCCGCGGGCCTGGCGCGAAAACCGGGGGGGCGAGCGCTTCGCGCCGGCCCTCAGCGCCCGCAGCCGGCTCCCGGAGCTGGTGCTGGTGGCCAGCCGCAACCACCGCGACCAACGACTCGAAGCCCTGGTGGCCGATCTGGCCCTGGGCGCTAGCCGGGCGATCGGCAGCGTCGGCGGCAAGGTGGCGATGATCCTGCGGGGCGAGGCCGACCTCTACCTCTCGCTCTCGGGCCGCAGCGCCCCCAAGGACTGGGACATGGCCGCCCCCGAAGCGGTGCTGCGGGCCGCGGGCGGTGCCTTCAGCCACGCCGATGGCCGGCCCCTCACCTACAACACGGGCGACGTGCGCCAGGCCGGCTGCCTGATCGCCAGCCACGGCCCCAACCACCAGGAGCTCTGCGCCCGCAGCGCCGCCGCCCTGGCGAGGATCGATCCGGGCTTTGCCGTTTAAGCACTGGGAGCCGCCCTGGTCAGGGCAAGGGGAGCCGGGCTAAGCGGCGCCCCTTGATTGGCGGCAAAGATCTGCCCCGGGGAGCACCCCCAGGGCTCACCCAGCAAAAAGCCGGCCCCTAGGGCCGGCCGGTTGCGAGGGACGATCGAGTTCCTCGCCGATCGCGGAATCAACCAAGCGTCACTCGACGCCGGGCTCCTGTTGGGGCACGCCGCGCAGGCTGAGGTTGATGCGGCCGCGGTTGTCGATTTCGCGCACCCGCACGGTGACGACATCGCCCACCTTGACCACGTCTTCCACCTTCTCAACCCGGGCTTCAGAGAGCTGGGAGATGTGGATCATGCCTTCCTTGCCGGGCAGGATTTCCACAAACGCGCCGATCGGGATCACCCGGGTGATGGCACCGGTGAAGGTTTCGCCCTCGCTGACGCGGCGGGTGAGGCCTTCGATGATGCGCTGGGCTTCCTCAGCGGCGGCGCCGTCGTGGCTGGCGATCGTGACGATGCCGCCATCCTCGATGTCGATCTTGGTGTTGGTGCGCTCGGTGATGCCCTTGATCGTGCGGCCGCCGGGGCCGATCACGGTGCCGATCAGTTCCGGATCGATGCGGAAGCTAAGCAGGCGGGGGGCATGGGGGGAGAGGCCATCGCGGGGCTTCTCAATCGCCTCGAGCATCTTCTCGAGGATGTGCAGCCGGGCCGGGCGGGCCTGGTTCACGGCTTCCGCCACGGTCGTCATGGCCAGACCCGTGATCTTCATGTCCATCTGCAGGGCGGTGATGCCCTTCTCGGTGCCAGCCACCTTGAAGTCCATGTCGCCGAGGAAATCCTCGATGCCCTGGATGTCGGTGAGGATGCGCACCTCATCGCCTTCCTTGATCAGGCCCATGGCGGCGCCACTCACGGGCGCCTTCAGGGGCACGCCGGCATCCATCAGGGCCAGGGTGCTGCCGCACACCGAGCCCATGGAGGTGGAGCCGTTGGAGCTGAGGCACTCCGACACGACCCGCAGCACATAGGGGAAGCTTTCCTTGCTGGGCAGCACGGGGATGATCGCCCGCTCGGCCAGGGCGCCGTGGCCGATTTCGCGGCGGCCGGGGGAGCGCATCGGCCGGGTTTCGCCCACCGAATAGGGGGGGAAGTTGTAGTGGTGCAGGTACGACTTCTCGGTGGAGGGGTTGAGGTCGTCCAGCTCCTGGGCATCGCTCGGGGTGCCGAGGGTGGCGCAGGAGAGCACCTGGGTCAGGCCGCGCTGGAACAGGGCCGAACCGTGGACGCGCTTGGGCAGAACCCCAGCCGCAGCGCTGATCGGACGCACTTCATCGAGGTTGCGGCCATCGACCCGCTTGCCCTCTTTGATGATCTGCTCGCGCATGAGCTTCTTGGTGAGGCTCTTGTAGCTGGTCCCCAGCAGCTTGCTGTTACCGCCCACGGCCTGCTTGATGGCGTCGTCGTCCTTGAGGGCGGCGATCGTCACGCCCACCTCGGCCTTGATCGCATCGAGCTTCTCGTCGCGCTCGGCCTTGGTTTGGCTGAATTGCTTGAGCACCTCGCCAATGCCCTTGGCACATTCCTTCTCAAGGAAGGTGGGCAAGAGGGGATCTTCGGTTTTGGCCTCGGGCAGCACCTGCTCGATGCCCAGGTCCTTGAGCAGGGCCTGTTGGGCCTTGATCAATTCGCCCACGGCCTCGAGGCCGAAGTCGATCGCCTCAATCACATCCTGCTCGGGCAGCTGGTTGGCGCCGGCCTCCACCATCACCACCCCATCGGGGGTGCCGGCCACCACGAGGTCGAGCTCACTGCGCTCAATCTCCCGGTAGCTGGGGTTGAGGATGAAGTCGTCGCCGAGCAGGCCGACCCGCACGGCGGCCATCGGCCCGGCGAAGGGGAGCTTGGCCAGCAGGCAGGCGATCGAGGCGCCGGTCACGGCGAGCACGTCGGGCGGAACCCGCTCATCGAGGGACAGCACGGTGGCGACCACCTGGATGTCGTCCCGCAGCCAGGCGGGGAACAGGGGCCGCAGGGGGCGGTCAATCAGGCGGGTGGTGAGGATGGCCCGTTCGGGGGGACGGCCTTCGCGGCGGAAGAAGCTGCCCGGGATGCGACCCGCGGCGTAGAGCCGCTCCTCGTAGTCACAGGTGAGGGGAAGGAAATCGATGCCCTCGCGGCCCTTGGAGCGGGTGGCAGTCACCAGGACCGACGTATCACCGCTCTCGACCAACACCGAACCCCCAGCCTGGGGGGCGAAACGACCGGTGGTCAGCCGGATCTCCCGACCATCGAAGGAGATCGACTGAGTTTGTCCTTGCACTTGACCTTATGTCCACTTTGGTGTCACCCACCATTGTCGCATCCGGGCTTCCTGACCGTTGGCATGGCCAGGGAGGATCGGCCCCCGTTGACGCAGGGGGCCAAACGGCAAAAAGCCCGACCAGGGCCCATAGGCGGCCTGATCAGGCTCCTGGATGGCGGGCATCCAGGGTGCGGAGCTGGGATGGCAAACGACGCGGGCGCCGCCGGGGCCACCTACCAGCTGGACTTGACGACGCCGGGCAGTTCACCCTTGTGGGCGCGCTCGCGGAATTGGTTGCGGCACAGGCCGAAATCGCGGTACACACCGCGGGGCTTGCCGGTGGCCCAGCAGCGGTTGCGCAGGCGGGTGGGGGCGCTGTTGCGGGGCAGGCCCTGGATCTGGCGATGGATATCGAGGCGCTCCATCGGATCGGCCGCCGATTCGAAGGCGGTCATCAGGGCGGCGCGCTTGGCCGCGAAACGATCCACCATCTTCTGGCGCTTCACGTTGCGCGCGATCATCGACTTCTTCGCCATGCGGCTGGTGCCTTGAATCCTTTGGGTGTTGAGCCTACCTCCCCACTGGGCCGCCCTTGGCCCGAGGCAGAACGAACCGCCAAGCTCCCGAAGCCGCCCAGCCCTCAGGCGCTGGGGCAGAGATCCGCAAGCAGACAACGCTCACAGGCCGGCTTACGGGCGTTGCAGACGGCGCGGCCGTGATAGATGAGCCGTAACGACAGGGTTTCCCAGTCCGCCTGGGGCAACAGCTTCATCAGGTCCCGCTCGATCCGGATCGGATCGCTGTGGCGGCTGAGGCCGAGGCGGCCACTGAGCCGGCCCACGTGGGTGTCGACCGTGACACCGGCATTGATGCCATAGGCATGGGCCAGCACCACATTGGCGGTCTTACGGGCCACGCCGGGCAACGGCAGCAGCTCGGCCATGGTTTGGGGCACGGCGCCGCCATGGCGCTCCAGCAGCAGGCGCGAGCTGGCGACGATGTGCTTGGCCTTGTTGCGGAAAAAGCCCGTGGATTGCACATAGGGCTCCACGGCGCTGCTCTCCACCGCCGCCGCCGCCGACGCATCCGGGAACCGCTCAAACAGGGCGGGCGTGACCTTGTTGACCCGCTCATCGGTGCATTGGGCCGAGAGCATGGTGGCCACCAGCAGCTCCCAGGGGGTGCGCCAATCCAGGGAGCAGGTGGCATCGGGATAGGCGTCACCGAGCCGCCCAAAAATCTCCGGCATGCGCTGCTTGGCCGTCGGCAGTTTTGGCTTGGCCACAGCCAGTTTCGGCTTAGCCGCAGCCCGTTTTGGCTTGGTGGCAGCCCGGTTCTGGGTTCCTTCCGCGTCAGCCCGAGACTTGGTCACGGCAGGCCCCAACCTCAATGGCCCAGCAGTTGCTGCACGGCGGGCAGCTGGCTGGTGTCCTTGACGATCAGTACCACGCTCAGGCCCACCAGCAGCACAAAGCCCGACTGCATAAAGGCCAGCTGGAAGCGCTCCGGCAGGGGCCGGCCCCGCAGGCCCTCGATCAGCAGCAGCAGGAACTGGCCGCCATCGAGCAGGGGCAGGGGCAGGGCATTGAGCACGGCCAGGTTGATCGAGATCAGGGCCGTGAACAGGTAGAGGCTGCTGCCGCCCTGGTGGGCGAGCGATGCCCCCATCTGCACGATCTTGACCGGACCCGACACCTGGCTGGCGGTCTCGCCGAAGTGGGTCACCAGGCTGACGAAGCCGCTCACGGTGCGTTCGGTGAGGGCAGCGGTGTCGCTACTGGCCTGGCGGATCACCTCCAGGGGGCTTTTGGCGGGGCGGTAGGCCTGGTTGCCGAAGGGTTGGAGCTGGGCGCCGATCTTGCCAATGCCATCCACGGCGGCGGGGGTGAGGCTGAGACGGCGACGGGTTCCGTTGCTCTCGGCCTCGAGCTGGAGGGTGTGGTCGGGGGATCCCTTGATGCGGCTCACCAAATCGGCCACGGCAGCCTGGCCGCCGGCCACCGGTTGGCCCCCAATGCTGATGATGCGATCGCCCGCCACCAGGCCGGCTGCGGCGGCGGCCTGGCCTGGCGCCACGCCGGCCACCAGCACGCCCGGGCTGGCGCCATAGCCGGCGGGAATCCCCACAAAGGCGCCCTGGGCCAGCAGCACGGTCCAGGCCAACAGCAGGTTGGCGAGCACGCCGGCGGCGATCACCAGGGCCCGTTGGTGCAGGGGGCGGTTGCGCAGCAGATTGGGGTCGTCCGCCGGGATGGAGCTGTCCTCGTCGTCGTCGGGGAAGGACACGAAGCCGCCTAGGGGGATGGCCCGCAGGGCGAATTGCACACCCCGGCGACGCCGCTCCAGCAGCACCGGGCCGAAGCCCACCGAGAAGCCACTGACGCGGATGCCCTGCCAGGTGGCGGCAAAGAAATGGCCGGCCTCGTGGACCACGATCAGGCCAGCCAGGATCGCCAGTGCGGTGAGCACACCCATTCAGGTCGGATCCATTGTGTGAATGCATTGTGACGGTTGGTCCCCGGCACCGAGGGGCTGTCCTCCGGCCGAGGGGGGCCGATCAGGCCCTGGGCGCAGGGATCCCTGCGCCCAGGGAGCCAACCCAAGGGGCTTGCCCAGACCCCCAAAGCAGCCCGCTAGCTCAGGCCGGCGTGAGCGCTTCGGCGCCGAAGTAGGGCACCAGGGCCACCGGCAAGGCGACGCTGCCATCGGGCCGCTGGCCCGTTTCCAGCAGGGCCGCCATCGTGCGCCCCACCGCCAGGCCGCTGCCATTGAGGGTGTGCACCAGCTGGGTGCCCTTGGTTTCCTTGAAGCGGATCGACGCCCGCCGGGCCTGGAAATCGCCACAGACGCTGCAGCTGGAGATCTCGCGGTAGGCGCCAGCCCCCGGCAGCCACACCTCCAGGTCGTAGGTGCGGCTGGCCGAGAAGCCCAGATCGCCGCTGCAGAGCTCGATCTTGCGGTAGGGCAGCTCCAGGGCTTCCAGCACCGCCTCGGCATCGGCGGTGATCTGCTGGTGGGCCGCCGCCGACTCCTCGGGCCGCACGAACCAATACAACTCCACCTTGTTGAACTGGTGCAAGCGGATCAGACCGCGGGTGTCGCGGCCGTAGGAACCGGCCTCACGGCGGAAGCAGGGCGTGTAGGCGGCGTATTTGAGCGGCAGCTGGTCAGCCGGCAGCACCTCATCGCGGTGCAGGGAGGTCACCGGCACTTCGGCGGTGGGGGTGAGCCAGAGGTCGTCCTCGGCGCAGCGGAAGCTCTCCTCGGCGAACTTGGGCAGCTGACCCGAGCCCAGCAGGCTGGCGCTATTCACCAAGATCGGCGGCATCACCTCGGTGTAGCCGTTGCGGGCGTGCAGATCGAGCATGAAGCTGATCAGGGCGCGCTCCAGGCGGGCCCCCTGGCCCAGCAGGGTAATGAAGCGGCTCTGGGCGATCCGCACCGAGCGCTCGGTTTCAAACAGGCCCAGCCGTTCGCCGATCTGCCAGTGCTCTAAGAGGCCTGCTTCCTGGCGGGGCGTGCCCCAGCGCTTGACCTCAACGTTGTCGGCTTCGCTCTTGCCATCCGGAGTTTCGGCGGAAGGCAGGTTGGGCAGGCTCAGCAGGTACTCGCGCAGGCGCAGGGTGAGGGCCTTTTCTTCCTCCTCCAGCACCGCCACCTGCTGCTTGAGCCGGTTGCCCTGCTCGCGCAGCTCCTTCACCTCAGCTCCGCCCGGATCGGCTCCGGCCTTAATCCGCAGGCCCACCTCCTTGCCAACCCGGTTGCCCTCGGCCTGGAGATTGCTGCGCTGCTCTTCGAGGTTGCGTTGTTGCTGGGCAATCAACTGGGGGCCGGTCAGGTCCACCGCCATGCCGCGCCGGCCCAGCTGCTGGCTGATCAGCTCAGGGGTATCGCGCAGCAGACGCTGATCGAGCACGGGCCTCGGGGCAGGGAAGCCGCAGCCTAAGGGCCGCACCTGGGACCGCCATCAGCGCCAAGAGGATTGGCGAACCGCTCTGGAGCCCATGGCGATTTGTGGGACCAGAAGCAATCCGCCGGGTTTCAACGGGATCCCCTAGCAAGGGCAGCTCAGCGCAGCAGCTCAGAGAACCTGAACAACTTCGTCGACTTCGGGGATGGCTTCGCGCAGCTTGCGCTCGATGCCCATCTTCAGGGTCATGGTGCTGCTGGGGCAGGAGCCGCAGGCACCTTGGAGCCGCACCTTGACGATCGGGCCATCGATTTCCACCACTTCGACGTTGCCGCCATCGGCCATCAAGTAGGGGCGCAGCTCATCGAGGGCCCGCTCGACGTTGGCCAGGGTGAGGGCGCGAGGGTCGAGCTCGGCTTCGACATCAGCGGCGGCAACCGGGGCTGTGTCGACTGAAGAAGTGTCGACTGGAGCGGTATCGGTGCTCATCGGCCTGTGGATGGACTGCCCAGAGCTTAGGAAGGCGGACCCAGAGCTGGCTTTCCCTAGCCGGAGGTCGCCCCACGCCCCCCGAGGGGCCCGGGTCCGGGCCTGGACCCCATCGGCGCCAAGGGAAGCCCCAGGCCCTCCTTAGGATCCGAGCACTTGCGGCGGTCCACCGGGCCCGCCGGCCCGCAGCCTGTCCATGACCGACGTTCCCGTTCAGCGGATCCGCAATTTCTGCATCATTGCCCACATCGACCATGGCAAATCGACCCTGGCCGATCGCTTGCTGCAGACCACCGGCACGGTGGCGGCCAGGGACATGCAGGAGCAGTTTCTCGACAACATGGACCTGGAGCGGGAGCGCGGCATCACGATCAAGCTCCAGGCAGCCCGAATGGAATACAAGGCCGCCGATGGTGAGCTCTACATCCTCAACCTGATTGATACCCCCGGCCACGTCGATTTCTCCTATGAGGTGAGCCGCTCGCTGCAGGCCTGCGAGGGAGCCCTACTGGTGGTGGATGCCAGCCAAGGGGTGGAAGCCCAGACCCTGGCCAATGTGTATCTGGCCTTGGAAAATGATCTTGAGATCATTCCGGTGCTCAACAAGATCGATCTGCCTGGGGCCGACCCCGAACGCATCGCCGCCGAGATCGAAGCGATCATTGGCCTCGATACCACTAACGCCATCACCTGTTCCGCCAAAACAGGGATGGGCGTGGCGGCGATCCTGCAGGCCGTGGTCGATCGGGTGCCGCCACCGCCGGATCGGATCGAGGAGCCGCTTAAGGCCCTGATTTTCGATTCCTACTACGACCCCTATCGGGGCGTGATTGTGTATTTCCGGGTGATCAGTGGCGCCATTGCCCGCAAGGACAAAGTGCTGCTGATGGCCAGTGGCAAAACCTACGAACTCGATGAAGTGGGGGTGATGGCGCCAGACCAGCGCCAGGTGGATTCGCTCCATGCCGGTGAAGTGGGCTATCTATCGGCCTCGATCAAGGCCGTGGCCGATGCCCGCGTTGGCGACACAATCACCCTGCTGGCCAACCCGGCAACAGAAGCCCTGCCGGGCTACACCGAGGCCAAGCCGATGGTGTTCTGTGGCCTGTTCCCCACCGACGCCGACCAATACCCGGACCTGCGCGAAGCCCTCGACAAGCTGCAGCTCTCCGATGCGGCGCTCAAGTATGAGCCGGAAACCAGTAGCGCCATGGGCTTTGGCTTCCGCTGCGGCTTCCTGGGGCTGCTGCACATGGAGATCGTGCAGGAGCGCCTAGAGCGCGAATACGACCTCGACCTGATCGTGACGGCGCCTTCGGTGGTGTATCAGGTGAACCTGATCGATGGCAGCGTCATGCTGGTGGACAACCCGGCCACCTTGCCCGATCCCCAGAAGCGCGAATCGATCGAAGAGCCCTACGTGAAACTGGAGATCTACACACCCAATACCTATAACGGTGCCCTAATGGAGCTGTGCCAGGAGCGGCGCGGCGAGTTTATCGACATGAAATACATCACCACCGACCGGGTCACCCTCCACTACGAAATGCCCCTAGCCGAGGTGGTAACCGACTTCTTCGACCAAATGAAGAGCCGCACCAAGGGCTACGCCTCGATGGAATACAGCCTAATCGGCTATCGCAAGAACGAACTGGTGCGCCTCGATGTGCTGATTAACGCCGAAAAGGCCGATCCGCTCACCACGATCGTGCACCGGGACAAGGCCTATAACGTGGGCAAGGGACTGGTGGAAAAGCTGAAGGAACTCATTCCCCGTCAACAGTTCAAAATTCCGATCCAGGCTTCAATCGGCAGCCGCATTATTGCCAGCGAAAGCATCAGCGCCATTCGCAAAGATGTGCTGGCTAAATGCTACGGCGGTGATATCTCTCGCAAGAAAAAACTGCTGCAGAAACAGGCCAAGGGCAAAAAGCGCATGAAGGCCATGGGCAAGGTGGATGTGCCCCAGGAGGCCTTCATGGCCGTGCTCAAGCTCAACCAATAGGGCCCCTGGGGCTTGGCCCCGGGCAGCATCGCCAGTGCTGGCGCCCCGATCTCCGCCAGGAGAGAAGGTCTCCTTGTCTGGATTTGCGGATCCGGGGGGCCGGCCCCCCGGGGCGATAAGGGCCTGAGCCGGGAACTCTCCGTCTCCCCACCTTGGAGGGTTGCCGATGGCATTGGAACGGTTAGGCCGCTGGAACAGGCAGCGAAAGGACCAACCCGCCTTCGTGCTGCCCCTGGCCCTGCTGGCCGGCCTGGTGCTCTCGGCCAGCAGCCTGTCCCTGTTGGGCGTATCCCTGGCCTCCCACCAGGCCCAAGCCTCCGAGCACCGTCGCCGCCAGGCCGACGACGGCCTACACGACCTGGCCCAACTTCTGGCCGATGAGCTGGTGGGGCACCGCCCCGAGGACCTCAACGCCGCCAGCCTCGGCCCAGATCGGCTGGCCATGGCCCTGCCGGCCGGCTGGCAACTCGGCGATCTGCAATGGCAGCCCAGTGAGCCATCGGACCCAGGCCTAATCGCCCTGCAGGTGATGATCAAGGGCCGCGGGGGCGAGCAACGCCAGGGGGTGGTGCGGTTTGAGCGGTCCCTGCCGGATGGCCTGATTCGGACCCTGCACCAGGAGGGGGCATGAACCTGGTGGAAGTGCTGCTCGCAGGAGTGTTGTTCAGCTTGGCCAGTGCGGGCTCCCTGCAGGTGATGGCCGGCCTGGGCCGCAGCCTGCAGGGAACGGCCCAGGCCGAGGCGGCCGCAGCGCAACTGGAGGCGGAACTGCGCCGCAGCCAGGCCCAGGTGCTGGCGGGAGCCCAACAGGAGCAGGCCACCGATCTGGCCTGCGACCAACCTGAACTCCTGCTCACTCGCCTGCTGAGCGACCCCGCCATCGCCCCAGGGAGTTCAACTAGCGAGGCGTCAGCCCCCCTGGTGCGACGGGTCAGCGTGCTGGCGCCGGGACTCGTGCGCTTGGAGCTGGCGGCGGCCGAGGGGCGCTGGCAGCGACAACGGCTGTTCAGCGCAGCGGCCTATGGCCTCTGCCCGCCCGTGGGAGGGCCGATCGGATGACCCTGGCCGAACAACTGCTGGTGGCGGGCCTGCTGGGCGGCCTGGGTTGCTGGGGCCTGGCCATGGGCCAGGAGCAACGGCAACGCCAACGGGTGGAGGCAGTGACCAGTGAACTGCTGGCCGGGATCCAGCTGGCCCGGGCCGGGGCCGAACGGCGCCAAGAGGCCTGCGGCCTCAGCCTTGATGGGGAGGGCTGGCAGGAGCCGGCCGATGGCAGTTTGCCGGCCTGTGCCACGGGCCTCAACAAGTTCGGCGACACCGTGACCCTGGCCCACAGCTTCCCCGCCACCCTGCGCTTCAGCGCCAACGGGCTGGTGATCGATGGCGGCGTGGTGGTGCTGAGCCAGTCGGGCACGGGGCTGCGCCGCTGCCTGGTGATGGCCTTGCCCCTGGGGCTGGTGCGCCTCGGTCGCTACGACGCCGATCCAGCCGGCCCCTTGAGTGCCACCCATTGCCAGGCGGAGCGATGAACAAGCCCCTCCAAGCCACGACACCCCGCCAGCCTGAGCTGTTGACCCTGAAGGCTGCCCATCGGCCAGGGGCTCAGGAGCCCCATGGGTCTTGCGGCTTCACCTTGGTGGAACTGCTGCTAGCCCTGGGCCTGGGTTTACTGGTGGCGGCCTGGCTCATCGAGGCCCTGCTGGCCCATGGCTCACTTAGCGCCAAATTGGTGGACCGGCTGCACCAACGGGACTTCGAACGGCGCGCCCGCCGCCTAATCGAAGACGACCGCCGCCTGGCCAGCCTGGCGACCAGCCAGCCCGGGGCCGACGGAACGGCCTGCAACCTGGCCGGGCGCCAATCCTTGCTGCACTTGACATTGCCCAACGGCAAACCGCCAATCACCTGGAGCCTTGGCGCTGCACCCTCAGCGATCTGGCGGGGCCAGGTGTTGATGCGCTGCGGGCCGGCCTACGGCCTCAATGGCCAGCCCACCCTTGCTGGCATTTGGCAAAACCGGGTGGTGCTGGATCGGGCGGAGGGATTTGAGAGTCCCCTCTAAGGTCTCCTAAGCCCATGGCCCCGATTAGGGACCTTGACTGCATCAGGTTTCGGCGCAATTGCGGCCGATTATTGGATCTCCAGCCCAAAGATGGCGCGATCGGTGGCGCTGCCAGGCAGGAAAGGCAGTTGGTCCCCGCGGATGGGCTGCCCCTGGGGCCCGAAGAAGGCCAAGCTGTTGATGGTGCTGACCTGGCCCGCTGAAACAGCGCGGGTGATCTCCACGGCCGGTTGGTTCTGTCGCAACCGCAACGGCAAACAGGGTCGATCTGGTTGACCTTGCAGGCAGAGATCGGCTCCCCCAACCCCTGGCGCCAGGGTTAGCCAAAGGCGCCTTTGCCGGCTCTGGAGCCGGCTGGCCACGGGAGCCCGGAGATCCTGGTCGCGGTAGACAAACAGGTCGTTACTCAAGAGAGGGGTGGCCCAGATGCGAACCCGGGGTCGATTCCCTTGTTCGAGCAACAGATCCGAACCCTCAGGCACAAACCATTCACCAGGCCTGAGCACGACCCCAGCCCAGCGATAGCCCGCCGCCAGTTGGGGGAAATACTGGATCCGGCGCTGCACAGCGTGGAGTCCTGAAAACCAAGAGCCCGAGGTCTGATCCAGGGGGAAAAGGCCATAGCCATCGCTACTCATTTGGCAACCCTTGACCTGCTTGCAGAGGGCCACAGCCTGCTGAACGGACTCAAGAGCGCCCAAATCAAGGGCGAACCACTGGTAGCCAAGGTCCCTGGCCAGCTGGGCTTCCGCCTTCAGACCCTGGCTTGAGGCCTGGGTGAAGAGCAGGTCGGCGGGGCCGAGCTTGAAGGCTCCGTAATTGCTGGCAATGCCGCTCGAGGGGAAGGCCAACAGCGTGTCATAAACACCGCTGCGAAAGCGGCTTTCCACCAGGCCTGGCTCTGGGAAACTGGTGTACGGAGCAAACCAAACCTTAGGGCTGGTAGGGCTTGGGGGACGCTGCAGCAGGCTGGCCAGGGAGCCTGGAATAGCGCCACTCCTGCCGATGGGCTGTTGCAGGATCGAACGAATCGCAAGCCATCGACTGCTCGTCAATAATTCAAAGCCAATCCAGACGGCTAGGAGCCCAAAAAACACCAGGCTGCGATCACGGCTGGGGACAACGTTCATGGGAACCTCCGCCGCAGGGAGGCATCCAGCAGGGAGGCCAACAGCAACACGCTGGCTCCGTACACAAACACCGTGTAGCGATTGAGCGAGCGCAACACCGGACTGACAACCACGGCAAATAGGGTTCCCATGCCGCCCATGGTCATCCCAAACAGGCCCAGGAAGGTGACCAGGGCAAGCAGCAGGGCAAAGAAGGGAATGGCGGTGGGCTGCCCATCGGGCGGTTCCGAGCGATAGTGCCGCCGCGTCAGCTGCCAGAGACCCACCAACCAGGCGATCGGAATCAGCAAGCTGCCACTCGAACGCCAATAGGACTCGGTGCCCGTGGCCACGCCGCTCTGAACAAAGGCCTGATTCACCGCCTCAATCCAGGGTGGTGGAATCAGCCAGGTGAAGGGCAGCAAACCATACAAAAACTGCTCATCCGGCGAGCGGGGCATCACCCAGGAGCCAGGCGGACCAGCCGCCGCAACGCCCAGCAGGTTGGGCGACTCTGCCCAAACCATTACGGCCACAAAACCAACCACAAAGAGGGCACCTGCCCCTGCAATCCGGCCCAGGCAGGCCAACTCGATCGTGCGGGTCGTGGCCAAAAACAGCAGCAGGCCAAAGCAGGCCAGGATCTGCAAGATCAAAAAAACAATGTAGTAATCCTGGGCGGGATAACAGAGCAAACCAGCCAAGGCCCCAGCGCCAAGCACAGGCCAACCGATTCGCCGCGCTTGCATGGCGCGCCAGAGCCCATGGCAGGCCAAAAGCCCCGGAATGATCGGCCAAAGCATCGAGAGGGAGAGATGGCCGATGCGTGAAAAAGAGGAGGGTGCCGTGGTGATCACAAAGGCCACTACCAAGCTGGTATCCAGGCGCAATCCGGCCCGGCGGCAGGCCACCAGGGCCAGGACGAAGGTGAGACTCAAGCCCAAGAGCAGGAAGGACTGGGCTGGGTTAAGCGGCGAATGGAGCGAGAGCTGGCAGCTCAACCAGGGCACGGCCCGGGCGGGCACCAAATCAATCCAGCTCAGGCTCGCCCCAGGGGGAGGGGCGACGTCACCAAGCCAGCCCAACAAAAAACGACCGGGCTGGCAGGCCGTGGCTATCCCGAAATTCTCCGCCACCTGATCAGAGGAGGTGCTGCCCAGGCTCAAGAGGGTGGGGATCCAGGCGGCCACGGCCAGCAGGGGCAGGCCAAGGGTTAGAACGGATGGCGCAGGCTGGGGCAGATCACGAAAACGCATTAGCACCACAAGCCACGCTCATCCAAGTTTAAACGACGACACTAAATATCGCTCAAATGGGAAATCATTGAGGAACCCAATCCCGTTACAATGCACAACTATCACACCCGAGCCATTCGCCCTGCAAACCGGGGGCAGGCCCAAACCACCAAACCTTTCAACAACAGCAACTAAACGACAATCGAGAGAACACCCTCAGCGATATTACTGGGAGCACCATCCAGCAGCAGTATCAGATGAAACACAAAAAGAAAGAATCCGAGCTGAATAAGCATTCACAGGAGCATATTCCAGATTCCAAAGCCGAGGGTTAGTAGAATTAGCCGCTGTATCATGCTGCATGCGGATTTTATACGAGAGAGTACGACCGTCACAAGTAGTGCATCCCGTAAGAGAATTATTGATATCCACACCAGTCGTGCTTCCATCAGGCTTCAGCAAGCGGGTACCTGGGCTAATCAATGTTGTGGTTGCAGCGCCAGAACTCAGCACTCCTGTTGCCGCATCAAATGGAGGTCCAAAACGGTAGAGGTCGAAGACAATAGGGGTAGCATTCACCGCACTAATCCTTCGATTGAAATAACAGATTGTTGAAGCGGCAGCTGGGGCCGCACGGGTAGAGCCTGTAAAACTTGGTCCTTGCGAATAGCTATGCCGCAGCGCAAAAAGGAACGTATCATCAGCAGTGCGCTGATTTCTACAGTCATTCGGCTCAGGGAACACAAAAGCCGATGCCTCACCCACTTCACTCTCAATCAGGAAGGTAACTCGGGCCAGTTGCGAACGCAATGATTGGTAGACATAGAGCTTGATACTACTTCTCAACTCAGAAACAGCAATCAACGCAGCCGCCATCAGGACGGTCACACTAATCGCAATAGAGATGACCAGCTCCAGAAGAGTAAACGCCTTAACACGCACTGAATCCTGCCGGCCACCAACAAGGTGAAATGGACCACAGCTGCGAACCTTACCCCTCAAATCACCCACCTCAGAACGTATTGAATTGAGTACATTCAGAAGCGATGCTAGCGGCATCACCATTGCTACCAATTCTAACCGTACCCGTAGAGTAATAAATCCTAACGCAGCGCAGCAACCGACTAGCCGGCCGATAGATTTTAATATCATTGGCATTTGCACTACCGCTGGAATTATTTGAGATCGCAATGGTTCCCCGCACACTAAAAACAATAGGACTATAGGCCCTTATTTGGTAAGAACCAGTGGCATTATCTGGCAACAAAAAAGACCTCACAGGATTCGAGCAGAGCTTGTTGGCGCCGCTCACACCGTTCAACGTGTCATCCCTAATCGCAAAGATAACCTCGCCACTGCGATAAGTAGCATCAACAGCAGTACCAGAAGTTGTCAAAGCAGTGGGATTGCTCGCACCCGCAAAATTGATATAGCAGGCCTCAGCCGCTTGAGTATTATTAGCATTAGCATTATTGGCACGCATTCCAATTAACCAACCCGCCAAATCAACCGCAACCGCATTAATTCGGGCTCGCTCCAAGGATTTAGATCCCGATTCAATGGCAAGGCCCGCCACAATACCCATTATCGCAAGGGTAATCATGAGCTCAAGCATACTAAAGCCCCGCGGCCCCTTCAACCTTCGGCGCCGAAACGAGAGCATGGTCAGGGGCACCATAGGGCAAGTGTTGGCGCGAAGTAGTATTGCCTTGTCAACGTTCTGGTGCCACTTTTAAGCTCAACTGTCTTGGTGAGCGTAACTCGAATCCGGCGATTTTCCTTATTATCTTGTCCATAGTCAATGCTCACACCCCGGGATGGCGTATCCTTCATCTTTTTAAGCTCACCAAGTAAACCCTGGGTGCCATTATCATTGCCTCCATTGAGAATTTGGTCCTTATTCATATTACCCTCGGTGTCAAAATTACAGGCTTCCTTGAAGGCATCAAGGTCGGTTTTCGGATTTCTAGTCGTAATTGTTGGCGAATAGTAATTCTGGGGACTGCTTGACAGCAAGGCCGTGGCGCCGCTGCAATCATCAATACTAGTAGATGCAACACCTTTACCGTTGCAATAATGGTATCGCATGCCCAGACTGCGTAGATCATCGATCACGGCATGGATATCCAGATCCGCCTGATCCAACTGATTGGAAAAAAGGATGCCATCCCTACTAATTTCAAAGAGACTTTGAAGCGACGCCGCCATAATCACAAGCAAAACAGCAGCAAGCACCGAATCAATCAACGCGAAAGCATTAACATGTGATCGCAATAAAAGCAGTCTTTTTGCCGTCTTAATGGGGGTACTCGCTTGCATGTCCTAGGCTTGTCCTAGAAAATTAGCCGTTCTTGTTACAGAACGAAGCAGCCAAACCACTTGTGTATTGTTAGGGCAATTATTATTGCCGTTAGCTGCAATTATCTCTTGAGGGTCAGTTCCAACGACTTTTGTGGCGCGAGTTGCTCCATTGCCCTTCGTTAGCTTTCCGAAACTACTACCACAGCACCGAGGGACAACCTCAAACTCTTGTTGAATCACATATTTAACATCTCGCCCCAAATCAATGCCTGTTGCGGCATCGACCTGCCAAGTGAATTTATTTATAGTACTATCAGATACCGTACCATTGTAGGTGCCCTGCATGACCATCACTAAGTAACTAATGTCATCAGGGGGGGCTTTGTCAAGCTTGGTTACGTGATCAGAGCTATAAAGCTGCATACCAAGCAACTGAAAGGACTGATGGTTATTGCTATAGTATTGAGCTCGGCTTCGATGCATATTGGCGGCCTGATACGTGGTCATATAAACCCTAGTTTTGTATTTACCGTCCAATTCCGCAACATAATCCAGGTCAGCCCTATCATTAGTATAGCCCTCCTTACTGTAGACATAGCAAGGCCTGCCCGATTTGGCACCATTAGAGTTGTCACGTGGAATCACGTTGTCATCGTACATGTTGTAGGTTTCAATGTAAAAAGTTTTGTTCAAATTATTCCTGTTGGGCAATTTGTATGTAACTGTTATGCCATTTTGTTTATTATGCCAATCACTGGCTATTGTACCTAGGAGCAGCCTGTTACCTGGTTTATTCAATTCATGGGCGTAAAGTGTCAACCCATACTCGGCAGCATCCTTTGCCAATCGCAATCTTGCCTGGAAAGATTGCGAATACAAACCTGCCGTTACACGGCTAGCAATCGCCAAACTTGTGGTCAAAATGGTGAGCATTAAGAGCATCACCACAAGTTGGGCCATGCCTTGGGATTGTCTTCGCCGGCCCGATTTTCTACTATTACTCAACACAAACCAGCGCAGATAAATAATCGGTACGTTATACATTGGGCGAAAGGGCGACATGGGGTGCTGGCTGGTTTGCTTGGAGTTAGGCCTACGCTTAGGGTCAGCCTCTTTAAATACCTGATTAATAGAGCCAATCTAATCAAGTGAAGCCCGCTTGTCCAGCACCAGCAGGGCACAAACCTAACCCAAAAAGTTCTGCCATAAAAAAGCAGCACCACAAATTAGGCGAATACAATCAAGAAAATGAGGATTTTGCCTAGCCTATCCAACTAGCCCCCCATGAGCCAAAACATACTGTCGAGATGCTCAAGTAGCCTTAGCACAGGTCATCTGCCCACCAGATGTGATAGCAATCCCAACTGACAAAGCATTTGTAATCGAAGACCCAAGACAACTGACGGTCATCGAAGTGCTAAAAACCCGTGAACTCATATCTCGAGAGCTAGGCGTGCTGGTGCCACAAATAATCGTGCCCCCAGTAGGGACCCTGACCGTGGTACCCGAGACATCGGCCTCCGCATTGAAAGTGGCACATTCTTTGGCGAGGCCGACGGCTTCGCCCACCTTTGTCTTAGCGTCAGCGCGACTGCGTGCATTGAGGAACTGGGGCAGGGCCACAGCGGAAAGCAGGCCAATAATGGCCACCACAATCATAAGCTCCACCAACGTAAATGCGCTTGCCCCGTTGGCATAGGAACCTCGTCCACCTAAGGCATGGCTTGCGTGAATTTGCCTTATTAACTTAAACTGATAGCGAGGGGAAGAGAGAGGGGCCCCAACTTGTGATTGAATCATCGCCAAAAAACATTTGGTTAATTTGTTAATTAATCTCTAATCGTAAGAATTGGCAAGAACCTGCCAAACTACAGGAGCAATGCCTTATTCTACGAGCATGTCATCTGACCTGCCGCACTCACAGTGATGGTCACAGCTTGTTTCGAAGCAAACGTGCTTCCCAAGCATGTTACTGCCATTGTGGTACTAAAAGACCTGGAATTAAAAACACGTTCTTGTGGAGTAGAGCTACCACAAAAGACAGTGTCACCAGTTGGACGCCGAACAGAAGTCGAAGTTGTATCGGCCTCAGCATTGAACACGGCACATTCCTTCGCGAGGCCCACCGTTTCACCAATCTTCGTTTTGGCATCGGCACGGTCGCGGGCATTCAGGAACTGGGGCAGGGCCACGGCCGCCAGCAGGCCGATGATCGCCACCACGATCATGAGCTCCACCAAAGTGAAGCCTTGCCGCACCAGGCTCTGACGAGAGCGCAGTTGGCGGAGCAATTCCAGCTGGGTTCTAGTGTTCATTCGCAGCAGAATTTGAGCATATACGCGTCAACCATAGCGCACAAACCGACATGCAGTCGATGAAAGGCCATAATTTGCCAAGTTTGCAACAGATTCGCCGGGGTAGGCGACACTAACATCCCCCACGGGGGATGTTAGTGGTCAAGTTGCGTTGGGTTCGGCCCCAATCCTGTCAACAATACAGGTGCGTTTCGAGGTTGGGGCTGACTCCCCTAGAATCAAGCAACGATTGGCGCGGCCCTCGCCGTCCTTTTGCCCCTCATGCCGTTTGGACCTGGATTGGCTGGTCGCATGGCCCGCTGGGGACTGGTGATCGTGGCCCTTTATGGGCTGGTGGCCCTTGTCACTCCCCTGCTGTTGCAGGCCGGCCTAGTGGCCGATGCCAATGGGGGCCTCGAGAATCCCATCTACGGGCCACCTTCCCTAGACCATTGGTGTGGAACGGATCGACTCGGCCGCGATGTGTGTGCCCGAACCCTGGCCGGCAGTGGCGTGGCCCTAGAGGTGGTAGCCCTGGCCCTGGGGCTGGCCCTGGTGATCGGCGTTCCCTTGGGCATGGTGAGCGGCTACCTCGGGGGTGGACTGGATCGGTTGTTGGTCCTGTTGATGGACACCCTTTACACCTTGCCGGTGTTGTTACTTTCAGTGGTTTTGGCCTTTTTACTCGGCAAGGGCTTGCCGAATGCGGCCGCTGCCCTCTGTGTTGTTTACGTTCCCCAATATTTCCGTGTCGTGCGCAACCAAACGGCCCAGATCAAAGCGGACTTATTCGTCGAAGCGGCCCGCTCGCTGGGGGCTGGGCCCCTGTGGATCCTGCGGCGCTACCTGTTTCGCAATGTGATCACCACCGTGCCCGTGCTCCTGAGTCTCAATGCCGCCGATGCGGTGTTGGTGCTGGGGGGGTTGGGTTTTCTTGGCCTGGGGCTGCCGGAATCCATCCCCGAATGGGGCAGTGACCTGCAGCAGGCCCTGGGAGCCGTGCCCACGGGTATTTGGTGGACGGCCCTCTATCCGGGGCTGGCCATGTTTGGGCTGGTGCTGGGCCTGTCGTTTCTCGGTGAGGGCCTAGAGGGTTGGCTCAGTGGGGCGGCTGGTCGCCTCGAAAAGCCATCAGAACAGACCTAATGCATCACGTCCAGGTCGGATGAAGGAGCTCCCCAACCCTGCTTTGGAAGGCCATGGCTTGGCCTTGGCCCGGTATCACGAGCAGATGCAGCCGCTGTATCAGCCGATCCTCAGCTGCCCATGGCCCCGGCAGGACTGGTCTGACCACGGCGGCCTGGCTGGCCTGAGCATCGAGGAGTTGCCCCTCTTCCAGCAAGCCATCGCAGCCCTACCCAAGGATCCAGACCTGCTGCGGGCCCTAGCCGGTGAGTTGATCCAGCGCGGCCGGCAAGGAGAGGGATTAGCCCTCTATCGCCTGTTGGCCCGCCACAACCCAGATGATCCGGTAGCCCTGCACAATCTGGCTGGAGCCCTCTTGATCTGTGGCAATAGCGCAGAAGCGGAACCCTGCTGGCGCCAATCCATTGCCCTCGATCCAGGCTTCGAGGAGCCACGCCTGTTCCTCGCCCAGCTGCTGCTAGATCGCGGCGACCGCCGGGAAGCGGAGACCCTCTATCGATCCCTCGATCCCCAGGGGCCGTTCGGTTTCAACCGCTCCCTAGGCCTGGCCTACCTGTTCGCCACCGGGGACCCCCTGAGTTCAGTCGAGGACCAGCCAGGATTAGGCCCATTGGAGGCCCTAGTTGGCCCAGCCCAAGCCGATGGCGAGCGATATCGCGCCCTCGTGCAACGGTTCGCCGATGCCGGTGAGCTGGAGCGGGCCCTGGAGCTGTTGGAGCAGGCCCCCCCCCAGGCGATCGCCTGGACCTGGGATCTGGAAGCGCTAGCCCTAATCGCTACCAAGGATCCCACCAAAGGACGAACATTCAGGCACATCGACACGCTGCTGCAGCGCTATCCGACCAGCCCTGAGGTGATGAATGCCGTCGGCATTTTGGTGCTGAAAACCGATCCGGCCGCCGCTTCTGAGCTCTTCAGGGGCGTGATCGATCACCATCCGAAAGACCTTCCAGCCTGGGCCAATCTTGCCCTGGCCCTCGATGAGCAAGGCAAGTTTCAGGACGCTGTCGAAGCCCATCTCGGCGCGCTCCAGCTTGAGAATCGCTTTGGGGCCCTGCACCTGAACTTTGGCAATATTTACGCCGATTACCTGGCTTTGCATGAAGCGGAAGCCTGTTATCGAAAGGCGATCTTGCTCTCTCCCTTTTTTCCTGAAGCCTGGATGGCCCTGGGCAACGTGCTGCATAACCTGCGCCAACAGGGACCCGATCTCCTGGCCCTTCGCAAGGTTGTCGCCATCGCGCCGAACCTTGTCATGGGCAAACTTAGCTTGAGTCTTGCCCTGCTCATGTATGAACACTTCGAAGAAGGCTGGGCCTTGTATGAATCGCGGCTTGAGCAAAATCGAGCCATCCATTTGCCCATGGGACTGGACAAGTGGGACGGGATCACAGAACTCGATGAACTGCTGATCGTGGCCGAACAGGGAGCGGGGGACGTGGTGCAGTTCATGCGCTATAGCATTCTTTTAAGCCTAGGGATTCCCCGGATCACCATCCTGGCTGAGCCCAAGTACCGCTCCCTACTAGAGCACTACGGTGGATTTGATGCCGTTCATTCCGTCACGGAACCCTACCGGGTGATGGAACGATCGGCCTGGTATCCGATGGCATCAATCCTGGGTCTACTTGGCATCAGCAACCAAGGTGTGATCATTGATGCGCCCTATCTCGCCAGCGATCCCGAGGTAACTAAACGTTGGGCTACCGCCATGGAGCCTGGCAATGGCAGCACATTAATCGGCATCAACTGGCAAGGTAATCCCGTCTCAGAAGACGCCTTTTTCCGGGGGCGTTCCTTTCCCCTGGAAACCTACGCACCGCTAGCCGAGCTTGAGGGCTGTGAATGGGTGTCGTTGCAAAAGGGCCCAGGTTCCGAGCAGCTAGAGAGCTGTTCATTCCGTGATCGCTTCGTCGCTGCTCAAGCGGAGATTGATCAGGCCTGGGATTTTGTCGAAACCCTCTCGATCCTGGAGGTGTGCGACCTGGTGATCACCTCCGACACCTCCGTGGCCCACCTCGCCGGAGCCCTGGGGCGGCCCACCTGGGTGCTGTTGAAGTATGTGCCTGACTGGCGCTGGGGGCTGGAGGGGGAGACCACTCCCTGGTATCCCACCATGCGTCTCTTCCGTCAGCAGGAGGCCAACAATTGGGAGCCCGTGATCGCGGCGGTGCGCGATGCGCTCGCAGAGTTTCTTGCCGAACAGACAGCCATGACCACCTAGCCCGATGACGACAACAATGGACCTATATGGACCTTTCTTGGCCTATCGTGATGCCATTTTCAAGGCCCATTGTGAATATATCCTTGATGCTTATTTGAATCCGTGGATCAGCTTTTTTTATCTGCAGCCACCCCGTTATCAAGACCTAGAAGCCGTCATTGTTGAAACCAGACCTTCAAAGGTGCTGCGGGCGGTGATTCTCAACGCCATGCTGATGCTTCCGGCCGGCACACCAATTGTTTTGATCACGTCTGAGCAGGCCCTTGAAGCGATGACAAGCCTGCTGGGGGATCTGGGCGAAGCTCTGGAGATTCGCCCCCAACCCCTGGGAAAAGACTTTAATCAAAAATCATACAATCAACTCCTAACCAATCGCAAATTTTGGCAAGATCTCAGCGCTGATGCGATCTTAATTTTTCAGAGTGACAGTCTGCTGCTGACACGATTTCCAGAGTCGTTTCTAACGGCCCCTTACCTGGGAGCCCCTTGGCACATTGATGGCTCCCTCACGATCGATTTTCCCTGTAAGCAAGGCGACAGGCATGGCGAGCCCGCTGCAGGGGAGGCTCGGGTCGTCCGGGTCTCGATTGACCTGAGCCCAGGCCTTGCCGAAGTGGTGCCCCATGGCTACGGCAATGGCGGCTTATCGCTCCGCAACAGGGCACTCATGGCCCTAATCGCTGCGGAACAAACCCGAGAGGATTGGGAGCCAGAAGACGTGTTTTTCAGCCGCCATCTGCCCGCCTATTGCGCGGAATTACCAACGCTTGAGCTGGCCCAAGCCTTTGCCAGCGAAGCGATCTATTCCGATGCCATCGGCATCCATGCATCCTGGAAATACTTGCCCGCCGAGCAACAGGCAAGCCTCTACGAAAAGCACATTAAAAACCTGATCGCCATGGCCGAAGGGTTAATTGCTTAGCCTGCCCAGGGCATCGCATCAAGCGGCCAATGCATCGGCCAATCCATTGGATCAGGGTGGCAAATCAACAGTAATTCAGAAACAATCACCAGGCCAACACAGGATTATGGCGATAGTTTTCCAGGGCACACTGCCACCACAGCTCACCACTATAAACATCCTGGAGATGCCTCTCTTCAGGAACAGCTTGCAGCCTGGCCATCATTTTGGCGCAATGGATCAACTCCGGTGCTGGATGGTGGCGCACATCCATCCCATTGCCCTGGTAGCCAAGCGAAACATAGGGGAGCGAACTCATGATCAGGATTACAACAAGTAGGTAACTAGCCAGCAGGGCTGGTTTTGACCATAACTTCCGCTCGGTAGACCCAGGTGGTCTGAGAAACTGAGCCTCCCCCTTAGCGCCTTGAACCGGCATGGGCTGAAGCCGCCTAGGGCTGGTTAGGGCTTCCCAAAAAGCAATCACCGTCGCCATCACGGCTGGCACCATCAGGCGATCACCCCAACTCGCCCAGCCAAAGGGATTCCACCAAAGACTGAGGCCAATCAAGCTGATCAGGCTCCAAAGGGCTGCCGCCTTGACAGCTGCAAACTGGAAGCGATCGCAACGACTCTGCCTGATCCAGACCAACCCCAGGACGGCAAAGCAGAGCCCCCAAAACACGACAAGCCCTCCGTTGGGGGAGGCCAAAGTCCAAAACAAGCTTTGCAGACGAAAGAAGATTGGCGTAGTGGTTAGCCTGGCCTCATTCAAGTAGGACTCAGGAAGGAAGCTCCGATAACGAATCAAGTTAAAGCTTGCTTGAGCCAGGGCGGCGGCAAGCAGAGCTGGCATGGTCAGCCAAAGCGCCCTGAACTGATCATTCACAAGCCAGTGGGCTTTGAAAGACTGCTTAGCCTTCATCGCGTCTTCCCTGTCACCAAGCTTGCGACGCCATAGACTTTGGCTTCCCAGTTTTCGCCATGCTTGATCAGAGAACAGAAGCAGCAGAGCAGCACCAGCAAAAGTGATAACCGATGTATCTTTATAGAGGCAAGCGATAAACCACAGGCCATTGCAAAGAAGGATGGTGCTTAGGCTTGGCCATCGGTCGGCCTTTGGCTCCCCATTCCTAGTGACTAGGGCCCTAAAGGTGAGAACAAAGGCAAGGCCAGTAATGGCGCCTGCCTGCACCTCCAAGGAACCTGTAAAAAGATAGAATCTAGGAATAGGTGTCAACAGCCATAGGGCCACATAAAGCGCCCAGCCCTGAAATAATCCTCGATTAGAGCAGGCATGCCTAAGCAACAGCAGGGGGAGGGCCAACGTGATTGCATTCAGGGCGGCGAGGAAAGCTGGAAGCTTGATTGCATGGCGTATCACTTGAATCAATAGCCCTGAATTCAGCGTGTAGGCAAGTGGAAATTTACTGATGGCGCCGCAAGCTTGCGCTTGATCGCCCAGGCATTGGCCCAATTTGAGCGAGTCCCCCACCCAACTACCCAGATCGCCAGGAAACAGGCCATTGGCTGTTGTGGCGACCAAGAAGAAGATCAACGCTGCCAACAGGACCAATAAACTAATATCCAGCCACTTGATTGCCGGAGGCACCTGTTGATTCACTGATACAGGGAGTTGCATCGATGCTCAACGGCAAGCCATTAGGGAGCCAGCGACTGCCAAACCCAATCCATCCTCTTCGCTCATGGGATAGAAGATTTCTTGATTACGCAACATCCACAGATAGTCACAGGCCGCCAGGTTCTCCATGCCCCACAAGGCTGTGATCGAGGCCAGTGCATCAACCTTGCGAGGCTCCTTGGCGCGCCAGAGCAATGTTTGCGGATTGCCTTGATCTACAATAGTGCAATACTCGTAAGCCGTATGAAAGAGATGGATCAAAGGCATGATTTTGTAGGTATCTCCATGCCAGATTGCGTTGGCGATGCCAGTTGATTGCGCCCTAAGCCTAATGGCTTCATTCTGATCGCGACAGCAGGAATAGGCGTCGCATGGGATCGTGTCATCGATCAGGACGACCGTGCCTGGGTGACTGTATAATAAGGCATTTTGCAGGTCGCGATAGGTTTGGTCATAGGTGTGAAGTCCGTCGATAAAGATCAAATCGAAACGACTACCAATTGGCTCCTGGGCAAAGAAGGCATCGCTACTGAGGGGCAGCAGCCTGGTATGGGTGCCATCGTGACTGGCTTGCCAATCAAACTGAAAATCCGGATCGACCCCCGTCTTGGTTTCGACATTGACAGCGTTGAAGGTGATTCCCTCGCTGACACCAATTTCCAGGTAGGTCTTGCAGTCAAGGGCCTCGGCGAGTCGGTTGAGACGGCGCGGTGAAGTGGCCAGCCAGTTGTCCAGGTCCATGGGCTCTAGCGCATGGCTCCCAGTATCAACCCAGTTCCCGATCGCCCTCGCCCCGATTCCAAAGGGGAGTATTTCCTCCCCTCGAACTGCTTGTCATGAACAGGCGGCCCCTGCCACCTCTCCTAGGGTTGGGAGCCACTGGTTCTAAAAGCGATGCCCTGGGGGATCACCCTCATCCTGGTGGCAGCCGGCATTGGGCTCTGCCTGCTGGGCGGGGTCAATCGCGATGACGTGGTGGGCCTTCTGTTGCGCATCATCGGCATGGTGTTCCTAGTGGCGGCCAGCATTTTCGGGCGCCTCCTCTGGCTCGACCTAGCCGGCATCGCCCTGGCCCTGTGGTTGCCCAGCGCCAACAAAAGGCAGCAGGCCTGATGCTTGGCGGCTGGGCCGTGGAAAGGCGCCTTAGTAGCGCAGCTTCAGGGTGCGCGGCAGATCTTCGGCAATTTCGCCTTCGACGGTGAGGGCCGGGTAGGGGCGCCCTTGCCGTTCGCACCACTCGGCCACCTGGGGGTAGGCCCAGCGGAACAGGATCCGGTCGTAGGCCTCGGGCCCACCGGGGATGCCTTCGCCCTGCTTGGGGATCAGGCCAGCCCGTTGCCGTTGGCGCAGGGCCTCAAACAGCAGGATCGCCGTGGCCACCGACACGTTCAACGACTGCACCATGCCGGTCATCGGGATCACGATCGCCTGGTCGACCGCCGCCGCAGCCGCCTCGCTCAGGCCCCATTTCTCCGCCCCCAGCAGGAAGGCGGTGGGGCCGGTGAAATCGCAGTCGCGATAGTCGATCGCCTCCTGGCTCAGGTGGGTGCCATAGAGGCGGAAGCCCCGGGCCTTGAGGGCGGCAAGGGCCTCCTCGGTGGTGGCGTGGGCATGGAGGGGCACCCACTTCTGGCTGCCCAGGGCCGTGTCGTTGAAAATCCGGGGCCGGCCCGGCAGGCTCACCACATGGCTCTCCAGCACCCCCACCGCATCACAGGTGCGCAGGATCGCCGAAAGGTTGTGGGGTTTATCCACCTGCTCGAGCAGCACGGTGAGATCGCCCATGCGGCGGTTGAGCACGGAGCGCAGGCGCTCATAGCGTCTCGGCAGCAGGGGCATGGGGGAATCGCCGGGAGCGGGCCTTGCGTGCTGCATCCTGCCCCTGGACCTGCCGCGGGACTCGCTGGGCGTTGCCTGCCGGCCCCGCTCAGCCATGGTTGATCCCCTCCCTCGCCAGCCCCCCGGCCTCACCATTCCCCAAGCAGACGCCACGCCAGGGGCCAGGGCCGCAAGCCAGGAGCCGATGCCAAGTGAAGCTCCCCTGCCGGCCCAGGCCCTGTCCTTTGACCAGCGGGTGTATGCCCTGGTGGCGCTGATCCCAGCAGGGCGCCTGGCCACCTATGGCCAAATCGCCGAGCTCCTCGGCGCCTATGGCGCCGCCCGCCAGGTGGGTTGGGCCCTGCGGCGCCTACCCCTGCCCTCATCCGTGCCCTGGCAGCGGGTGGTGAACGCCCAGGGGCGCATCAGCATGGATCCCTCGCGCCAGGGGTCGGACTGGATCCAGCGGGAGCTGCTACTCGGCGAGGGTATTGCCGTGGCGGCCGATGGCCGCCTGCCCCTGGCGGCCCATCGCTGGCAGCCGGCCGATCAGTCCCCCTGACGGCCCCTGGGGCGCTAGCTGTGGAGACGACTCCCTCCCTGAGCCTTTGAGCCGATCCGCCCCCAGGCCCAACCCCGCCAAGGCGCCAGGCTCGCCCCAGCCGCGGGAGTCAGGCGGCGGAGCGATCGGTTTGGCGCCGCGGCAGGTGGCCTGGCAGGTGCTGCAGGCGGTGGCGGCAGGGGCCTACGCCGATGGGGCCCTGGAGCGGGAATTGCAACGCCAACCGTTAACAGGCCAGGACCGGGCCCTCGCCACCGAGCTGGCCTACGGGGCGATTCGCCAGCGGCGCCTGCTCGATGCCTGGCTCGACCAGCTCGGCAAGGTGCCGGCGGAGCGCCAACCTCCCAAGTTGCGCTGGTTGCTGCACCTCGGCCTCTACCAGCTCCTGGCCAGCGACCGGGTGCCGGCCTCGGCGGCGGTGAGCACCAGCGTGGAACTGGCCAAGCGCGGCGGCCTGGCCCGCCTGGCTCCGGTGGTGAATGGCCTGCTGCGCTCCTTCCTGCGCCAGCAGGAAGCGGGCGGGGGCCTGGTGCTGTCCGCCGATCCGGCCCTGGCCCTGGCCCAGCGCCAGTCGCTGCCGGACTGGCTGGCCCAGGCCCTCCTGACCTGGCTGCAGGCCCCCCAGGCCGAAGCCTTTGCGGTGGCCTGCAACCAGCCCCCCAACCTCGATCTGCGCTGCAATCCCCTGCGGGGCAGCCGCGACCAGCTGCTGGCCGACCTGCGGGCCGCGGGAGTGGCGGCCGAGCCCTTGGCCGGCCTGCCCCAGGGCCTGGTGCTAGGGGGCCGCAGCGGTGACCTGCGCCAGTTGCCCGGCTACACCGAGGGCCGCTGGTGCGTGCAAGACCGGTCCGCCCAGCGCATCGCCCCCCTACTCGATCCCCAGCCGGGGGAGCGGATCCTCGATGCCTGCGCCGCCCCGGGCGGCAAGAGCACCCACCTGGCCGAGCTGATGGGCGACCGGGGCGAGGTGGTCGCCCTCGACCGCAGTGCCGCCCGCCTGCAGCGGGTCGGCCGCAACCTCGAGCGCCTGGGCCTTACCTGCATCCAAACCCGCGTCGGCGATGGCACCCACCTGGCCGGCCGGCCCGAGCCAACCCCGAGCCAGGCTGGGGACGAGCCGGGAGCCAGCCCCCCGGGACCTGGAGCCGGCGATGACGACTGGTGGCAGGGCGGGTTTGACCGGATCCTGGTGGATGCCCCCTGTTCGGGCCTGGGCACCCTGGCCCGCCATGCCGATGCCCGCTGGCGGGTTGGGCCCGCCGCCATCGACGACCTGGTGCTGTTGCAACGCCAGCTGCTGGAGGGTCTGGCGCCCCTGCTGCGACCCGGTGGCCGGCTGGTGTACGCCACCTGCACCGTGCACCCGCGCGAAAACGGCGAGCTGATTGCCGCCTTCCTGGCCGCCCACCCCCACTGGCGCCTGTTGGAGAGCTGGCAGCTGTGGCCGGGTCAGGGCCCGGCGGGTGAAGCGGCTGGCCCGCAGGGCCAAGCCCCTGGGGCAGGGGGCGATCCAACCGGAGGCGACGGCTTTTTTGCCGCAGCCCTTCAGGCGCCGGGCTGAGCCGGGCTGAAAGGGGCAGGCCCTCAGGGCAGGGGCGGCGGCGCCGTTGGGGCGGCCGAGGGGCTGGAGA
>Ga0310098_1000030_pt1 | contig 33492 bp, 39 predicted proteins | sample LakMicMIDCLREDC7_FD_194453 | JGI IMG/M metagenome (GOLD analysis project Ga0310098, IMG submission 194453) | Enriched freshwater cyanobacterial communities from Lake Michigan, Michigan, United States - MI23.DCL.RED.C7 | ecosystem: Environmental > Aquatic > Freshwater > Lake | place: USA...
CCATCGATTTCTCATGGGTCACCGGGAAGGCCTCGCTGGTCCAGGCCACCGCGATCCCCATGGAGGTGAGCAGGGCGTAGGCGTCGTCGTTCCAGCGGTCACCGCCGGAGGTGTGGGGGTTGAGCATGACCCGCACCTGGACACCACGCTGCTGGGCCCGCAGCAGGGCCGCTTCCACCGCCTCGGACTGGAGTTTGAACTGCTTGAGCAGCAGCTGCTCGCGGGCCTGGTCGATCAGCTCGACCACCGCCTCGACCCCGTCATCGGGCATGACCAGCAATGTCTGCTGATGGGGGGAAGGGCTACCGTCCATGCCGATTGGAATCTGTCAAGTTGTTCTAGGGCCAGCGGGGCCCCTTGCCACAGTGGCGGCCTGGGCCAGGAGAATCAAGCACTTGGCCCTAATCTCGCTGCACCCCAACTGGCAACGTGACCCCGCATCGGACCCGCAACATCCTGATCTGCTCCGGCAAGGGGGGGGTTGGCAAAACGACCCTGACAGCCAACCTCGGCATCGCCCTGGCTCGGCAGGGGGTGCGAACCGCCGTGCTGGACGCGGACTTTGGCCTGCGCAACCTGGACCTGCTCCTGGGCCTGGAAAACCGGATTGTGTTCACGGCCCAGGAAGTGCTCGCCGGCAGCTGCCGGCTTGAGCAGGCCTTGGTGAAGCACAAGCAGGAGCCCAACTTGGCCCTGCTGCCGGCCGGAAACCCGCGCATGCTCGAGTGGCTGAAGCCCGAGGACATGCAGGCGATCGTCGGCATGCTCGCCCCCAGCTTTGATGTGGTGTTGATCGATTGCCCGGCCGGCATCGAAGACGGCTTCAAGAACGCGGTGTCGGCGGCCCAGGAGGCCATCGTGATCACCACCCCGGAAGTGTCCGCCGTGCGGGACGCCGACCGGGTGATCGGCCTGCTCAATATCCATGGGATCAAACCGATCCAGCTAGTGCTGAACCGGGTGCGGCCCAAGATGATGGCCAACCAGGAGATGCTGTCCGTCAACGACGTGACCGACATCCTGGCCCTGCCCCTGCTGGGGCTGGTGGTGGAGGACGAGCAGGTGATCGTGTCCACCAACCGGGGTGAACCGCTCACCTTGAGTGGCAGTGGCTCTCCGGCGGCCCAGGCCTACAGCAACGTGGCCCGGCGCCTGCGGGGCGAGGACGTGCCCTTGCCCGATCCCGCAAAAATGGGCCGGGGCCTGCGCGCCAAGCTCCGCGGCCTGATTAAGACCAAGATTTTCCGACAGCAATGACCCTGCGCGACACCATTTATCGCTTGCTGGGCCTGCAACCGGCCAGCGCCACCACCGCCCGGGAACGGCTCCAGCTGGTGCTGGCCCATGACCGCAGCGACCTCAATCCGGAGCTGCTCGAGCAGATGCGCCGGGAAATCCTGGAGGTGGTGTCCCGCTACGTGGAAATCGACCTCGATGAGGTGGATGTGAGCCTGGAAACGGAAGACCGGGTCACCGCCTTGGTGGCCAACCTGCCGATCCGGCGCGCCAAGGCCGTGGCCCAACCCGGCGTTAAAGCCACCATCTCCCTTGGGGTGAAGGGCGCTGGCCTGGCAGCAGGGAACGCCCCTAGTAGCCCGGAGCCGGAGCTGGCAGGTATCGCCGAAGGAACCAGCGATGGCGCCACGGCAGCAGAGGCTGAACAGCCTGCGGCCCAAGCCATCCAACCTGAGCCTGCAGCGGAAACGGCGAGCCTGGAGGGCTCGGAAAGCCTGAGCTAACAGCCACGCCTCGCTCCCATCGGGATTGGCCATGGGGTTGGAGCTAGGCAACTCCTCCCTTCGGATCGGTCTTTCCCAAGCTGGTGACCGCCAGTCCCAGCGCGGGGAACACTCCAGCCACAAGCTGGAAGCAGGCCATGGGCCCCACCACCGAACCGATCACCCCGAGTGAATCAAAAGTGTTGGAGCAGCTTCTGCTGGGCTCCTCCAACAAGACCATTGCGGCAGCCCTGCTGCTCAGCCGACGCACGGTGGAGAGCCACATGGCCAACCTGCTGGCCAAAACCGGTTGCCAGAGTCGCACCCAGCTGCTGCTCTGGGCCCTGGCCAGACGATAGGATTCTGAGGTGGATCCCATCGATCCAGTGCCGGCTTAGCTCAGTGGTAGAGCAGCGCTTTTGTAAAGCGAAGGCCATCGGTTCAAATCCGTTAGCCGGCTTTAAAAAGCATATCGATTGAGGCAGTGCCGGGCTGAACTAGGACTTCAGGAACCGGACAGGGCTAAAGCATCGACCAGGGCTAATCCACTGCGTTGATGATAATATTGCCCAAGAGAATTCTTATGAAAATCTGACAACATAGATCCAAAACTGAGCCAATGCCTATGGGGCTGCTCCCTGGCAGAGCTCGTTGTTGAGAGCTGGGTTCGTGAGCACCAGATCAAGTGGAATCAGCCTGCAGCGCAGGACCTACTGGAGCAGAACCGCCTTGCCGTGACGGGTAGGCAGTTCGAACTCCACCATGGGCAAGTCGAGATGAATGGCGGTGCCTAGCTCTCCTTGAGCTGCAGAGCCCAAACACAATCCAACTGGCCCCCAACGCCTTAGCGGGCACAGGCATAGGTTTTGACGCTGCCGCGATACTCCCTGAAGTTAGGCCGATCGGGATCCACGGCCTGCCACCACCAGCGGCCATCGGTGTAGCTGGGGACTCCGGCATTGTTGGTGCGCGGCAACTGCAGGCTGAGGCCTCGCCACTGCAACACGATGAAGGCCCCTGGTACCGTGCCAGCTTGGCTATTGGGAATCTCGCTGGCATCAACGGCACCGTTGTGGAGCATGGCCTCCAGGCCATCGCCATCGCACAGGTAGTGCTCTGGCAAGGCCGCCGCCCAGGCCGCTGGGGCTGAGAAGAGCATCAACAGAACCAAGAGCAAGGAGAGCAGGCGAGTCACGGGGTGGGCGTGGTGACGGACATGATGGCGGAATGACCCTGGCTCTCGTTTACGACGGTGGCTGCCCCTTCTGCCGCCAGTTCGCCCTCGCCGCCGAGCTCACGGGAGGAATCCCCCTGCTGGAACTCCGCGATGGCAGGGGCGATCACGCTCTGCGGGCTGCCCTCAAGGCCAGGGGGCTCAACCTGGCCAACGGGGCGGTGTTGCTCGAGGGCGAACAGGCCTGGCACGGGGCAGAAGCCATCGCTGAACTTTGCCAGCGGCTAGCCCCAAGCGGCCCCTTACTGCACCTTTTGCGGGGCCTGTTTAGCGAGCCCAACCGGGCCAGACGGATCTATCCGTTGCTCCTCCTGGCCCGGCGCATGGCCCTGGAATGGAAAGGGCTGCCGGAGGATCCCGATCAGAACCGGGGCATTGCCTGAATTTGCCAACAGCTGACTCAACAATCAGGAACTCGACCAAGATGTCTTGATGTGCGATAGGTCTTTTTATCGAGAGCCATTAAATCTGAACCATGCCGCATCGCATGCCCTTCAGCACAGCCTGGAGTCGGCTATGGACATTCAGGGTTTGCAGCAACCGCTTGGTGTAGGTATGGGCCGTTTGATCACTCACCACCAGCCGCTTAGCAATCTCCCGATCACTGAGACCACTGGCAAGCAGATCTAGCACCTCATACTCGCGCTGGGTGAGCCTGGGGCAACTCAAGTACGGCAGGGTTCCGGTGCGTAGGGATGGGCTGCGATAGGAGTGCCCGCCAAGCACGGCCATTACCGCAGCCTGAAGTGGTTGCTGGTCTTCCACAAAATCGGCTTCGGCCATAACCGCCTCCAGCCAGGGAGCCTCAGCACATTCGACAGGAATCGCGTCCCCCAGGGAGAGGATCACCGCGTGCAGGTGGGGATGGTCCTGGCGGGCCTGCTGCACCAAATCAAAACCATTGCCGCTTTCGAGATAATCGGTGCAGATGAGCAGGCTGTAGGGATTATCGGCTTCGGCGGCCAGATACCGCAAACAGGCCTCTTGATCGGTAACGGCGCAAGTGATGCGGGAATAGCCGCCGAAGCTGCGGCACAGGGCGCGCAACAGAAAGCGACCCTTGGCAGCAACCGCAATCCGCCCGGGAATCTGGATCGATTCCAGTCCTTCATCTTGGGTCCCGTTGTCGGACGTGGACAGAAAGGGGGTGAGATCCATACAGCGAGCGCTGTCCCTAGCTGGACAGCTTAGGAATCCTTACTGCCCCAAGGGGTGAACCAGCCATCCGAGGCGCAGAACGCTGATCCGTCTTGACGAGGACCATGGCTGCGGCAAGGGGGTTGGGGCAAGGGTTGGGTTGGCAGCAGGGGCGGGAGATCACCATCGGCCACCCATGGCAACCAGGTGTTGGCCAGGCAGCCCATGGACGGGATCGTAATGGTTAGCTCGTCGATGGCAGCGCTCTTGGTTTGAATGAGTTTCACTCTCAAGCAAGGGGACCAGCAGGCGATCACCTGATGTCCAGGCAAGCACTAGAACTTCCGCTGCGTTCCACTAGGGCTGGAGAGTGTTCCCTTAGAAAAGAGTTGCTCCTCCAGCAAGAAGGACGCAAGATTAGAAAGGGAGCGACCTTGATAATCGCTTGCTTGCACGAGCGCCTCGTAGAGCCCATAGGGGATCGTGATGCTGATGCGCTGGGGCTTACGGGTGAGATGGCCGAGCCGATCTAGGGCCTTAGGGGCATTCACCGTGGAGCTTGAGGAATGATTGCCAAGACCTGATTGCATTACCAGCCAAATTAATTGGGAAATAGAAATGTAGCGGCTATCAGCCCCTACCACCATCCCCCCAAATGGGTGTCCCCATTTGGGGGTTGGCCGAGCTCAATCCAGTTGCGGGAAGGGACCTCGGCTTGACCTGTTCTATTTGAACGCCATGCAAGCCCTGCATTGACAGAAAAATCTTTGACGCGGCAAGAGCTCTCAACCAGCGATGCAATTATCGAAAAATAGGGATTTCACTAAGATGCGGCAGATTGGCAGCGCCATGCCTCGCTAGGGGGCCTGGCGGAAGCGCGCTTGCAGGGCTGATGCCGATCAGCGCCGCAGATTGCAACAGGGCTAGGGCCAGGGAATGGCAAAAAATTTTGCCAGGATCCCGAGGGCATGCAGACCGATCACTAGGCCAAGGGACCAGAGCAAAGCCACAAACCATCCTTGGCGACCTTGGTCTTGGGCACCCTGCCACATGGCACCGTAGATCGTTAGCAGCACAAACAGAAGCACAAACTCCAGGGGCCACACCCATAAGGCAACTAGCAATGGATGGGCCCGTAGAAGGATGATTAGAAATTCAAGCTTCCAGAACGCTTGCATCGCCACCCCCGCTTGGGGGTAATGCTGTGGAGGGGAAGAGCCACCAAAGCGAATAAGGCAGGGTCAACTGAAGGCGGTGGTCGTCAACAGTTCCACCATTTGGCGTTAGCGCCCCCCCACTCGCCTCGGCGATCATTCAGCGAAAGGCAAAACCCCAAGCCCAAGTAAAAGCGGGCCATGGGGGCACGCAGCCCCCAGCCCGCTGGTCACCCGCCATTAGCCCGCCGAGGCCTGCCTAACCCGCTGCCTGAGGCGCCGAGACCAGCCAAAGGCGGCGCCAGCGCCAAGCAAAGGCAAGGGGCCGGGCACCTCAGTGCCGGGAGCGTCGAGCACCCAATACCAGTATTTCGTATCAGCATCCAATGTATTTTCAGCGCTATTTTCCCACTTTTTGGAACTTGTATTGTAATAGACAACTTCGCTCTTAAGGGAAGTCTTTCGCGGCTTCACGTCGAGGCCCCAAAGGAAGTAGGGGCTGAAATTGGATTGGTTTTTGTTGTTACCAATCTTTTCGTTAACCAACATCTTCAAGCCATCGTCTTGCCAATTTAGCTGAGTGGTATCTAGGGGATCTGGGGTTCCCGTATCAGGGATATCCCAATAGCCATTTTTGATAAGGCTATCGGCAAATTCCACCGCGATACTATTGCCAGAGCCCTGGTACCAGGGCTGGAGGGTCAAGTCAGGAAAATTCAGGTCAATGCTGGGGTCGGGAATCACCTCGGGAGGCACTGGTTGGCCCGATTGGTTGGCCGACATGTAGACAGCACAAATCGGTATCTGCCTTCCAGCAAATGCTGGCGGCTTGGCGGGGGTCACCCATACGGGGGTCTGGGGAATCGCGATCGGACCTGGTGGAATCGTGGGGAGGAAAGGCGATGGATAGGCCGGCTGGGTCGAACCAAGCACTGGGCAAACGCCACTAAATTCGGCAGCCTGAACAGGATTGGCGGCTGCCATCAAAAGAGAACCCAGGGCTGCGCCGCTGAGCAAGGAGGTTGTTGCCAGCCGACTGGCAACAACAAATGGTCGCGTTAGTCTTGGCATTGGGGGCAAAATGGTAATTGTGTCGAGTCAAGCCAAGGGAGAGCTGGCCTAACCAAGCCTTTCTTACTTTATGATTTACGACCAGGTGCTAGATGTGACCCATCTGCCGCATGAAAGATGCGGGAGCGAAGCTGACTAGCGTTGATCTATCTTGCTATCAACAAACGAGTTCAATCTCCAAACCCAAAAACGGGAGCAGCCCAGCACTCAACAGACAGCAACCTGGGCAACAGGGATCAAGAATGGCTAGGGCCGCTGCACAGCCCAGGCAGCCAGCAGGCCACCAGCAAAGCCTGAGGCATGGCCGATCCAGCTCACCCCCGCCGGGCTAAGAAACGGCACCAGGGCTGGCAGCAGGCCGCCGTACATGAGCAGGCAACCGAGGGACAACAGCAAGGACAGGGGCCGTTTCTCCAACCAGCCAATCCACAGCAGATAGCCGAGCAACCCATAAATCACCCCCGAGAGGCCATGGCTACCGCCCGGCCAAAACAACCACACGGGAATCGACAACAGCCACACCCCGATCCAAACGGCGAGATAGTCCCGGCCGCCTTTCAGCAACACCAGCCAGGAGAGGGGCACAAACCAGAGGGAGTTACTGATCAGGTGGCCAAAGCCGGCATGGCTGAAGGGGGCTGTGAACAGGCCCCAAACAGGCCCGCCTTGCACCATCGGCAGGTTCCAGCGTCCCCGGAACAGGAGTTGGTCCAGCACTTCCTGAATCCAGGCAAGGGAGAGGATCGCCACCGGCAGCAGGGCCTTGCCTTTGAGGCGATCGAGGCGGCTGAGGCCGCTTGGATCAAGGGTGTGTTTCCGTAACTCGTCCATTCCATGGCCAAAGCGGCAGCCATCCTGGCAAGGTTTCGGCAAGACGCTGCTGACCAACGGCTCGCCTGAAGCCGGCGCTCCGGCAGCGCCATGGGGCGGTCCAACCCGCCGGCAGCCCCACGACCCCTACGGCTTGACCTCCGATCTCCATGGCAGTGCCCCTGAACCGGCCCGAAGCAGTGTTTCTCGATGCCTTCAGCCTGGGGCCGGTGGACCTAGATCCCTTACGGCAATGGGTTGACCTGCGCTGCTGGCCCAGCACGGATCTGGACGAACGATTCGAGCGGCTCCAAGGGGCCGAGGTGGTGATCACCAACAAGATCCTGCTGGATGGTCCCCTACTGGCCTCCCTACCGAAGCTGCGGTTGGTCTGCACTGCCAGCACCGGCACGGACCAGGTAGATGGCCAGGCCTGCATGGAACGGGGCATCGTCGTTCGCAACGGCGGCCGCTACAGCCAGCCCTCGGTGGTGCAGGTCACCTGGGCCCTAATCCTGGAGCTGCGGTGCCACTTACGAGAGCGCCACCGCCAGGTGGCTGCGGGGGAGTGGCAACGCAGCCCGGTGTTCTCCCTGGTGGAGCCGGAATTCGATGAATTGGCTGGCCAGCACCTGAGCGTGGTGGGCGCGGGTGATATCGGCAAAGGGGTAGCCCGTATCGGCTCCGCCTTTGGCATGGACACCAGCCTGATCACCAGTCAAACCAGCCCGGAAGACCTTGAGACGGCCCTACGACGGGCCGATGTGGTGAGCCTGCATGCGCCCCTCACCGCCAAGACCCGGGGGATCATCAATGGCACCAGCTTGGGCTGGCTGAAACCCAGCGCCCTGTTGATCAACATGGCCCGTGGGGCGCTTGTAGACACGGACGCCCTAGTGGCGGCCCTGCAAAGTGGGCGCCTGGCCGGGGCTGCCCTGGATGTGTTGGTAAGTGAGCCTCCTGGGGCAGAAATGGACCGGCTGATCGGCATGCCCAACCTGATCCTCACTCCCCATATGGCCTGGAGTTCGCGCCAAGCCCGCCGGAGGCTTGTGGCCACGATCGCCACCCATCTCAAGGCCTATGTGCAGGGGCCCTGGCCCGAACCCTGAACGAAGGAGCAAGCCCGGCCTAGCCACCATGGGACCCATTGGCGCCATTGGAACCACTGATGGACGATTCCAACAAGTAGGCCGCCAGATTGCTCAAGGAACGGCCCTCGAGATCACTGCGCTCGAGCAGCAGCCGATGGATCTCGTTGGGGATGGTGATCGAGATGCGCTTCGGTGTCTTGAAAATAGCGTTCATGGAGGAGTGAGTCGCCTGGCCGTACTCAGACTTCATGGGAAAGCTGTGGAGAAGACGTAATTCTGACTTATATTCATGCGAGATAAAGCACGAAATGCAGGCGTATCCGCGCGCAATCTGCTGCAAGCTTCAGCAGAGATGATGCTTGGTTCCGATTGGAAGCTAGCAAGGAAAGACAAAAGCAACCGTTAACCCTTGGAACCCAAATCAATAGGGATGGGGCAGCCGCTCACCCCAAGAAACCCTTAGCAGCAATGGCGGTGAAGCCGCCGAAGCTGCATCCAGGCCAAGGGCCAAGCCCGGGAGCAAAGATCGAATCGATGGCTAGCACCAGCGAAGCCAGGAACGGGCCAAATCAAAAAATAGCCGCAACCACAAACCTATAACGCTAAACCGAATGCATCCTTAGGCAAATCCAAGCAACCACAGGGCATTTGCGCATCTCTGCCGCATCATCGGCGCAGAAGCGGGCCAGGGACACTCCCCCCCACGTTGAGCGGTCAAATCGAATCGCCAAGAGAAGAAGAGAGCAAGCCGGGTGAAGCCATTCCCTTGAGATTAAAAACAAAAGCGACTACAGCCAGGCATGAAGTATCGGCAAAGACTACCCTCCCTTCCACAGACAAAGAGATCAAGCCGGGCATCAGACTGGGGCAGGGTCCGAAAACAAGGGGGCCTCCGTTCATCGGAATGCGGATAGGGTCAAACCGGTGAACAGATTGCAGCGTTGGGACATGGGCGGAGCAATGCTCGCCAAAGGCCATCAAAGCCGCCCCCAAGGCCTATCAATAAGACATCACTACAATCCCCTTACTAACCACATCTTGGCATTCGCTACCGCCACAACCCAATCATCCAGCCAAATGCAAGCCCATTGGATAGCCAAACGCCCGCCAAAAACAACTCAGGCAAAATAAAGGTCCAGGCAAACCCAAAATGGCCGAAAATTTTGACACCAACAAGAGTGCCATAAGGGCTCTGGCCAAGGCGTTCTGCTGTCTGGGCCAACAGCCCTGCCCCTAAACCAAAAAAGGCTTGCACTTGAGTGGACCGTCTGCCCCCAGAAAAAGGCAAATGCATCATGAGCCTGGCACACACCCAGGGCCCAAGGCGGCAAAGCGGGGATGGTGCGGCTAGGATGGGGCAAATCCGCATCCTCATACGTTAATCAAGCCAAACAGACCTAAAGGCAACACGCTGATTTAAACCGTTCAAAAAAAATTAACTCGCTACTACCCATGGCCAGCACATTGACTCGCAACAGCAACGGGATCGAAGAAGAGCTCGACTTTCGCAAAGAAGTCATCTACTTCATCATTGTTGATCGCTTTCTAGACGGCTGCACAGACCATGGCAAGGACAGCAAGGACGACTTATTTGACAGTAGCCGCAGCCACTGGGGCAAGTATTGGGGAGGAGACCTCAAAGGCATCATCGAAAAGGCGGATTACCTAAAATCCCTGGGCGTTACCGCCCTATGGATTTCCCCCCTATTTGAGCAAGTGGATGCCCTCAGGGGCGAATACACGGCGATGCATGGTTATTGGACAAAGGATTTCAAACGCATCAACCCACGGTTCCTGCCCAAAAACGAGTCGAATTCCCTTAAAGAATCAGTCACACTCAAACAATTAGTTGACACCCTTCACGCCAAGGGGCTCAAGGTTATTCTTGACATTGTCTGCAACCACAGCTCACCCGATATCAGCGGCAATAAGGGAGTGGTTACCGATGATGGGGAGCCCCTGGCTGACTTCAACAATGATCACAACAATTTCTATTATCACTTCCCAGAAATAGACGACTGGGATGACGAATTTCAACTCATCCATGGCGAGATGGCTGGACTTGCCACCTTCAACGAAAAGAATATTACCTATCGCAACTACATCAAAAGCGCGATGAAGCATTGGCTGGATGCAGGCTTCGATGCCTTTCGGGTCGATACTCTCAAGCACATGCCGCTGTGGTTCTGGCAGGAATTTGTAACCGATATCAAGAAGCATGCGCCTTCTACCTTCCTCTTTGGTGAATACGGCTTCGGCAAGCCCTGGGATGAACGCACAATCGCCTATGCCAACCAATCAGGCATGTCGATTCTCGATTTCGGCCTCTGTGATGGTATCCGCTTCGCCTTCTCCGGCAGCCAACCTGGCGGCTTTCACAATGTCCAGAAGGTGCTCGACTACGACAACGTCTATCACCGCGCCAATGAGCTTGTCACCTTCATTGACAACCATGACATGCCTCGCTTCCTCTCGATCAGCGATGGCTACAACCTGGAACTGGCCACCAGTTTGCTAATGACCCTAAGGGGTATCCCCTGCATCTTCTACGGAACCGAGCAATACCTCGTCAATAACACCAACGCAGGCCAAGACCCCTACAACAGGCCCATGATGGAGAGCTGGGACCTCTCCAAGAAAATGGTGACGATCATCCAGACCCTCAGCGGCCTGCGCCGCGCCAACCCAGCCATAGCCTACGGTTCCCACAACACCAAATACCTCAGCAATGATATTTATGCCTATACCCGCAAGTATCGGGACTCCCGCTGTTTCACCCTGATCAACCAGGGAGCCGAAAGCACGATCAGCATCGATAACACCGAACTCCCCGATGGCAGCCATCAATGCTTGCTCAGTGGCGAGCGCATTGAGGTGGTGGATGGTCGCATCAGCAATTTGCAGCTGGCCTCCAAGGCCTCGATTGTGATCAGTGTGGTCGGGGCACCCGTTGTCGGCAAAACGGTGGTTGCCTTTCAGGTCAATGGCTATGCCACCAAACCCGGCGAAGTGCTTGCCGTCACCGGTGATGCCCCGGAACTCGGATCCTGGGATTTCAACCGTGCCTATGTCCTGGAGTATGTGAACGCCAACACCTGGTTTGGCGAAGTGCCGTTTGAGGTGGCTGAAGGCGGCAGGAGCCTGCGCTACAAGTTCATGGTGCTCAAGGCCAACGGCCAGGGACTGCGCCATGGCGAAGATCTCGAACCGGAACTACAGCCGATACCCGAAGCGCTCACCAGCCGTCACTGCCTGCTGCCTGACAGCGGCCGCCTCAAGGTGGAATGTCTCTGGAATTCTCTGGAGATTGCCCTCTGATTGCTGGGTCTCCGCGCCAATCCCCAGCCTGGGAGATTGGGGTTGCAGCGCCCGCGAGGACGCAGCGATCTCCTTCTCCCTCCGGGGGGCCTGGGCCGAACCCCATTCCTGCCCAATCAATCGCGCTGAAAAAAACATCCACGAGGGCATGCAGTCTTAAGTTGATGAGCTGACGGAAGGGTCCTGCCCTGCAGATTTCAAGAGGCCAACGATTGACCTTTGCATTGCGATTTCTCTAGTCTGACCATGAAGACCTTCCTTGCAGTGCCTCTCTTTCTTGGCTTGTTGCTTGGCACAGCGAAACCAGGCCAAACGGAAGTATTTCTAAATTTAGATACGGAATTCTATTCTGTAAATGTGGCAAGCAATGCGCCCTTGTTCCCGCAGCTCCTGAGGGCAACACCAATCACCGTGAAATCCGTGAAATACACAGGATTTACATCTGCTCCAGTCAAATGGGATTTCAAGTATCGCGTGGATGCCCAAACAGGACAATGCCGGATCGTCTCCAGCCGCACATTTTTAAATGCGAAGATAACCATGCCGCGGATATACGGCGCTTCGGATCGGCAGACTAATGCATTTGATAGGTTTTACCGCGCACTACTGCGTCACGAAATGGGCCATTACAACATCGGAGGGGAAACCGCTTTTGCGATCGATTACGCATTGACCGCCATGCCGCCCATGCAAAACTGCGCACTCCTTGCAGAGGAGGCAAACGCTAGAGCCTATGCACTACTCCGAGAAAGCTACAAGAAAGTGATTAGCTATGATGAGCAAACCAAACATGGCCGCCTCCAGGGCGCAGTACTAAACGAGTAACTAACTATAATGTCTATCATTTTCCCATAGCAGCGGCCTCACCTCTGTGAGCTCATTGCCGTAGTCAGTGGCGATCGCCTAGATCGTCATGGAGCCAGGGATCAGCTCCATGGGTTAACGAGCCTTGCACTGGGAGTTTGGGGAAGGCCCTTCGCCATGGTTGGGAGCGCCTTGCGGGGGGAGGCTCCGCCTTGGGTGTTTAACCCTCAGCCCTCGAAGGCCCTTAAACGGGCCACGGGCACCACAGCCCAAAGGCGCCTAGCCCTGCCACCCCGATCACCCTGTTCGAGGCCGATGTACACGGCGGCCATTTGGTTGGCTCCCTCCTTCACTAGGCCCAAGGGATACCCATGGCGGCTGCCGTAGCCGGCCAGGGTTGCATAGGAGCGGAAGTCGAGGGCCTTGGCGGCATGGAACGTGGGCATGCCCCCTTCCTCCTGCAGGCTGGCCAAATGGTTGGCAGTGAGGATCTCGGCCTGGCCCGGCGCCCCGGCTGCTGGCAAGGCCGGTGGGCTGGAAAGCTTTGCTGAAGGAGTTGGGGAGGTGCTGGGGGGAAGCGATTGGGAGGCAGAGCTGCGGCGGCGCAGGCGACGCTCTCCGGAGACACCCGACCGCGGACGGGCCGGCTCCGTGGGGGGTACGTAGGAACCGGGCTGGGCAAGGCCAGCTTCTGGGGCTGGCTGCGAATCTGAAGATGCCTGGGCGGAAGGCGGGCTAGCGATGCGTCCCTCCAAGGAGTCCAACCGTTGCATGATTTGTTGCAACCAATCGGTCACGGGGGGCGTCCCGAAATCGGCTAGCTCGGCACCCTCCGGTGGAGCAGAGGGCGGGATCGGAGCCGCCACCGCAGGGGTTGGCGGCTGCTGCTGGGCGATTGGGGCGGCGGCCGGGATCGGCTGGGCAGCAGGCTCAGCAATCCGCCGCCGGAAGAACATCATCAATAAACTGCCCAGGGGATAGATCCCCACAAGGGACCAACCCTGTTGGCCATGGCCATTCAGGAATTGTTGTAACTGCAAGGCCGGATGATTCGGTTGCTGTTGCCCTTGGGGAGGCTGCTGGGGTGGCTGGGAGGTGGGATTGCTATAAAAGTCGGGGAACTCCTGCTCCAGGTAAGCCTTGGAAAAAACAGGCTGACCGGCAATCGGGGGGGGGGCCGCCGCCGGCGGGGTTGCTGGTTGTTGGGCTGCAGCTGGCCCAGGCTCCGGGGCCTGGGAGGCCTTGGAGGAGTCTTCCACGTTCAAGTGGATCACCTGATATTCCCAGCGGCTCACGGTCAAAGCAGGATGCAATGCAATGACATTAGACCTCAGCGGCAAGTCATGACAATGACAACAGGAGCCGCAGACCCATCAACATGTCCGCTTAGATTGGCTTGAACCCAGGCATTGGTAAGGGAAAGTCCATCAAGAACGGAATTGCCACAGCCACACATTGCCCCGGGGCGAAAAGACATGCTTGCCTGCAACTCCACGCCGGTATACGGAGAAAAGATCCCACAGAAACAGGCCGACCTGCCATCCTGCCGATGGATGGTGCCCTTGGCATTGGCCGCCCGGGTACGCAGCAGGATTTGGGCCTGGAAGCTGGCGAAAGAGCTGGACGGCCGGGATCAGGGCGGCGGCCCGCGCCTCCCCTGGCTCGGCGCTCAGCGGGCCCGTATCTGCCCCCGGGACCCGGCCTGGCGAGGCCCGACTGCCGCTCTCCTCTCCGGCAGCAGCCAACCAGGCCCGGAACCTAAGCGCTGAGCCGGGCAACGACCAGGGTTCTGCGGGGCTAAGTCCAACAAGGCACCATGGGCACAGCCAAGCAATGGGCAAGGTCAAGCACCGGACCTGGCCGCCAGGCTTCAGCCCCGCAGCAGATCAACCGACCGCATTGCAGTATTTACAACGATCTTTGGTAGATTGAGTGGCAGAAGAATTTTTTGGAATGAACGAGCAAACCCCCCTGATGCGGATTGGCGGACTGCAGAGCAGCAGTAGCGAGGATCCCCACAAGCCGGCGTCCCCAGGGGCCCCGCCTCCGCCACCTCCCCCGGCCGCAACCCCAAAACAATCCTTAGATATTCAAGCCCCTGCTCCTGCTGAATCACTACTTGCGGGCCCGTTACAAACCCAATCATTAATAACCCAATCCTTAGCAAGTTCGTCCTTACTGAAAGACGCCTTACTACTTCCGGAAAATTCCATCCCCCAGCCCCAAGATGACGGCTCCCAGCGTCGCCAGTTCGCCCGCAAACCCATGCCTTTCGGGGGCGTAGCTCCCGTGGGTGAAATGGCTTGCCCAATGGGCCACAAGTGGCACATCAGCCTCTGGGACGTCAGCATGGGCGGTATTTGTGTAGTAGTAGACAGCCCGGTGGACACCCCCATGGGCAGCCTGTTTGCGATTTCTGTGTACGAAAGCTTCGGCGTAGGCAGTGCCTTTTTCAACGCCCACCTGCGCTGGCGCACCACCGAGGCGGATAACACCTATCTAGGCCTGGAATTCGAAGATCAGGACCTGCTCAACAAAGGCTGTTTCCTGATTGACTACGTTAACACTGATCTATTGAACTGCTAACAAACTCTCTTGCTTCGGTGAGGCAAATGACAGCTCTGGCTTGGGCCTGCAGACCAGGGGCTTAGGGGCCAGAGGCCCACACCAGGGGCCAGCAGCTGCGGGCCAGCAGGCCTTCCTCATCGGCCGGGATCACCACCAGGGCCCAGGGCTTGAGCCAAGTCAGGCCTAGCCGCAGCTCTTCGGCAAGAAGCCCGTCATGTTCGCCGATGCCGCCGCTGAGGGCGATTACATCAACGCCCCCGAGGCTGGCCGCCATGGCGCCGATGGCCTGGAGCAGGCGATGGCGAAACACGGCAATCGCCAGCTGGGCGCCGCCATGGCCCTCGGCGGCGGCGGAGCGCAGCGCTTGCATCGAACCGCTCAGGCCGGAGAGGCCCAGCAGGCCGCTGGCGTGGTTGAGGGCCTGATCGAGGGCTTCAGGGCTGAGGCCCTGGCGCAGCAGGTGCAACAGCAGCCCCGGATCGACGGAGCCACTGCGGCTGGCCATCACCAGGCCCTCCAGGGGCGTGAAGCCCATGGTGGTGTCCAGGCTGAGTCCATCGCGGATGGCGCAGAGGGAGCAGCCCGCCCCCAGGTGACAGCTGATCAGGCGCAGGGGCCGCAGGCCAGGGAAGCGCTGGACCACCACCTCGCTGATGTGCTGGTGGTTGAGGCCATGGAAGCCATAGCGGCGCAGGCCCTGGTCGCGCCAAGCCGCGGGGATCGCATAGGTGCTGGCCGCCTCAGGCAGGCTGCGGTGGAAGGCGGTGTCGAAGCCGGCCGCCTGGGGCCAGGCCGGCTCCTTTTCGGCAAACCAGCGGATCGCCGCCAAGGCCGGGGCGTTGTGCAGGGGCGCCAGGGGCACCAGGGAGGCGATCGCCCCGATCTCGGCGGGGCCGAGGCGGCAAGGGGCCGCAAAGCGATCACCGCCATGGACAACCCGATGGGCCACGAGGCGAATGGCCGCTCGCATGGGCGCCAGGGCTGGCAGCAACCAGTCGGCCAGCAACGCTTCCAGTTCAACGGCGCCATCCCAGGGCCGTTGGTCCCGCCACAGGGGGGTGCCCTTTGGCGTCATTAGGGCCGCCTTGAGGCTGGAACTTCCCGCATTGATCACCAGCACCACCCCCTCGGCAGCCTCCGCTGGCGCCAGGGTGGGGGGAGAGGCAGGCTCTGGGCGTTCAGGGCTCATGGGCTGGGAAGCAGGTGGGCCCGGGTCCAGGGGACTGCCGCAGGTTGGCCCCGGCAGGGCGGGCTGTCTGCCCCGCCTGTCACCGCCTGCCAGCAGCCCAACACCAGCTCCAAGCGCCGCAACCCAACCCCAGTACGGTGACCCCTATCCCTGGTTCCGCCAGATCCCCTGATCGCCATGACCGATATCCCCCTAACCGCAGCTCCCTCCCGCCAAGCCCATCAAAACCTGGATCCGGGCGCCCTGCTCGCCGCCCTGCACTGGCGCTACGCGACCAAGGTGTTTGATCCCGAGCAGCCAATCAGCGCTGAGCTCTGGGCAACCCTGGAGGAAGCGATGGTGCTGTCTCCGTCGTCCTATGGCCTGCAGCCCTGGAAGTTTCTGGTGATCACCGATCCGGCGATCAAGGCTGAGCTGCGGCCCCATTCCTGGAACCAGTCCCAGATCACCGATTGCTCCCATCTGGTGGTGTTTCTTGTGCGCCGCAGCATCGAGGCGGCCGATGCCCAGCGCCTGATCAACGCCACCGCCCAGGTCCGGGGCCTACCGCTGGAGCAGCTGGCCTTCTATCAGGGCATGATCGAAAAAGACCTAATCCACGGACCCCGCAGCCAGGCGATCGGCCAGTGGGGATCCAACCAGGTGTACATCGCCCTGGGCAACCTGATGACCTGCGCCGCCCTGGTGGGCGCGGACACCTGCCCAATCGAGGGCTTCTCACCGGTGGACTACGACCGCATCCTCAACCTGGGCGACACCCCCTATCGCAGCAGCGTGGTGTGCGCCTGCGGCACCCGCAGCTCTGAGGATAAATACGCGACATTGGCCAAGGTGCGCTTCCCCCTGGAGGAGCTGGTGGAGCGTCGTTGATCTTTAGTGGCCTAATGAGCAAGCCATCCTGAGGGCGGTCTTGCTCTGAAATGGCTTGATCAAAATCAACTCCTTCCCAAAAACCAAGCGATACCTAGGGCGAGACACAAAGCACAACACCCTAAAGATATCTATATTTAATCACCCTACAGGAAATCTCTAGCTAGATCAAAGGGGGTAAAATGCGCTGGCGCGTCGAGTAAACCAAGGCATGCAATTCAGGGTCTTGCATGTAACCCAAGATCCTGGCGGGATAATCGAGTTTGCCGTTATGGAGATAGGCGATTGTTGCGGCAATCTTGGCGTCTCGGCGGCTGGTACTCACATCCATGCGGTGACCCTTGGGAACGCCAAGTAATTTTTGCAGGCGGGCTATTTGACCCGCCAAGACTTTCACATTCTCGCTGGGGGTGAGCAATTTCTCCAGAGCAGCCGCCACTTCCGAGTCGGTGGCATCTGGCCTGAGTTTGCCCTGTTTTTCCAATTCGCTAATGCTGAGCTGGGCCAAGCCGTGATCCTGAAATAGGCCCGATTCGGCCAGGATCCGTATATCTTCACCTGGCTTGGCGTGCTGCATCTCGTCAAAGAGAATCGCCGCCATCAACATCACATTAACCTGCTGTTGACGGCTTTGCTCAATCACAATCGGCCGCACGGCCTCAAGTCTGGATAAGGTATGGGCCCTCAGGGGTGCCAGGTGATCCAGGCCCTTCGTGAACAGCTGGCCTAGGCGAGGCTGGGCGCCATGGACACCAAAACGGAGCTGCAGTTCGCGGATCTCCTCAGCACTGAAATAGGCGGGATTGAGTTCCTCGGCCTCGGCCACCAGCCGGTCCACCGGGCCCAAGCCAGCCATCCCACCGGGATCGGCCATCGGGCTAGCCAGGGCCTGGCTAGGGGCAGGACTCCCAGGCCCAGACACCAAAAACAAGGGCGACTGGGATGGCAGACCCTGCACCAGCAGTCCCGAAACGCAGCCCGCCAGAACGGTCCAAGGCCTGGGGCAAGCTCGTTTCCACGACGGAGCCCAGGGCTGATCCAACAGCCTTTTGACTAGCGACAGGGCTCCGATCACAGGGATTGCGATGGGGAAAGGTCCATCAATTGGGCCTGCCGAAGCAATGGCGAGCAATTATTTCTTTAAAATTAGCATCCTTTTCAAGACAATCACCCCGGCCTGTGCCAGCTGAGCTGGCTCCGCAAGCCCCATTCCGACCTAGGGCTTGCGGCCTAATGCCCCCCTTGTCGGCCCCCCCCGAGGCCTGAGCCGCCGGCGCTGGCGCAGCCCCAGCCAGGATTGGTCCCAATGTTTGCCTAAAGCCATGGATGCCCACAGGCCGCTTGCCCAGGCTCCCGCGGAGCCCCTGCCGCTTGGTGCCCTGCCCCCCTTGCCGCCCCTGAAGCTGGCCGTAGTGGGGCATGTGGAGTGGGTGAGTTTTGTGGGGGTGGACCACCTGCCCGCGGCCGGTGAAATCCAGCGAGCCAGCCACAGCCAGGACCTGGCCGCCGGCGGTGGGGCCGTGATCGCCGTGCAGCTGGCCAAGCTCACCGGTCAGCGGATTCCCTTCTTCACGGCCCTGGGGCGGGATCGCATCGGCGAGCTCGCGGCGGAGCAGCTCCAGGGCCTGGGGCTTGATGTGCAGGTGGCCTGGCGCGAGGCTCCCAGCCGCCGGGCCGTGACCTTCATCGACAGCAGCGGCGAGCGCACGATCACCGTGATCGGCGAGCGGCTCAGTCCAACGGCGGCCGATCCCCTGGCCTGGGCCAGCCTCTCGGCCTGCGATGGCGTGTTTGTAACCGCCGCCGATGCCGCGGCCCTGGCCTTGAGCCGCCGTGCCCGCTTGCTGGCAGCCACCCCCCGGCTTGGCCTGGAGCTGATCCAGGCATCGGGCCTGCAGCTCGATGCCCTGATTGGCAGTGCCGCCGACCCGGGCGAGATCTATCGCCCGGGCGATCTCGATCCGGCGCCAACCCTCTATGTGGGCACCCAGGCGGAACAGGGTGGCTTCACCTGGCCGGGGGGTCGCTTTAGCGCCCTGGAGTTGGCCGGCCCCCTGGTGGATTGCTACGGCGCCGGCGACAGCTTCGCTGCCGGAGTGACCGCCGGCCTCGCGGCTGGCTGGAGCCGGGACCAGGCCCTCAGCCTGGGCTGCCATTGCGGTGCCGCCTGCATTGGAGGCCGCGGCCCCTATGCAAGCCAGCTCGAGCTTGCCGAGCGGTGAACGGAACGCGATCGCACCCGGGCGGCTGAGGCTGGCCTAGCTGAGCGGGTCAGGGGAGCGTGACGCCCCTAGCCCCGGGCCCCGTGGGCTCGCTCTGCCCATGGGAGCCCTCGATCGCGGTTAAGGACGGGGGCGGCCGGGCTCGGCGCCAGGCCTGGCCTTGAGGGTGCCGGACTCCGGCCTGGGGGCCGCAGCACCGGCCACCAACCAGAGGCCCAGGGCCAACACCAACCAACCGAGCCAATGGAGCTCCAGCAGCCCCTGGGTGAGCCGCAGCAGCGGGGAAAACACCCAGTGGTTAAAAGTCATCAACAGCAGCAGCAACCAGACCATCCAGCCCCCATTCGCTCGTTTGGCCGCTGAACTCGAAGGGCTAAGCCCCAGAAGGGTTAAGCCCCAGGCAGCAGGTCCAGGGGCATCAGAGCACCGGCCCGCAGGATCTGCCAACGGCCAGGGTCGCCAGCCTCGATTTTTGTTGCGGCTTTTCGGTCCCTGGGAGCAGCACCGGGGGAATCGCTTAGGGCTAGGCGATCGCCAACTCCGCCAGCCGCTCCTGGTCTGGCTTCGCGGGGCCCAATCCAGGCCAGCACGGTGCTGGGTTGGCCGCTGCCCTCGGGCCAGGGAACGGGGCCCAACTGCGGCAGAGCCGGGAACAGGGCTGCCGCCTCGGCGGCGGTGCGGCAAGGGGGTTCGCTCGAGCGGTTGGCGCTGGTGGTGGCCAGGGGGCCGCTACGGCGCAGCAACGCCAAGGCAACGGAGCAAGCGGGAATGCGCAGACCCAGGCTCGAGCCTGCGCCATGCAAAGCATGCGCCAGGGGGCCCCGGGCCGGCAGCACCAGGGTCACGGCCCCCGGCCAACAGCGCTCGGCCATGGCCCGCCACTGGGGCTCGATCGGCTGGTCCAGGGCGGCAAACAGGGCCTCGGGGTCGGCCCCCATCAGGATCATGGGCTTGCGGGCCGGCCTCCGCTTCAGCTGCCAGAGCTGGGCGGCCGCATCCGGCAGGGCCGCCAGGGCCGGCACCGTGTCGGTGGGGAACAGGGCCGCCGAACCGGCCCGGAGCCGGTCGGCCAACTCAGCTGCCGCTAGCACTTGCCCGGGCAATGGGGTCTCAGCCATCGTCTTCCCCCGGCAGTGGGGCCGGCTGGTTACTGGGGCCGGATAGGGGCGGATCGGCCGCCAGGGCGGGGCGGCGGGCACTCACAAACCGCCAGTGGCCCTCCAGGTCTGGGTGGGGTTGGATCGCCTCGAGCCCCTGCTCGGCCAGCAGGGCCTGAACGGCTTCGGATTGGTCGTGGTGGTGCTCCAACAGCAGCCAGCCGCCCGGGGCCAGGGCCTGGGCAGCCCCGGCGGCAATGGCGCGGAGGGCATCGAGACCATCGGGGCCGCCATCGAGGGCCAGGGGCGGTTCGTGGTCGCGCACCACTGGGGCCAGTTCCTGCCAGACAGGCGTGGGGATATAGGGGGGGTTGCCCAGCACCAGATCCAGCCGGCCCCACTCGGGCTGCAGGGGTTGCCACCAGGAGCCCTGGCGCAGGGCCACCCGGCCGGCGAAGCCCTGGCGCTCCAGGTTGGCGCCGGCCTGTCCTAGGGCAACCTCACTGCAATCCACGGCCAGGCCCTGGCTGGTGGGCAGCAGCTGGGCCAGGGCCAGAGCCAGGCAGCCCGAGCCCGTGCCGAGGTCGGCCCAGAGCAGGGGGGCCGCGCCGGCCCGCTCCACCAAACCCAAGGCCTGCACAATCTCAACGAGCAGCTCGGTTTCCTGGCGGGGAATCAAGACCCCCGGTGCCACGGCCAGCTCAAAGTCGCGCCATGGGGCGATCCCCACCAGGTATTGCAGGGGGGTTGCTGCCTCTAGATGCTGGCTCCAGAGGGCCTCGAGCTCGCCCAGGCCGCAGCGCAGGCTCACCGGCTGATCGGGATCGAGGCGCAGGCGCTGCAACTGGCTCCAACCCAGGCCGCCGGCGAACTCCAACAGCCAATCGAAATCGACCTGGCTGCCGCCTTGCTGCAGTTGGCCCCGGCGCCAGATGAGCAGCTCCTCTGCTCCAATCAACCCGGGCCTCGGCCCTGCTCCTCCATCCCCTGCCAGCACGTCCGGAACCCTCCCCAGCCAAGCCATTGGCCAACTCTGTAGCCCAACCCCTAGCCCCCTAGGAAGCCCTCTCCATCGACCCGTCAAGCCTTGCCTCCGTAGCCGCCCCTCCGTTACCCCCTCCGCCGTCGCGGCCGCCAAGACCCCAATCAGCTGGCTCATAACCAAGCCTGGGGCCCCATCCGCCGCCGATTGCCGAGGCCGCCCCATCGGCCAAACCCTGGCCGAGGCCTGGGCGTCGTTCGCAGCGAGGCAGCCCCAAGCAGGGCGCCATGGCTCCAGCAAGCCAGCCGCCGGGGCCAGGGCTGTCTCGCTGAAACAGCTAACAAGGACTCCACCAAAGGCCCGGTTCGGCCCGCAGCCGCCCCGTCAGTTCGAGCTCCAACAGGGCCCTGGAGGCCGGGGCGGCGGCCAGGTCGAGCCGCTCGCAGACCTGCTCCAAGGAGGCCCCGGCGCCCACCGCCGCCAGCAGGGCCCGCTGCGCCCCTGCCAGGGCCGGAGCGCCAAGGCCAGGGGTGCTGGCCACCTGGCCGCCTGGGCCGAGCTCGGCCCCTGGCGGTTGGCTGCGGGCTGCCAAAGCGGGGTTAGAGAGGCCAGGCCGCCCCAGCAGGGGGCCAGGCCCCAACTGGCGCACCCAATCTTCAGGATCGAGCAGCACACTGGCGCCGCAGGCGAGCAGGCGATTGCTACCAGCAGCCGAGAGCTTGCCCGCATCGGCCGGCACCGCCCACAGGGGCAGGCCCTGGTCCCAGGCCAGAGAGGCCGAATGGAGGGCGCCGCTTTGCTCGGGGCATTCCACCACCACCACGGCCTGGGCCAACGCCACCTGGAGCCGGTTGCGGCTGGCGAAGTGGCCCGGGTGCACCGGCGTGCCGGGGGAGTGCTCGCTAGTCAACAGCCCCGCCTCCGCCACCTGGGCCTGGAGGCTGTGGTGGTGGCGGGGATAGACCCGCTCCAGGGGAGTGCCCAGCACCGCCACTGGCATGCCGCCCGCCGCCAGGCAGCCCTGGTGGACGGCCCCATCGATCCCCTCCGCTAGACCACTCACCACAGGCCAGCCGGCCTCGGCCAGGGCCACGCCCAGGGCTCGCGCAATGGCAATGCCATGGCGCGATGGACGCCGGGTACCCACCACGGCCACGGCGCGGCGTTGGCGCAGGGGCGCCCAGAGCTGGCCCTGGCCCTGCCAGTGGAGCTGCAGGGGTGGCCGGGCCAGCCGGGTGAGGGCCCCAGGCCAAGCCGGATCGCCGGGCAGCAGGCGCCGGTGCGGGCCGCGGGCGGCCAAGCGATCAGCGATCGCCGCCTGGCTTAAGGGATCGGCCCCCCAGCGCTGGCGGTAGGCCCCCACCTGCTCCAGCAGGCGGCCCCGGAAGCCGGCCCGCTGGGCCAGGGCGTCGTCAGAGGCCTGCCAAGCTTGATCCAGGGCGCCAAAGGCCGCCTGCAGGCGGGCCAGCCGCTGCCAGCCAATGCCAGGGCACCCACACCAGAGCAACCACCAAAGGCGCTGGGCCTGGCTCCAAGGGCCCTGGGGCGGAAACAGGCCCGGGCTCGGCAGCAACTGCAGGGGCGCCGGAGGCGGGGGAGCGATGGCCGGGGGCGCCGATTCAGCAGGCCAAGGCCTTGTTCGTGGAGCGGATCCCGGCAAAGCCTCTCCAGCCAAGGGGCCCCCAGCCAAGGGCCCCACAAAGCGACCAGCCCCAACGACCCCACCAGCCCCTGCCATCCGAACCCCAACGCGGGACCCCAAAGGACGATCCGCCACTCCCCAGCAAGCAGTAGCTTTGTACTATAAGCCCGTGCTAGGCAGGGGTGGGACCGGCGTTCAGGCGCTCCATTGCAGCGGCCAAATCAGCAGGGGGCTGGCGGACCAGGCGGCGCTGGACGCCTCCCTGGAAGAGCTCCACCAACACCAGCTCCACCCGAGCCTCCGCCGCCACAGCGCCGCCTGGGGCAATGAACTGGCTCACCCAGGGCAGGCGCAGCCGGGAACGGACCTCCACCCGACTGAGCAGCTCCACCTGGTCGCCGTGGAGCAGGGCCGCTCGATAGTCGATCGCCAGGGACACCACCGGCAGCTCCAGGCCCCGGGCCGAAAGATCGCTGTAGGCCAACCCCACCTGATCGAGGGCCTCCACCCGGGCCTCCTCCAGCCAGGCCAGGTAGGCGCCATGCCACATCACGCCCGCATGGTCGGTGTGCTGGGGCAACACCCGGCGCCGCAGCCGCCAGACCCGTTCCATTACGGCCTTTTTGCTATTCACCGGCGCCATCAAAATCAGCCATAGGCTGCCACCAGCCACCGACAGACCGTGTTCCGCAACCTGCTGATCGCCGATTCAGGCAAGGGTCGTGTTGAAGAGATGGTGCGCATGCTGCGCGCCATCCCGGTGATGCGCCAGGCCCGGCTCAACCTTCTCCATGTGGTGCCCGAGCAGGCGGGCGAAAACGTCCAGGAGCATTGGCAGAAGGCCGCCGGCATGGTGGCGGAAGTCGTGCAGCGCCTGGGCCTCAACCCCAGCGAGGTCAACACGATCATTCGCCAGGGCGACACCAAGCAGACCGTGCTCAAGGTGGCCGACGAGCTCAATGTCGACCTGATCCTGATGGGATCGCGGGGCTTGAGCCGGCTGCAATCGATCCTGAGCAACAGCGCCAGCCAATACATCTTCCAGCTCTCGACCCGGCCGATGCTGCTGGTGCGCGACGACCTCTACGTGCGCCACATCAACCGGGTGATGGTGACAATCGACGGCACCGGCGTGGGCGATGACGCCCTCAAGATCGCCTGCGAACTGGTGCGCGAGATCCCTGGCGGCAGCCTGATCGGCATCCACATCAGCCGCCAGGACATCACCCCCTCCCGCGGTGGCCTCTCCCCCGCCGATGAGCTGTTGCAGAAGGCGGTGCTGCGGGCCCGCAGCTTCGGCGTAGACCTGAAAGGGATCCACACCACGGGCGACATCGGCCGGGGCGTGTGCGCGGCCGCCGAAGCCGAGAAGGCCGACCTGCTGGTGATTGCCTCCCAGGACCGCCGGCCCCTGGTGGCCCGGGCCCTAGTCGATATCGACCGCCTGCTGGGCAGTTCGGTGAGCGACTACATCCGCGTGCATGCCCCGGCGCCGGTGCTGCTGGTGCGCGAACCAGAAGGGCGCCGCGCCTAAGGGCCTGGCCCTAACGGTCCAAGCGGCTGTGGCCAGGGCGCAGGCCTTGGGGCTGGACCAGCCTGGGCCCCTTCTAGCAATTACACCAAGCGCCCCAGGGGAAAAGCCACAGCGAGAGTCCGGGAAACAGGCCCCCAAGCCACTTGGGCCAGCGGGCCGACTGACCAGCCTGGGGAGCCTCAGCTCTGGCGGCTGTTGGTTTGGATGTAAAGGATGATCAGAAAGACCGCTGGAACCAGCACGAACATCAGGCTGGCCACAAAGCCGAGGTCGTTGGTTTCCATTGCAGGTCGCTGGATCAGTGAGACCGTATCACCGCTGCCGGGCCCGATTCCACCTGCTTCATCGCCCGTTGTGGTTTGTCGCTCCCAGCCCAGCCAGGCAAAACCAAGCCAGACAAGTCCAGAGCCAGCTTTGGCCCTTGGCAAGAGCAGGAGCGAACCCGCTCCCGGGGCCTAGGCCGGGCCCAGGGGATCGGCCTCGGATTCGGCTTCATCGCCCCCCTCTTCCTCACCGGGGGCCGACTCCACCACCGGCCAGGCGGTGGGGCCCGCCGGCAGGGGCTGTTGGCGGGCCGCCGCCAGCAGCGCTTCGGCATCGGCCAAACCCACCTGGGGCCTGGTCAAGACCAGGACCGACTGCTGCACCAGGGCCTGACAGGCCAGGCGCCAGCCCTCAGGCCGGCGCTGCAGCTTGCGCTCCTCCACGCCGGTGCGGGGCGTGAGGCTGCCGGGCGAACTTTCGCCCACGACCTCAACAAAGCAGGTGATGCACTGGCCGCAGCCGCCGCAATTGCCGAGCTTGCCCTTGAGGCCATACATCTCAATCCCTTCGCGCAGGGCCACCTCGCGCAGGTTTTCGCCCGGGTAACACTCCACATCGCGGCCCTCGCGCACAAATCGGATCACGGGCATGGCCAGCTCACTGCGGGATGGCACCCATTGTGGGCCGGCGCAAATCGTTGCGTTTTGTAAACGCCAGCCAGGGGCCAGACCCGCTGCCCCATCACGGCACGTTTCAGCTGAACGCCGTGGGGAACGCGGGGCCGGCGGAACCCCTTACGATCGCCAGCACGGATCGAGCCTTCGTCGGTTTCGATCGTTCTGCCGTCAGGTTCCAGGCAACCCCTGGACACGACGGCTGGTTGTTTCCCCGGACCTGAACCCCATGGGATTGCCCTGGTATCGGGTGCACACGGTCGTCATCAACGACCCAGGCCGCCTTCTGGCCGTGCACCTCATGCACACCGCTTTGGTTGCCGGCTGGGCCGGCTCCATGGCGCTCTACGAGCTAGCCATCTTCGATCCCTCCGACCCGGTGCTCAACCCGATGTGGCGCCAGGGCATGTTCGTGATGCCTTTCATGGCACGCCTCGGCGTCACGGGCAGCTGGGGCGGCTGGAGCATCACCGGTGAAACCGGGGTTGACCCCGGCTTCTGGAGCTTCGAAGGTGTGGCTGCTGCCCACATCATTTTCAGCGGCCTGCTTTTCCTGGCCGCCATTTGGCACTGGACCTTCTGGGATCTCGAGATCTGGCAGGACCCCCGCACCGGGGAGCCGGCCCTCGATCTGCCCAAGATCTTCGGCATCCACCTGCTGCTCGCCGGCCTCGGCTGCTTCGGCTTCGGCGCCTTCCACCTCACTGGGGTGTTTGGTCCGGGGATGTGGGTGTCCGATGCCTATGGCCTCAGCGGACACCTCGAACCGGTGCAACCGTCGTGGGGCCCAGAAGGCTTCAATCCCTTTAATCCCGGCGGCATCGTGGCCCACCACATCGCCGCCGGCATTGTGGGGATCATCGCCGGCATCTTCCACATCACCAGCCGTCCGCCGGAGCGCCTCTACAAGGCCCTGCGCATGGGCAACATCGAAACCGTGCTAGCCAGCGCCATTGCCGCTGTGTTCTTCGCGGCCTTCATTGTGGCTGGCACCATGTGGTACGGCGCTGCTGCCACCCCGGTTGAACTGTTCGGCCCCACCCGTTTCCAGTGGGACCAGAGCTACTTCAAAACCGAGATCAACCGCCGCGTGCAGACGGCCCTCGACAACGGCGCCACCAAGGCTGAGGCCTACGCCGCCATCCCCGAGAAACTGGCCTTCTACGACTACGTCGGCAACAGCCCCGCCAAGGGCGGCCTGTTCCGGGTGGGTCCGATGGTGAATGGTGATGGCCTGCCCACCAGCTGGATTGGCCACATCTCCTTCACCGATAAGGAAGGCCGCGATCTGCAGGTGCGTCGCCTGCCCAACTTCTTCGAGAACTTCCCTGTGGTTCTGGAAGATGCCCAGGGCATCGTTCGCGCTGACATTCCCTTCCGTCGGGCTGAAGCGAAGTACTCCTTCGAGCAGACCGGCGTGACCGCCACCATCTACGGCGGCGCCCTTGCCGGCCAGACCTTCACCGATCCAGCAGACGTGAAGCGCCTCGCCCGTAAGGCCCAGCTGGGTGAAGGGTTTGAGTTCGATCGCGAGAAGTACCACTCCGATGGCACCTTCCGCAGTTCACCCCGCGGCTGGTTCACCTTCGGCCACGCCGTGTTCGCCCTGCTGTTCTTCTTCGGCCACATCTGGCACGGTGCTCGCACCCTGTACCGCGACGTGTTCGCTGGTATTGACCCCGATCTGGGCGAACAGGTGGAATTCGGTCTGTTCGCGAAACTGGGCGACCGCACCACCCGCAGGCTGCCGGAGGGCTACGTGCCCCCAGCCGGCAGCACCCTTCGCTGACCGCCAGACCCTCGAGGTAACCCATGGAAAGCTTCGCTTACATCCTGATCCTCACCCTGGCGATCGCCACGTTGTTCTTCGCCATCGCTTTCCGCGATCCCCCGAAGATCGGCAAGTGATCCCACCGGGAGCCAGTTGATCTATCCAGCCCCCACCCTGCGGTGGGGGTTTTTTCATGGCTGCAAATGGGCTGCATTGATGCAGCTGGCCTGAGAAGCGATCCCGTCTCGGGGCAGGCAGGGAGCCCCCAAGGGGCGCACCTGATTGGCCTGATCCCTCCTGGCGCCGAAACCCATTGCGGCGTAGCCCTTCTCAAAGGCGCAACTTGTGTCTACACTTGCACTGATCGCAACGCGGTGACTAGGGCATGCAATGCCCCTCCTGCCAACACACCGACAGCCGCGTGCTGGAGTCCCGGGCGGCGGACTCCGGCCGCAGCGTGCGGCGGCGCCGTGAGTGCCTCAACTGTGAATTTCGATTCACCACCTACGAACGGGTCGAAACCGTGCCGGTAACGGTGGTGAAACGCAACGGCAGCCGCGAAACCTTCAGCCGCAGCAAATTGCTGCATGGCCTGCTGCGGGCCTGCGAAAAAACCGGCCTCGAGCCAGCCCGGCTGGAAGGGGTGGTTGATGAGATCGAACTGCAACTCCAGGGCCGCAGCGGCCGCGAGGTGAGCAGCAATGAGATTGGCGAGCTGGTGCTGCAGCAGCTCGGCGAAATCAGCGAAGTGGCCTACGTGCGCTTTGCCTCGGTGTATCGCCAGTTCCAGGGGATCAGCGATTTTGTGGCCACCCTCGAAGGCCTGAGCCGCCGGCCCCGCAGCCGGGCCGCCAAGTTGGCGGCGGCGGTGGGCTAAAGCTCGCTCCCTCAAGGCAGGGGCGCAGGCGCCAGGCCATCGGCCCAATCAGAAGGCTGGCGACCCGTTCGCGGTCTCCCTGTTGATCGACTGACGGAGAACGACTGACTGAGATCGACTGACGGAGGACGCGCTGGCTTTTCAGCCCCGTCTTAGACGGCTCAGACCTGACGGCTGGGCCAGGAGCTCCCAGGCTTGTCGGCTCAAGCGTGACGGCTCGGGCCTGGCTGGCTGGGACCTGGCTAGGGGAGTGGTCCTTGGTTGGGGGGACGGGACCCCGGTGGTTCTGGCTGTCGGTGGGGTCTGGGGCCTGGCTGGGCGAAACAAATCCCCAGTTCAGGGGCCCAATACCGCTTTTTGTATAGTGATTGATTCTGCGCCTGACGTCGGCGGACGTTGGCGCCGATTCCCTCGCCCTGCCCTAGGCAGTCCGCCACCTCCACCCATGACCGTGACCCCTTCCGACGTCAGTCTCCTTGAGGCTGACAGCCCCATTGACCTGGAACAGGAGATCGCCGCAGAGCTCGATCTCGACCTGGCCATCCCGGAAGAGGTGCCCACCGCCGATGACCCCGGCAGCCGGGCGGCCGTGCGCGACATGGACGGGGTGGGCTTCACCCTGGAGGAATTCGCCTCCCTCCTCAGCAAGTACGACTACAACTTCAAGCCCGGCGACGTGGTGAAGGGCACCGTGTTCGCCATGGAGCCCAAGGGCGCCATGATCGACATCGGCGCCAAAACCGCCGCCTTCATGCCCATGCAGGAGGTGTCGATCAACCGGGTTGAAAGCATCTCCGACGTGCTTGAGCCCGGTGAGGTGCGCGAGTTCTTCATCCTCAGCGAAGAGAACGAAGACGGCCAGCTCACCCTCTCGATCCGCCGGATCGAATACCAGCGGGCCTGGGAGCGGGTGCGCCAGCTGCAAAAAGAAGACGCCACCATCTACTCGGAAGTGTTTGCCACCAACCGCGGTGGTGCCCTGGTGCGGGTGGAAGGCCTGCGCGGCTTCATCCCTGGCAGCCACATCAGCACCCGCAAGCCCAAGGAAGACCTGGTGGCCGACTTCCTGCCCCTCAAGTTCCTGGAGGTGGACGAGGAGCGCAACCGCCTGGTGCTCAGCCATCGCCGCGCCCTGGTGGAGCGCAAGATGAATCGCCTCGAAGTAGGCGAAGTGGTGATCGGCACCGTGCGCGGCATCAAGCCCTACGGCGCCTTCATCGACATCGGTGGTGTGAGCGGCCTGCTGCACATTTCCGAAATCAGCCACGAGCACATCGAGACCCCCCACACGGTGCTCAATGTCAACGACCAGATGAAGGTGATGATCATCGACCTCGATGCCGAGCGGGGCCGCATCTCCCTCTCCACCAAGGCGCTCGAGCCCGAGCCCGGCGACATGCTCACCGACCCCCAAAAGGTGTTCGACAAGGCCGAGGAGATGGCCGCCCGCTACAAGCAGATGCTGCTCGAGCAGGCCGAGGAGAACGAGCCCATGGGCGTCACCCTGGACTGATCCGCCGGCGCGCGTCGCCAACGGGCCCCTGCGGAAAGCACAAGCTTTCGGCAGGGGCTTTTCTACGGTTTTCTAACGGGGACATGTGCCAAGAACGGCGCCTTCTGCCAAGAACGGTTCCGCGCAGATCGCTTGGCAAGCCCTGCCAAGCTGACCATCCGTCCATTGCGTTCCCTCGGGTTCCTACCGCCATGCCCCGCCTACTGCTGCGCGGCGCCGATCTCGGCGACGTTGAGGCGGTGCTGTTCGACAAGGACGGCACCTTGAGCCACAGCGAACCCGACCTGCTCAGCCTGGCCGAGGCCAGGGTTTTTGCCTGTTTGGAGCAGGTTGGGGATGCCCAGCGGGAGCCCCTGCGGGAGTTGCTGGGGCGGGCCTACGGCCTGGCGGAGGGCCGCATCCATCCCGCCGGGGTGACCGCCGTGGCCGCCCGCGACCACAACCTGATCGCCACGGCCACGGCCCTGGCCCAGGTGGGGCTGGGCTGGCCGGAAGCCCTGGCGATCAGCGAGGCGGTGTTTACCGGCAGCGACCAAAGCGACCGACGCCGCAGCGGCGAGCCGGGCAGCACCAGCGACCTCACCGCCGGCCTGCGGCCCCTGCTGGAGGCGCTCCATGCCGCCGGTGTGGTGTGCGCCGTGATCAGCAACGACGACCGCGCCGGCATTGAGCATTTCCTCGCCAGCCACGGGCTGGGAGGCCTGTTTGCCGGCTTCTGGAGCGCCGAACACCGGCCGCGCAAACCCGATCCAGCTGCCGTGCATGGCCTCTGCGCCGAACTGGGGCTGGCGGTGGACCGCTGCGCCCTGATCGGCGACGCCAACAGCGACCTGCAGATGGCCCGCGCCGCCGGCATTCCAACCCAACTCTGCATGGGCTACATGGCCGGCTGGAGCAGCCCGCCGCCGTTGGCCGAGCCCCATCCCCTCATCCACCACTGGTCGGAACTGGTGGTGCTGGCGGCCGGTTGAGGGGGAGTTGGGGGGAGCGGGCGGGCCCAGGGAGGGGCGAATCGCTCGCCCGTAGTGCGCCGGCCCACAAGGGGGGCAGGGGCCTGGCCATAAGCTGGGCGACTTGATTTGGCACCCAACGGGATGGCTCGTTACGTCTTCACCTCGGAATCGGTGACCGAGGGCCATCCCGACAAGATCTGCGATCAGATCAGTGATGCGGTGTTGGATGCCCTGCTGGAGCAGGATCCGGCCAGCCGGGTGGCCTGCGAAACCGTGGTGAACACGGGGCTGTGCCTGATCACCGGCGAGGTCACCACCACGGCCCGGGTGGACTTCAACACCCTGGTGCGGGGCGTGATCGAGGGCATCGGCTACAACGGCGCCCGCGCCGGCGGCTTCGATGCCCACAGCTGCGCCGTGCTGGTGGCCCTCGACCAGCAATCCCCCGACATCGCCCAGGGCGTGAACGAGGCCGACGACCACGACGGCGATCCGCTGGATCGCATCGGCGCCGGCGACCAGGGGATCATGTTTGGCTACGCCTGCGATGAAACGCCGGAGCTGATGCCCCTGCCGATCAGCCTGGCCCACCGGCTGGCCCGCCGCCTGGCCGAGGTGCGCCACAACGGCAGCCTCGAGTACCTGCTGCCCGACGGCAAGACCCAGGTGAGCGTGGTCTATGACAACGACCGGCCCGTGGCGATCGACACGATCCTGATCTCCACCCAGCACACCGCCGAGATCGATGGGGTGTCGGAGGAAAAGGCGATGCGGGAACGCATCGCCGCCGACCTCTGGAGCCACGTGGTGCTGCCCGCCACCGCCGACCTGGCGCTCCAGCCCAGCCTGGAGGCCGTGGGCGCCACCGCGGCCACCCGCTTCCTGGTGAACCCCACCGGCAAGTTCGTGGTGGGCGGCCCCCAGGGTGATGCGGGCCTCACCGGCCGCAAGATCATCGTGGACACCTACGGCGGCTACGCCCGCCACGGCGGCGGCGCCTTCTCCGGCAAGGACCCCACCAAGGTGGACCGCTCCGCCGCCTATGCGGCCCGCTACGTGGCCAAGGCCCTGGTGGCCGCCGGCCTGGCCCGCAAGGTGGAAGTGCAGCTCAGCTACGCGATCGGCGTGGCCAAGCCCGTGAGCATCCTGGTGGAGAGCTTCGGCACCGGCAAGCTCGACAACGACAGCCTCACCGCCCTGGTGCAGGAGCACTTCGACCTGCGCCCCGGCGCCATCATCGAGATCTTCAACCTGCGCGACCTGCCCCAGCAACGGGGCGGCCGCTTCTACCAGGATGTGGCCGCCTACGGCCACTTCGGCCGCAGCGACCTCAACCTGCCCTGGGAAAACGTGGACGCCATCGCCGCCACCTTGAAGCAGGTGACGGCTGCCCAGGTGGCGGCCGCCTGAGCCGCCCCGGGCAGCCCCGCCTGACCACCCCTATTGGTCAGGCCCCGATTTGGCTGGTGCCATCGGCCCCTTGAGCGAAACCTGCCCTTGGCCAAAGCCCTACCGGAGCCACAGCCAGACGCCCATGGCGGGCCCCTGGCCCTAGGGGTGGATTTGGGCACGAGCGGCCTGCGGCTGGCCCTGGTCAACGGCCAGGGCCACTTGGTGGCCGAGCGCCAAGTGGCCTATCCGGGAGCCTTTGGGGCCGCCGCCAGTTGGCGCGACGGCCTCATCGCCCTGGTGGCAAGCCTGGAGCCCGACCTGCGCCGCCGGATCGGGGCGATCGCCCTCGACGGAACCTCTGGCACCCTGCTGCGCTGTGACCCCAACGGCAGTCCCTTGGGGGACGCCCTCCCCTATCACCGGGCCTGCCCCGAGCAGCAGCCAGCCTGCGCGGCCATGGTGGCCGATGGCAGTCCGGCGGCGAGCGCCAGCGGCAGCCTGGCCCGGGCCCTGGCGCTGCGCCAAGGCGCCGATGGGCCCGGCCTGCTGCGCCACCAGGCCGATTGGCTGATGGGCTGGCTCCTGGGCGACTGGCGCTGGGGCGAGGAGGGCAACAACCTCAAGCTGGGCTGGGATTTGGTTGAAAGCTGCTGGAGCGGCACCCTTAGCAGCCAGAACTGGGCATCCGAACTGCCCGAAGTGGTGGCCAGCGGCACCCGCCTGGGGGCTCTCGGAGCCTGCGCCCGCACCCTGTTGGATCTAGAGCCGGGATGCCTGGTGGTGGCAGGCACCACCGACGCCAATGCGGCCGTGCTGGCCGCCAATCCCCAGCCGGGCGAGGGCATCACCGTGCTGGGCACCACCTTGGTGCTGAAGCAATTCAGTCCCGAGCCGATCAGCGGCCCTGGTATCAGCTGCCATCGCCTGGGCGGGCGCTGGCTGGTGGGTGGCGCCTCCAACGCCGGGGGCGGCGTGCTGCGCCAATTCTTCTCAGACCAGGACCTGGCTGAACTCAGCCGGCAGATCAATCCTGATCGCCCCAGTGGCCTGCGGCTGCGTCCCCTGCCCCGGCCCGGCGAACGCTTCCCGGTTGACGATCCAGGCCTGGAGCCGGTGCTGGGACCGCGGCCGGTGAGTGATGCCCTGTTCCTGCAGGGATTGCTCGAGGGCCTGGCGGCGATCGAGCGGGCCGGCTGGCAGCGGCTCCGAGAGCTGGGGGCACCGCCGATCGGGCGGGTGATCAGCCTGGGGGGCGGTGCCCGCAATCCCCAATGGCGGCTGCTGCGGCAACGCTGCCTGGGGCTGCCGGTGTGGAACCGGCCGAACCTCTCGGCAGCCGCAGGCGTGGCACGGCTGGCGCTTGGTGCCCTCCAGCAGGGGCCTGGCGCGAGAATGGGCGCCGATCCTTTGGCCCCGGCCACCCCAGCCCCATGAACGAGCGCGTGCGCACGGTGTTGTCGATGGGCCTGTTTGTGATCCTGGCCGGCTATGTGGGCTTCAGCGGCCTGCGCCTGGCCGTGCTGCTCTGGCAACGCTTCGGCGCAGGCTGAGGCCAGGGCCCCAAGCCCCGCCAAGGCCCCGCCGACACCGCTTCGCCCCCAGAA
>Ga0310098_1000034_pt1 | contig 32567 bp, 1 predicted proteins | sample LakMicMIDCLREDC7_FD_194453 | JGI IMG/M metagenome (GOLD analysis project Ga0310098, IMG submission 194453) | Enriched freshwater cyanobacterial communities from Lake Michigan, Michigan, United States - MI23.DCL.RED.C7 | ecosystem: Environmental > Aquatic > Freshwater > Lake | place: USA: Michigan...
GTTGGTACGGCAGCCTGCCTGGAGGAAGAAAGCCACAGCAGCATGCTGCTCGAGCATCCCCATTACACCCGCCCCGCCAACTTCCGCGGCCAGGAGGTGCCGGAGGTGCTGCGCTCAGGCGCCCATGGGGCCATTGCCCGTTGGCGCGCGGAACAACAGAGAGAAAGGACAAGGGAACGGCGCCCAGACCTCTACGCAAGCTGGCTAGAAGAGAGAAAAAACTAAAAAAACAAAAAGCCTAGTCACTAACCAGGTAAAAAAAAGCTTAAACACAAACTAGAAAATGGAACGATCAAGCAGGTTGAGCCAGGGATTGACTTGAACTTGGGGAATGGCCTTGGCGCCGAAGGGCTGATGGTGTGAGTCCGTATAGCGATTGGAACGCTTGCCGTGTGGCATTAGAGGCAGGCAGACGACAGCGATCGAGCAGGACCTGAAGGGATTCGCCAGACTCAGCCGGGTCCAGCAGCAGCCGATGCAGGAGATCAAGCCGAAGGCGACGCAGCAGTTCCATGGGGGTACAACCAAGGCGATCCTGGGTGAGTTCCTGTAAACGCCTAGGACTGAGGTGCACCATGTCAGCCAAGTCGGGAAGACCCAAGGACTCACTAAGCCGCTGGGGCAAACCAGAGAGCAACTGGTTGATGGGATCAACCTCTGCAGACGGGAGACTGATACCAGCTGCACGAATCTGACTATCGAAATAGGAGCGAAGAGCATCACCCAATTGCGAGCAGGTTGAGCTCGCAGCGCCAGAATCTTGGGCCTGCTGAATCAATTGGAGCAAAGGCGCCAGCAGGGGGAGGTCGGCGTGGCCGCTAGTGGCAAAGGCGGCAGAGCCGTTGCCGACTTTGACTGGGAGACGAAAGCGCGTCAAGAGCAGCGGCGCACGGGTAACGGTGAACTGCTGCTGGCGATCCGTGGCGTAAACGAAGTTGGTGTCGCCGGAGTCGAGAAAGTACTGGCGCTGGGACTCACCCAACTCAAGAACGGCGCTGCCCCGCTGCACCACCCACACCCAGGACCAGGTTTGGTCGAACGAAAGGTTTTGGGATTGGCGATCCCGGTAAAGCTCCTGGCTCACAAGCCAGTCACCGCAAGGGATGAGCCGGCGATCCTCTAGGGCTTGGGTTTGACTACAGATAGGCTTCGGCATCGGCCTGAAACATCAGGGGGCCAACGGACCCCCCACCTAAGTGCCAATTCTGCCTCAGATTTGCTGAAAACGCGATAGGGGGGGACGAAAACGCGCCTCTGAGCAGCCAACGGGAGGCAATGGGGAAATGAGGGGGGAGGGTAGACCCAATAATTAATGAAATTAACGATGGACGACCTGCACCGCAGTGGTACCAACCCATTGCAGCAGGACGGTCTCGTCCCTGGAGAGCTAGGGGCTGATCGCCGAAGCCCCTTAGGCAGCCCGGGGGAGTGGCAACCGCTCCCGCAGCCCCCTGGGCTGGATGGCAGCAGCCAGCGAAGCGAGGAAGCGGTCAAGCTGCAAGAACTTCTGCGGCAAGTTGACCCGAGCGGTGCCCTAGCCGCCGATGCCCTGATCCTGAGCCATGGCGGCGGCTGGCAGCAGGATGTGCTCCAGCAAGCCGCCAATCGGGAAGAAGGACGAACGTCCAGCCAACGGGATGGGGTGCTGGTGCACTCACTCCTGGTGATCGACCAATCCCAGCCCAACTGGCGGGAGCTGGTGGTCAGTGCCCCGGGTGACACGGAAGTCTTGGTGCTCGATCCGGATCGCGCTGGCATCAGCCAGGTGGGCGACTACCTGGAACAGTGCAGTCAAGCCAAAGGGGTTCGCTTCTCGACCCTGGCCATCGTAAGCAACGGCGAAAGGGGCAGCCTCTGCCTTGGCAATACCTCCTTTGATTCCGACACTCTCAATCACCACGCAGCAGCACTTCAGCGTTGGCAGGGAGGGCTGACGCCCCAGGCAGACCTACTCCTATTCGGCAGCCCGGTTGGATCAGCCGAAACCAGGGCTGTATTCCTACAAAGCCTCGCCGAACTCACCCAAACGGAAGTAACCGCCAGCAATGCGGTGAATGCATCGGGAGAAATCCCCGTAGCAGCCCTTGATCAGCAAGCGCAGGAACCAGGAGATGGGGCACTCACTAGGAGACGTGACGGACGTCAAGTCGCCAACCAAATAGCGTTCATTGATGCGGGTGTTCAAGGAAGGGAAGCCATCCTGGCCGATGCTCCAGAAGGCATTGAAATCGTGTTGCTCAATAGCGATCACGATGGCCTAGAACAAATTGCAGAGGCCCTAGCTGGACGAAGCAATTTCAGCGCCATCCACATCTACAGCCACGGCCAAGAAGGCATATTGAACCTTGGCTCCAGTCAAATAAGCAACGCGAACCTGGAAAGCCATGCCAAGGACCTAGCCAACATCGGCGCCGCCTTGAGCAGCAATGGGGACATCCTGCTCTACGGCTGCGACGTGGCGGCTGGCTTTGTGGGCGAGGAATTTGTTAACGCAATAGCGTTGGCAACGGGGGCTGATGTGGCGGCTAGTGATGACCCCACCGGCTCCGTTCTCTATGGAGGGGACTGGATCCTTGAGGACAACACGGGGACGATCGAGACGGCAGCTCTAGTGGCTGACTTGGGAAGGGTGCTGCTGGGGAATGCAAGTCAAACCATACCGCTTACAGCAACTGTCGCCGAGGACGGGCAAGTACTCATCTCAGGCATCGAGATAGTAGATACAGATGGTGTGGTTACCGAAACAAAAATCAAAGTAGATCACGGCAAGTTAACAGTAGATAAAGACAATACGGGAGTGACAGTAAGCGCGGGGGCAAACAATAGCGCAGAATTAACACTTACCGGAACACTGAATCAACTGAACGCAGCACTAGCCACGCTAACCTACAAGCCAGACACAAATTACAATGGAACAGATACACTCACAATTGTTTCATACGATACGCCAGGACATGCAGTCACAAGCGAAGCTAGCATAGCGATAACCATTTCCCCAATAAATGACGCCCCAACAGTCGTCACTAACTCAGCAACACTTGCGTCCATCAACGAAGACACGGCAACTACGGGAATAACAGGGGCACTAGTCAGCACAATATTTGCTAACAACTTCTCAGATTTAGCAGATGCAAACAATGGCACCGGAGCAGGCGGAAGCCTGGCGGGGATCGCCATCACAGCCAACAATTCGAAAAGCACAGAGGGAACCTGGCAGTGGAGTAGCGATAGAAGCACATGGAACGCCATTGCAACAACGCAACTGAGCGATGCAGCAGGCCTTTACATCCAAAGCACTAGCTCCCTGCGCTTTGTTCCCAGTGGCGACTTCAATAGCACACCTGGAGGACTAGCTGTCCGATTGGTGGATAGCAGCACTAGCGAAACAAACGATGGGGTTAGCATCGATGTTCAAATAAATGGCGGCACAACCGCGTTTAGCGCAACCTCAGTCTCCCTGGACACGAAGGTAACAGCCGTAAACGATGCGCCAACAGCAAGTGGCACGGCATCTCTTGCAGCAGTAGATGAAGATACACTCGAGGCGAACATTACTGGGGCAAGCGTAACGAGCCTATTTAGCAGCAATTTCTCGGACAGCGCAGACAATATCGCAAGCGGTTCAACCCCAAACAACCTAGCGGCCGTGGTGTTGGTAGCCAATGGGTCCAACCCTGAAACCGAAGGCAAATGGCAGTGGGGCACAGGAGGCCATTGGGTTGACATTGCGAGTACAGATTTAAGTGATAGCGATGGCCTCTATCTAAACGGGGCAGCCAAGCTGAGATTTTTGGCAAATAGCAACTTCAACGGAACACCAGGCAGCCTGTCTGCCCGATTAGTAGAGACAAGTGGCGGCGCCCTAAACGATGGGAGTATCTGTGACGTCACTACAAACGGTGGGAACAGTGTCTACAGCTCAGCAGTAATTAGCCTGTCTACGGCTGTAACAGCAATCAACGACAGCCCCATTGCAAGTGGGACAGCATATCTACCCTCAGTCGATGAGGATACACTTGAAGCCAACATAACAGGTTCAAGCATCACGAGCCTATTTGGCGGCAATTTTTCCGACAGTAAAGACAACAGCACAAACGGGTCAACAGCGAACGACCTGGCAGCAATTGCTGTTGTAGCGAATGGGGCCGACGCAACAACCGAAGGCAAATGGCAGTGGTACTCGGGAACCAATTGGGTAGACATCGTAACGACGGGCCTAGGCAATAGCACCGGTCTTTACCTTAACGCTGCGACAAAGCTAAGATTTATAGCCAATAGCAACTATTATGGAACACCAGGGAAAATTACTGTTCGGCTGGTAGAAACAGGGGGTGTCAGCAAAAGTGATGGCAGCAGTTGTGACGTATCCATTAATGGCGGAAGCACCAACTATAGCAATACAACAATTGAACTCTCAACGACAATTAATAGTGTTAATGACGCAGCACCGATTGCGAGTGGCTCAGCAACGCTGAGTAATCTCGTTGAAGGAACAAGTGCAGCAGCGATTCCCGGATCCTCCATTGCCACGGTGTTTGGAGCTTGTTTCTCAGACAACGAAGATAAGATCAATGCTGGGGATCCATCCCCCACATTGACAGGCATCGTTGTTATAGACAACCCGGTAGTCACTGGCGAAGGGGCCTGGGAATGGAGTACAAATGGATCCCAATGGAATGGGATTGCTCAAGGCACCTACAGCGATACCAAGGGTCTTTATCTCAATGCGAGTAGTCTAATCCGTTTCGTTCCAAGCACAAATTTCAATGGAACGCCAAGGAATTTAACAGTCCGACTAGTCGATACCAACGGGGGTGGCACGACGGAGGGAAGTGAAATCAACGTACAAAATAATGGTGGGACTACAGCCTATAGCGAAAACACTGTCACCCTGAGCATAACCATCACAGCGATTAACGATGCACCAGTAGCCAGCGGAACAGCGACGCTCGGACCGATTAGCGAAGGTGCATTAGCAGCATCCATACCGGGTGCCACTATCGACTCCCTGTTTGCAGCCAACTACTCAGACGCCGCTGACTCCATCAATGGTGTGGGCAGTCAAGCCATGGCCGGCATCGTGGTCACAAAAAATGCTGCACGGACTGTGCAAGGGACATGGCAATGGAGCACAAACGGCAGTAGCTGGACGAACCTAGGCACAACAACACTCACAGAAACATCGGCTTTCTATCTCGACGCAAGTCATTGGATTCGCTTTGTACCCACTAGCCAATTCAATGGGAGCCCTGGTCCACTCACAGCACGTTTGGTTGAAACTGGCGAAACTTTGCATACAAACGCAAGCTTGATCAACAGCTCTAGCAATGGGGGTAGTAGCCAGATCAGTGCAAACACCGTCAACTTAACCACCAGCGTAACGGCAATCAATGATGCACCAGTGGCCAGTGGCAATGCCACCCTGGCGAGCATCAATGAAGATACAACTGAGGCAAGCATAAGTGGCGCCACTGTAAACGATCTGTTCAGTGGCAATTTCTCAGACGTCAGCGACGCTATCACGGACGGGTCGTCGGCGAGCAGCCTGGCAGCAGTGGTTGTGGTAGGCAATCTGGCTAGCAGTGCTAACCAGGGCAACTGGCAGTGGTTGAATGGAACAAACTGGACAAGTATTGCAACATCAGGGCTTAACGAGAGTGCGGGTCTCTATCTCAACGCTTCAACGAAAATACGGTTTTTGCCGAACAGCAACTACTTCGGCACACCTGGAAGCCTAAATGTACGACTCGTAGAAACAGGTGGTGCAGGGAAAAACGATGGAGACATTTGCGATGTCACAACTAATGGGGACACAAGCACCTACAGCAGCAATAGGGTAAGTCTAACGACAACCATCAACAGCATCAATGATCTTCCAGTGCTTAGCAATAAGAGCAAAGACCATACAATGGGGGCTACATTGCAGCTCACCAGCGCAGATTTCGGATATAGCGACGCTGACAGTAGCGGCACCAACGAAATCGGAGTCGGCAAAACACTGCAAGCCATTAAAATTCTTACAATCCCTACCAATGGCACACTCTGGCTCGATAGCAACGGCAATGGTATCCAGGATAGCAGCGAACTAGTTGCAGCCAATCAACTCCTAGAAATAAGCCAACTGGGCCAACTACGCTACACACCAGTGAATAACTGGTCGGGTAACGTCTCGATTCAGTGGAATGGCACTGATGGCCTGGCCTATGCCACCAGCCCAGCCACAATTACCATTAATGTAGGCCTAAATGATAGTCCTCCCCAATTCAGCGCCTCGAGTGGTCAGACGCTTAGCATCCGGCCGCTTGTAGGCAATACCCTTTCGGCAGTGTTCCTGGATCCGGGTATCACTGTGGTGGATCCGGATACGAGTTTCACGAACCTCCCCACCTATGACACGATCTACGGGGCAACCCTCGCAATTGTTGACAGCCTAACGGGGAATTTTGTAACGGGTGATTTACTAGCTGGTACGGCCATTAAGAACAAGATCAGCATCGCCTATGACACGGCGAAAGGGATCATGACCTTGAGCGGTACCGCAACCGCTGCAGAATACCAACAGGTGCTGCGCACGATCAAGTATTCCTCATCAGATACCAGCAATAATAATTTAAGGTCGGTCACCATTACCTTGCAGGCCCTGCCAAACGGCAACAGCACAACAGCCAATTTCGATGGGGTCAATGATTACATTGAAACCCTGAGGGCATCGATCCCCACAGCCGGAAACTTTAGCGTGTCTGTTTGGGCACTAGCCGATGGAGCAAGCCTCCATGGAGGAAGCAAACAAGGAGTTCACACGATTCTCGCCCAAGGCACCACAGGTGAAAACTTCTACCTACAACTCGATAGCAGCAGTGGCAACAACACTCTAAAAATTGGGGACAGCTGGAGCATCAACAATGGATATCCTAGCGATGGCCAATGGCACCAATTTACTGTAGTCAAAAATGGCACTGGAGCAAGCAATGGCACCTTATACATAGACGGTCTAAAAGTTGGCACCGGACAGCTGAGCAATGCCGTAGTGGGAACGGGAATGCGGATCGGCCGTCAGTATAAAGACAGCAACACTACGGATAACGACAACTATTGGATGGGATCAATCCGCGATATCAGGGCCTATGACCGAGCCCTGGAAACCAGCGAAGTGGCCACATCCCTCAACACGGTGGCCAGCCTTAGTGGCTACGAAGCCAACTTAGTGGCCTGGTACCCCCTAGCAGGCGATGCCAGCAATAGGTCTGTCACCAGCTGGAACCTAGGTAGGGATTATGACCCCAGGGGAGAAAGCGTGGCCCAAGGGGTTTGGGATCTTGGTGTGATTGATACAAGTTCAGCAACAGACTTCAGCACAACGAGTCCCCTGCTGAAATCATTTGATGAGGATGCAAATGCGATCAGAACAGTGGAAGCCAATGGCACCCTAATCGGAGTCGACAATAGCTATAGCGACTGGGGCAAGGTAACATTTGTTCCAAATAGTGTTGAAACCTATGGCAATGGGGGAGCCGTATACAGGCCAGGTGAAGTTAATTTTACACCAGGCAGTCTCTATCCAACAGCTGCCCAATTCACAGCACCAGTAGCTGGCGTTTACGCAATCGACGCAAGGTTCTGGAAAACCTGGAGTACACACGGTGACACCAACAATGGCACCACTAGCACCTACAAGGTATTCAAATTTGGAACTTCAGTTACGGAACTCGATGCGGGAGGAGCTGTAGCTGGAAATGGACCTGCAGATGGCAGCCAATCCTCACTCAAGCAAGTATTACTGGCAAAGGGAGAACGACTCATCTTTGCCGTGCATCAAGGCGATAATGCAGGATACGATGAAACAGGAAGCGCTATTAATGTTGACTTATTGGCAGCCGAAAGAAAAGAAGGTGCCTCTACTTATTACTACAATCTGGCCAATGGCCATTATTATGCACTCTCTACCAGTGCAACCAAATGGGACAACGCCCTAACAAACGCAGCAAACACAAAACTGGATGGGGAAAAAGGTTATCTGGCAACACCTACAGATGAAACAAGCACAAAAATTGCGCAGGCTATCCTAAGCAAGAATGCTATTAGTAATGCCTGGGTAGGCGCGAAACAAACAGGTAGTGCGCCCGTAGAAGCAGCCGGTAACTATACATGGGCAAGCGGAGTAAAAGCAGGCCAACCTTTCTATGGAACTTGGCAGGCAGGCGAACCAAACGATACAAACAGAACTCAAAACAACCTAAGCTTGGCACCAACAGGCTATGCAGATAGCGTAGGCACCGGCAACTTGCGCTTTTTAATCGAATATGGCAATAGCAAGCTTGCAGCACCGAGTGAGCTGGCAACTAACCTCCCGATTAGCAATGGATCTGGTAATGCGCTGCTGTTTAAAGATAGTGGGGTAGCCTATAGCAACAAAACAGGGCACTACTACAAACTCAACAGCGCAGCACTTGACTTTGAAGCCGCCATAACGGCAGCCGAAAGCAGCCAATATGAAACTAAAGATGGCTATCTAGCAAGACTAGGCAACTTGCAAGAATTACAACTGGCAGCTTGGCTAAATCGCTTGGGCAATCAAGCAGCCAGCTGGGTAGGCCTCTACCAAACCGACACCAGTAACGAACCCAGCAATGGCTGGTACTGGGTGAGCGGCGATAAGGCAGGAATGACTGCAGATGAAAGCTACACAACCGCAGGATACAGCTCATTCTGGCTCAATGGTGAACCAGATGGCGATACACCGGCGTTAGGAAGCCTCTTGAACAATGGAGTGTTAGGAGCGTTTAATGGTGCAAGTGTGAAAATAGATAACCAGGACGCCAAAACAACTGTAGCTCTAAACGGTAACCACTCTCGTATCAGCTTTGATAGTGCAATTACTGATGACTGGCAAGACGGAAAATTTGGAGTGTATGTGGACAACGCCATCTTGTTTGAATTGCCAGGCCTTATGGAAGGATCATCAACGTTATTACCATCTGGCCTAAAAGGGACAGCAACAATCGGCGGGAAAACAGTAGGGTACGCAATCACTGAGGGCAGCGACTATAAAACCTACTCCATTGCAATAGACCTACCAAAGGGTTTTGGATCTTCAGCAACCATAGGCTACTCATCCACACTGGATGCAACATCGAATGCAACCTATACCATAAAGAATATGGGTTACTACTACGGGTTCGAAGATGCTGCCGCCTTGGCAAATTATGGCGCAGGCCTTATCGATGCCAATGAAACGAACTCAAAAGGTTACCTAGTCGAATACGGAATTGATGGATTAACATTACCCGCCCCTCTGTTTGGTAGCCCAGCAACGAGTCTGAAAACGACGCTTAGTACAAGTCGGAACATTGTAGTGAGAGTTGGAAATCTGGCTCCTACGATTAGCAACATATCGCTGTCAACAGCAGAAGATAAGGCTGTCTACTTCGACGTAAACCAATTTAGAACTGCCTTTAGCGATCCGGATCTAGATGCTCTCGCAAGTATCACAATCTTCAACCAACCCGATAATGGCCTATTAAGCCTCAACGGAAATAGTGTCAGCAATGGACAAGTAATCACGGCGGGTGATATTCCCAAATTAGCTTTTACGCCCAATGCCAACTTCAACGGTTCTACAAGGTTCGATTACAAGGCCAGCGATGGCATGCTTACAAGTAGCAACTTTGGCGAAGTGACGATCGTCGTAACGGCAGTCAATGATGCTCCAGTACTAGACATCAGTGGATCACCTCAACTCACCGCGATCACAGAAAACATCAATGATAATGACAACTCGGGCGATGCTGTACAGGCAATCATTCTGACAAACTCGATAAGCGAGCCAGCGGATGAGCTTTCATCAAAATCAATGGCCGTTACCAGTGTAGACAACACCAACGGAAGCTGGCAATACCAGCTATTTCAAGGCAGCTGGAAACCATTCAGCACCACAACGGGAGCGATGGTGAGCTTGGGTAGCTCTGCTCTGCTACTCGATCGCTTAGCAAAAATAAGGTTTGTACCCAATTCATCCTTTAACGGATCCTCAAGCTTCCGATTTAGGGCATGGGACGGAGCTGTTGGCAGTCCAGGCGGAACCATGGACCCCAGCAAGGCAGGAAGCGACTCAGGCCTAAGTGCAGCAGAAGACATAGCTACCATCACAATTGCCAGCATCAATGATGCCCCAACGACAGGACCAAGCACAATAACAGTAGAAAAAAATGGGAGCTACGCGTTTAACAGTACGGATTTTCCCTTCAGCGATCTAGATGCAGGCGATAGTCTGCAAAGCATAAAGATTACAGACCTACCATTAGTCGGCGAATTAACATTCAACAATGGGAGTGGGGCTGGAGACGTTAGCATAGATCAAGTTGTAAGCCTAGCCGAGCTTCAAGCAGGCAAACTAATTTATACGCCAGCAGCAGGGGTGGTCGCCCTAAATTATGCAGCAATAGGTTTTACAGTGAGCGATGGTAAAGCGAATTCAGATCCAGCCAGCCTGATCCTCAATGTTCTGGTGTCACCGCTGATCACAGCACCAGCAACCCATGACGGAACTACTGCATTTACGGCAACAATCGTGTTCAGCGATGATGTCATCGGCTTTGACATTGGAGATTTATCAGCCACTAACGGAAGCCTAACCAACCTGATCCAGCTGCGCGATGGCAATGGCCAACCGATAGCAAGCTACCAAGTAACAGTAACACCTAGTAGCGGTACTAGTAACAATATCGTAATCAATCTGGCATCGGTTGAATCCGCGGATGCTAGTGGCTACAAAATGGCCAAAGCAACAACAACAGTAGAAAAAAACCTTGCTCCAACACTTGATGGAATAACTCTAACGATTACCGATACCAGTGCTAGTGATACGTTTGCAAACGAAATCGGAACACTAACAGGCAAAGATAGCAATCAAAGAACAACCCTTAGTTACGGAGTTGCTGCGGGGACCGACAATGGCACAACAGTTAGCAAAACAGGAAGCTATGGAACGCTGACAATAACAAAAGCCACAGGTGCCTACACATACGAGCCCAATAACGCAGCTATCAACAGCCAAATCAATAATACGTCAGAGACATTTAGCATTGAAGTCTCGGATGGTTCCTTAACTACAAGTGCAAGCTTTAAAGTAGATATCAAGGCGGCAAACGATGCCCCAAGTGGCACAAGTACAACTGCTGAAACCCTTGTTGAAGCGAGTGGCGTTGCCAACGCAACCGTGGGGGTGAACACCAGTAGCCTAGTCCTCACCCCCACAGACGTGGATGGCACGGCGAATTTTAGTGGCAGTGATTTATTGGCAGCTGGCTGGAGCACCAGTGATGCCGGCCTAACCTATTCAAAGGCAGGAACCTATGGAACAGCCACCCTGACCAAAGCTACAGGAGTTGTCAGTTATGCATTAAACAACCTAAAAGTAGAAACTCAAGCATTGAAGGATGGAGACTCTGTCAGCGATATCTTTAGCGTAGCAGTAATCGACAATCTGAACGTAAAAGGAACAGTAAGCGCCACATTTAGTATTCAAGGGGGCAATGACAATCCAACTTTATTGGCCGCTGCAGCAAGCCAAACGGTGGTGGAAGCAGGGGGCACCAATAATGCGATTGCAGGAACACCTCAGAGCACCATCCAACTCACCAAAGCCGATGCCGAAACAGCAACAAGCTATGACACCGTTGCCCTAGCAAATGCAGGTTGGACCCTAGATAGCGATAACCTAACCTATAGCAAGCTAGGAACCTATGGCAAAGCAAACCTAACACTAGCTAGCGGAGTTGTAAGCTACGAGCTCGACAATAATGCTGCAGCAACTCAAGCCTTAACGCCAACTAGTAGCGTCACTGACACATTTACAGTCTATGTAACCGATGGCAGCCTAGGTGCTAGCAGGGATGCGGTGTTCAGCATCACAGGTAGCAATGACAATCCAACCGTAACGGCCTCGGCCCCAAGTCAAACCTTGGTGGAAGCTGGGGGTAGCAATAATGCGATCGCCGGGACGAACAGTAGCACCATCAATTTAACCATCCAGGATAAGGATGGTTCGGCAACGATTGATCAAACATGGCTTGGTACAAACGGTTGGGTGAGTGCCGACAGTGGTGCTACCTATACACAATTGGGGACCTATGGAACTGCAACTCTGACAATATCAACAAAGGAGATCGCCTATGCACTAGATAACAACAAAACAGCAACGCAGGCCCTCAAGGGGGCGGAAGGAACAACGGCTGCCCAAAGCGTTGACGATACTTTTAATGTTCAGGTGATTGACAATTCCGCCACAGCCGGAACAGGCACAGTGAGCGCCAAGTTTACGATCACGGGTAGCAATGATGCCGCTTTATTTGGGGGAACTAAAGATGGCTCCGTTACGGAATCAGGCGGAGCTAACGACAGCATTATCAATATAGCAACGGTAACGGGTAGCTTGACTACAACCGATGTGGATGGCACAGCCAATAGTTTTAAAGCCATAACCAGTGGAACTGCTAGCAGCGGTGGTTACGGCACCGTGGCAATGACCTCCTCAGGGAATTGGACCTATAACCTAAACAACGCCAACAGCACGATTAAGGCCCTGCAGACCGGGGCAACCCTTGCAGAAACATTCACCATCTACGCAGCTGATGGAACGCCCCAAAGTATCAGCATTACCATCAATGGCTACAATGATCTGCCTACGGTCGCGACCACATCTACACCCCTGGCTTACACAGAAGGTGGAGTTGCCGCAGCAATACAGCCAAGCCTGACCATTGCAGACCCAGACAACAGCAGCCTTGCCAGCGCCAGCATCAGTATCACAAACCATGTGGTTGGTGATCTGCTCGCCTTTAGCGATACGGTTGCAATAAAGGGGAATTACAACACCGTAACAGGGGTACTCACCCTGACTGGTTCAGACACACTGGCAAACTACCAGCTAGCCCTTCGCAGCATTACCTACAGAAGTACCAGCAGTGACCCGACAGTCAATGGAACAAGGACGAGTCGCACCATCAGCTATACGGTCAATGATGGCGATGTAAGCGGCAATAGCAGCGATGCAGCCACGGCAACAATCAACATCACAGGCACAAACAGTGCACCCGTGTTAACAGATACCACTCCAGATATCTTGCTCTATACGGGTGAGAATGGAGCAATGCCGGCGGCAGGTGATGGCAACGCGGTGTCAAGCTTATTGACTAACACAACAGATCCAGATAGTAGTGGTATCAAGGGGATCGCGATCATCGCAACAGTGGAAACAAATGGAACTTGGTACTATACGACAGATGGAGGCACAACTTGGAATTTAGTGGGAGCCACAAGTGACTCTTCAAGCCTACTATTGGCTGACAACAGCAATACCCGTATTTACTACAAATCGAAAGTAACCAATCCACTGAGCCCACCAACAAACGTAACCAGGCAAGACGTATTAAAATTCAGGGCATGGGACCAAACCAACGGAACTAGTGGGACAAAAGTTAGCACCACAACCAATGGTGGGACCACTGCATTTTCCAGCAACTCTGATTTCGTTGATGTCTACATCACACCACTCAATGACGCGCCAGTTATCACAGCAGCAGCAACAGCAACCTATACGGAAAATGGCTCTGCATTAGCATTAAACTCGGCACTCACAATCACCGACCCAGACGACACAGAGCTGGGCTCAGGTGCAACCGTCGCGATCACCGCAGGCCTAACAGCTGGTGACAAATTAGCGATCGCAGCAAGCCAACTCCTCGGAGGAGTAACAGCAAGCTATGACAGTACTAAAGGTGTGCTGACATTTACAGGTAAAGGTACAATCACCGACTATCAAGCGATGTTGAGGGCTGTGACTTATGACAGCAGTAGCGAGGATCCAACCAAGCTATCGAATCAACGAACAATTACCTACACGGTACAAGACGTCAACAAGGACGCCGCAAAGAATGGGATCCAAACAGGCAAAGCAACCACCACCATCAACATCACGGCTGTCAATGACGCCCCGACCCTAACGAGATTTACAGCCACCGCAGATACGACCAATGAAGACAACACCGTAGAAATCACATTCGCAGAACTGGCGGCCCAGGGAGACGAGGCCGATGTTGACGGAAGTGTGACTGCCTTTGTCATCAAAGCGATCAGCAGTGGAACCCTAAAAATTGGCGCCAGTGCCAGTGCAGCCATCGCCTGGAATGCAAGCAGCAACTATCTAGTTGATAACACACGCACCATCTACTGGACTCCAGCTGCCAATGATAACGGCAGCGTCAACGCCTTCACCGCAGTTGCGAGAGATAATGGTGGTCTAGAATCAAACACGGCAACCCAAGTGGTTGTGAGCGTCACAAGCATCAATGACGCGCCAACATTCAAAGGCGACTATGCATACCTGACAACGCAAGACGAAGACACGGCGGAGGCTTCCCTAACAGGGCAAACCGTTGATTCCGCCCTCAGCAGTATATTCTCCGACCAAGCTGACCAAGTAGCGGGAGGGTCATCAGCATCCCTACTGGCTGGAATCGCCATTACAAACTATACGGAAAACACAGCCAAAGGGGTATGGCAATACCAGAGTGGAAGTGGCTCATGGACAACCATTAACAGCACAAATTCGGATACATCTGCCCTCAGTCTAGCCGCTACTGACCTACTTCGATTTGTACCAACTGCCGACTTTAATGGCATAACACCGGGGCTAATCATCGTAACGATTGAAACACCGATATCAGTCACAAGTGGCAGCCTCATCAATGTGGCAACCAGAGGTGGGAGCACAAGTTTGAGCGCTGGCAAGGCCAACTTGCTCCAAGTGGTTAAGGCAGTAGCTGACATCAGTGCCGACAGCCTGAACACCAATGAGGACACGGACATCAGTGTCAACCTAATCACAGGTAGCAATGGGGCCTCGGCCGACAGCTTTGAAGACGCCAACCGCAAAATCACTACGATCACCAATGCCAGCCACGGCTCGGTCACCTGGGCTGCCGATGGATCGATAACCTACACACCGAATCTAAATTTTAATGGCACGGATAGTTTCAGCTACACGGTAACCACTGGAGCAGCAACCGCTGAAATAACCGAAACAGCAACCGTATCAATTAAAATTGACGCCGTTAATGATGCTCCAGTAGCCAGCGGCTCAGCAACCCTCACCGCCATTGACGAAGACACCACAACCCCACCAGGGGATACGATAGCAAGACTATTCGTGTATAACTTTAATGATAGCGCCGATTATGTGTACGGAGGTTCCAGCGCAAACACATTGGCTGGTATAGCGATTACGAACTATACAAGCGATAGTGCTAGCAAAGGCAAATGGGAATACCTCATTCAAGGAACGAGTAGCTGGGTTGAGCTTGGTGATCAGGCAGGTGAAGCAACAGCATTTGTACTTTCCGCCGCTGACAGGCTTCGCTTTGTCCCAGTAGCGAACTTCAACGGCAAAGCACCTGAAATCACGACAGTGCTTGTGGATACATCCACGACAATTACTTCGGGTGCGCCGCTTGACGTGGCAACTCGAGGGGGGACTACGGCCTATTCGTCAAACACTGTCATCCTAAATCACAACGTAACACCAGTAAACGATGCACCAACAATAAGCGGCACAACCAATGCAATCGTACTGACGGAAATTGACGGGATCAATGACAAGCCAGGGACGGATAGCCAAAACTTATTCCAGCCTGGTGTGACAGTAGAAGATATTGACTTTGCAAACAGCAGCTTTGGCGAAGGCACGATTAATATAAAAATCACCAATTCTGTTGCTGGTGACAGCCTCTATATTCCAAGTGATACGTCGGCTGCTGCAGGAGCTGTCAGAATCGGTGGAACTGCAGGATTTAGCCATTCATTAAGATTCGATGGCGACAATGACTATATTAATATTGCGGAGGATTCAACCAATAAGACTTTGCAATTTAGCACCAATGATTTCACAATCGAAGCCTGGGTGAAAATTGATAGCCAGGGTCAGCAAAGCTATCCAATGATCCTGAGCAAAAGACTAAACCATGGCGGCGATGGCATCGTGGTCTTTGCCACCGGAGGGCGCCTATCAGTACAACTTGCAGGTCAAAACTTCTACGGACCGGGAACATCACCCAATCTATATGATGACACTTGGCATCACATTGCAGTGGTGAGAAAAGCCAATGATTTTAATACCTATGTGGATGGCATTATCGCCAGCACCTTTACCTGCACAGCAGACCTAAGTTCCCCTGGCAACCTCACACTCGGCTGGGATAGCGCCAACCCTGGAGCAACCTGGCTGCAAGGCAATCTCGCCGAAGTGAGAATCTGGTCCGTGGCACGTGAACGTGAACAGATCACAGCAGAAAATAAGACAACGATATCGGGTTCTTCAGCAGGCTTATGGGCCTATTACAAACTGGATGAAAGCACCGGTGGAACCGCAACCAATAGTGCTACATCGGGAACCGGTAAAAATGGGGTGTTAACCAATGGACCAGGTTGGACAACAAGTACGCCATCCCATCAAGGCAAGACGGTGGAGGTGAATGATGGCAGCAACTGGATCAACGTTGGCACAATTACGGAAAGCACGCTTAACGAAGATACGAAAATAACAACCCAAACAATATACTTAAACAGTAATGCCAATGAGGACACTGTCAAATCAGTACTCGAAGCCCTGCAGCTACGCAACACCCTAGACAACCCATCAAATAACGAAGAACAAACCACACGCGGATTTGAAGTGTGGATCAACGATGGAAACAACGACAACCAGGCAGGGACAATGAGCCTTGACTCAAATAAATTAAACGGCACGGCAACAATTAAAGCAATCAATGACGAGACGATCGTAGATCTAAATAGTGGGACCTCAGGGGTCGATACAAGCGCAAAATGGAAGGAAAGCGAAGGAGAAACAAATGCCGGTATACAAATGATGCCCGATGCAGAAATAAAAGACACGGATAACTCACAAGCCTCAGAAATGTCCATGGTATTCAATGGTATTGTCGATGGCAATGACGAGGTAATTAACATTGGCGGATTAGATTTCATGCTGGCGACTAACTACACAAACATCCCAATTAATCTTGGGGACGGTGAATATGCCTTGGTCGACTACATCTACGACAACACAGCCAAGAGTGGCATCTTTACAATCAAACCAGGAGAAGCACCAACACCATTTGGGATCAGGTCCTATAGCTCGTTAAAACTAGCCCAAGTAAGCACAGATAAGGCAGATTATAGCCCTGGTGAAAATGCAATTATTACAGCTAGCGGGTTTGCTTGGGGAGGAACCGTTTCATTTTCAATCGTTGACGACCCTACAGATCGAGGCGATGACGGGGGGGACCCAGACGTGTACCCAACATTTAGTGTGACCGATGGAGGTGTAGGAGATCTGGACGGTACGGCTAATACACAGGTGGTTACCAGTTGGCACGTACCAGAGGATGATAATGGTACGGGTACAGGGACACCTGATGCCTTGAATGCCACCCTAATACTTACAGCAACAGGGAGTGATCTACAAGTCGCAACAACCACCTTTACAGACAGTGCCAAACCGACCGCTAGGTTAACGGGTCTTCAAGGGCTGTTGCGCGGCATTACATACAACCATAAAAGTAAAAATCCAAGTAATTCCAGCATCTCTGGCTTAATTAGGGTTAGGGACGCAGGCATAACAAATAAGGGACCAGGCCCGGCAACTAGTCAACCAGCCGCGCCAACAATCACAAAAGAAAATATTAACCAGTCGCCGAATATAAGTTACGTCGAAATGAATTATGGCGACACCACAGCTGACGACACGTTCACAGATACAATCGGTAAAATTACAGCTAGCGATGCTGAAACAACACGGGACAAACTAACATTTAGCCTAGCTGGTAGCACGTCAACAAGTTATCAAAGAGATCCTTCTAACGTATTAGGGATAACTTATGACCTAACTAAGAGCAGCAATTATGGAGATTTCTATCTAAAAGCCAGCACAGGAGACTACCTATTCGTACCGAACGATTCAGGAATAGAATCACTATTTGATGGGTCCTATTTGACAACCTTTAGTGTCACTGTTACAGACAAAGGCCTACCACTTCCAGCCAAAACGGCAACCGAAGTAGTGTACATCAATCTAAGGGGGGCTGACGATGATACGACAGTAACAACATACATACCGAATGACTTTACGGAACAAACACCTACAGTATTGCTGCCAAATGCAGTGGTAATTGACGCACGAGATGGAATCTTAAAGTTAACAGTAGAAATTGAAAATCATAAACAAGGGGATACGCTTGATACTGATACTGGGACCACAGGAATCACAAAAAGCTACAATTCAAATACAGGCATATTAACACTCAGCAAAGAAAATGGAGCAACTGCAACGGCATTCCAAGAAGTGTTGCGTGCAGTGAAATTCAACAACAATCTAGACGCACCTGATGGCACTACAAGAAAGGTAATTATTAAAACGGGACCAATAGTGAATCCAAGTTCGGGGTCAAACGACATAGAAGAAGCCAAATTTGAATTCACAGTAACACTAAAGAATGATCAGCCAAGCATTGCAAACACAAGCACAGTAAGCTACACAGAACAAGCAGCAGCGACAGTAATAGCTCCTAATGCAACAATATCAGATCCAGACATTCCTGCCGATAACATCGTATTGCCACCAGGCCCAAGTTCTTCACCAGTAAGTTTTGACGGTGGCTTTGTACAGGCACAGATATCTATTAATGGAACAAACAAAGATCAATTGGTTGTTCTCAACAGGGGTACAATTACAAGTACTACTGATGCGACAAGCGGCTTAACACAGATTTTTGAAGGAGGACTATTGATTGGCTCAATAGATGGAATAAGCAATGGTGTGGATGGTTCCGCCCTAAAAATCACACTGAATGCGAATGCAACCGTTAGCAAGACCCAGGCCCTAATACGTGCCATCGGTTTTTCGAATGCAAGTGATAATCCATCCAATCTGAAGCGTACTATCACGCTCACTCTAAATGATGGTGCAAACGTTAATACGGACGGATTGGCAATCAAGCTTGAGAAAAGCGTTGATATCGATTTGAACTTTACGTCAGTTAATGATGCACCAACAATCGATGGGAAAGTCACGAATACGACCAGTTCAGCCATCGGTGGTAGCTATCGAGAAGGCGATACAGCGCCGTTACTCTTTATCAACAAGCTCAACATCCCTGTAAAAATTGAAGATCCTGATGCGAGTCAGTTCAACGGGGGATCCCTCACCATCCACTTCCAAACCTATGTGGATGGGGATACCATTTCCATAGAAACAGATGATGACCTCACCATTAGTGGCAGAACAATATATTACTTGGGTGATGACTTCGGCACATTTAGCGGCGGAAAAAATAACGATTTACTGATCCACTTTACCACAGAAAACGCAACCGTAGCTGCCATTGAAAAGCTAATGGCAAAGATCGCCTACAGCACCCTATCCGAAAACCCCACCGATGCTGGGCGCACAAAAACAAGGATAGTCACTGTTACGCTCAATGATGGTGGAAATACAAGCACAGCCCAGGGCAGCACTCCGCTAACGGCCACGATTGGGGGTAGTTTTTCGATTGGTAGTGATAATGACGCCCCAACCATAGACAATTTAGATGAAGACGCTAGTAACATCTATATCCAAGCAGGACCAGGAGTGGTGATCGATGGCGATGTACGCCTAGGCGATGCCGATCTACAGGCCCTCGGCACTGCCTCAGGGGATTGGTATGGCAGCACCCTCACAATCGCCCGGGACGGCGGAGCGAGTGCGGACGACGTCTTTGGCTCCATTGGTCCATTGGCGACGATAGATGCGGCAGCGGGGAATTTGGTGTACTCAGGTACGACGATAGGAACCTATACACAAAATGCTGGCACCCTGAACATTCTTTGGAATCACGCAGCCACAACCCTGCGAGTGAATGAAGCGATCAGGAACATCACCTATAGCAACAAACGAACTATTGCTGGCGATCTTAACTACAACCATGTCGATCTACTCTGGAGTCTCAACGATCAGAACAGCAATGCCTCCAATGGAGGTGTGGTGGGAACTGGGCAAGATCAGGGAGAGGGCGGCAGTTCTATCGCCTCAGGGACCATTACCATAGCAATAAACCGTATTCCGATTGCAAGCACCAATCAAAACACACTTGAAGAAGGCTTAGAAACAACAAGCAACAGTACGGTCTCAGGGAATCTAATCAGCGACACTGTAGCCGATCGGGATCCGGATGTTAGCGAAACCCTATCCATCACGGGCATTCAAAGCGGCTGGCAAACGGGTCCCCTGACTGGTGGCGTTGGCAGCCCATTAATCGGCAATTACGGTAGCTTGGTGATCGCTGCCGATGGTAGTTACACCTATACGTTGAATAACACCCTGGCATCGGTTCAAGGCATTGCCAAAGGTGAAACCCGCACTGATACATTTACCTACACAGTCAGCGATGACAGAGAAGGTGCCATAGGACGCTCGACAACGACACTAAGTATAACGATAACAGGCACAAATGATGATCCCGACATTTCAGTCATAACCGCTAATGGGGACAAAGATAAAAAGGATTTGACCGAGAAGATTGGACCAGAAAGTGGCTTGAAAACGGACGGAACCTTAACAGTCGATGACGTCGACATCAGTGATAGCGTAACCACAACGGTTGACAAACTGGATTTTAGAGGTACGTTTGCAGGGACAAGCAATCTAGACAAAACAGCATATATTGACTACCTAGAATTAACCCTAAAAGAAACAACGGCAAGATTCGCCTATACAGCAGACAACTATGCAGATGCCTACCTTAATGGCATCAAGATTGGCGATACGGGCATCACGAACAGCACGGCCTATCAAACCCAATTCAACATCAATCCTCTAGCCTTAAAAAAGGGACCGAATGTACTGTCGTTCTTGGTCAGAGATAGGGGGAGCTATGGCGGCATCAAAGCCTGGCTAGACTATTCGCCAGCAAACACCAATAACTGGTATTACTCGGTTTCAGATGGCAGGGCGAATTGGTCTGGTGATACGCAACAATGGCAAGTGATGACTATCGATCCAAACCCATCACAAGACATCAGCAATGATAGTAGTTATCCAGGAGGATGGGATAGTCAAGCATTTATAGACGACTGGCAAAAGAATGTACCCACTGGCTGGACTACACTTTATTTCAAAGATGGAAGCAGCTATGTGCCATCGAATTGGGTGGTGCCACAGAAATCAAATGGAATCAGCAGCTCAGCAATCGGTGCTGAATGGATCTGGTCTGGACAGGATGGTGTCACCCTTCAAAATGCCAACAATGTTTCAGGACCGTTTACGGCACCAGATGGTTCAATACACTACTACGAATATATAAACAGCATAAGCTCTAGATTTGTAACATGGATTGAAGCAAAAGCAGCGGCCGAATCACGCACATACAATTCATTACAAGGATATCTAGCAACCAGCACATCCGAACAAGAAGACAAATACATCTACAACTTAATGATTGCCAATGGCGACACAAGAGCTTACCTAGGTGGCACGGATGACTATACATACATCAACAACATTCCAGCATCGGCAAACTACCCAACACCAATACGCTACGACAATCAAGAACAGTCAGAAGGATGGTGGACTTGGGCTACTGGACCGGAAGCAGGTCAGATATTTACCAAGCAAGTAGTACAAGAAGAGTGGCATGGTCAAATTGATTTGTCACTGACACCCAGAAATACATATTACAACTGGTTCCAAATCTACAGTGGCGCACAACCTAGCAATGAGCCAAACGACTTCAATTACGTCACGGCACAAGGAATTGGACAGGAAAATGTAATGGTACTGATACAAAGACCTGGTCCAGTTCGCGGGTGGAATGATGTTCCCAAAATATACTCTGGTCAAAACTTTGGATATATCGTTGAATATTCAGGCCTAACGCCCAACATCGATTCATACAATCAAGACGTGGCATTATTTCGCAAAGAAATAATACTACCTACAAGCCAAAAACTAACATGGAACTTTGATTCCGATACCGAAGGTTTTGATTATCTTGCAAAGGATGAAACACTGATCCTAGATTATACAATTAAAGCAGAAGAAAGCAGCGCAGATCATGCCACAGATACCCAAATAGTTAGCATCACAATTACTGGCACCAATGACACACCAACAATCAAAGACGGTAATGATACGGCCGAGCTCACGGAAACGGACACAACCCTCACCACAAGTGGGGCCGTAACCGTAACAGATTTAGATATCAAGGATACGGTTGCCGTAACCATTGATTCCTTATCACTATCAGGAACATTTACAAGCTCAGGTAGCACGCTACCAAGTGCCCTAAGTGCTAATAGTAATAAAGCTCTAAAGGATATGCTCACACTATCGGCTGCGGAAGCTAATACAGCCCTTAAAGCTGATCCAACAAGCGGTACGGAACTCAATTGGAACTTTACAACTGGTGCAAGCGGTGACACGGCCTTTGACTTCGTCCGCGAGGGCGAAACACTGATTCTTACTTATACACTCAAATTCATAGATAGCAGTGGCGTAGGCAACGGCTCAGACAAACACGCAAAAGATTCCGCAACAACGACAGTAACAATCACAATCACAGGAACAAACGACACTCCCGTAATCACAAATGGCAACGATGTAGTAACCATTGCCGATAAAGCCAACACACAGGCATTGAGTGATAGCGCAGGTAGCATGACTGTCACCGATATCGATCTGACTGACACGATCAATGCGGAGGTGTATTCAGTGTCGATTACCGGAGGAAACTATAACGCGTCTAAGGTGCCAACCAGTCTCACCGACAACAATAACGCCGGCCTCAAGGCCATGCTGGGCTTAAGCGTGGGCAGTGGCAGCCAAAGCAGCAGTATTTCACCACTGGCGGCCAATCCAACGACAGGAACAGACTTCAATTGGAAATTTGCTGGTGGCAGCCTCAGTGATAACTCCTTTAAGTTCCTAGAACCGGCGGAAAGCATCGAACTAACATACACGATTAGGACAACAGACAACAGTCCCAATCGCGCCGGGCAGGAACAAACTTATGATGAATCAACGGTTGTCATTAAAATTGGCGGCACCAACGATTCACCTACGATTACGGTTGTCGATGTGGAAGGCAATGTCAAAGAAGAATTAAATGTTTCGACGGACTTACCGCCCCAGCTTAAGGATAGTGGATCCCTAACCTTTAAGGACAACGATCATCTGCAAGTCTGCACAACCACCTATGAGTATATAGATGCAAAAGCATCTGCAGGCGCAAGTATTTCAACGGAGCTAGCTGCAGTCCTACAAGATACGGTAAACACATTCACAATAAAAGGGGCTGGGGTTGGTGCTGATACGGATGCGAGCAAACAAATCAATAATGGCACTGTTGATTGGTCGTTTGCCATTAATAACAGCCTGCTGCAATACATGGCAGCCGGAGAAACAATCACGGTCACCTACAGAATCACTGTAACTGACAACAGTGGCATCAAGGTGGCAGCTAATAACAATCAGATCGATACAAGCAAGCAAGACATAACAATCATAATAACAGGCACAAATGATGCTCCAACGATTACAGTGGGAGTGGGCGACAGTGACAAAGCAGATCTGACCGAATCAAATAGTGGGTTACAAGCATCAGGTACATTGAGCATCGAAGACATAGATGTCACAAACACAGTAACATCCACTGTTTATTCGGTTACAAGCAGCGGTGTCACGGCTGGAATCGGATCGAGCAATGATCAGCTCAAAAAGATGCTCAGCCTCACGCCTGCAACGGTAATCGGCAATACGGATACAACAGGAACATTAAATTGGAGCTTCGATTCAAAAACGGAAGCGTTCGACTATCTTGCGAGGGATGAAGTGCTCACCCTGACCTACACGGCTAGGGTTACCGACAGCTCAAACGCAACTTCAGATCAATCAATCACAATCAAAATTACAGGAACAAATGATGCGCCTACAATAACAATTGGAGCTGCAGATGCCAACAATGCCTCGCTGACTGAAACAAACACTAAACTTACAAAAACAGGCACACTATCCATTGGCGATCTCGATCGCTCTAACACGGTAACCCCAAGCGTAGTCTCCATAGACAAAACTGGAATTACGACGGGAATAGGGTCTAGTGACCTGCAGCTAGAAGCGATGCTAAGCCTCACACCGTCTCCCGTTATCGGCAATACGGCAACAACGGGAACACTGACATGGAGCTTTGATTCAAACACGGAATACTTTGACTATCTAGCCAAAGATGAGGAGCTCATCCTGAGCTACAAGATCCGCGTAACGGATACAGAAGATGCGACAGCTGATCAAACAATAACGATTAAAATCAAAGGTACTAATGATACCCCGTCAATTACGGTTGTTGACGTAACGGGAGAAGTGCAGGAGGACAAGAATGTGTCAGCGGGTAGTCCCAGTAAACTAGATGATAACGGATCAATCACATTCAATGATCTCGACCAAACCGATTTAGCCAACACAACCTTCAGCTACGTCAGTGCGTCGGCATCAACAGGAGCCTCAGTCACAAGCACCATGGCAGCAGCACTCGCCGATTCAGACCTGCTAAAAATTAATACATTCACAATCTCTGGGGCGGGCGTTAGCAGCACAGCTCAGGAAGGCACCGTGAACTGGGCCTTCTCCCTTGAAAACACACTCAGCCAATACCTTGCAGGGGGGGAATCAGTAACAGCAACCTATAAAATCAAAATAACAGACGACTCTGGTTCCAACCCTGCTTCAAGTTACAACCTAATCGATAACCGCAGCCAGGATGTCACCATAACAATCAAGGGCACCAACGATGCACCAGTATTAACAGCGAGGACCCCAACCCAAACTATTACTGTCTGGGAAGATGACGGTACGCCAACAGCTTCAACAACGGGCACATCAGTATTATCCTTAATGGGTGGCATAACCGACAAAGACACAACTAATGCATTGGGAATAGCAATCACTCAGCATGACTCAACCACTGGCAATTGGTACTATCGCCTTAGCGGTGGAAGTTGGACACAAATCAGCGGTTCTACAACAGATAGTGCTTCCCTGCTCTTACCAAGCGATGCCCGCATCACCTTTAAGCCCAATGCCAACTGGAATGGAACGGTAAGCACCGGTATCACCTTCAGGGCCTGGGATCGCACGACAGGTATCGCTGGAGCCAGAGGTGATAGCAGCATTAATGGCGATGACACCGCCTATTCGATCAACACAGATACCGTTATCTTGAAGGTGGATAGCATCAATGATGCTCCCACTCGCCTTCTCAGCGAAGTGCCGCTTCAAGATGCAGCAGAGGACGAATTCAGCCAAGCGACAGTGGCTGCACTATTTAATGGAAGCGGTACCAACGCTGCCTATAACGATAATGCGGATCAACAAACCGGAACCAACAGCTCTAGTGCCGATGCCATGGCCGGCGTGATCGTTGTTGGAAATGCAGCCACAACTGGCGGGAGATGGGAATACTCGGCAAATGGGTCTACCGATTGGACCATTATCCCGGCTAGCGGATCCTCTGCGCCGAGCTTGACGAATGCACTCTATCTACCAAGCAGCTATAGCCTGCTCTTCAGACCAAATAGCAACTGGAACGGAACAGCCGGATCGCTCACTGTTCGGCTGGTTGACGCCAGTACCGGCCAACTGCCTACCGATGGTACGTCAATCAACGTGGCAGCCACTGGTGGAACCACACGCTATAGCAATGCAGACAATGCAGTAAAACTAACAGCTGTCATCAAGCCGGTGAATGATGCGCCATTCGCGGATGGTGAAACAAACCCTGAGCTACCAGCTATCGATGAAGATGATACCGATATTAAAGGTGCCATGATCAATAGTTTCGTGCAAGATAGCTTTTCAGATAGTGCTGACGCCGTAATCGGCGGTAGTGCCGCGAATAGCCTGGCGGGAGTAGCCATAATTGGATACACTGCTGATGGGAACGCCGGTAAATGGCAGTATTCAAGCAATGGCACAACTTGGTATGAAATCCCAGATGTCAGTTCTGATAGCAGTGCAATTAGCCTAAAAAAAACAGACTACATCCGCTTCATTCCGAACGCGAATTTTAACGGACCGGCACCAACACTCGATGTGGTGCTGATTGACAGCAGCACAAACGTTACCAGTAATGCCACCATTGATGCCAGCAGCCGTGGAAAAACAACACCTTTTAGTGCCATCAGCACATTAATCAGTCATACGGTAACAGCAATCAATGATGCGCCAACATTAAATCCACCAACAATATTCAACCTAACGGAGGACACAAAAGGAAATCTTCTATTTGGGGCGAATACTTTTGCAGACATAGACACTGAAAAGGAGAGCACTGCTGGACAGCGAACCGTCACCCTGGAAGTTCCCTGGGGGGTCATTAATCTTCCAAGCACAGGCCTGGGTGGTATAACAGTCGACGGCAACAGCACGCCGATCAAGAAAATCCTGAAAGGCACGGTTGAGTCGCTGAACAAATTCTTTGAACTAGCAGGTAATCTCACCTATACACCCAAATTAAACAACATAACCGAAGTACCCCTCAAAATAACAATTGAAGATCAAGGTAATACAGGCATAGGCGGAATCCTTTCGGCAACTAAAGATTGCATCATCAAGCTCGCAGGGGTGAATGATCCCCCCGATATTAGCTCCATGAATATCATTAAAGTTGATCTTTCAGCGAGCAGCACTAAAACAACGTTGCCGAGTGATTGGAATATCATAACAAAGGCAACAAACCCAAGCTCCCCTAACACTATTAGCACCGTTAAAAGGTATAGCGATGGAACCACAATCACCGGTGTGAGCGTTACAGTGAACGGAACTGGTTCCAATGCTGCATCAGCCAATTGGCCGGGCAGCGACATGGATCCGTACCTGAGCAACGCAAAAGTTGCTGATGATGTGATAACAGCAACGGGCATTGGATTGAACAAAACCAAAAAGGCAAATGAACTTAACATCACAATTAAGGGACTAGAAAAAGACAGAGGATATACAGTTCGCGTCTACACACTTAACAACAATACTAATCTTATCGATGTCTACGTGAGTGGACTAACTGAACTGAGTCAAAAGAATCTGAAAAATTCGGATCTGTTTGCAAGCCAAACATTAAGTGAAAACCTGATATTTCGCGATATCCAGGCTGACAGCACCGGGCAATTAATCGTCTCGATTGGATCAGCCGCAGCCGTAAGCTGCCAGGCGATCGTCATCGAGCCAATAGCCGCAGAATTAATCAGCCTACCTGAAACTAATGCTGCCCTAACAAAGACTGGTACGTTAAGGGTGAGTGATCCAGATGGAACTGATCAAATTCTAGCAAGTCGTACCCTCAGTGTTTCTGGAAATTCGAATCGCAGCGATCCGGCAGCACCAAGCGATGACGATTTACTCAAAATGTTCTCATTGGCTACGGAGAAATTATTAACCCCGGTTAAAATCCTAGACGCAATTGGTTCGAGCACTCCAACAAGCTATCAACTGACAAATAGCCTAACGTGGAACTTCAATTCCGATACAGCCACATTCAACTATCTAAGCAAGGGCGAGAAGCTAGTTCTTGCCTATACGATCAAAGCGATTGAAAACAGCGCCAATGCCCTCTTTGATACGGAAACAGTAACATTAACTATCACGGGTACCAATGACAGTCCTGTTATCTCAGATGTTGATAGTGTTACGGGTGATAGCGCTTCCTTGACCGAAAGCGATACAACCATCACCACGACCGGCTCCCTAAGGGTCACCGATCTAGACACAACGGATACGGTGAAGGCAGAGGTCACAAAAGTTGATCTGGGCGGAACATTTATGACATCAGGGCAAACACTACCCAGTGACTTGTCTGCTGTTAGTTACAAGGCACTCAAGAATATGCTCACCCTGAGTCCCAGTGCCGGTACGGCAATGGATGCTAATTATGGAACAACGAATCAAACGGATCCAAGAGGAACCTCCTTTGATTGGACATTCACATCCGATAATTCAGGTATTGGCGCTTTTAACTTCCTAAAGAAAGATCAAACCCTGGAACTAACCTATACCCTCACTCTCACGGATAACAGTGGGGCCAGTGGTTTAGAGGCCTCGGCTGCAGCAACAACCACGGTAAAAGTCAAGATCAGCGGCACCAATGATGCCCCGGTTCTCGTACCACTTGTGACCAAGCCGGTCATTGCAATCGCAGAAGATAGTAGCGCACCAAAAACATCGGACGCGATCGGAACCCTGGTCTCAGCTCTTGTGGCTAAAACGGGAACGGCACCAGGAAATGTGGCCGAAGTTGATTTGTCGGATGCCGCAACCGGAATCGCCATCACCGCCGCCCATGCCGAACGTGGCACCTGGTATTACGGAATTCCAGCGACAGGGTCGACCTGGACCTGGACGTCCTTTACGGCATCAGAGAGTAATGCCCTGCTGCTGCAACCAACGGCAAGACTCTTCTTCAAACCCTATGCCAACTGGACGGGCACCGTCTCTCCGGCCCTGAACTTCCGGGCCTGGGACCAAAGTGACGGCAAAGCTGGCGGTTCAACCGCCAATTTGAGCGACCTAACGAGTGTCGGTGGCTCCACTGCCTATTCCTTAGCTACTGATACTGCCGATATCAGTGTGACTTCACGCAACGACCCGCCAACTGCCACAACAGATGCCAGCTTGATTGCCGTTTCTGAAGATGAAACAACACCCACAGGAACGGTCCTCAGCTCCCTAAGCGCAGACTTTGGCTATAGCGACGCCACCGACGAGCAAACCACTGGCAATGGCACGACCAATGGGGTCACCATCACAGGTAGGGACACAACGAGTGCAATGTCCTATGTGGCGATCACAGCTAACGCATCGAAGGCAAGCCAGGGGATTTGGCAGGTTTCCAAAAACGCCAGTCCGGCAGCATCAACTGCTACAGATTGGTTGACCCTGCCAACCACTGGCCTTTCCCCAACCACTTCCCTAATTTTCAGTAGTGATCGGCAGATCCGCTTCCTACCCGCTGCCAACTTCCACGGTACTCCCGGAGCCCTCACTGTTTACTTGGCTGATAACAGTGTTGGGCTTTCCGCAAGAGTATCAAGCACGACAACCCTCATCTACAGCAATATCACCGATAGCAGCCTGGGAGGACTTAACAATGGTGTCGGAGCCTGGACCAGTAGCAGCCGCAGCCTGGGTACAACCGTCAGTAACGTCAACGATGCCCCTAGCGCCAGCCCGACAGACCTCGGATCAATCAGCGGTGCCAACCCTCCCCTGTCTTACACCGTTGCAGCCCTTACCTTCGCCTACAAAGATAACACCGACAATCAAACAGCAATTACCGGGGGAGGAAATGCTGCCACACCCTTAGGCGGCATTGCCATCATTGGCAATAGTGAAAATGGAACCGAAGGTGAATGGCAATACAATCTTTTAGCGAAAACTGACATTGGGTTTGCCACCGCTTGGGTAAACATTGATAGGGATGGAAGCGCTAATACTCTATCGACGACCAATGCATTGCTGTTGCCAACAACAGCCAGCTTGCGTTTTAAGGCAATAGACAACATCACTCCTAAAACCTTTGACGGCAAACTTAGCGTAAAGGTGTCTGACGCGGCAGTAAGCTTCGAAGCAAGTAATCCCTATAAGGATATTAGCGGAGCAGATGCCACCAAAGGACAATGGTCAGCAGCCACAACCCTCAAAGCTTCCATCTATCTGCTTAACAATCCTCCATCGATTAGCGGGCTGGACGCAACATCAAGCAATGCAACGCAAAGCAATCCATACATACAAGCAGGCAACGCCATAATCATCGATTCAAATGCCGGCCTAACCGACAAAGAACTCAGTACGTCTCTGAAAAACTGGCAGGGAGCCACCTTAACAATTCAACGATGGGACACCAGCAACAACCAAGCCAATCCCAATATCGACGATGTCATTTCAGCCGAAGGCACAATAACAAACGGGCTTTATCTTTATAATGATATTGCCGGTAACCATATCGTGATAAATGGTACGGAAATAGGTAGTTACGAGCGGGACCCATCGTACGCCGACGGGACGTTGACAATCACCTTCAATGAGAAAGCAACGCCATCACTAGTAAATCTTTGCCTACAAGGGCTAAATTACAGCAATGCACAAGCAAATGCGGGATCGTTAACATACAATAAAATAACACTAGGAGTAACCGTCAACGACCAAAATACAAACACGACCCTGACGGGAACAGCTGGAACATCAATCGGGGCTCAGGATCAAGGCGGCGGTGGCCAGCTTAGTGACACAGAACTTATCGAGATCAATATAAACCGTCTACCGATACTGGGAGATGACACAGCCAGCCTGGATGAAGGTGTGGCAACAACCGATACCTCCTCGATCTCAGGCAATCTACTGAACGGAGGCACAGCTGATAACGATCCTGATGCGGATACAATCACCGTGGTTGGGGCGAAAACTGATACCCCGGTCACCACAGCCGGTGCCTACACCGCTGTAGCAACAAACTCTACCAGTACCACCAATCAAACATCACTAACGGGATCCTACGGCAACCTGGTCCTTGGTGCTAATGGGTCTTACAAATACACACTCGAAAACACAAAACCCAGCGTACAGAAACTCGCGGCTGGCGAAACAACATCAGACACGTTTGCTTACCGGGTCTCAGATGGGCGTGGTGGATACAATCAAACCAGTCTAATAATTACAATAAATGGCACCAATGATGCGCCGGTGCTATCGGATACAAGTCTCTCCATAGCGGTCGATGAGGACAGCAGTGCACCCACTGGAGCCGTTGGATCCCTGATTTCCCAAATTGTCGCGAAAACAGGCACGACTCCTGGCAATGTCGTCGAAAACGATCTCTCCGATCCCACGGGTATCGCCATCATCGCCGCCAATAGCGACCGCGGCACTTGGCATTACGGCACCGCTATAGGAACAGACTGGAGCTGGAGCAGCTTCACGGCTTCAGAGAGCAAAGCCCTGCTGCTGAAATCAACGGCACGGGTGTATTTCCAACCCAATGCCGATTGGCAAGGCAGCGTCGATCCTGCCATCACCTTCCGAGCCTGGGACCAAACCAGCGGCATTGAAGGCAACACCGCAGATCTCTCCAATGTCAGCACCAGTACAGGCGGCTCCACAGCCTTCTCAAAAGCAACCGATACGATATTGCTCAATGTTCATTCGATTAATGATCCACCCACTGCCAGCAGCAACGTCATCCTGAGCGCCGTACCAGAGGATGAAACAGATCCCGCAGGCACAACTCTGAGCTCCCTCAGCGCAGCCTTTGGCTATAGCGATACCAGCGATGATCAAACAGCAGGCAATGGTGTGATCAATGGCGCAACAATCACCGGAACAGATTCAACAACCAGCTTCAGCTATATCGCCATCACCGCTAACAATTGCATCGCTGAGCAGGGTGTATGGCAGGTCTCGAAAACCAGCAGTCCAACCCAGGCTAACGATTGGTTGAACCTGCCCACAAGCAGCGCTTTAGCGCCAACGTATGCCCTGGTGTTTAGCAGTGATCGCAAGATCCGTTTCTTGCCGGCGGCAAACTTCCATGGCACTCCTGGTGGCCTAAGTGTTTACTTGGCCGATGGCAGTGTGGTCCTCCCGATCCCGGTGCCAAGCACGAGCCTCACCTATGCCGATATTACATCTGCCCCATGGGGCGGTACCAACAGCAAAGGCGAAAGTGCCTGGACCATCAGCAGCCAAAAGCTGGATACAACCGTCTCGATCGTCAACGACGCCCCAACAGCCTCACCCCGGAACGCACCCACCTACCTGCCCAAGATTGCAGAAGACCTGGCCAATCCCACAGGAGCCACAATCGAGGCCCTCGGCTTCTCCTACAGCGATGACACAGACGACCAAAGCAAGGTCAGGGGCGGCGAAAATTCGTCTACCCCATTCGGGGGTATCGCCATAACAGGGAATGCGGCTAATAGCAAAAACCAAGGGGTTTGGCAGTACAACCTTTCAGCGAGCAACGCCAGTGGCTTTGATAGCTCCTGGGTCACCATTGATAGTGACAGCTCAGCTCCGAGCGATAGCCAAGCACTTTTGCTACCAACGAGTGCCTCCCTACGCTTCTTGCCTGTGGCGAATTTCGTTGGCCAGCCTGGAGAACTAATCCTGAGGGTTTCTGATAAGCAAATCAGCTTCACAGAACAGAGTGATATCAGCACTGAGGATAAGACCATCGGCCATTGGTCGGCAGACACGCTGCTGACAATCGATGCCTATGAATACAACCATGCACCGACGTTTGCAGGTCTAGATGCGGTTTCAACCAATGCCAGCCCAACCAGGCCCTATATCCAGGCTGGGGAAGCCGTTATCATCGATCCAGATGCAACATTAGAGGATCAAGAGCTTGTTAATGAACAAGACAATTGGCAGGGAGCTACATTAACAATTCAACGATGGAAAGCCGATGGAACGACGCCCGAGCCAAGTATCGATG